>JADMIO010960084.1_pt1 | contig 38490 bp, 67 predicted proteins | sample 8958161 | NCBI WGS metagenome assembly JADMIO01 (sample SAMN16585339, study PRJNA669376) | soil metagenome | isolation source: Crop rotation soil | place: USA: Cullars Rotation, Alabama | collected 2011 | reverse complement strand
TAGTTCGACGCGCGCGCGCCCAACCACGTGTTGCCCGTACTGCCGACCACCGGCCCCGTGGTCTTCAGGGAGGAGACAACCAGGTCCTGCCCGACCAGCGAGGCGAGAACTGAGGCCGTCGACTGCACCAGCGTCCGCAGTCCGCCGAAGACGAGGCCCATGGCTAGATCATCTCCCAGACGATGAGGGAGGCGCTTCCGCTGGCCGAGAGGAACTGGAGCCAGCCGGACGTCGGCTGCATGATGAGCTGCTTCACCTCGCCGGCCGCGATGGGCACGCCCGGGAAGGTGTTCACCAGGGGCGGGATGGTGGTGGAGAGCGCCACGGTGGTGACTGATTGCACGCTGATCAGCGGCGAGCTCGAGGTGAGCAGGACGCCCGCCGCCGTCGCCGAGAAGGTCAGCACCCGGCCGGCGAGCGAGCCATCGAGCGACCGGGCCCCGCTGACGTCGAGAAGTCGCCCGGTGTTGAACGGCACCGCCGTGGTGACGTTGTTCACCGGAGCTGTGGTGCCGGTCGACGTGAGGATGCCCAGCGGCTGAGGGTCGCCGTTGAGCAGCAGCTCGATGTCGCGCTGGTTGGGCGGACGGCCCGGTGAGTAGCTGGGAGGCGTGGTGGCCATTACCGGCTCCCTCGGCGCTTGATGGCCTCAGCGAAGGCCGCGTCACGATGCTGCTCGCCGGACTCCTCCTGCTCCGACTCGCCGCCCTCGGCGTCGGACATCATCCCGCCCTCCTCCTCGGCCATGCCGGGGAGCGAGTAGCCGTCGTCGCCGACTTCGCCGCCGCAGTGCCGGCAGACGGAGACGCCGCTCGAGTGCTTTTCGATGTGACTGGGCTCGTTCATTCGTCCATCTCCTGGCGCTGGCTCGGCGTCGCAAGACGCGAAGCCAAGGTCATTTCACTCTGCTGAGTGCCGGGAGACGGTACGGCTGGCTCTTCCACCGTAGCATGGATGGCCCGTTGGTTCGCCGCGATGGCCTCCTGCGACATGCTCCCGTCCATGTCCACCCCGGTGAGCAGGCTGAGCATCACCATCGAGTGGTAGGGCACATTCTTCGCGGTGGCGACCTTCTCGAGGGCCTTGTCCGCCGCCTGCTTTGCCAGGGTGGGATAGACGGCCCGGAAGGCCTCGACCTGGTCCTCCGTGAGGGTGCCCGCCGCCGCGTGGCGAAAGACAGACATTGGGTCCTGCACCGCCTCCAGCTTCTGCGCGAAGGCGTAGCGCTCGGCCTCGGTGGGCACCCAGCTGGCGGCCAGCGGACCGGCCTTGGGGGGCTCCTCCGAGGCCTTCGCCAGGTACTGCACCGCGCGCTGGGCAGAGGCGGTCATCGCCGCGGTGACGCCCGGGGCCACCGAGCCCAGCGGGCCGGCGTTGCCCGCGATGCGGTCGACCAGCGCGTTGGGGTCCGTCGCCAGCTGGCGAATCTCCTCCACCCGCTTCTGGTAGCTGGCTGCGTCGTCTCGGCGCATCCGCTTGGAGCCGAAGTCCTGCGACTTCATCGCTGCGGGGGCCTTCGGGGCCTTGGTGCCGCGGAAGACCTGGTCCAGGTGGCGGCTGACCTGGTCATCCTGGTGCTGCACCGCCCCCGCCACCCTGGCGAGGCCATGCGCTCGCCCCATCGCGGCCTCGTGCTCGTCGGGGGCCTCGGGGATGAGGCCGGCGAGCTGCGCGGCGGCCTGGTATTGGGGGTCCGCCTGCGCATAGGCCATGTGGGTGGCCAGCGCGTGCGCCGGGCTCTGCGCGGCCGCTCGAATCAGCTGGGAGCTGTACGCCCCCATCTTCGGGGCGAGTTGAGGCAGGCTCTTGGTGAACGACTGTGCGATCGCGGTCAGGGCAGGCGACTTGGCGAGGCTGTCCGCCGCCTTGGCGATGAGGGATGGCAGCCGCTCGCGCAGCATCTTGTTGCCCAGAGCGAGCCCCGCCCCGGTGAGCGCCCCCTCCAGCCTGTTCTCGTCTCCACCCGCGATGGCTCCCACAACGCCGCCACCGCCGCCCGCGATGTAGTCGGTGAGGCTGATGGTGCGGTTGGCCTTCAGCGCCTCCGCTCGAGCGCTGGAGAAGTCGCTCACCTGGGCGAGCAGGCCGGTCTCCTTCTTGGCCTTGAGCCAGCGGGCGACATCGTCCCCGCCAACCTTCCCGGCCGCCTCCTCGTTGACGCGGTTGAGGATGCCGCGGGCTTGCTTCAGGCCCTCCTGCATCGGGCTCTGCTCGGCTCCGAACTTGAGGTATTTATCAAAGCCCCTCTTGGCGTCCTCCGCGGAGCTGAACGGCATCTCGCCCCGTGCTCGGAGCGCGTCCGCCTCGGCGGTGAGGCGCTTGGCGATGCTCTGGTCTCCGACGTTGCCCTTGGCGTACTTGGCGGCGAGCTTCTCAATCTCGTCGGCGGCCTTGGCTCCGTCGACCACCGCGCCCTTCGCCTCAAGGGCCTTCTCCAGCGCCACCTTCTCGGCGTCCGTCTGCTTCACCAGCTGCGCGGCGGCCTCGGCGACGTCGTCCACCTTGCCGCCCGGCTTCATCACGCCTTTTTCGACGAGCAGGTCAACCAACTCCCGGGTGTTGCCCCGGTGCGCGGCAGCCTTGAACTCTTTGCCCATCGCCCCCGCGGCCTTCATCCCGAAGGTGTCGCGGATATCGAGCAGGGCGTCCTTCGCGTTGGCGAGGGGCTTGGAGATGACCGTGCCTGCTGCGCTGAGGCCTTCGGAGAGAGCGCCGCCTATCCCGCCGCCAGCCAGTCCGAGAAGGCCGCCCAGGCCCGCGCCGGCGATCAGCTTCTCGGCCGTCAGCTGGTGGTCGCCCAGGGATGCGTCGGAGAGCTCCTTGCCTGCCCCGAACAGCATGTTGGTGACGCCGCTGCCAAGCGCCTCGGCGCCGATGCGTCCCAGCCGAGTTGTTGCCCCGACCGCCTTGGTGACGCCACCGCCCACCGCGTTCAGCGGCGAGGCCACCATGCCGGCGAGCTCGCCCACGCCCGCCGCGATGGGGTTTTGCTCCTTCACGGTGGTGACGAGCTGCTTCCCGACGCCCAGGTCCGACCTACCCAGCGCGGCGCCGAAGAGGCCGCCGGTGACGCCTTCGACTGCGCCCAGAGTCCCGGCGACCGCCGCGTCTCCGACGTCCTCGATCGCGCCCAGCGCCCCCGTGTCCACCTCTGCGGTGTTCAGCGGCTGCTTGAAGCCCTGGCGCAGCGCCTCGTCGAGCGCAGCCGGGTCCTCGTTGTCGAGCTCGTACTGCTGCCCGTCTGGGCCTACGAGGTCGACGGGCATTTACTGGGCTCCAGGTGGAGGCAGGCCGCGCACCCGGAAGGCCTCTTGCTCGCGGCGGTCTACCGCCGCCCGGTAGTTCTTGAGCAGCTCGCGAGCGGTGGCGTTCGACGTAGTCAGCGAGCCGGCCTTGAACCCGAGGTTACCCAGTTCGCTCTCGACCTCGCTCTCGCGCGCGGCGCTCGCCGGGTCCTTCAGCTTGGCCATGTCGGTGGCGACGTCGCTGAGCGCCTTGTTCAGCTTCGCCTGCTCGGACCCCGTGAGCTCGAAGGTGCCCCACTTCTGGATGATGGCGTCGGCCTGGTCGAGGCTCGAGCGGATGTTGCCCGCGCGCTCGCGGACTTCCGTGACCGTCTTCAGCTGGTCCGGCGGGAGTCCCTCTTTCTTGGCCATCGAGGCAGCCACCTGCGCCGCCTCGTTCGCCAGGTGCGCGGCCTTGAGGCGGTTGTCGAACATCGTCTGTTGCGCGGACTGCTTTCGCGTGGTGGCCTGCATCGACAGGTCGGCGGCGAGCTTGCTGAGGTTGGCCTTGGCCTGCCCGCCCGCGGTGCTGGCGGCGAGCTGCTCGGCCTTGTTCGCCGCCGCCTGGAGCGCCATCCCACGGGCGATGTCGGTGGCCGCGAGGTCATCCTCTGACGCTTGCCGGGCCATGGAGTAGAAGCTCTTCGCGGCCTCCACGCCCGCCTGGCCTTTGCGCATCCTGAACTCGGTCTCCGCCTTCTGGGCGTCGATGTCCCGGTCGATGGCCTGCTGCATCATCCCGGCGGCGCGGTTGACGCCGTCGTTGCCCGCGCCGATGGAGCCAAGCGCCAGGCCGATGATGCCCAGCACCCGGTCTCCGGTGGAGCGCGAAGCCCAGAAGCGGCCCGGGTCGACGGACGTGTCGATGCGGCTCACCTCGTCCTGAGCTCGCTGCACTCGGCTCATCGCTTCGCTCACCTGTTGCTTGGCGGCGACCTGGGCCTGGTTGCGCTCCAGCTGTGCCCGCTCGAGGACCTTCTGCTGCTCGACGAGGCCCTGGGCCTTCGCCTTGGCGGACTCAACCTCGGCCTGCATCTGCTCCTGGCCCGCGGCGAGCGCCTCTCGGTTGGCCTGGCTGTAGTCCGCCTCGCCGGGCAGCTTCATGCCTCCGCCGAGCCGAGGGGCTCCCGAGCCGCCCGTGCCTGGCGCTGCCGCGGCATCCGCGGGCTTGGGCTTGAGGCGCAGGCCCTGAATGGGCTTCTGCACCACCCCCTCCAGGGGCTCAACGATGGGGAGCCCGTCGGGCGTGGTGCCCTTCTGAACCAGGGTGTTCACCACCTCCTCGGGTGGTGCGTTCTGCATGCTCTGAGCGGCCGGCAGCCCGTAGCGCGCTGCCTCCTTCGCCATCAGCGGGGTGGCGACGCCGCTCTGCTTCGGGCCGCCCTGGGGCAGTTGAAGCTCCATCTCTGCCTCTGGACCGAACCCCCCTCCCAAGCCGAGCTCGGCGCCGCTGAACGACCGACCCGGGGCAGGCGGGGAGATCGCCAGGGGAGCAGCACCGGCCGGCGGGAGGGAGAACGCAGAGAGGGGCATCGCCGCCATGGGGCTCGCGACGGTGGGGACGCCGAAGGCCCCGGTGACGGCCGAGGTGTAGGGCGTCCCGAAGTCGCCCGTGATGCCGCCGCCGGCGAAGCCTTGGATAGAGCGCGCGAAGTCAGCGTCGCTCGAGCCAATCTCCCCGCCGTAGGCCTTGAAGTCAGGGTCCGAGGCGCTGAGGTCGGTGTAGCCGCCGCGCTCGCCCATCTCGTCGGCGCTCACGCGGCTCGGGTCGGCGCCTGAGCCTTTCGAGCGTCCTGCAGCGGCGATAGCGCTGACGCCCTGGCTGGCTCCCGCAGCGATGTTCTGGAGGATGGCCTGATCCTGCAAGCTGATGCCGGCGTTCAGCATCGAGTTGCGCAGCAGCGCCCGCTGCTGAGCCTTGGCCATCGCCGCGTCGCGCTCGCGCTGGGCCAGGAGAGAGCGGGCGAACGCCTGTTGCGCCGCCTGCTGCTCTCCGCCGGCCATCTCCGCGCCCTGCACCGCCGCGTTCTGGGCCGCCTGGCTGGCGAGCATGGCGGTGTTGCCGGCCGTCGCCGCGCCGCCCTGACCGTGCTGGTTGGCTGAGGCCTGGAGAGCCTCGGTGATGTTCCTATCGGTCGCCTGCTGCATCATCGCCGGCACGACGGTGGGGCCCATGCCATAAATCTGCTGGGCGAAGAGCTTGTCGTTGGCGAGGTTCTGTCCTCGCGACTGGTTGAACTGCCCCGTGTCGAGCAGCGCCCCGTTGTCGATGCTCGGCGCCTGCCCGTTGAAGCCGAGGACGCTCTTCTTGCGCTGAGGCTTGCCGCCGGCGCCCATGTCTTGGGACGTGGGGTCGAGGTCCCCGGGCTGCCATGGCGCCTGTCCGCCCTCGGCGAAGTTCTCGCTGCCCCCTTTCCCACCGTCGCCGCCGTTGCCGCTGCGGGCCTTCAGGGCCGCGACGAACATCGCAGCGCCTTCGGCCGCATCAGGCCGCTGGGCGATGGACCTGGGGATGACAATCTCCCCGGGCGACAGCCTTGCGGGCACCGTGTCGTTGCGCTCGTCATCGCCGAAGACCTCGGCTTGCCCGGGCACTTTGCCGCCGGCCGACATCGAGCTCGTGATGCCTTGAGCGATGCCGCCCGCCTGGTTGAGGACGTTCTTTCTCGCCGACTCTTGCTGGGCGACGTTGGCTGCTCGCACGTCCTGGCGTACCCCCGCCACCGCGGCGGACTGGTCGACGTCCTGGGCGCCCATGCCGGCGAGGAGGTCCGCCACCTGGCCCGTGGCGAGCTGCTTCTGCTTGTTGCGCAGAATCTCCTCCTGTCCCACGGACTGCTGCTGCACGGCCCCCTGGGCGTTGCCGATGTTGCGCAGCTTGGAGCCATAGTCGACGCCCCGCGCGGAGGTGCCGAGCGACTGGGCGGTGGCGGAGGCGCGCTGGGTGGCGTCCTTGAAGGTCTGCTCCCACTCCCCGCCGCCGGTGGCCGCCTGCTGCTGGAGCTGCGCGAGGAGCTGCTGCGTCCGCCCACGCTCCGCGTCCTGCATGCTCGTGTCGAGCTGTGCGCCCGGGGTGTTGGCGGGCAGCGCCTCCGCGGGCAGCGGGTTGCCCTCTGCGTCGGACATTGAGCCCGTCAGTCCGTGCGAGGTGGCGCCAGGGGTGTATGGCCGGCCGGTCCGGTAGTCCATGCCCGGGTGCTCGGCCATGTACTTCTGCCACTCGGTGTTCCCGGACGCCCAGTCGGCTGCGAAAGAGTCGTCGGTGGAGAAGGCCTTCTGGAGCGGAGAGAGCGCGTTGCGCGCGTCCCACATCTCCTGGGTCCAGCCCTTCGCCGCGAGATCCGGCCTCTCTTGTTGGATGAGCCCCATGTCTGATTATCCCACGCCCTGAGAGGCTTTGAGCTTGTTGGTGCCGCGCTTCAGCCCAATCTGAAGCATCATCGCCTGCATCCCCGTCGTGCGCTGCGTCAGCGAGCCGACAGCGGGCGTCTCGGTGAACGTGAACGCGACCGACTTGCACTTCTGCCGCTTGAGCTTGTGGCGCAGGTCAATGGCCTGGCCGGTGAACGTAGGGAAGGCCTGGCTCATCGTCACGGAGAAGGCGTACGCGCCAGGGGCCGCGCCGCCGTAGGCGTCGTCAAAGTCCACGTCGATGGTGAAGGTGCTGACGGGCGCCAGCGTCGAGGTGGACGTCAGGTAGAGCCACCGGACTCGCTGGTACCCCTCCATCTGCGACAGGTGCAGCCAGCCCGTCCGGCCCCGCGTGACGATGCCTACCGACGAGATGCCGCCGGGCGAGTCCACCAGGTTGGGCGTGTCCTGGTTGAGGCCCTGCGACAGCGCGATGGTGACGTAATTCCCGCTGCCGTTGCTCGCGGACGGCCACCAGATGGCGTCGACCGGCGAATACTCGGCCTCGGCGTACTGGAAGTAGCTCCACTGGTCGACCAGGTAGCTGTAGACGAGCGTGACGGGGCCCTCGCCGCCGTCGGTGGTGAAGCGGCACTCGTGGGAGTTCTCCAGGAGGACGGCCGCCGTCACCTGCTGGCCATCCCAGCGCGCCACCGCGTCGCCGATGTACTTCACCTCGAGCCCGCGCCCGAGCAGGTACCAGCCCTTCTGCGACTTGAAGATGATGCCGCCAGGGAACGTGGAGAGGACGCTGCGCGCGTCGGAGCAGCCGACGTCCGAGCCGATGTCCTGGGGTGGGCTGTAGTTGTTGAAGCCGCCGCTGGGCGTTGGACCAGTGCCGTAGACGACATAGATGCGCCGCCGGCAAAAGAAGACGACCTTCTCATCGAGCGAGGCCACCGCCACGATGTTGCCGCCATCGACAGGCACACGGCCGGCAAGCCCAGGGTTGAACTCCAGCCCGATGTTGTTGACGTACTCCTGCGAGTACCCGAACGCTCCGGGCTGATCCGCGACGTCGAACCAGAGGCGATTCTGCGCCACCGCGAGCGCGTTGATGGGCGGCGGGGCGATGTTGGGGAGCACCGTGCCGGCCTGGTTCGGCTGCGTGTAGAGCGCCTCATTGCCGGCGAGCGAGGCGTCCGTCGAGTTGATGCTGATGTTGATGGTGTTGGCCGTCGTGGAGTTGAAAAAGGGCGCGTAGGTCGCGGCGTTCCGGTTGCTCCGGTAGAAGATGGTGCCCCCGGCAGTCGTCATGTACGCGACAAGCCGCACGCCCGGCTTCTGCGACATGAGCAGCGTGGGGACAGCCGCGACGATGGCGTCGGTCACCCCGGCGGTGATGGTGACCGCCGAGCTCGGCGCCGACTGGCAGCGCTGGCCCGAGTTGTCGACCCACTCATAGACGACGCAGACCTGGTGCACGCCTGGCGTGCAGATGCCAACGCCCACCAGCAGGGAGAGGTAGACGCCGTCTGGGAAGAGCGGGAAGCCGTGCTCCGCGATGACCAGCCCGTCGAAGGTCGCCAGCGAGCCGCCCGCCACGAAGGTCGACTCGCCGAGCTGCTCCCGGATGGGCGGCAGGGAGAAGTTGGGCTCGAGCGTCAGGCGCACCAGTCCCGTCGGCGAGATGTTGTTGGAGTTGTCGTCGAAGGCCGCGTCGGCGAGCTCTCCCGCGACGGTGGCGTACACGCCGCCCGAGATTCTCGGCGAACTGCACGGGGTGCAGCAGGTGGGCCGGGAGCCCGCCACCGAGCCGGGGCCGTAGCTGCCGGAGAGCGCCCTGCAGACCACCACCCCCGCAGAGAGCGACGCTCCTTCAGCGCCGGTGTCCAGCACCATGAAGGTGTTCTGGGCGTTGAAGGTGCGCGGGTTGGAGGTCGCGGTGCCAAAGCCTCCGACGGTATTGGCGACGAAGACGGGCAGGTAGATGCGGCCGCCGCTCCCGAACGCCTTGCCGTGAATGAACGGGCCCTGAGTGCCCTTGGCGGAGCCCGCGCCGGTGGTGAAGCTCGCGCTGGGCTGAATGTTGGTGGGGCCGGTGAAGGTGGCCAGAGCGTCGCTGACCACCTGGCCGACGATGTTGGTGATGGCGGAGGTGTTGTCGTACTGGGAATAGAAGTCCCGGAAGACGCGCAGCCTCGTCGAGTCGACGACGGCGGTGAGGTGACAGTCGGAGGTGGTTGCGCCAACGGTGGGGTTGAGCTGCAGCGGGCCGGCCGTCACCGCAAACACAGTGCTGATGACCACCCCCGCGAGCCCGCACTGCGCGGCCGCGCCCGTTGAGGTGACGAAGCCGCCAGCCTTCGCCCCGCTGTCGAAAGCCGCGCAGCACAGGGCAGTGATGGTGGCGGCGGGTATGTCTATCTCAGCGAAGAGGTTGACCGGGCCTGCTCCGATGCTGGGCACCAGGGCGGTCTGTGTCACCTCGATGGTGCGGACGCTGGTGAGGCCGTCATTCCAGCCGTAAATCACCATCACGCTTCCATCGCTCGCGCCGAACGCGCAGGCGTCGATGTTGATGGGGGTGAAGGCGAGGCTGTTCACCAGGGAGACTTCGGCGCCCAGCGTTGTGCCGGAGAGGACCCGGCAGAAGAGGTCATTCCCGTCGACGTAGAAGATGAAGAGGGTGCCATCGTTGGCGCAGACGACGCGCGGGCATGACACGGTGGCGCTCGTGCGGAGCGTCTGGTTGCTGAGCAGTTGGGTGCCAGTGAACTCGTCCACCAGCGTCATGCCGATGCCGGTGACGACGTTTGCGGCTGTCTTCTCCCGCCAGACGTAACAGGTGACGGTGCCGGTGGTGGCGCAGTCCGGCGTGTCCTGCATCCCTGTCGAGCGTCGCACCTCCGCCTTGGAGACTCGGACATTGCCGATCAACCCGGCGACGGTGGTCGCGGAGTTGGTCGCCAGCGACACGGAGGTCACGACTGGGCCGGAGATGGTGAGCAGCTGCTCGTTGTACGTCGCCAAGCCGTTGCCGCGGGCGGTCGAGATGAGCGTGGCGTGGCCGGGGCGCGTCTGGGGCGTGTTGTCATCCGAGAGGGTGAGGTTGAAGAGCTCGTCCCACTTCCCCGGCACCACCAGCTTGCGCTGCGTCCTGGTGTCCATGCCCTGGGTGAACTTGACGTCCACCGTCTGGAAGTCGAGTCCCTCGAGGCCCATGTCAGGACTCCGCCAGGTAGGTGACGTTGAGCCCAATGGAGCCGCCCGCCGCAATCAGCAGCCGGGCCTGCACGGCTCCCGCGGGGGTGATGGTGACGAACTGCACCGCCCCGGCCGTCCCAAACACCGGGAGGAGCAGCGACTCCTTGGGCCGGTAGCCCATCGCGATGGTGAAGATGGTCGTGTTCGCCGCCGTGCCCGCGGCCGTCGAGACCAGACCCTTGATGTGGACGTAGCCCAGCGCGTCCCGGTGGTAGCCCGCCGTCGCGCTCCCGCCGCCTACGTTGACGAAGTCCGCCAGGAGGTTCGGCGAAATCCACGCGGGCGGGGGCGCCCCCATGATGGGCGTCGCTCCGACGGCCTGGGCCAGCGGGCGGAGCGTGGCGTTGATGTTGTCCTGCACCCGGCTCGAGTGCTCCTCGGTGCGCAGCTGAAGGAACTTTGACGGGGACGAGGCCATCTAGTACCCCCAGCCGAAGTCGTCGGTGGGCCAGTCGCCGAGCGGGCCCCAGCCAGGCGTCGAGCTGCCGATCAGCCAGAGGTTGCTCCCGTTGAGCCGGTACTGCATCCCGCGAGCTCGCCGGCCCAGCACGTCCACGATGCGCGCGGGGCTCGACGCGTCCCGGTTCTCCGCCTCGCTCTCGAGCCGCGTCTTGATGGCCGCTTTGCGCGACATCAAGACACTGACGTCGCTCTCCTCTTTCGCCACCCCCTTGATGGCTGCGTCGATGACGATGTACTCGTCCCAGCCGTTGAGAATGGAGACGGTGCTGTCGCCGTCCTGCGCCAGCGCGGTCAGGGTCGGGATGTAGAACAGGCGGACCGTCTGCCCCGCCATCGGGATGGGGGTGTTGAAGGCAGACAGCCGATTCCTGTCTGAGAAGGCGAAGGGCTTGAGGCTCACCCACTGCGCTGGCGAGCTCACCTGGACGTCAACGCCGAGCAGCTTGAAGAAGTCGGGCGGCAGCGCGAAGAATTGGTTGATGCCGTCGGTGGTGAAGGTGTAGCCGGCCGACGGGGTCTGAACGTAGTAGTCGTTCGAGTAGACCTGAACGAGCAGCCCATACAGCTCGCTGTAGCTGCTGTTGATGTACTTGTTCCACTCGGCGTCCGAGACGAAGGCCTGCCCGACGGAGTCCGACTCCTCCTTGCACCGGTCTCTGAGCTGGAGAAGCGTCGGCAAGGTGGACTCCCAAAGTGAAACGCCTCGGGCCCAAACAGGGCGCCCGAGGCGTCAAAGACAGACAGGCGCTCGATGTGGCGTTGAGCGTTAGCTCGCGTCCTCAACCCACTCGATGACGTACTCGAGCACCGTGCCCGCGCCGAGGTTGCCGGCGTTGAGGTTCTCGATCTGCAGCATGTCGGAGGTCCCGCGCAGCACCAGGGACTGCCCGCCGATGCCGCACTCAGGGAAGACCTGGTACGTCGGGTTGGTGTACGCCGTCGCCGGGGTGGTGACGGTGGCGATGAACTGCCTCCAGTGGCTCAGCACCGAGCCCACCGTGCCGGTCGACTGCGCGGCGGTGGTGTAGTGCTGCACGACGGCGGTGGCCGCCGCGCTGTTGGTGTCGTTCTTGGCGATGGTCGGCGCCACCGCGGTGCCGCCGGTGCCGATGACCGACACGCGCGTCAGCCGGAAGAGGGTGTCCGCCAGGGCGGTCGCCACGCCCCCGATGAGGATGCGCTTGACGCGCACCGTCTTGGTGGCCGAGCCGACGATGGTGACGAGCGCCAGCGCCGCGGTGGCGAACGGCGTGAAGCTCGCCGAGGCCCGGTAGGTCTGCTGGGTGCTGTCCTGGCCCACTTGCGGGTAGTTGACGCTCGCGAGGTCCTGCAGGGCCGCCATGTTCTGGGCTGCGTTGTTGCCATCGCGCGCTACGACAGGGGTGAATGCCATTGCTGTACTCCTTGTGCGCTAGAGCGCGCCGAACATCGTGAGGGTGATGAGGTTTGCGCCCTGGTTGAACTGCAGCGCTCCGCCCTGAGGGAGTGGGAACGGCGGGATGGCGCTCAGGACGGGCACCATCAACGACGCTGAGGCAACGCTGCCGTCCGAGGCCTGCGCCTGGACCTGCAGGGTGAAATTCGCGTAGGGCGTCGCGGCAGCTGGCGCCGGCGCCGCTCCGCCCGGGTTGTTGGGCGAGGGCCCGGCGGCTGCGGGCGTGGGGAACACCGCCTGGAAGCCGAAGTAGCTCGTCCCGCCCGCCGTGAGGGTCGGGTTGCCCAGGCCAACGGGCATGTTCGGGGCGAGGTAGCTGGGCTGCCCCACCGTCACGCCGATGGGCCCGTAGACGACCAGGTTGCTCAGCGTCACCGAGGAGGAGCTCGTGTTGGTGAGCGCGATGAGGAACGGCTCCGTCTGGCCTGCGACGGTCGAGCCTTGGTTGACGGCTGAGACGACGAGGGTAAGAGCCATGGCTAGGGCCACCCCGGCGTGAAGCCGATGAAGTTGTTGGGCGCGCTGAACATGTAGAAGCCACCCTGGAAGCCGAGCGGCGGCGGGTTCGTGTACGAGACGAGCAGCGACGCCGCGCCCGCGACGTTCATGCTCCCGTCCGAGCCGTAGACGATGGCGCCGATCAGCAGGATGGACTGCGCCGGCTGGCTGCCCTGAGGATTGCTGGGCAGGGCCCCGGGAGCCACCGTTTGGAAGCTGTTGGCGTTGGCCGCGCTGCCCACCGCGATGGGGAAGGGCCCGATGTTGATGCTGGAGAGCGCTCCCGCCGCGACGCTCTGGCCGGGGCCGGTGGGAGGAAGGCCGGGGCTGACCACCGGCTTGACCGGATTGCCGAACTGGTCCGCAAACGTCAGCACGATGCCCGTCACCACCACGGTGGACGCGCCAGGGTTGTAGACGAACACGTTCGCCATCGGCGGCGGGTTCTGCCCGGCCGCGTAGCTCGCGTAGTTCAGCGACACCTGGCAGGAGAGCGCCATCGCTTCAGGGCTCCGTCGCGTCTTGGAGGATGAGCACCACTCGAACGTGGCCGATGGGGTCCACCGCAGCCGCGGCGAAGTCCCAGAAGGCCGCGCCGATGATGCCCGTGCCCGCCGTGGAGCCGAGGTTGGTGATGGTGGTGTTCTCGGTGCAGATGGCGAACACCGGCGTCCCGCTCGCGCCTGAAGCGTGAGCCGCCATGAACATCAGCCGCTGATAGTTGTCCTGCAGGCGGATGGTGTACTTCCCCACCGCGGTGCGGGTGACGTCCAGCACGCCCTCGGAGCCTCCCTGGTACTGCAGCGGGTAGGGGTTCCCGCTGGGCAGCGCCGCCGCGCTCGCAGCCGCCGTGTACGTCCTGGCGTTGGGCCCGGCGCTGAAGGTTGGGTAGTTCCACTTCTGCAGCGTGGCGACGGGGGTGACCGCCTCCGAGACGCTGAAGTCGCAGTACAGCCGCACCTCTCGCTTGATGAGCGAGTAGTTCTTGTCCATGTACGTTCTGTTGGCCATTTCCTCGCTCCTTTCAGGTCAAGCGGGTGCGCATCAGGTCTGCAGGGTGACTTGGCTGTTCCAGCCGGGGGCGCGGCAACCGGGGTTGCCGTAGTAGCCGACGCGGACCTCCGAGGCGTCGGCGTTGGCCAGGCGCAGCATCTCGAGCTGGTCGCCGTACTTGAAGATGTTGGGCACGGCGCCGAGGGAGTAGAGGCACCAGGTGTTCATCTGGAGCAGCCAGCCCGTCGCCGACTGGCAGCTCCGGTCCGGGTAGCACTCGATGGAGCCGACTGGGCCGCGAATCTTCACGCCCTCGAAGCCAATCTCTCCGTCGCTCTTCCAGTCGACGAACTCGCGCCGGGCGCCGAGCGCCTTCACGATGGCGGAGTAGCTGCCGAAGTTGGTGATGAAGTGGCGTGGACGGCCCTTCTCGCGCCGGTTGAGCAGCGCCGCGTCGATGACGGCCTCCTCGATCGGCTGCTGGGCGCCGTTGTAGTAGAGCCCGTAGAGGCGAGAGTCGACGGAGCGATTCACTCCGTAGAAGTTGTCGGTGCTGGTCGGCGCCGTCGCGGGCAGCCAAGCAGCGTTCCCCGTCATCTTCGAGTTGTTGTCGCCCTGCACCAGCAGGAAGTTGTTGGCGGCCCAGCCCGTGGGCGTACCCGCCGCGCCCTGCATCGCGGTCGCCGAGACGGTGATGGTGCCGGCCGCAACGTTCCGCGCGATGACGTAGCCCAGCGCGGCGAGCGGGGTGCCGCCGTCGGTGGTGTTCGCCTGCAGCGTCTGGTTGATGCCGAACTGCGAGACGTCGGCGGGGTTGGTCAGCTGAATCACGCCGTTGGTGATGGTCGAGATGGCTCCGACGGAGCCGGTGCCGGAGCGGAAGAGCGAGCTCGCCGCGCTGTTCGCCGCGCCCTGGATGGCGAGGTCCACGAACATCTGCGCGAAGTCGATGAAGCTGCCCTTCTCGTCCTGGCTCGCGAGCATCGCCTGGTTGCCCAGGGTGGCGATGTCGTAGTCAGGGCGGAGGGGAACCATGAACTCCGCGAGCAGGCCGGGCGACTGGTTGCCCTGGGCGTTGGCGAACTGGCTCGAGCGGCCCTGGTTCACCTCGTAGATGATGGGGATGGGGATGTACTTGCCCGTCGCGTTCGTCTTCTTGGGCATCATCACCAAGTAAGGGTTGTCGTCGTACGCGAGGTTCTCGACCTTCTGGTCGTCGTACCATTCCTTCAGCGCGGCGTTGCCGGCCGGCAGGTCCAGGTACTGGCCCATGCACAGGGTGCCGGTGGGCGGGACGAGGTAGGCGCGGAAGACCGGGTCCAGGCCCGCGCGGTGGACCGCGAGCCGGACGAGGCAGAGGGCGGAGATCGCCAGCAGGTACGGAAGGGCGATGATGAACGCGCTGAACATCAGAGTCCTCGGTGCCGGTGGCCGGCGGTGGGGACCTGATGGGCTGTGCAGCTACTGGGTCGACGCCTTGGCCCGGGTGGCGTTGTAGACGGCGAGAGCTCTCTCGCGCCTCTCAGCGTCCGTTCTGGGGGGCTGGCGACCTGGAGTAGCTCCCGTCAGGTCGTTACTCAACGTACGACGTTCTTCCGTACGTCCGAGCCGAGGCCCACCAACGGGTGCTTCCGTGCCACGAGGTACAGTAGAGACAGGTTTGAACTTTTCCGTCAACCTCGGCTTGTATTTGTCGTGTCCCACCGCGGACTCCGCGATCGCAATCAAGTCGGCCTCGATCGCGTCGGCAGCCTCTTTCATTGTGAGGACTTTGCCCTTCGAGATGACCCGTCCCTCCTCGTCCCGCTTGAGGCTCCGGTCATGCTCCGCACGGATGCGCGCGACGATGGCCGCACCTACCTGCTCCTCCCCGCCCAGCCGCTCGAAGATGGGGTAGTCCTTCAGGTTGGCTTTGGCGAAGGACACCGCCTCGTCCCCGAAGGCGCGAAGCGAGGCCTGGACCTGCTCCTCCTGGGCGCGCTGCTGCGCCTCCTGCTGGGACTTGGTGTGCTCCTCGAACTTCTTGGAGAACTCCTCCCGGACGCGCTCCACCTCATAGGCGACGGTGTCTGCCGTTGGCGCGCCGCCGTTGGCCTTCTCCTGGAGAATCTGCTCGTACCAGTCGTCGCCGAACTTGGCCCTGAGGTAGGCCGACTTGTTTAGCTTTGCCTGGGACTCGAGCCGCTCCTGCTCTGTCTTCCATTTCTTGAGCTGCTCGTACTCCGACAGCTTCGCGCCGATTTTCTTCGTCTCGGCGGCGTGGACGCGCTTGGCCTTCTCGACGCTTGCGCGGAGCGCCTCGGCCTCCGACATTACGCGCTTGGCCTCGAGGACTTCGGGCGCCTCGGCGGGAGGTGCTGGCGGCTGCGCCGGCGAGCTGGCGCCGTTGGTCGGCTTCGGGGTGCTTCCGGGCGTCGGGGGCGGCGGGGTGAGGTCGGCCATTGGTGCTCCTTAGGCTTGGGGGAGAAGGGCGGACTCGGGGGCCGGGGCGGGGGCGCCCTGGGGCACGGCTCCCGCGCCGGGTGCGCCTGGGGGAAGCATCGCCGGCGCTGGCGGCAGCGACTTCTTGATGAGCATGTCGACCTGCGAGTTGTAGTTGCGCAGCATCGACATCTTCTCGGGCTCGAGCTCGAGCCGCCGGTAGAGCTGGATGTAGTGGAGCACCGACTCCTTCGCGAGGGCGAGGTCATCGGTGGGCTCGGGCGGGCTGTAGTCGCCGTCGTCGATGATGCCGTCGAGCACCTTGAGGATGAGCTCCTCCTGGGCGTCCGCGAGGCTGTTCGACGCCTGAAGGTCCGGGAAGTCCATCAGCTTGCGGCCCTGCCTCGGCGTCAGCCAGCCGGCCTGCACCCACTCTTGGATGGTCTGCGTGCGGCCCGCGGGGTCTCTCGGCAGCTGGGACACCGGGAAGCACTGGAGGATGAACTCCTCGTCCTTGAAGTTGCCGAGGTCCGCCGTGGTGATGCTCTGGAAGCCGGTGGTGCCTGGGACGCGGACCTTGTAGCCCTTGAGGCTCTTGCCGATCGCCAGGTCGATGCGCGCCGCCTGGAGGTAGAAGTCATCGACCGCCTCGGCGGGCGTCTTGTGCCGCTCGTTCTGGGTCTCCTTGAACTCTCGCAGCGAGGGCTTGGAGTCGAGGCCCGCGGGCTTCACGTTCCCCGCGGCGAGCTCCGAGACGCCCAGCTTCCGGTAGATGCGCTCGATGCCTTCCCGCATCTCCATGAAGAAAGACTCGTCCACGGGAGCAGCGGTGAAGAAAGTCGGAGCCTGGCCCGCGTAGCGGAGGATGGCGCCAATCTCGTTGTTGATGTGCTCGTCGACCACCTTGCTGCCGTTCTGCACGGCGACCTTGATGGTGCCCGACAGGTGCATCGCCTTCTGCACCAGCCAGAAGAGCTCGTTGAGCCAGAGCTGCTCGCCGCGGACCTGCTCGGCGCCGCCCTGGGCCCAGTAGCCCACCATCGGCCGACACCACGGCAGCCGGGCGAACGGAAAGAAGTCGTGCTCCCACTCCTCGGGCTCCTGGAGCATCACGCCGGTGCCGCCGACCAGGGCGATGGCCACCTTCCCGCCGATCAGCTCTCCGTCAGGCGTCAGGCTGCCCAGGTGCCAGGACTCGGCGACCGACACCATGTCGCTGGTGTTCTGTGACGAGGAGGTGGTGGTTTCGGGCGCCCGGTTGGCCTTCATGATGGCGGCCCGGTGCTCGGGGAAGTAGCCGGCGAGCTCGTCGCGGTCGACCACCTTCACGCGCGAGAGGTTGCGAGGGGTGCCGTACTGGCCCTCAACCTCGTCGACCCACAACTCTGCGCCGATGACGCGCTCGTGGTGCAGCTTCCCGCCGCGCGCGTAGACGTACATGAAGCCGTCGCCCCACACCGCCGCGTCCCGGAAGCACTCGCTGCCTTTGCGGTAGGACTTCGTCTCGTAGAAGACGCCGTCGATGAACTGCGTGCGCTTCTTGGCCGTCCGCTGCTGCCGGTAGTCCCCGCCGCTCGTGAGGTAGTACGGGCGGGGCTTCATCTCGCCGATGTGGCTGACCAGCGTGTCGATGGCTGACTGCGTGGCGTTGAAGGTCGCGTACGTCCTGGTGCTGGTGGGCTGCGTGGTGAGCCGGTTCAGGGTGGTGGAGCCCAGCCCCAGCGAGCCGAAGTTGCCGTAGAGGCGCGCGTTGGCCACCATGTTGCGGATGCGCGGGGCCTGCACGCGCTGGAGAAACTGCACGGTGGTGCTGATGCTCTCCGCGCACTCCTTGCCTTTCTTCTCCCACCAACGCCGGCCCGGGTCTCCGCCGATGCGCTCCTCGTCCCGCTTCGGCTTCGCCTTCGCCTCGGGGTTGCTGGTGACGCCGTCTCTGTAGTCGCGCTCTCCGGCTGGCTTACGAGCCATGATCGCCCTCGTCTGATGTGACGGTGATGGTGCGCTTCTCTCGGTCGACCTTCGCTACTCTGACGGCGGTGACTGGCCGACCCCGGCACTCCTCACAATCTTCGCCGGGCCGGAGCAGGCCAGCGTTCATCTCCTCGATTGAGTGAGAGTGCATCGACGACCCGGGCACGAGCTCCACGTCGAGCATCACGCCTCCTTCCCGGGTGGCTCGCACTTCTCCACCTCGCAGCCCAGGACACAGAGGCCGCCCATGTGCGCGTGCAGAGGGTGTCCGCACTTGCACTCGTCTGCCTCGGGCGCCTTCAGCGCCTGAGCGATCGACATCTTCTCGCCGCTCGGCCTCCAGACTTCGTCCAGCTCGAGCCGGACGCTGCCGGGGAGGTCGATCAGCCTGATGCCCTTCGAGCGGCAGAGGTCGGCGAGCTTACCGATGGTGGCGATTTCCGCGTCTGTCATTGCGCGCACTCCATGCAGGTGTCCATATCGGGGGCGTTCATCCTTCTGCCGTTGCAGCGCTGACACCAGACAGCCGACTCGCGGTAGGCCTTCGAGTTGCCGATGCCCCCGCCCTCGGGGTTGGTCATGAACTGACGCATCAGCTCATTCTTCTGCCGCTGCTCGGTGGGCGTGAGGCCTGGGTCCCGAGCCGACTTGCGCCGGTAGGTGTCCTTCCCGCGCGGCTTCTCGCTGCCGATGGGGTCGTTGGCGTACTTGCCGCCCAGCTCGAAGCCCTTGGCGGTCATGCCTTCGCCCCTGGCACGGGCCACTGGTACAGCACGCCCGGCCCCTGCGCCTTCGCCCATGGCCCGAGCCCGTATTGCTCGAGCACTCCGACCGCGAAGGTCTTCGCCTTGGCGTTCAGCCGCGCCCGGTTCGCCGCCTTCCGCCTGGCCCTCCGCCGCTTGTTCTTCTTGCTGCTCACGGCTTCGGCGCCTCGATGATGGCGCCCGCGGGGGCGAGCTGCACCTTCCGGTCCCACTCCTCCATCAGCGCCTCCTTCTGCCGGCCGATGAACTGAATGGCGTTGACCAGGATGTCGGCCTCCTTGGTCAGCTTCAGGAAGCCGCCGAGTTGGTTGGCGCCTATCTGGAGCTGGTTCATCTGCGCCTCGAGGATGAGCATCGTGGCGAGCTGGGGAGCCGTCAGCGTGAGCTTCTTGTGCGTCTGGCCCATTTTGGCGTTGTTCATTGTTCCTCGAGTTTCCGGATGTGGTCTGGGAGCTTCTCGTCACGAAATTGCTTCAGCAGCCGCTCGCGCTCGGCGAGCTCGGCCGGGTCGAGTTGCGGAGGGGGCGGGGAGGGCGCGCGTTGAGGCAGCATCGGCATCGACGGTGGCGAGGCGTGCGCGTCGGGGAAGGTGATCATCTCACCGCCCGTGAGAATGCGTCCGCCCAAGAGCGCCTGAGCCTCGCGGATGGTCGCCACGGCAGCGCCGAAGCGACGGGCGAGGACCTCGAGGTCGGCTAGCGTCATCTTGCTCATCTCGTCATCGGTCATAGACTTGCGCTCGTCTCGTCTTAAAAACGGGGCTAGAGCCTTCATGTCCGGGTTCACAGCCATTGGCGCTCCCTCATCTCCTGCTCGCGCTGGTCGCGCTCGTGCTGCCTGTTCGTCCGCATCTGCGCCTCGAACTGCTCCTCCATCTCGGCCTGCTGCCGGGCGGCCTCATGCTCGAACCATTCGGGCGTGTTGACCTTCGGCGCTGGCTTCTTGGGCTCGACGTAGAGCCACTGGAGGCAGCGGCGGTATGCGTAGAGGACCGCGTCGCAAATGTCGGAGTGGAAGCGCTCGGAGATTTTCGGCTTCTCGGGGTTGCTCCTGTCCCACTCGACAAGGTGGCAGTCCTGCGCGAAGCGGCTGGACTTGGGCGCGAAGAGCCTCTTGGTGCGCATCGCGTCGTTGAGCAGCTCGATGTGCTCGAGCTTGCGCTCCTTCTCCGCCGCCTCGATGGGGATGCCCGTGCGCGTCTGAATCTCGTCGGCGATCTTCTTTCCCAGGCCTCCCGTGTCGGCCACCACAGCGAGCGGGCTGTACTTCTCGTAGGTGGCCTGCACCCGCTCCATCAGCGGGGTGATGCCCTGCTTGGCGCCTACCCACTCGTAGACCAGGTCCAATTCCGGCGCGTCGTCGCTCCACCCGAGCACGCAGATCGCGTCCGCGTCGTCGAAGCCGAAGTCCAGCCCGATGACGTGGTGCTGGTGTCCCAGGGCCGGCCGGTCGTTTCGGTCGGCGTCGTAGTTGAAGACCAGGGAATTTGTGTCGAGCACCCAGCGGGCGAACCAGTTGCGCTGCACCACTGGGTCGTCAATCGAGACGCCACGGCGCGCCAGCTCTTCCTCGAGCAGCTTCTGAGGCGTCTTGCCGCTCTTCTGCTCGATGTATGGGTTGTCGAAGACGGTCCAGGTGTGGTGCGCCCAGTCGGGCTTCGTCGCGCAGTCGTGGAAGTAGCCGATGGGCACCGGGCCGGGCGTGCCGATCATCACCAGCTGGCCGTCGTAGTCGATGAGGGCGTTGGAGAGCACCTCGTCCACCAGGCGCTCCAGGAAAGCCGGGAAGGCCTGCGCCTCGTCGATGATGACGATGCCGATGGGGAGCCCGAGGAACTTGTCCACCTCGCTCGAGTCGGCGCACCCAGACAGGTACACGCGCGAGCCATTGGGAAAGGCGACACAGAGCTCGCCATCAAGAGGAATGCCGCCCAGCCGATGCTGTGCGTTGAGCTGCTTGAGCGTCTCCCAGATGATTCGCTTGGCATTGATGCGCGAGAGGGTGATGTAGAGCGCCACGCACCCGGGCTTGGAGAGCGCCACGTCGAGCAGCTTCGCCGCACACCCGTACGTCTTGCCTGCGCGACGGGTGCACACCGCCGTCGACCAGCGGGCCCGCTCCTGCCCGAACGGGAGTTGCTTGGGGAAGAGCGCCTTGGCCAGGTCGAAGGTGACGCCGCCCGCGGAGCGCTTGGCCTCGAGGCCCTCCAGCCGCGCAACCTCCGCCCGGGAAATCACTGGACCGCCTCCCGCGTGGCTCGTTCCTCGAGCAGCTTCAGCCGCGCCTCGAATTCGCTGCCGGCGATGAGCTTGGCCAAGGTGGCGTAGCCGTAGATGAGCGCGTTGCCCTGCTTGGGCTCAATCGTCCCCGCCTCGATGCCCCTGCACGCCCGCGCCAGACACCTGCGCACGTCGGCGAGGGTCTCCAGGCGCCGCCGTCGGCGCCGAGGCTTCTCGCTGGGCGTCTCGGGCGCGTCGCTCACGGCCAGGCCTAGGCGCCGTACTCGAGCGCGCGGATGTTGGACCAGGGGACGAAGGCCTGAAGCACCACCCGCTCGTTGCTGGCGCGGTTGTGGCTCTTCCGGCGCAGCACGATGCCGTCCGCGCGCTGGCCCGACTCCACGGGCATCGCGGCGCCATCCTTCTCGAGCCGGGCAGGGGCGATGCTGTCTGCGTTGCGGCCCACGTTGACGCTGTGCGTTTCCCCGCCGAACGGCACCGACTCGACGAAGTACGCGGCGACCAGCTTCGTCAGCGGCTTGAACTGCGGCTCCGGCGGCTTCAGCTGCTCGGCTGTGCTCATGGGTTCTCCCGTGGGGGCTCGTAAAGCCCCGCCTCTTGCGCGCGGAGCACCAGGTTGCGGATGAAGTCTCGCTGGGCGTCCCCGTAGGAGGGGCGGCGCGTCTCGTCGAGCAGGCGCGCGAAGAATGCCTGGGCCTTGCTCTCCTGGGGCGGCTCGTGAGTCTCGTTGCGGTCCATCGCTCTCCCGTGCGTCGGTGCGTCGAGTGTGCGAACGGTGACAGAGCCCCCGGGCCTCGGTCAAGGCATTGGAGCGTGTGCCATTGCGTTGGAGCGGGTGGGGCAGGCCCTCCGACACGGCACCCCGGCCGCTTCGCCGCAGCCCGGACACCTCGGCCCGAATTTCTGGCGCTCGGACAATTTTTGGCGCGCCGCCCTCTGGCGCTGGTTCTGGTCGAGCCGCGCGCACGTCTTCCTGCCGCAGAGCTTCCGAGGACGACCGGCGTGCCGCGGGTGCTTGAGCGGACGAGCGCAGATTGCGCACGTGCTGGGCCGGCCCCAGGCGTCGGTCACAGCGGCAGCCCTGCCAGGGTCTCGCGGACCACCTCCAGGCGCCGCTCGGCCCGGTACGCCCGCTCGCGAAGCGCGTTGAGCAGGTCAAATATGCGCTCGACGTCCCGCGGCTCGCCCTCCAGCGTGACGCCGTTGACCGTCAGCTCCGCCGTCCGGGTCTTGCCGTCCCAGCACATCGCGATGTCTGGATCTTGAGTGCGCCTCACCGCAGCACCGCCTTCACCTCGCCCGGCCTGTCCCGCCGCGGCTTGCTCCAGCTGACCGTGAGCCGGTGCCCGCCCGCGCAGTCCGCCCACAGCACGAGGCTCTCCAGGTGCTCGCCGCCCACCGTGGCCTCGTGCGGCAGGTCGACCAGCTCGCCGCCGCAGCTGGGGCAGCGGATGTCGCGGATGCGCGTCACCGGACCTTGCCCTCGAGCGTGTAGGCAGGACAGTCCTCGTCGTGCTCGAGGCCGACGCTGTTGAGGAAGAACCCCTTGCACCAAAGGCAGGCGTCGCCGTTCAGCTCGTCGGCCGGCGCCTGGAGCAGCCCCTTGAGCCGCCGCACCTCGGCGATCAGGGCTTCGACTTCGACCATGAGCACGAAGCGGTCGCGCTTCATCCGCTCCTCGATGGCCTTCAGCTCGTCGTCCGTCATCGGCCACCGTCCAGCGCCTGGAGCTGGCGCACCACCTCGGCGGCTATGTTCTTTTCCCGCTGGCGCTCGCTATGGACGGCGAGGAAGAGCGTAGCCACCGCCACGAGCACCCAGAGCACCACCTCCCGGCCCTTCACGCGCGCCTCCCCGCCCGCGTCACGGCCGCATGGACGGCGTCGCAGATGACGAGCAGGTAAACGAGCGTCCACCAGGGATGGGCCTCGACGTAGGCGAGCAGGGCGGTCACCACGCCACCCCCTGCACCGGCCGGCGCGCCGCGAGCCAGCGCTGGACGCACCGCCGGTACTCGGCCTCAATCATCTCGAAGCTGGGCATGGGCGGGGGCGTGTGGCCGGCCTGCTTGAGCCGCTGCATCTGCCAGAGCGGCATCGGCTCGAGCTGGAGGCGTGAGGCCTCGTGCTCGGGCGAGGCCTGCCAGACTGCGCAGCAGCGGACGCAGAGCATCGCCCCGAAGGCGTCGAAGAGCTTCGCGGGCTTCTCGCAGGCCTCGCACGGCGTCTTGGGCGGCTCAGGCGGGGCTGGGGGCGGGGGCTGTGATTTTCCGTGGAACATGATTTCTCCAGTTCGACATGAAGGCCTCGAACGGCCACGGCGGGTCCGCGTCGGCCCAGTAGTCGTCCTCGGTGAATCGCTCGTAGGTCGCCCTCAGGCGTGCCAGATCGCCGTTGAGCTCAAGCATGGCCTCGTTGAACCAGGCGCCGAGCTCGCGCGGGTGCCGGTGCCGCTCGCTCACCAGCCCGTGCTGGCGCCGCTGCTCCTGCGCCCAGGCAAAGAAGCCGGGCCCGGAATCCGATGTGGGTGCGGTGGGCGGCCTCGAAGGCCCCGCACCCCCTGAAGGAAAAGAAGACCCCGAAGGAAAAGAAGACCCCGCCCGGTCGAGGGGCCTTCCATGAGGCTCCGGCCCGGGCTTTTGGTCCATGCATGGCGGTTCAGCCTGGGTTTCAGGCTCAGGCAGGACGCTGGGCACCTCTTTGGGGTGGACGTGCTGCCTTTTCGTGAAGTTTGGTAGCCAGAGGTAGGACTTCCCGGCGACCTGGTAGGGGGTCACCAACTCGAGCCCCACGAGCTCGGCCAGGAGGGCGTTGACGTCCACCGCGTCGGCCGGGAACAGCCGCATCTTCAGCCGGACCGGCCGGTTCTCCAGCCGCCCCTCGCGGTCTGCCTCGCACCACAGGCCCTGAAAGAGCAGCCGCGCGGCGAACGACAGCTGGACGATCTTCTCGTCCGTAAAGAAGTCTGGGTGCAGCGTGCGCTGCCTTGCCATCGGTCTCCCCTCTCCCGCGCGGTGGGCGCGGCCCTGCGGTGCTACGGGTTGCGTCGCTTTGCCGCCGAGAACTGCTCCGCCTTCGGGCACGTGGCGAAGTGCGAGACGAAAGCGGTGGTGTCGCGCACCGCCACCAACGTCCCGGTCAAATCCTTCTCAAACCGATACACCGGGCTGCGCCGGTCCAACGGGATGGGCTTGCCGTTCGCCTGGGTGGCGATCGTCAAGGGGCAGCCGCAGGCCTTGCAGGGGCGCTCGGTCACAGGGCGCCCTCCGGCTTCCGCCCGGACCGATAGGGCAGCGGCGACGGGCGCCGGTAGTTGGAGAGCGGGTCATCGATGAACTTGCCGCGCTCGCCTCTCAGCCGCACGTGGTAGACGTCGGCGATCGGCTCGTACGTCTCGGCCATCTCCTCGAGCAGCGCTACGAACTTCGCCTGCCACGGCTCCGGCATGCCCTCGAGGAGCGAGCGCGGGAGCACCAAGTAGGCCGAGTAGGTCAGCCCGAACCATTGATGGACGGGGCCGCTCACCGGCTCGCCTCGGCGAGCAGCGCGTCGACGTCGAGGGCGCGGACGGCCTCGGCCACCTGGACTCCAGGACAGAGAGCATCACCGCACTCGGCTCCGAGGTCGCAGACGCCACTGATGCTGGCCAGCACGCAAGCGTCTTTGACCTTCGCCACGAGGGCCCGCGCCTGCTCTGGGCTCAGGTAGCCCTGGAGCACGGCCTGCTCCTCGGTGATGGCGTCCAGCGTCTTGCGGGATTCGCGCCCGACGGGAGAGGCGAGGGCGGCGTCCGGAACGTGCCCGCCGACAGCCCCTGGAAGCAGGCGTCTTGCCGGCTCGCACGCGTCACACGATGCGCAGTCGGTGTGTTCCTCGAAGAGAGCCAGCAGCGCCGCCCTCATCTGCGCGCACGCCTGCTCTGCGGCCTCGGCTCGCTGAAGGTGACGCATGACCGAAAGGGCCGCGCTGCCGTTGGTCTCGTCTGCAACCTTCAGCTCTGCCCGGGCCTCGTCGCGCTCCACAAGAGCATTGCCTCTGTCAGCGTCCAGCCGGGCCATCGCCGCGCGGTGATGCTCCAAGCTGACCTTCAGCCGCTCGAGCTCCGCCGTCGCCTTCGACGCCTCCTGCTGGAGCTCGTGGAGGAGTTGGTGGGCGGCGTCCTTCTCGTCGTCCTCCTCGGCGAGGCACTTCTCCGCGTAGGCCTTGATGGCTGCGCGGTCGGCAAGCACGTACTCGAGCGAGCGGTCGCGGTTGTCGCCCATCTCGGACGCCATCTGGGCGATTTCCTCCAACGCCTCTCGAAGGTCAGCCACGGGCCACCTCCTTCGCGCGGCAGTGCTCCCTCGCGACGCGCACCGCCTCGATGAACTCGAACGCCTCGGGCCGCGGCGCGTCGACCAGCGTGTGGCCGAGCGCGTCCCACGCCTTGAGCACGCGCTGCTGCACGGCGGGAGGCACGAGGTCCCAGTGGTAGGCGCAGGCCAGGCGACGAGCCGGCACCAGCACCGGACACTTGAGCCCGAGGGAGCAGAGATGGGGCTTGCCGCTCATCGTCCGGCCGTCCTCTCCAGCAGCTCGTCAGCGGCGTCGCACGTGGCCTTCCAGCGCTGGCCGCGCGTCTTGCTCTCCATCTCCCGACGGCAGGCCTTCAGCGCGGCGCGTAGTTCGAGGTAGAGCGCTTCGAGCCGGCAGACGTCGCACGACTGCTCTGCCACGAGTTGGAGCTCCCGCACGTGTTCCGGGCAGGCGCGGTTCACTTGCCCTCCAGGCTCACGAGGAGGGCCTCTGCGCGCTCAATCGTGGTGGGCTTGCCTGAGACGGTGGCGAGTGCCGGCCCGTAGCGCTTCCAGACCGCGAGCATCTCCTTCAGCATCCGCACCAGCTCGGCGCGCTCCTGCTGGCAGCGGTTCGCCACCTTGCGCCGCTCAGGGCCCGAGAGCGCCGCCGTCTCGCCCTCGTCCTGGGGCGTGGCCAGCCGCTTCAGGGCCAGGTTCCACGGGATGTCCGCGTGCTCGGGGTACAGGCTCACTGGCCACCTCGAGCCCGGATGGCGGCGGCGATAGAGAACCCGTGCGCGGCGACGATTCCGCCGATCGAGCCCGTGAGGCCCTCGCTGACCATGTCGGCGATGCGAGCGCAGGCCTCCCGCTCTTCCGCCGCGCAGGCCTCGAGCTGGGCGCGCAGCCCCTCCACCTCGCGAATCAGGCGCTGGTTCTCTTCGTACCAGTACAACTGAAGCTGGCCTCGCAGCCGCTCCGCCTCCGCCTGCCAGTGGGGCTCGGCCAGGTGGTCCCCCTCGACGGGGTGGAACCAGCCGTCCTCCCGCTCCACGACGGGCTGCAGACACTTGGCGCAGATCAAGGCTTCACCTCCTTGAACCACTCGGGCGCTAGCCGCTTGAAGAGCTCAAGCGCCCGAGTCGTCTGAAGGCCGACTGGAGCGTGCGGGAGTTCGAGCACGGCCCGCTCGGCCGCCAGCGTGGCCAGCGCGTAGTAGTCGACGGCGCCCGTCCCCGGGAGCAGGCTCTCGATTCGCTTCGCCACGCGGCGCGAGGGCATCGACGGCGCCGGGTACTTCTCTTCCCTCGGCCGCCACTTCAGCTCGTCGGCGCACAGCCCGATGAGGTGCCCACGAGCCGCCCGGTTGAGGCGCTTCATCGGCGCCTCCGAAGGCTCTCGTAGATGTCGATCGCCACGTACGAGGCGATCAGGCCAGCCAGGCCGACGAGTCCCCACTCCCAGACGGTCATCGGGCACCGCCGTCAGTGGCGCCGGTCAGCGACGGGGGCGGGCAGTCCCTGTGTTTCTCGAGGAACACGCGGCTGGCCGCCACCCAGATGTCCAGGTCACAGGGCATCGCCATCGCCTGGGCCCTGAAGCAGTGGAGGCACTTGAAGGAGCCACCCTCGACCGCCACGACATGGTCGGCATGGCTCATCGGGCACCACCATCCAGCTGTGCGTCAGGGAGGCAGGTGAGGCTCCGGCCGGTGGTCCAGCAGGTGACGCCCGCCTCGTCATCGTGGAAGGCGCGGACACCCGAGGCGGTGACCTGGCGCGTGCCTTCCGCTTCCTTCCGTGCCTGGCAGTCGGAGATCACGACCGAGACGAGGACCATCGCGGCCAAGACGACAGCCACGATGCCAATGGGGACCAACACGCTGTCGCTCATCGCCCACCCCGAGGGGTCTTCGATTCCCCTTCATCGGCGCGGGCTTGCGCGTCTTGGTGGTCCGAGTTGCTACAGTTGCTACAGTCGGACGGCGCGTCGCTTACCGTCCTGGCACCACCGGCCGGCGAAACGCCCGTTTCTGTTGACGTGTGGGGGCCTGAGGTGCTCTGAGGCGCACCCCTGGGCAGGGTTCGAGTCCCTTCCCGCCCATGATTTTTCGCTGGAACGTCGCTTGGTTGCTGATGCTGTAGCACCGCTGTAGCAGCCATTTTGAGCACCTTCCCCTCGCGCAGGTGAATCTTCAGCTTTGCCACCAGGCCGCAGAGGACGGACCACTCCGGCGTGGTGTACTCGTCGATGATTTCCTTGCTGGGCCCGTGGGTAATCCACTTGAGCAACGGGCTGTCTGCGCCGTCCCCGCGGGCGAGGCTGATGAAGGTCCGCCGCGCGTCGTGCTGGCGGCGGGCGCGGTGGCCGAGCATGGCCAGGTCCTGGTGGAGGGCCTCCAGCGTGCGGTTGCAGTTCAGGATGCCCTCGCGGGGCGCAGGAACGATGAGGTCCCCGGGTTTGGGCTTTTGGCCGGTGTAGAGCTCGAAGCCCGCCAGGCGCCAGCCAGCGAGCATCTTGGCCAGGGTGGGGTGGACCGGGATGTTGCGGCCGGGACCGGTCTTTGAGCCGGGGCGGAGGACCTTCTTGAGGATGTCCCAGTGGCTGTCCATCGCCAGCCGGCCCAGGGGCTCCATCTCCGTGTCCCAGTCCCGCCAGAGCCGGGGGGTGGCCTCATTGATTCTCAGGCCGGCGAGGAAGATGAGGCCGTAGAGCATCCGCCGGTAGCCGGGGATGCGCTGGTCGGAGATCAGCTCCTCCACCTCGGCGCGCGTGTAGATGGCCGTGGCCCGCCATGCCGGGTCCTTGTCCCGCTTCTTGGGAAGCTCGCCGCGGCGGGCGGAGAGGGTGCAGGGGGTGCCGGTGATGAGCTCGGCCGCCATGGCGTCCCCGAACATCACCCGGAGCGTGGCGTAGACGTGGAGGACTGACCTGGGCGCCAGGAGGGGCTCGCCCTCGGGCGTGCGCTTGGCCTCGAGCCCTCGCACCAGGTCCAGCAGGTCCTTGCGCCGCACCCGGTCGAGCGGCGTCTTGCCGATGACGGGGTAGGCGTGGGCCAGACAGTCCTCGTCCTTGTCGACCGAGAGGACGCCTCGAGCGCGCCGAGCTGGGAGCCAGCTCTTCTCCGCGTACGCCCGGACGGTGAGCGGGCCGGCTTCGATGCCTGCTTCCTTTTTCGCCACCTCCGCCCGCTCGAGCGCGGCGAGCAGCTTCTGGGCCTCCGCCTCATCCTCGGTGCCCGAAGAGACGAGCCGGCGCTCGCCGTTCGCATCGATGAAGCCCAGCCACCAGAAGCGGCTACCCTTGCGTCGGTAGAGTGAGCCCATCAGCGGAACCTCTCGAGAATCTTCGCCGCCTTCGCATCGATGTCGGCGTCGGTCAGCTTCTTGTCCGCCCGCGGCTTCGGGGCCATGAGGCGCGCGATCTCGTCCCGGCTGACGCGGAGGTTGCGGGGCGTGTCGCCGTAGCGGTTGAGCTTCCCCTCGTCGAGCCACTTCCGAATGGTCGAGACGCCCAGCCCGGTATTCGCGGCGGCCTGGGCCAGGGTGAGCAGCTCGGGGCCCGCTGGGGCGGGGCGTCTCGCGCCGAGCTCCTCTCGGAGCGCGCGGAACTCTTCCTGGATCACCTGCCTGATGGTGTCCTCGATGCTCACGTTGCCCCCGCTGTACACGCGCTCAGCTGACGGATGACGGGCTTTGCGCGATTGTCTGGCTTATGCGAATCGCTCTGATGGTCGGCGCGCTGGCGCTCGCTGGCTGCGGCCCGCGGCTCGAGATGGCGTCCGATGCTTGCTGGATGTGGGGCGCCACGCTGTGCGACAGGGCGGCCGCCTGCGAGCTTCCCGCTGGCGACCCACCAGGCGCCTGCCGGTCCTCGTTCGTGGAGAGCTGCTGCCGAGGTAGTGACTGCCGCGCGCCTTTGACCAAGGCTCAAGTGGAAATCGCCCTGGACTGCGACTACGCCTTCCGGCAGATGACCTGCGGCCAACTCGCCGCGGGCACGTTCCCGACGGGCTGCGGAGGCTAGGCGCCCGTCGTCGCCGCAATTCGTCGAATCTCGCTCGCCGCGATGAAGCTCACCCCGTTGATCTCCGTGACGGCGATGATGCCGGCCCGGCAGACCTCCGCGAGGAAGGCGAGGTCCATGCTCAGCTCGCGTGCCGCCATCTCGAGCGTGAGGAGCACAGGCAAGCACCCCTCGACCTTCTCTGACAGCCTGGCCACGTCGGCCCTCAGCTCGCGCAGCAGGTCTTCCACGGTCGGCGTCATCGCTCCCCCAAGCTCCGGTGTACTTCGCTCCGAACGCCCAAAGTGTTGGAGGTAGGACACTATGCGCAAACCCTGACAACCCCGCCAAGTCAGAAAAGGGCCGGGAACGTACACATGAACGCATCTCGGGTGTACACACCGAGAGTACAAACGCGACTACCGAGTCGTTTTCTTCAGCTTCGGCGACTTCGAGAGGTAGGCGTCGGCCATCGCGCGAAGGAAGCGCTGCATCACCTCGGCCCGCTTGTAGTCGGTGGCCTTGGCGATGAGCTCGAGGTCCGCGAGGAGACTCACCGGCAGCCGAACCGTGGTGGGAACGGTCTTCTCCGCCGCCTTCCCTTTGGGAGGAAGGATCGCGGCCGGGTCGGGCAGGTCGAATTCCACGCAGCGTCTCATAGGGCGCTACGCGCGTACACACGACAGAAACAGGCGCGACTACACGCAGAGCGCTCACGATGGTCACCCGGTCTCGTGAGCGGTGCTACTTCTTGAGCTTCTCGGCCTGCTTGAGCCTCTCGATGACCTTCTCAGCGCTGGCAATCATTGCCGCGCGAGTCTCATCGGTTTCAGGCCAGCCACCTATCTGTGCCTCAAAGCCCTTCAGCCCAACAGTAACGAGACGCTCAATGACTGAAGTGGGCTTCCACTTCACGGAATCTGTCTTGCCCCTGGCAAGGTCCAGGGCGTTCCAGAGGTCCGCCATGAAGTCCAGGCGCTCGCGGGCTTCCGCAGGCATGCGGACGGTCATCGCGACGCGCGGCGACTCAGTGTCCTCATCGATTGGGTAATAGCTCGCAGCCATTAGAGCGGCCGCCACATTGGCACCGTTTTTCGGCGCACGCCACTGCCCCCGCGTCCAACGCACCGCCGCTGCTGTGTTTCCGGTCATTTGCGTACATTGCACCGAAATATGGTTCTCAGTCAATAGGCATGTTTGCACCGAATTTCGAGATAGACTTGATTGAACCGAAAAAAGGTGCATAATTAGCTTCGTCGGGTTGGCGCTTCTCGCCGCCTGTCGAGGTGGCGCACATGTCGGACAAAAACGAGGCGGAGTTGAAGCTGATGGCCCAGGCGGCGCTTCTGGGTAGCGAGTTGGAGCGGAGGCTGGCGGTCTCCATTCTGTTGCGCGCCGCCATCGCGGGGTCTCGCAAGGTCGACATGCGGGAGCGCCTCGCGGCTCTCCAGGACCAGTGGACCAGCGGTCACCCCTCGGACGCGCTCCACGCCCGAATCGTCGCCCTCCGCGCCGAGCTGGAGACGGCCTAAATGGACAAGGACAAGAGCGAGCTGAGGCACCTGAAGCGCCTGCTCCGCGAGGCCCTCTGGGCCCTGGCTGAGGAGACCAGCGACACCTGCCGCAACTGCGTGGACAACCATCCTGTCCGCCACTCCCTGTCCTGTCGCATCAAGGAGGCCCTCGGTGAGCAGGGGCCCAGCGAGTGCGACGAGTGTTTCTGCCCGGTCGACGCTGGCGAGGTTCTCTGTCGCCCCTGCGTCGAGCACTTCCGCGTAGTCGAGGCGGCGATCGACGAGGCGGCCCTCCGTGAATAGTCCGCGCCTCTGCGACTGCGGGAAGCCCACCCCGGGCCCCTGGAGCGCCTCCTGCCCCGAGTGCTGGGAGACGTATCTGCGCTGCCTCCGCTACCAGACCGGTCGGCGCGTCGAGTCGCCCGAGGCCGAGCAGGACGACGACTTCGCCCACGAGCAGTCCCACGGGCCCGAGATTTTCCGTAGTCCCACCGAGGAGTAGTCATGCCGTTCTTTCCGCCCACTGACCTGCGTTCGATGCTGTTGATGCTCTGGGACCTCCTGCTGAACCGGGGGCACCAATGAAGGCCGCCGAAGACCGCTCCGTGCTGGGCATCGAGGTGACGAGGGAAACCGTCCTCAAGGTGCTCGACCGGCTGGAGCACAAGATTCTGGCCGAGGTCCACAACGTGGCCCGCTCGGATGGGGTCCCGCGCACGCGCGGAGCCTTCAGCCTCTGGGTGGACGTCAAGGAAGAGGAACTCGCGGTGATCGACTACCTGCGCGCCAGGGTCGGAGGCGGCAAGTGAACACCTTCGGCCCTCGAGATGAGGAAGAGCAGCACCTGCTCACGCTGGCGAAGCTCGCCCTCGACCCTACGCGTACGCAGTTGGAGCGCGAGCTCGCGGTGTCGCAGCTCCTCCACGCGTCCCTCACCCATAAGCGGCAGTCCGAGTGCTTCTGGGAGGCAGCGGAGCAAGCCAGGGCTGAGCGGCCGCGCCTGGAACTGCTGCCGTACGTCCCCAACACCGACACGGAGCTGTAAGACATGTTCGTCAAAGCCACGAAGAAACAAGCCAAGCTTCGCCTCACCTTCGACGGGCCGGCCGGGAGCGGGAAGACTTACTCCTCCCTGGTGCTGGCGAAGGCCCTGGGCGGCCGGACCGCGCTGATCGACACCGAGCACGGCTCTGCCTCGAAGTACGCCAACCTCTTCGACTTCGACGTGGTCGCGCTGAAGGAGTTCAGCCTCGACACGTACATGAAGGCCATCGCCGCGGCTGGGGCTGCGAAGTACGACGTGCTCGTCATCGACTCGCTCACCCACGCCTGGACGGGGAAGGGTGGTGCGCTCGAGCAGGTGGACAGCATCGAGGAGCGGCAGAAGTTCACCAAGGGCTGGCGCACCGTCTCGCCGCTGCACACCCGGCTCATCGACTCGATGCTGTCCTTCCCCGGGCACCTCATCACCACCATGCGCACGAAGATGGAGTACGTCCTCGTCGACAAGGGCGGGAAGCAGGTGCCGCAGAAGCTCGGCATGGCGCCCGTCCAGCGCGAGGGGATGGAGTACGAGTTCGACGTGGTGGTGGACCTCGACCTCGAGGGGCACGTCTCCATCTCGAAGAGCCGTTGCCCCACCGTCAACGGGCCGGGCCGTCGCGACGACGTCCCCGACATGGGGCTCAGGCTCAAGGCGTGGCTGACCGACGGCGAGCCCGTGCCTGAGCCCAAGCCGACGCCCCCGGCTCCGCCCGCCAGCGACTGGTCAACCGACGGCGCCCCCGTATCGCCCGTGGCTCAGCTCGAGGTGGCCCTGGCTGAGACGCAGACCAAGGCCGACCTCGACAAGCTGGTCGACCGCATCCGGCGACTCACCAAAGCAGAGCAGGACGCCATCAGGCCCCTGTTCGGCGCCGCCCTGGAGAGAATCAATGTCACTGCCAAGCGGTAGCAAGCTTCAGCGGGCGTTCCTCTGCACGGCCTCGGCGGTGCTGCCGAAGTCCGAGACGATCAGCGAGCAGGGCGCCCGCGGCACCGGCGTCCACGGGTTCCTGGCCGACCTTCAGGGACTTAGCCGCGACGAGGCGCTCGCGCGCGTGTCCGAAGAGCACCGGAGCGCCTGCGAGGCGATCAACCTCGAGCAGATTCCCATCGGCGCGGAGTACACGCCTGAGCTCGCGCTGGCCTACGACGTCGACACGGAGAAGACTCGCATCATCGGCAAAGACGTCGCCGGCAACTACGGCGAGCTCGGGGAGGCGGAAGTCCCGATGCAGTTGGACCTCACCGGCGTGGGGGCCGACTACGTGGCGGTGCTCGACTACAAGACGGGCCGGGGTTACGTGCCCTCGGCGCGCCGCAATTGGCAGCTGAAAGTGGGCGCCCTGGCCATGGCGCGGCTCGCGGGGAGGGACTCGGCGCGCACCGCCATCCTTCACGTGCCCGACGGCGAGGTCTTTCACGACTACGCCGAGCTGGACGCCTTCGACCTGATGGGGGTCGCGTCTGACCTCCGCCTGCTCAAGGCCCGCATCGTGGTGGAGCGAGAACACCTGGCCGCCATCCGCGCGGGCGCCCCCGAGTCACCCTCCCACCCGCTGCGCACCGTCGCCGGGGAGCATTGCCGCTATTGCCCGTCGTTCATCTACTGCCCAGCTCAGGCCACCATCGTGCGCCAGGTGGCGGGCGAGCCCGAGAAGGTGGCTGACGGCATCCGCGCGCTGCTCAGCCCTGAGACGGCCGCCCGTGCCTACGAGCGCCTCAAGCTGGTGCGCGAGGTGATGAAGCAGGTGGAGAAGGCCCTCCACGCCTACGCCGCGCAGAATCCCATCGCCCTGGGTGACGGGATGGTCTTCGGCGAGGTGGTCCGCGAGGTGGAGGAGCTCGACCCGGTGGTGGTGCGCGACGTCGTGCGTCAGCTCCACGGCCTCGAGGTGGCGGACAAGGCCTGTGAGCTGGAGACGAGCAAGGCGGCCATCGACCGGGCCGTGCGCGGCGTCTACGAGAACCAGAAGCGCCTGGGGCAGAAGGTGACGCTGAAGGCCCTGAGCGCCGAGGTGCTCAGGGCTGTCGCCGAGCGCAAGGGCGTGCACACCAAGCAGCGAGCCGAAGTGCGCGAGCACAAGGTCAAACCCTGAGCGCCAGAGCACCGGCGCCCCGCTCCGGGCCTAGGCGCCACCTCGGCTCGGACGCGGCCTTTCCCAACCCCAACCGATGGAGAAGCCGATGGCGAAGGAGAAGACCTACCTGGGCGACGGCGTCTATGCGGTGGTCGAGTTCGGTCAGCTCGTCCTCACCACCGAAGACGGCGTCAAGGCAACCAACCGAATCGTCCTGGAGCCCGAGGTCTGGGGCGCGCTGCTCCAGTACCTCGCCAAGCCCGCGCGGGACGGTGAGCCATGAGCCCGCCCCGAAGCCCGCTCGCGGCGAAGGTGCTGGAGATTGAGGACTCGCTCAATCCTCGGCTGCCGAGTCGCCAGTCCGGTGAGGTCATCCTCACCGCTTACGACTGGGAGAAGCTCGTGTCCCTCGCCTCGGCGGTCGAACTGGTCGACGCGGAGGAGGCGGCGGAGAAGCGGGCCCTGGTCGAGGCAATTCGAGGCTTCGTCCGGCTCTCCGACGCGATGGCGCACGAGTGGTCGCAGGGCGACTGGCGAAGGGTCCTGTCCGCCGTCCGTGATGTGACCGAAGGCATGCGTGCCCTCGTGGCCGAGGTGAACCCTTGACCGCCGGCATCCTGAGTCCGCTCCTGTTCCTGGCCGTGGCCTGCGTCGCGTGGTGGGTGTCCCGTGGCTGACCACACGCCGACGCCGTGGGAGGTGGGCGGTCCGTACCCCTCGGTCACCATCATCCGCATGGTCAATCCTGGCAGCGGCTTCCCTGACCCTTCGCCGCCCGAGTACGAGTGTGTTTGCTGGCTCGATCAGCGGACCGAAGGCGAGCGCAACCCGGAGGTTGTCGCCCTGGCCGAGCGCATCTGCGTCGCTGTGAACGCGCACGACGCACTGGTCGCGGCGCTGAAACTGCGCCAGGACCGTGGCCACGGCATCGCATGCAAGCACGTCCGGGCCGACCACCGCGGCGGCCGCCACCGTCTCGTGCCGTGCGATTGCGGATACGAGGAAGCGGTCGCCGCCCTCGCGCTGGCGGGAAAATGATGCTGCTCATCAACCTACTGCGCCACCGCTGGCGCCTGGACGAGATGGCGGCCGAGCTCGAGCAGCTGTCCGGCGACCTGCGCCTGGGGCTCGGCATCGTGGTGGAGATTCTGCGCGAGCGGGCCCGGGAGAGCCGCGCGCGCTGGTGGCTTCGGAGGGAGGGTCGATGACATACGCGGAGGGGACAACCGTCTCAGTGAGCAAGAGCCGGGTGGAGATTGAGGACACGCTGCGCAAGTACAAGGCGAGCAGCATCGGGGTGATGCTCGACCCGGGCATGGCGCGCGTCGGGTTCAAGATTGACCGCTGGGCGGTGCTGTTCAAAATGCCGCTGCCGACCGACGAAGACACCAAGAAGCTCAGGGACCGCAACGGGTGGTCGCTGTCTGACTCCGGCCGCAAGCGGTGGCTCGAGCAGGAGGAGTGCCGCCGGTGGCGCTGCCTGTTGCTCACCATCAAGGCGAAGCTCGTCTCGGTTGAGAACCGCGTCGAGACGTTCGAGGAGGCCTTCCTCGCACACCTGGTGCTGCCGGGCACGGGCGAGACGGTGGGCGACCAGACGCTTCCCGCGTTGCGAGCTGGCCGGCAGTTGATGCTGCCGGCGGGGGCGCCATGAAGCACTTCAGCACGCACGACATCGCCCGGCTCCTCGGTTTCGACCCTAGCACCGTGAGCAAATGGGTCGACGCTGGCAAGCTCGCCGCCTTCCGCACGCCCGGCGGACATCGGCGGGTGCTCGAGGACCAGCTCCGCGCGTTCCTCGTCGAATACGAGATGCCGATACCCGACGAGCTCAAGCCGCCGGTGCCAGAGAAGCGGGGGAGGCGGTGAGCAAGGCTGATCACCACTTGGCCGACGAGGTCATTCGCGACCCATTCGAGCGCCCGGTCCAGTTCAAGACGGTCGACGCGCCGCTCCTCCACGCTGCACTGGGGAAGCTCATTCCAGACGGGACGCCCCGAAAGGAGGCCGTCATCATCTCCTACCCCGTGACGCGCCCCATGAACGTGATCGGCTCGAAGGTGGGCCCGCCGTGCCTAGGCTGCAAACGGGAAGTGTGGGTTGCCCCGTCGATGCAGGGCGCCCTGGCCGATGGGATCGACGCCATGGTCGCGTGCATGGAGTGCTTGGAGCGGGTCTCGGGGACGGCGCCATGATCTACAGCCACGACGACCTGCTGGCGATGGCAGCTGACGTGCGGGAGGTCTGCGCCGCTGAGGCAGTCCGCAAGGTGTTCTGCGGCATCACGCCTCCCTGCCCGCGCTGCGAGTGGAACGCCAGGATTGCCGAGGCCCTCCGCGCCCTCACGCCCGCCGAGTTGCTCGAGCGCGCGGCCGAGGTGGCGAGGAAGCGGATGAGGTAAAGGAACGCCCAATCCTGTACAGCGGACCGATGGCTCGAGCCGCAACAGGCCCGAGCCATCAATCGCGCTAAGTTAACAAGACGAGTGGACTTCTCATGACACAACCTCCCGTCAGCCCGCATCCTGTGGCGGACGTATTGACGGGATCGGCCCCATGCCGGTAGGGTGGGCGCTGCCAAGCAGTCCACCGTACAGGTCCCGTAGAGCCCCGGCTGGTCACACACCGGGGCTTTTCTTTTGCGCTATAGGCAGACACACAGTACGCGACGTCTGCGCCTGTTGTCAATTCACTACACACGTATGTATATGTTTGGTTTGGATTTTGCGAGTGTTTAGCAAAATCTGAGAGTGTGACTTGGAGCGTCAGCGCGCCACCTTGTTCAGCTTCGCCTCCGCCGCCCTCAGCTCCCGCTCAAGCCGACTGACAGCGCGCTCGAGCTGAGCGGACCGGGCGCGCTCGGCGTCGAACAGGGCGCTGAGCCGGCGCACCTCGGCCGACTGGCAGACGGGGCAGTTCGGCTGGTGGATGCAGTGCACGGGCTCTACGACTTCCCGCCCGCCTTCAGCTCAACCCTGCCGTCGTTGTAGACCTTCGTGAGCCAGGCGATGGCCACGGGGCAGACGGCGAGCGCCACGGCCTTGGGGATGGGCGGCAGCGTCTCGCTCAGCGCGCAGAAGCTGGTGAGGCCCGAGAGGGCCATGCCCACGCCAAGGTGGAGCCAGAACTCCGACGTCTTCCAGCCAGGGGTGAGGGCTGGGGGCTTCGCGACGGGCGCGGACGGGGCGGCGGTGGGGTCGATTCTGGTCTCGGTCATGGCGGGGCCTCCTATTGGTCGAGCTCGTGATGCCGGCGCCATCCCAGGAACGGGGCGCCCCGGTACCACGTCGTATCAGGGTGAAGCCGGACGCGCGCGTGGGGGTTGATTGCCGCGGTGGTCCTGTCCTGCACCGCGTGGGTGGCCCCATCGGCGCTCAGGACCTGGCCGCCGAAGCTGCTGACGGCCACGTGCACCACCTCGGCCCAGCTGCGCCCGAAGAAACAGAGGTCCCCGAGCTCGGGCTCCTTCACGTCTTCGCGGTTGAGGAAGGCGTAGCGCTGGGCGGTGTGGCTCCCGCGGCGATCCGGTAGGCCTGCGGCAATCTCCCCGCGCGCCACGAGGTCCGAGCAGTCGAGGTCGCCCCAGAAGACCACCTCGCCCAGGTGCCGCAGGCACCCCACCACGAAGGCCTCGCGGGGGCTGAGGTGCATCAGGATGGGGCCCCTCATGGCCCGTCCCGCTTCTTGAAGCCCAGCGATTGGAGGAAGCCGGCCAGGTCCCTGTAGCGCTCCTCGAGGGCCTCGTACTTGGCGCCGAGGCGGGCGAGCTCGATGGAGTGCTCGCCGAGCTGATTCAGGGCCGTCCGCAACTCGGACTGCACCCCGTCGAGCTTCGTGCTGAGCGCCCCGAGCTTCGCGTTGGTCACCAGCGTGGCGAGGATGTCTCCGCCCACCAGCAGCGCCAGGAACGCCTGAATGCCCTCTGCGAGCGTCACAGCGTCACCTCGGGCTGAATCTTGGCCAGAAGCCTGTCGAGCTTCGACTCGAGGCGCTTGAGGCCGTCGTTCAGCTCGCTCTGCTGCTGGAGGATGCGGGCGTCCTGGCGGCTCTGCCGGTCCTCCACCTGGCGCAGCCGGCGCTCGACGAGCTCGGCCCTATCCTCGAGCCGGTCCACGCGCTCGCTGAGCTCCTCGTCCGCCATGGCTCACGGCGCCTCGATGCCGTTGTCGGTGCGCAGCCGGGTGAGCGCTCCGCCATCCATGAGGTTTCGCACCGCTGTCTCAACCGCGCCCGAGAGCACGAAGGGGAGGGTGCTTATCTGCTCGATCGAGCCATCGCTCAACGAGACCTGCCCGCGAACCCTGGCCATGATTGGCCCAGCCGGGTTGGCGGGGTTGCGATTAAACTCCATCGAGCCAACCACGGCCGTGGATGCCGTGAACGTGACTGTCTTATTCTGGGGTCCCGGCATGCTCTCTCCTAGTTGATGACGACCCAACCGAACTTCGTAGCGGCGGTCGCAGCGGCGTTGACGGTCAGGGTGAAGGAGCCTGCGGCGGGAATGCATCGCAAGACAGTGGTAGCGGTCGCGTCGCCGAACTGGAGGACAGGGATTACCAGCGACGTCGCCGAAACGAAGCTGTTGGTGATGACGCAGGTGGCCGCACCGATGGCGATCGCATTGACGCCGCGGACCTTGTTCACCGTGCGGTTGCCCGGGGTGGCCGAGTCGTCGGTGAAGCTCGTGAGTCGAATCTCATCCGCCATCGCGAACGGGATCGATACTGTCCAGGCCGAGGCGGTCATATTCGCCTTGCTGGAGTTGTTGATGTTGAAGCCGATCGCCTGCCCGGTGGTGGCGTTGATGTCCGTGTCGCCGTTGGGCCCGCCGCCGATCGCATAATTGGTGGCGGCAGGGGTGACGTTGAACCACAGCGCGGTGTAGTTC
>JADMIO010972811.1_pt1 | contig 38501 bp, 30 predicted proteins | sample 8958161 | NCBI WGS metagenome assembly JADMIO01 (sample SAMN16585339, study PRJNA669376) | soil metagenome | isolation source: Crop rotation soil | place: USA: Cullars Rotation, Alabama | collected 2011 | reverse complement strand
TCGCGGCTCTCCACGAATCATTTCGCCGGGACCATTGCCGGTTTGCTCATATTGCCGGTGCGATCGACGGCACTGATCGCCGCGCGATCGATTGATTGCCCGCGGACCATCAGCCCGTACTGATCATTCGGCACGATCTTCGTCTGCCATAAACCGCCACTGCGATATTGCACCACCCAGAGCCATGTTTTCTCGCCTGGCGAGGGTTTCCATGTGATCTGTGTGCCCACCACGCTGCTGTGAAACGGTTCAAATCTGACCGAAACAGGAGGAGCGGGTCGGGTTCGATCCAGCCACGGCGCGGCCGGCGGCAGGGCCACGTCCGCATACAACCCCTCGCGCAACTGGTCGGTGATCTTCTTGCGATTCTCCATCAGCGCCTTCATCGAGAAGTGCACTTCGCCGTGCACTGCCGGCGTCAGGCGGGCGATCTCGATTTGGCCGAGAATCTCATCCGGGAACCAGGTCTTTTCAGTTTCGTTGATGCGGCTGGTGTAGAGCCCCGCATAAAGGTGCCTGCCCTTGGGATTGTTCTGCGCCCACCATTGCAGCAGCCCGAGATACGCCTGCTGCGGTGCGCTAATCTTCCAGTAAAGCTGCGGCACGATGTAGTCGCACCAGCCGTTCGCGAGCCAGAGGACGGCGTCGGCGTAAATCTTATCGTGCTGGTCGAAGCCGGCGATGTACTCGATTCCCGGCAGTTTCGGCCGGGGAATGCCGAACGGGCTGATGCCGAACCGGACGAACGGCTTGCGCTGATGGATGCCTTCGTAAACGCGCTTGATGAGCGAGTTGATGTTCTCGCGACGCCAGTCTTCACGTTTCAAGGAGCCGCCGGATTTTTTGTAGCGGGTGTAAGTCGCGTCGTCTGGGAAGGGCAGCTCGCCGCCATCGGATTTGGCTTTTTCGGGGTAAGGATAGAAGTAGTCGTCGATGTGGATGCCATCGACGTCATAGCGGTCGACGACGTCCATAAAGACGCGAAAGGTCTGCTCCGCCGCCGCGGGCTCGCCGGGATCCATCCACTGCACCGCGCCATATTCGCGCACCCAATCCGGATGGGCGCGGCTGACGTGCGATTCGGCCGGCGTCGCTTTCGATCCGCCGTAGCGGCTGCGGTACGGATTGAACCAGGCGTGGAGTTCAAGCCCGCGCTTGTGTGCTTCGTCGGTCCAGAACTTCAGCGGGTCGTAGTAGGGATCCGGTGCTTTCCCCTGCGCTCCGGTGAGGAAGACGGACCAGGGCTCAATCTTCGATTCGTAAAGCGCGTCGGCGGAGGTCCGCACCTGGAAAATGATCGCGTTCAGCTTCAGCGCGACCGCCTGGTCGAGAATCGCGATCGCTTCCTTCTGCTGATCGGCGGTGGAGAGTCCTGGCTTGCTCGGCCAGTCGATGTTGCCGACGGTCGCAACCCACGCCGCGCGGAACTCGCGCATTATCGGCGGCGGGTCGTCCTTCGAAGTGTCGGCTGCCGGTTGTGAAGCAGCGAGGATTGACCGCTGCTCAGCTTTCGGCTCGGCGTGGCGACAGGAGGTGAGCGCGGCCGCAGCCAGCAAGGCGACGAGCCCGTGAGCGAATACTCGCCTTGCCAAATTAATCGTTGTAATCACGGTGCCAACCGTACATTGGGCATGTGGTACCCGCAAGTGATTCGCATGGGCGGCGCGGGAGATCCAAGGTGCTGCACGTTCCGTGACTTCTAGCGGTCAAGGAAGTTCGGCCCCGGCGGGGCCGTCGAATGTAGCCACGGGTGGAGCGATGAAGTGGCGCAGCCGCGCATCGCGCAACCCGTGGACTCCCGGCCGCAATGAGAACCGCCCCGGCAAGGGGCGGGCGAAGGGTCAATCTCACAAGCGGCGCATCGTCCGCCCCTGCCGGGGCGGCTTTTTTCTGTACTTCTTCCACGGGTTCCGCGGACCGCGGCTGTGCCGCTTGTCCGCTTCACCCGTGGCTACATTCGGTCGCCCCGCTGGGGCGAAATGCGCGTCGAAGCAGGTCGTTGTACTTCTTCCACGGGTTCCGCGGACCGCGGCTGCGCCGCTTGTCCGCTTCACCCGTGGCTACAGTCGGTCGCCCCGCTGGGGCGAAATGTGTGTCGAACGGGGTCGTTTGCCGCGCCGCGATGTGCTATGCCGTGCTTCGCCGCGTCGTGCTGCATAGCGCCATGGCTACGCCGCGCCAATCACGCCGTCAGGATCGGGAACTTCGAGCTGCTGATCGGGAACTGGCTGAAGTTTTCGACCATCTTCCGATACTCCGCCGCCACTTTTCTTGGCCGTCTATCCAGGTTGTAAAGACCTACCTTGTTCACGTGCCCGCGGATCTTGGTCAGGGCGCTGTCCCAGTCCTTCATGTCGAGTAGGCCGTACCAGGTGAAGCCGATGATTGGCACGCCATCCTCGCGCAATCGCAAAAGGTTCATCCACTCTTTCCAGAGCCACTCGACCGCAAGATGGCTGACGCGATTGGTTTCGGTGTGCATGACCGGCAATCGGTAGCGCTCGAAGTATTGCCGCGTGATGACGTAGTAGCCGTAGACATCGCCGGCTCCGATGGTGCTTCCATCGTCGCGGATGACGTGTTCGTTGGTGATGTAGTAGTCGGTTCCCATGATGCAGTGTGACCGCAAGTCGGATTGCTCGCGGAACCACTGGTACTCGGCAGCGCTCATGCCGCTGTTGAGCAGGTACTGATACATCGTCGCCGACACGTCGTGCCCGAAGAGCAGGTCGAGGGAGAGGAAGCGGCGTTCGTTCAGGAACGCGGCTTTGGGGACCATCTTCGGGCTGCCGGGGTGAACGTATTCGGTCGATTCGCTGAAGATGAAGATCGCGTCCGGCCGCTGCTGGAGGATCGCCCGCATTGCGAGCATGCTCGCTTTGACGCAGTGCTTGAGGTTCGTGACGAACGCCAGGTCGCTCATCAGCCGTTCGTTCCACCAGCCAAATGCGCCGGAGAACTGCGCGGTGACGAAGATTTCGTTCACCGGCGTGAAGAAACGCACCCACGGATACCGCTGGCAAAACGCCGCCGCGTAATCCGCCACGTACTGCGGCCAGTCCGGGTTCTGGAAATCGCGCATCCAGTCGGGCAGGCCGAAGTGAACGAGGTCGATGATCGGGCGGATGCCGAGCCGCAACATCTCCGCCATCACGTGGTCGAGCATTTCCCAGTTGTATTGTCCGGGACCCGTGAAAATCCGATGGATCGGCGGGCCATAGCGCAGGTAGCGCAAGCCGAGATCGCGAACAAGCTGCAGATCTTTCTTCCAGTGCTCGTAGTGGCCGGTCGCTTCCAACTCGTCGACGCGCACGCCGCCTTCCACGATCGGGTTCGAGCACTCGATCCCGACCGCGAACATGAACCGCAGGCTGTCGATAATTTCTTCAGGCGTCGGCGGGCGGGCGTGCGTCACCGTCGGCGGAGGAATCTCCAGATGCGCCGGCTGTCCATTTCCGGCGGCATCGGTCGGCGGGGCGGTTGCTGCGCCCTTGCGCCTTCGTGGCATGACAGGTTTTGTGTACGGCATCCTGCTCCGGATTATTCGAGAGACGCGTCGTTCTGGGAAGAGTCGAACATCTTCGCCGCAATACTTGTTTGTCCCAGCGTGAAAGATTTTTTTACTGCGAAAAAGATTTCGCAGTCTGCGGAAATGCGCGTTCCCACCGGCGCGGGCTTTGCAACACAATCGAAACGTAGCAGGCTCTCGTGTTCCGTTGCGAGGCGATGCGAACGGCACACGGAGTGTGCCTGCTACTTTGGGAGAACAAGGATGTCCCTGGTCTACCAAAACCCGGTTTATCCGCACGACTTCGCGGACCCCTTTGTCCTGAAGACGCGTGGCAGGTATTACGCCTACGGCACGGCGGCGGCCGGCGCCGACGGCCGCATCTTTCCCATTCTGCAAAGCAACGATTTGGTTCACTGGGAACGGCTGGGCGGAGCGCTGGTGCCCCTGAAAGACCCGCCGGGCGTGTCTTACTGGGCGCCGGAAGTCGCGGAAAAAGACGGCCGCTATTACCTCTTCTATTCCGCGTCGACCAGCCAGTCGGACGAGCATCACCGTCTGCGTGTCGCGATCGCCGACCAACCTGACGGACCGTTTATCGACAGCGGGCGGACGCTGTTGCCCGATGTCGGCTTCAGCATCGACGCCAGCCCGTTCTGCGATCCTGTCACGAACAAATGGTACCTCTTCTTTGCGACCGATTACGAAGGTGATGAGCCGCATGGCACGGGCTTGGCGGTGGTTCCGCTGGCGGATGACCTGCTGAAGTCTCTCGCGCCGCCGCGCCCAGTGATTCGCGCCGTCGCCGACTGGCAGATCTACGAGCGCGATCGCAACTACAAAGGCCGCCTCTGGACCAAGTGGCACTGCATCGAAGGCCCCAGCGTCCTGTATCACGAGGGCAAGTATTACTGCTTCTATTCCGGCGGCGCGTGGCACGGCGATAACTACGGCGTCGGATTCGCTGTCGCCGACCATCCCCTCGGCCCCTGGCACGACGACTTCGGCCAGCACGGCGCGTTCGTCCTCAAAGGCATTCCAGAGAAAGTCATCGGCCCCGGCCACAACTCCCATGTGACCGGCCCCGATGGCCAGACGTGCTTCATGGTCTACCACGCGTGGGACCCGGCGAAGACCGCCAGGCGGATGTGCATCGATCCGATCGTTTGGACGAAAGAGGGGCCAAAGGTGGACGGACCGAGTACGGAACCGAGAACGCTGCCGTAACCGTGCGCAGCGTCGACGGTAGTTATGACACGATGCAATTCATCACGCGGCCAGCGCTGGTCTTCGTCGTCTCGTTATTACCGACGCTTTTCAGCTTCGGAGCAGACGATCCCACCAAACTTCTCGACCAACCCTGGTTTCCCAGGGCCCCGGCGCTTCCCGCGCCGATCGGCCAGGTCATCCGCGTTTCCAATGTCGATGAACTCTTCCGCGCCGCTGACGTGATCAAGCCCGGCGGGACGATCCTCGTCGCCGACGGGAATTACCTTCTTCCGCGCGTCTTCGACATTCATACGGACAGTGTCACCGTTCGCAGCGAATCCGGCGATCGCGGAAAGGTCATCTTCGACGGGAAAGAAAGCAAGCACGTAGAGCTGGTCTCGGTTTCGCGATGCTCCGGCGTGACCATCGCCGACCTGACCATTCAAAACAGCCGGGCCAACGGCTTCAAAATTAATTCCGACCTGCTCGCGACAAAGGTGACAATCCGCAACTGCGTCATTCACAACATCTGGCAGCGCTGCGTGAAAGGGCCCGGCGTCAAGCCCGCCGACCGCGAACGCATCCGGCCAACCGACTGCCGCATTGAGTTCTGCCTTTTCTATAACGACCGCGCCAAATCCTTCGACGATGATCCGACCGACACCGCAAAGTCTTTCGGCGGAAATTACGTCGGCGGAATCGACGCGATGTTCGCCCGTCATTGGACGATTTGCGACAACGTTTTCATCGGCATCCAGGGCCGCACGCGCGAAGCTCGCGGCGCGATCTTCCTCTGGCAGGAAGCCGAAGAGTGCATCGTCGAGCGAAACGTCATCATCGACTGCGACTCCGGAATCTGCCTCGGCAACGGCTTCAAGCCGGCGGATATCGATGCGCACGCGCGGCGGTGCATCGTGCGGAATAATTTCATCACCCGATGCCCGGAGCAGGGGATACTCGCGGAGTACACGATGGACTGCCGGATCGTTCACAATTCCATTCACGATCCTCAGTCGCGTTTCAAGCGGCTGATTCGATTAGTCCACGAGGACGAAGGATTGGTCGTTGCGAACAATCTGCTCAGCGGGCCGGAAATGCGCGTCGAGACGCAGAGCAAGGTAAAGATCGCCGGGAACGTGACACGTGAGATGAGCGAAGTTTTTGTGAATGCGGCGGCCGGGAATCTGCATTTGAAGGAGAGGCCGGTCGATGTGATCGACGCGGGTGACCCGCAATGCACGGAGACGACCGACTTCGATGGCACGACGCGCGACGCGAAGCCGGATGTGGGGGCGGATGAAGTTAGCAAGCCGAAATAGTTGGGTCCGGTCGCACGGCGTGGTGCTCTTAAGCCGCGGTAGGCTCGCGAACAATAAAGACGGTTCGACGGCCGCGCCTACCACGGCCTGCAGATCTAAGCCCTGGCACCCCGTGGGCATCAACGCCGCACTTCCTTTTCATTTGCAGGCTTCAGCATGCTTCAGCCCGCCTGCAACACGCCGGTGAGCCGCATTTCACGCTGGAATTCCGGGCATTCAGGGCAATAGCGTTCTTAATAAACAAACCCATTATCGACGCATTCCGCGCCAGGAGGTTTTTATGGAATCCCGCGCAAAACTGTTTGGCCACTCCATTCACCAGATGCTGATCGTCTTCCCGCTCGGGTTGCTCGGGGCATCGGTGATCTTCGATATCGCTTACCTTGTTTCCGGGGGCGGCCACTGGGCGCAAATCGCTTTCTGGATGATCACCGTCGGCGTAATCAGTGGTTTGCTGGCGGCTGTGTTCGGACTGGTCGACTGGTTGGCCATCCCGCCGGGCACGCGAGCCAAGTTCATCGGCATCTGGCACGCCATCACGAATGTGACGGTCGTCGGCCTCTTTATCGTGAGCTGGTTCCTTCGCCGTCCCGACATTCTGATGCCGCCGGTCCTGGCGTCGATCCTGTCGTTTGTCGCAGTGGCGCTCGCGCTGGTTGGCGGATGGCTCGGCGGTGAATTGGTGGATCGCCTGGGCGTTGGTGTCGACGACGGCGCAAACCTCAATGCCCCCAGCTCGCTGCGATTTCACAAGGCGACCGTGCCGGTAAGATCGCGCACATCCGTGATGTGAACCCGGATGTTGATTCTGGATTTGTGACTTTGGATTGCATCGCCTCCGCGTCAATCCAAAATCACAAATCCAAAACCCAAAGAGTTCTTTCGGTCACCGCTGCCGCGCCCGCACATAATCCAGGCACATCCCCTGCACATCCGCCGCATCGATTTTGCGGATCGCATCGGCCTTGGCCTGCGGATCATTCGCGACCGCTTCGACCAGGACCCGTCCCAGAATCTGGATCGCGACCTTTGCCATTGCCCACGGCTGCTGAATGACGGCGTTGTGGCGGCCGGCCTGGATTGCATAGACGCGGCCGTTGCCGTCGCAATAGAAATGAACGTGCGTCCAGCCGTCATCATCCCAACTGAACTGATAAACGAGGCAAACGTCGGCGGGGCGGCCGTCAATCGCCTGCGTCGCGATCAGGCGATGGCCGCGATACGCGGCGCCGTAATGAACGAACGACAGGACATCCACCCCCGCCTGCCGCTGATCGAGGTAGGCCTGCGCTCGCGCCGCGGCGGCGGCGTCGGCCCGCGCCGGCGCGGCCCAGCCGGCGGTGACGCAGAGCGCGAAGCCGATGCTGAGGACCAGCAGACGAAAACGATTCTGAACCAGGGAGCGGACCATGACGCGTCTCCTTTCGTGTGACGTTGCGGTTTCGAACACTTCCCGCAGGCATCAGCGACGAAGGAGATGAGGAGCGGACAGAAAAATGTGGACAGGAATGTCTTACAGGACGCGCTGCGCGTAATGCCTCTTCGGAAATGGCGTTATCGCGCAAGCGGAAGTCTTGTCGGCCGCGTCGCCGGCGGTGGTTTGTCGATCTCCCACACAAAAACGGCGCTGTCGCCCGCGATTGCAAGCCGGCGGCTGTCCGGACTGAACGCCAGGTTTGAACGCGGCAGTTCGGGCATGAGCGAGATGCCGCTCGCCTCGCGCGCGGGGTCCGGGAAACGATGCAGAACCGCGCTGGTCTTGGCATCCCAGACCATGACCAGGCCGGTTCCGCCGGCGGCGATGTACTTACCGTCGGGACTGAGCGCGATTCCAGTCAGGACCGAGTCGTGACCGAAATAACTTCGCTCCTCGATCCAGTCTCTCACCCGCCAGGCGCGAACCAGGCAATCGTGTCCACAGGTGTAAAGTGTCGATCCGTCCGGCGAGAAGGACGCCGCCCTGGTTCTGGCGCTGGTGCGAATCCGATTGACGCGCTTTGCCGTTCGCGCGTCAAAGATGTCGACATAGTCTGCCGTTCCCGTATTGCCGCGCGCCACGATCCATCGCGATTGGTTGTCGATCGCCAGAAGCTCATCCAGGACTCCAACGCCGGGAAGATCGGAAAGGAGCTTGCACGTGCGGCTCTCGAAGAGGCGAATACGCTTGTCGACGCGCACGGCGAAATGCGCTCCGTCGGGACTGAATCGAATCTCGAAGGGAGGCGACTTGTTCGCGACCGAGGGGCCTGTTTCCGGATCCTCGTCGAACCCGCTGGAGTGAATCCGTTCTTCCGCCAACTGGACAACGACGCGCTCGCAGCCCGGCGACATCGCGATCGTGAAGAACCGGGAGTCCCGGCTCTGGGCTACGCCGGCCGGTGGCGAGGGAAGCGGGCGGCCGGTGACGGCGTCCCACACGCGAAGCTGCGGCGCATCGGCCAGCGTCGAGAAAGTCGCGGCGATGCGCCGGCCGTCGGCGGAAAACGCCACCTGCTCGGCCGACCAGCCGTCATTGTCGCGCATGGCAAATACACGCTGGCCAGCGCCGGCGTCGTAGATCCGCACCGCGCCGCCGGTCAGCGCGGCGTCTCCCTCCGTATCGGCGTCGCCGAGCTGCTCGGTGACGGCCAAGCGCCGGCCGGACGCGTCAAATGCGACGCTCTTCACTGGGCGAAGAAAGTCGCCGAATCTCATGACGACTACTCGGGACGAGAGGCTCCAGAATCGCACTTCCCCGCCGAGGTCGTAATCTCGTCCTCCGCCGGTCACCAGCCGGCTTTCATCGTTTGTGAACGCCATCGAATAGACCGCGCCTGTTGATTCAAGCGTGCGCGTCAGCGCGCCATCCGCTGCGCGATAGATGTAAATCGTTCCGGCGGCGGTGCTCGGCTGATCGGTGTTGGTCGCAACCGCCAGCGATGTTCCGGTGGCACTGAATGCAATCGTCGTGACGTTGCGCGACTCAGGGAGTTCCAGGTTGCGCAGAGGCTTGGCCGCGCCCAAATCATAAATCGTTACCACATTGCCCGCAGACCACGCCGCCGATCCACCATCCGGCGAAAATGCCACGGAATTCCCAGCATTGCTCCCCAGATGGCGCGGCTGCGGCGACGCATCGTCTAAATCGTAAAGGTCCAGCGAATGATCTGCTCCCTGGACCGCCAGATGCTTTCCTTCGCGGTCGAGAAAGAGACCTGTCACGAGCGGGCGGGCAATGTACCGGCGTTGCGTGACAGCGCCGGAGACATCCAGGTCGATCACGTCGATCCCCTTGTCCTCGCTGCAGGCGACAGCTCGGCGGCCGTTGCCGCTGATCGCGCCCATTCCGCGCGCACGCCACCACCTTGCCAGCCGGATTTCCCGCGTCGTGGGCTGCGTTGCGCCAGATGTGGCCGGCGGAGCAGGCGGCGCCGGTCGCGTTGCGGGAAGACCGATCAGTGGATTGACGTTGCGATCCTTCGCCCAGGCGCGCACCCGCCCGTCTTTTTCAAGCGTGAGCAGGTGTTCGCCATCCGCCGCGAATCCGGCGTCGGCGAAAAGGTCGCCGGTGAAAGTGCGCGGCGCGCCGGCGACAACGGCGGCGATGTCCCATCGCTTCACCTCCGTCCGCATCAGGTAGTTTCCGCTGACACTGACGAGCGTGTTCCCATCCGGCGCGAAGGCCAGCGCGGCAATCGCACTGCTGTGCCCCAGAAGCACGACTGGCTCGGCACCAAGATCAACCGGCCAGAGGCGCACGGTGCCATCATTCCCGCCGCTGGCGATCCACGGACCGCTCGCCGATGCAAGCGTCGTGACCGGACCGCGATGCCCGTGAAGAGACGCGATCAGCTTTCCCGATTTCGCGTCCCAGCAATTCACGCGTCCGTCAGCTCCGCCGGAGAAAATGCGATCACCGTCCAGGAACGCAACGCTGCTCACCGGCCCCTGGTGTGCTTCCTGCGCGAAGATCAGCTTCCCGCTGGCGACGTCCCAAAGCCGGAGGTAATTGTCATTCCCGCCGGTGACCAGGCGTTTGGATTGCGGATCGAATGCGAGCGCGCGAACGCCGCCGGCATTGGCCGCGACGTCGACCGCCGGACCAGCGGCATTGGGTCGCCAGATGCGCAGATGGCCGTCGTCGCCGCCGCTTGCGAGGCATTGTCCATCGGGACTCACGGCGATACAGCGGATCGCACCCACGTGCGCCGGGTTCTTCCAGGGGAGCTCGATCCGCTCCCCCCAGACCTTGAAGCCCTCGATTTCCCCGCTACGCCCGCCGACATAGCAGCGCAAGCCATCCGGCGACTGCGCGAGGCAGTTCATTTCCGAAATCGTGACGTGCGACCTGTAGGTCAATTCCGAATCCAGCACCCAGTGATAGAGATTGCTCCCGCCAAGCGCCGCGCCGCCGCTTAGCGTTGTCACGCGCGTGCCGTCAGGGCTGAGCATGATCGCGGCGACATCGCGCTCCCGGCGGCTCATCGAGCGCCGGCCGGCGTTGTCCGCGTCGTATTTCGCCATCAGCCAGTCATGTTCCCACCCGCGAAAATCCCAGCGGCAGGCATCGAGCGCATCGCGGCATTCGCGGCCGTGGCCCGCCGCGCCTTCGAGCATCGCCTGGCCGATCTGACCCGCGTAGCCTTGCCACTCCGACTTCAGCAGGTTGGATTCTGCCTTGGTGCGCTGCTCGGTAGCTTCCTTCGCGGCGTTTCGGGCGTCGTCGCGGGCGATGTCCGCTTGAGCCTTCTCCGTTCTGGCGGACGCTTCGCCTTTCTCGGCGCGAATCATTCCATTTCGCGTGCCGATGATGCCCGCGACCAGCGCCAGGATCAGCAGCGTGACGGCGATGACGGGGCCGCGATGCTTGCGGAGGAATTTGCCTGTCAGGTAGCCGAGGGTCGGCGCGCGGGCCTCAACCACATCGCCGCGAAGATACCGCTCGACGTCTCGCGCAAATCCCGCGGCGGTGTCGTATCGGCGGGCGCGCTCCTTGGCGAGCGCCTTCATGACGATCCAGTCAAGCTCGCGTCTGAATTGCCTGCCGAGGGTTGCAACCTGCGCGCCGCGCGCCTCCGCGATCGAGTCCGTCGCCGCGCCGGCCTTGCTGATGGTCGACATCCGTGTGCTGGGCCGCAGTGGCTCAGCTTCGCGAACCACACCGAGAAGTTTATCGAAAGCGGCCTTGCTGCTGAGCTGCTCAGCGAGCGGCGTCGAGCCGGTCAGCAATTCGTACAGCACCGCGCCAAGCGCATAGATGTCGGTCCGCGTGTCGATATCAGCCGCATTCAGCGTCGCCTGCTCGGGGCTCATGTAAAGGAGCGTTCCGAGCACGCCGCCGAAGCGGGTGAAAAGCGTTCGGTCCGTCAGTTGCTGGCCGACGGCCTTTGCAATGCCGAAGTCGATGACCTTTGGAACGGCTTTGTCGTCGTACCGCGCGACCAGGATGTTCCCCGGCTTCAGATCGCGGTGGATGATTCCCTTCTGGTGCGCGTGTTGGACAGCGTTGCAGACCTGGACGAACAACTCCAGCCGCGCGCGGGTGTCGAGTCGGTGCTTGTCGCAGTACTCGGTGATCGCGACGCCGCGAACCAACTCCATCACGAAGTAGGGGAGACCGCCGGATGTGCGGCCGGCGTCGAAAACCTTCGCGACGTTCGGATGCTCCAGGACGGCCAGCGCCTGCCGCTCGGCGTCGAAGCGCGCCAGCACCTCGCGCGAGTTCATCCCCGGATTCAGGCGTTTCACGGCGACGAATCGGCGGACGGGTTCCGTCTGTTCGGCCATGAAGACCGTGCCGAACGTCCCTTCGCCGAGCTGCTCGAGCAATTTGTATTTCCCGCCGAGGATCTTTCCGATTTCGTCATCGGCCGTCGCGGCAGCGGCGGATTCGGGCATTCCCTGTGTCCGCGCGCCTGGCGATGGGTCGGCAAGGAAACCGGCCGCCTCGGCGTGAACGGCGAGCAATTCATCCACTTCCGCACGAAGCGCCGCGTCATCGCCGCAGGCATGATCGAGAAATGCGCTGCGCTGCTCCGCCGGACGCTCCAACGCCTCGGCGACCAGGTCGTCGATCTGCCGGCGACGTTGGTGAGAGGCGTCGGACATACGAGTGAACAACGTTTCGCCGTGACACGGGCGTCCCGCCCGTGCGAACGACGCGGGAGTAGGATTGATCCAGTATTCAAACTTCTTTGACTACTACATCGCTCGCACGGGCGGGACGCCCGTGTCACGGCGAGCGCGTCTCGTCATCTGTTTCCGAGAGTAGCTTGAACAACCGCAGCCGCGCCGTCTGCCATCGCCTCTGGACCGACTTCTCGCTCATCTCAAGCGTCGCCGCGATTTCTTTCACCGACAGCCCCGCGTAGAAGCGCAGCCGGACGACCTTTCCCGCTTCAGGGTCGCTCGCCTCCAGCCGGCTGACGGCCGATTCCACTGCCATCACCTGTTCCGGATCGCCCCGCGCGGCGAGGTCGACGACGCTGGTCATTTCCAGGTCGACGCGCTCACGTCCGCCGCCTCGCTTGCGGCGGGCGCGGGCCCGGGCGTAATCGATCACGATATACCGCATCACTTCGGCGGCGATCGCGTTCAGATGAGCGCGGTCGCGGACTTCGCTCCCCGCGCCGGCCAGCCGCATATAGAACTCGTTCACCAGCGCGGTTGCGTGGAGTGTGTGATTTTTGCGCTCTCCGGAGACCACATTTCGCGCGATTTGCTTCAGGTCCGAAAAGATTTCCCGGAGGAGCTTTTCCGCGGCGGCAGCGTCGTCGCCGACGGCTTCGAGCAACTGGCCCAGCGCGGCGCGAGGTTCTTGAAGATCATCTGGCATCGGTATGGGAAGCGTTATTCGCGTTTCTGACCGGTCAAATTAAGGCAGAGAGCGGGGAGATTGCCGGAGGCGGAGCGTGGGAGAAAGCGAAAAACACCGGCATTTGTCTCCCAATCTCCCCCTCTCCCGCTTGCCCCCTCTCCTAATTTCCACAACGCTCCGCCGAATCGTGTCGTATGATACCCTGCTTGCGCCTCGCGTCCGCCTGGGCAATCCGTTTGGCCCACAGGTTTTACCGGACGTCGGCAGGTGCCGCACTTTTCAAGGTTATGTCAACGATCCGGATCGCTATCGCAGGCGTCGGCAATTGCGCCTCTTCCCTCGTCCAGGGCATCAGCCACTACCGCGCCGTGCGCGGTTCCGATCAACAGGACATCGGACTGATGCACCCGGTGCTGGGTGGCTGGCGCGTGGACGATATCGAGGTCGTCGCCGCGTTCGATATCGACGCCCGGAAAGTCGGCCGCCCCCTCGAAGAAGCCCTCTTCGCCCTCCCGAACAACACCAAGGTTTTCTGCGCCAAACTCGATCGCTCCGGCGTCACTGTGCAGATGGGCGAGATCCACGACGGCGTGGCATCCCACATGGCCGACTATCCGCCTCATCAGCGATTCGAGCCGGCCAGCGCCAAGCCGGTAAACGTTGTGCAGGTTTTGCGGGAGAGCGGCGCGGAGATCCTCGTCAGCTACATGCCCGTCGGCTCGCAGCTGGCAACGGAGTGGTACGCCCAAGCCGCACTAGACGCCGGCGTCGCGTTCGTTAACTGCGTTCCCTGCTTCGTAGTCTCGGATCCGAAATGGGCCGCGAAGTTCAAAGCGAAAGGCCTTCCCTGCGTCGGCGACGACATCAAAGCGCAGGTCGGCGCCACCATCACCCATCGCACGCTCGCTCGTCTCTTTGATGACCGCGGCGCGAAGATCTCCTCGACCTACCAGCTCAATACCGGCGGCAACACCGACTTCCTCAACATGCTCAACCGCGAACGCCTGAGCAGCAAGAAAATCAGCAAGACGGAAGCGGTGCAGTCGCAGCTCGATGTTCCGCTGCCGGCCGATCAGATCCACATCGGCCCCAGCGACTTCGTTCCGTTCCTCAAAGACAACAAGGTCTGCTTCATCCGCGTCGAAGCCCAGGGTTTCGGCGGCGTGCCGCTGAATATGGAACTGCGGCTGAGCGTCGAAGACTCGCCCAACTCGGCGGCGGTGGTCGTGGATGCGATTCGCGCCTGCAAGCTTGCGAAGGACGCCGGTTACGCCGGGCCGTTGGAAGTGGCCTCCGCGTGGTGCATGAAACATCCGCCGAAGCAGATGCCGGATCGGGATGCGAAGCTTGCGCTGGAGGAGTTTGTCAGCGAAGCGCAGGCGAAGATCCGGGCCAGTGGCAAGGTGTCAACGACGCGGTGAACGATCTTTTGCTTCCGCGCTGTTGTTTAGCGGCCTCGCTTGCGAGGCGCTCCTTTCGATCTGCAAAAAACGCGCCTCGCAAACGAGGCCCGCGAAACGGACAATCTCTCCGATGCTCAGGTCTTTTCTGATTATCGCGGTCGTCCTCCTTCTCCATTTCCCAACCTTCGCAAAAGACGAAAAGAAACCCCACATCGAGCAGCGGCGGGTTCCCGGAACCGTTCTCCTCGAAGCCAATCAGCCGGGCCACGGCTGGGAAGTGATCGCGTCTGGCGGCGATCTCTGGCTCGTCTCGCTGGAAGGCAATGCGCCGCAGTTTGAAATGCGCCTCGGCGCCGCTGGAACCATCGCCGGCTTCCGCGAGCTTTCCGGCGACATCAAGCCGATGCTCGCGCCGGCGTACAAGGACGAAGTCACCGACCGCGTCATCCAGTGGACCACCTGGAGCGACTCCGTCACCAACCGCATTGCCGGCCTGCCGCAATTCGAGTGGCGTTTCAACATTTCGCAGGCCGGGACTTACGACAACGACATTCATCCGACGATGCGCGTCACTCTCGACGCCGAAAAGCGCACGCTCGATGTTTACGCCGTCCCGCAGGAGCAGTGGAAGCCGCCGCAGCGGACGCACATGCTCGCGAAGTTGAGCTGCCTGACACGGTATGACCTGAGCGACCCGTTCGTGCTCAAAATCCGCCGGGTGATTCGCGTCGGCGATGTGATACTAAATGGCAAGCGCGCGGAAAAATTCGACCAGTTCGGCATTGAAAGCTGGACCCCGTTCCGCCGCGATGACACTTCGTTCGATTCGCTGACGCTATCGCTGGAAGAAAGCGGCAAGTCGGCATGGGGTTACCAGGCCGGGAAGAACCTGCCGAAATATCCGCAGCTTCGCGTTGAGAAGACCCAGGGCTATGCGGTCGTCCACGCTTCGCAGGACGCCGAAAAGCGTGCGGCGATTGGACTGGTCTACGGCACGAAGCAAGTGCAGGTCGCGGCGGATCCGAGTAACCAGGCGAACGTCTATCAGCTCAACATGATGGAATGGAACGATGGGATCGCGATCTTGCCCGGCATCTGGCTGCACGACATCGCCGCCGGAACGCTGGTCGACCAGACGCTCGCGGTCGTGCCGCGGCACAATCTCGACAAGGACATTGCGCGGCTGCTGAAGGCGATCGTGCCAAACATCCCCGCGCCTGCGGTTTATCCGGCCGCCGCACTCCCGGCCGATCTCCAGGATATCGCGGCGGAGCTGAACGCGAATTTGGCAGCGCAGGGAGAGCGGACTGAACATCTGGCGCCATTCCTCACCGGTGAAGGCATCGTTCGGCCGCAGGCGATTCCCAAGACGCGCAAGGGAAAGTAATTTGGCCCCAGTGGGGCCACGGAATGTAGCCACGGGTGAAGCGAGACGCGAAGCGAATCGCGCAACCCGTGGTAATCGATGAGAGAGTGATGGAGCCCCGGAGGGGCGACGGAAGTGTTGCTGGTAGCGCTTCCGTCGCCCCTTCGGGGCTCTTTTTTATTCTCTTGTTCCACGGGTTGCGCGATGCGCGGCTGCGCCGCTTCATCGCTTCACCCGTGGCTACATTCCGTGGCCCCTCCGGGGCCTGATTTGGTAAGTGAGGGCTACAAAAGCGCGAAGCTCGCTTCGCAACGCACCTTGAAATCCTCCCCCCTCGCGCCGATCATCCTCACCGCAATGAGCAAAGCCGTCATCCTCCAGCACGTCGCCCATGAAGGTCCCGGGCGGATCATTCCCGTTCTCCGTGACTTTGGCATTCCCACCGAAGTCCGCCACCTGTATCGCGGCGACGAAGTGCCGACCGATCTGGAAGAGCTGCGCGTTCTGATCGTGCTCGGCGGGCCGATGAGCGTCGCCGATATCGGCTCCGAGAAATATCCCTTCCTGGAAAAGGAAGTGGCGCTGATCAAGCGGCTGGTGGCGGCGGATCGGCCGATGCTTGGCATCTGCCTCGGCGCCCAACTCCTGGCGCACGCCGCCGGCGCGAAGGTCTATCCGAACGTGAAAATGTCCGGTCAGCCGCCAAAGCCGGTCGAGCCGACCGAGCCGCAGCCGGAGTTTGGCTGGCTTCCCATCACCTTCCCGTTCCCAGGCGGGACCGAGCCGATGGTCTATGGGCTGATGGACGGCGTGCCCATGTTCCACTGGCACTTCGACACCTTCGATCTCCCCAAGCTCCCGCCGCCTGCCGATGCAAAGCCCGGCGGCCCTCCGCCGCCCACCGGCAATGCGCTGCTGGCGTCGTCGAAGCTTTGCCGGAACCAGGCGTTTCGATTCAAGACCAAGCTGTTCGGCTTCCAGTTCCATTTCGAACAAACCGAAGCCGACATCGAGAAGCTTCTGGCTGCCGGCCGCGCAGACGCGGAGAAGGTGATCGGCGCCGAAGGGATCGAAAAAATCCGCCAGGAGACGAAGACGAATTATCCGCGGCACGCCCGCCTCGGCGAACGGCTGCTCAAGAACTTCGTGCAGTTCCTGCATCTGTATGAAGAGCCGACGACGGACAAGGCGGCATGGGCACACATGCCTAAGCCGGAACTTTGAAGGAAAGTCTGAAGTGTGAAGTCTGAAGTCTGAAAGGATGCTCGTATTTCAGACTTCAGACTTCACACTTCAGACTTTCCCGTCCGATAACCGCGTCGCCCGGCGATCCCTGATTGCCGTGGCGCCCCTCATCTCGGGTATGCTCCGGGCCTCTCGATTGGTTCCATGCGTTGGTTAATTGAGCTGCTTCGCGCGTTGCTCCGCTACCGGCCAAAACTTGTGCGGCCGTGGGCTCTCTCTGCGCCGTTGCTTGTCCTGCTGATCGCCGTCTTTCTGCTTCGCCCGATTCGCCATGCCAGCCTCGCCGGAATTGGCGAAGAAGAACGCGCGATCCTCGCCACCACGCAGGCGCTGGGCGAGACTGGCTCGCCGGCGATTGACTCCAGCAGCTTTGTCACGACGCGCCTGTATCAGAAGCCGAATGCGCCGCCGGGACGGCAAATGTTTGCCGATCAGCCGCCGATGCTCGCGTTCGTGCTCTCGCTGGGCTATCGCGTTCTGGCGGGGATCGGCTGGCCGCTGCAATCGGATCCGCCTCGCGCGCAGATCGTGCTGACGCTTATCTGCTCGGCGCTGCCGGCGGCTTTCGCGGCGGGATTGATCTACCGCATGAGCCGGTTGTTCGAGCTTCGCCGCCACTGGCGGGCGCTGCTGGCGGCATCGGCCATCCTCGCGACCGGCGTGATCTCCTACGCGACCGTCATCAACCCACATGTCCCCGCGGCGGCGCTGGTGCTGGCTTCAGCGGCGTGCCTGATGCACCTGGCGACCGCGGAGAAGCGGCCGATCGCGTCGATCTGGTGCGTCGCCGCCGGCTGGTGCGCAGCGATGGCCGCCGCTATCGACCCGCCCGCCATTCCCTTCCTCCCGCTGCTCCTGATTGTGATCGCCGGGTATCGCTGGTCGCGCTGGCGGCGTGCAGGTGGAATGGCGTTTTTCGCGCTCGGGGCGATCGCGCCGATCGTCGTTCACGCGAGCCTCGCGGTGCAGATGGGTGTGAGCCCGCTCCGCTGGACGAACGTCGCACTGACCGCGCATACGCCGGCTCCGGCGCCTGGGGTCGCGAACAATCCCTCGGCCGCGCCCGCCGCCGACACCGTGGACGAAGGCGAGGAGCCGCGAACGATCTGGCGGATGATCGGCCAAACCGCCGCTAGCATCTTCGCTGTCCTCGCCGGCGCGCATGGTTTGCTGAGCCACTTCCCGATTCTCGTCCTTGGCGCGGCGGGCGTGACGATGGTGATGCACCGTCACTGGCCGACGGCGGCGAAGGTGCTGGCGGCCGTGACGATCGCGGGCGCTCTCTTCCTGGTCGTGCTTTACTCTTCCAGTTTCCCGGCTGGGGCGGCGTGGCAGGGCGTGCCGGTGGCCGCGCGGTGGTTCATCGTCTTCGGCCCGCTGACCCTCTTCTGGGCCGGCGCCTGGCTCCGCCGCCGACACCGCGCCGCGACATGGGTGGTCGCAGGATTGTTGCTGGCGTTCAGCGCGAGCGTCGGCCTGATTGGCGCAGCGTCGCCGCCCTGGGTGCAGGGGCAGTCGGGACAGTTGGCGACGCAGATTCAGCCAATCCGTTCAACTGTGGCGAGCGCTCAAGCGAGGAAGTGACCGGAAATCGGCCCCGACGGGGCCGCAGAATGTAGCCACGGGTGAAGCGATAAAGCGGCGCAGCCGCGCGTCGCGCAACCCGTGGAAGATTGTCAGAGAAACGAAAAGCCCCAGAGGGGCGACGGAAGCGTCGATGGTTGCGCTTCCGTCGCCCATCTGGGGCTCTTCATTTATCGAGATTTACCGCGGGTTTCGTGATGCGCGGGCGCGCCGCTTCATCGCTCCACCAATGGCTACAGCCCTGGGCCCCGACGGGGCCGAATTCCTGTGGACTTTCTGTACACTTCACTTGATGCCTCTTTCTCCAGACACCTCCTTCACAAACTGGTCCGCGTTGCACGGCGACGCCTTTCGCGGCCGCCGGGCACTGGTTACCGGCGGGGCGGGCTTCATTGGCTCGCACCTGGCGACCGCGCTGCTCCGGCTCGGGTGCAACGTCGTCGTGCTCGATGACCTGAGCGGCGGCAGCGAAGCGAATCTCCGTCATGTCCCCGGCGTTCATCTGATCCGCGGCTCGATCCTTGATACCAATCTCCTCTCCCGCGCGATCGGCGGTTGCGATCTTGTTTTTCACCAGGCGGCGCTCGGATCGGTGCCGGCGAGTGTCGCGCAGCCGCGGCGCTATCATGACGTCAATACCACCGGCACGCTCAATGTCCTGGAAGCCGCGAAACAGGCGGCGGTGCGCCGGGTGATGTTCGCCGCCAGTTCCAGCGCGTACGGCGACAGCGAAACGCTGCCGAAAATCGAGTCGATGCCGCCGCTGCCCAAGAGCCCATACGCCGCGACCAAGGTGGCCGGCGAGGCCTTGATGCGCGCCTTCGCCGGCAGCTACGGGCTCGACACGGCGAGCCTGCGTTACTTCAACATTTTCGGCCCGCGGCAAAACGCCAACAGCGCCTACGCCGCCGTGATCGCTGCCTTTGCCAAGGCGATTCTCGCGGATCAGCGGCCGACGATTTTCGGCGACGGCACGCAGTCGCGCGATTTCACGCACGTAGAGAATGCTGTCCACGCAAATCTTCTGGCCGCGAGATCGGCGCGCCCTCTGGCCGGCGAAGTGATCAACGTCGCGTGCGGGCAGCGGGTGACGGTCACAGAACTCGCCAAGCAAGCCGCAGCGGCACTGGGCAAGCCGGACCTGACGCCGGTATATGCGGCCGAGCGGACCGGCGACGTGAAGCATTCGGTCGCGGAACTTTCGCGGGCGAAGGAGATGTTGGGCTACCAGCCGGTCATGCCGTTTTCCGAAGGCTTGCGGGCGACGCTGGAGTGGTATCGCAGTCTCAATCGGTAGTGGCCGCATGAGAAGCGCACGTTGCTTTGCCCGTACCGCGGCCAATAATTGTTGCCGCTGCATTCACTTTCGCCGACGTTTCGCGGACGATTTGTCGATCCATAGCTTGTTCGAAACGTATTGCTTTTGCGTGAATTGGCAGTGCTGAGATCGTGTGGTAGTGTCGTGAGACCGACAAGATCGGTTGCTTTCCCCGACGCTTTTTGACAGCCAGGTGTCCCCATCCTTGCGGCCGAGAACATCCCTTTGAATGGTCCCGAAAAGTTTTCGGAACAGCAGTTGCCGCAGCAAACGGCAGGTGGCGGCGACGCGGCCCCGCATTCTCCGCCACACCGGCATCTCGTGCACACGGTGATGGAAGCGCGGCCCGGCTGGAAGCCAATCGATCTGGTTGAATTGTGGCACTACCGAGACTTGCTCTGGTTCCTTGCAATCCGCGATATCAAGGTTCGCTACAAGCAGACTGTGCTCGGCATCGCGTGGGCGGTCATCCAGCCGCTCTTCACGATGATCGTGTTCTATATTTTCTTTGGCCGGCTCGGAAATCTGGGACCTTCAGATGTGCCTTATGTCCCCTGGTCCCTGGCGGCTTTGGTCCCCTGGATGTTGTTCGCCAACGCGCTGACCAACGCGAGCAACAGTCTGGTGGCTGAGCAGCGACTGCTCTCGAAGGTTTATTTCCCGAGGCTGATCGTGCCGTCGGCTGCCGTGCTCAGCGGCCTAGTCGATTTTTTCATCGCACTCGGCCTGCTAGCGGTCGCGATGCCGTTCTTTGGCGTGTATCCGGGCATACAGGTCATCGCGCTGCCGATCTTCGTGATCTTCGCGCTGGTAGCGGCATTGTCTGTAAGCCTGTGGCTTAGCGCGCTGAACGTGCAGTATAGGGACGTGAGATACACGCTCGGATTTTTGACCCAACTCTGGCTGTTCCTGACCCCGGTCGCGTATCCCTCCAGCCGCGTTCCCGAGGCCTGGCGACCGCTGTACGGCTTGAATCCGATGGCCGGTGTCGTGGAAGGCTTCCGCTGGTGCCTTCTCGGAAACTCGCAAGCGGCGCCGGGACCGATGCTGCTGGTTTCTGTCGGCATTACGATCGTGTTGCTGATCGGTGGCTTGTTCTACTTCCGCCGGATGGAGCGAACTTTCGCGGATGTTATCTAAAGGCGTTTGGAATCGAGGCGGTTGATCAAAGGGGCCGGTCAATCGTAAGGCGTGACCGAAATGAGTGACTTGGCGATACGAGTACAAGGCCTCGGCAAGCAATACCGGCTAGGCGCGCGCGTCCGGTATCGCACGCTGCGCGATTCCATCACCAACGCGTTCAAGCTTCCCCAGCGGCTCTTCCGGCGAAACGCCGCGGAGCCGAAAGAGACGTTCTGGGCGCTGAAGGACTTGTCTTTCGATATCAAACACGGCGAGGTCGTCGGCATCATTGGCCGCAACGGCGCCGGCAAAAGCACTCTGCTCAAGATTCTCTCCCGAATTACGGACCCAACGAGCGGCCGCGCCGAAACATGGGGCCGTGTCGGCAGCCTGCTGGAGGTCGGCACCGGCTTCCACCCCGAGCTTTCCGGCCGCGAGAACATTTTCATGAACGGCGCGATCCTCGGCATGCGGCGTGAAGAGATCCGCCGAAAGTTCGATGAGATGGTCGATTTCGCCGAGGTCGAGAAATTCATCGACACGCCTGTGAAGCATTATTCCAGCGGCATGTACACGCGGCTGGCGTTTGCTGTCGCGGCCCATCTGGAACCCGAGATCCTGGTTGTGGACGAAGTGCTCGCCGTGGGCGATGCGGCGTTTCAGAAAAAGTGTCTCGGCAAGATGAGCGATGTGGCGAAGGGTGGGCGGACGGTGCTGTTCGTCAGTCATAATATGCCGGCCGTCAAGGCTCTTTGCGGCCGCGGCATATTGCTGCGATCGGGAAATCTAGTTTTCGACGGCGCGGCGGACGGTGCAATCGAGCGGTACCAGACCGAGGTCATGTCTGGAGCGGGCGGCGCTGCTCTGGCAGAACGGCTGGACCGGACGGGTGATGGTAGCGCACGCTTCACCGCAGTCCGCTTGGTGGCGGCAAATGGAAGTGAATCTGCCGAGTTCCCAATGGGCTCAATCGTCACCTTCGAGGCGGAGTATGAAGCGCTGAGTGAAATACGCGACCCGACGTTCGGGTTCATTATTTCAGACAGTATCGGAACTGTAATAATGCGTGCTTACAGCTTCGAAAGTTATCGCGGCGGTGTTCCAGACATCAGGGGGCCGGGACTTCAGCGCGTTCGCGTTTCCTTTCCACACTTCCCACTAATGCCTGGTCGATATCAAGTTCACCTGTGGCTGAGTCGACACTCACATGCCGTTGACTACGTTCAGTCCGCGACCGCATTTGATATTGTCCCGGCGGATGTCTATGGAACGGGCCGAGCGCCGGATAACAACAACGGCGGATATTGCTTTGCCACCCATGGATGGGAGTTTTCACATGGGTAACATCGGCTCTCGGCAATCCCCCTGGTCCCGTGAAGAAGCAATTGCCTACTGGCAATCGAGACACGCTTCCACCAACGACTGGTCTGCAACCGGCTATGCAGGCGGTCCTGTCGGTGTCAACGAGGCGTTTTATGCGTCTCGATTTCGCGCACTGCGCAGAGCGGTGGAACGACTGGGAGGCGTACGCGGCAAGCGAGTGTTGGACGTAGGCTGTGGCCGTGGAGATTTTGCGACCTTCTACCATCAGCAAGGCGCAATTGTCAGCGGCATCGATGTGAGCTCGAAAGCCGTCGAGCATTGCAACGCGCTCCACATCGGTACATTCACTCAGTCGTCCGCTGGTGAAGCGCGAGGAAAACTGGAAGGTCATTTCGATTTCATCCACTGCTTCGACGTTCTTTACCACCTGACAGACGAGCGAGAGTGGCGTGCCGCCCTGAAGGCATTCGCGGATTTGTCGAGCGACGATACGACCTGGCTTATCACCGATTTTCGGGTTCCAAAAACGTACACATCGTCGCAGCACATCGTGAAGCGCTCGCTGGCGCACTACCAGAGCGTGCTTGCTCCATTGGGTCGACGTATTGTCCATGAAATTCCCCTGTATTGGTTTTTCGTGGCTTTCCCTCGAGTGGCGAGCCGTTTTCCGCAACTAATCGGGCTCGCAGATTGGCTCGGCCCCGTCGCCGGAAGTTTTTCACGAGAACGTGTTGTCTTGTGGGTCATTCAAAAGCGCCGCTTCTGAACGTGAATTGAGGTCTTATGACGGAATCAGACGGCAAACGGTCGCTGCTCTCTCGTGCAGTCGGCAAACTCAAACGCGAACTGGAAGGCCGACGCGTCCGCCAACAAGAGCGACTTGCATGGTCGCAATTGCGAGCGGTGGGTGGGGCTGATGCGGAGCGCGCTTTGCGTGCGGGCCTTTCCGCCGCAGAGGACTATCGACATTGGGATGCCTGGTCGCTGTCGATTGAGGGCATCATCTGGGCCGCCGAACTGATTATTCGTGAGCGTCTCGGCCGGGTGATGGAATTTGGCGCTGGATACAGCACGATTGCATTGGCGCACTTCCTGGCGCGTTGCGCGTCGGACGTCCATCTGGATTCCTTTGAGCATCAGCGGCACTATGCAGACTTGCTGCAAGCGCGGGTCGCCGCCGCGGGATCGCTGGCCACCGTGCATCTGGCGCCCCTGATCAAACTAACGGATCTCGACTTTAATAGGGCATTTGAGGCATCAGATCCGATCGAGTTCTTTCTGAAAAGCGGCATGCCCATTTCGGCGGCGGACGAGACAGACACACGCGTTCGAAATGCGTTTTATCAGTTCGATTTCCGGACGATCCCCGAGCGATCGGTCGGACTGGTTATCCTTGACGGTCCCAATGGCAATGGAAGATCAATCGCATATCCGTTGCTCCGGCGGGCGCTAACTGAGCGTGCCTTGATCCTGATCGACGACTATCTCGACTATCCGTTCGTCGATGACTTGAAGGGCGTTTACAAGGCCGGCCGCGAACGGTCGGTCGAATTGGCCGGCAAAGAGTTCGCCTTGTATCGTGCAGAGCCCATGGACGCAGTTGCCGCTCAACCGGCGGCGGACAAGTTGCAATGAGGCTGCTCTACGCCAACGTCATTCGACAAAATGCCGGCTGGGGAGCGGAATGGTTTGTCGATCGTGCTTTGCGGAATGCCGGCCACGAGACGTACTGCGTTGACTATCGCGCCCAACGAGGGCACATCGGCCGAGCAATCTTAGCGGCGCCGCAATTTGACGGATTTCTGTTGCAGCGCGGCGATGGCTTCCCATTAAGCGTCATCCGGGCTATTCGAACGCCCCGGCTTTTCTGGGCGAGTGAGCTTGTGGCTCGCCGACGCGATCAGGATCGGCTTTTTCGCTCGGGACTGTTTGAGCACGTTTTTGTTCGAACGCCAGATTGCGCTCGTAAGATCGCCGCCAATGGGTGGGTTGACCCTTCGCATTCTTCCGTCCTGCTCAGCGGCTTCGACCCGGGCCTGCATCGACCGATGGAGACTGATCGGGACCTTGATGTGCTGTTTGTCGGGGGTTTGACCGATCGTCGAAAGCGCATTCTGGAACGGCTCGGTCAGAAGTTCCGGCTTACGATCGCGTCGAAGTTCGGGGAGGAGATGGTCCAACTCGTGAATCGCGCCAAGATCGTGTTGAATATTCATGCAGAGAACTTTTTGGACACCGAGACGCGCGTTTACGAAGTACTGGGATGTCGCAGAATGCTGATCAGCGAGCCGCTGTCGGAAGAAAACCCTTTTCGCGAAGGCGAATTGGTCGAAGCATCCGCTGAAACCGAACTCTGTGACAAGATTCAATACTATTTGGAACATTCTGTCGAGCGAGAAGCAATCGCCGATCGCGGGTATCGCAGTGCGCTGAATGGCCATACTTATGGGCATCGGGCTGAGCAGATCATCGCAACCATGCGGGCGGTACCGAAAGGTTCGCGTACGAGTAGTGCCTCAATTGTTCCGACTCTCGGACTGCGAACCTTCGCAGCAACAGAGCCTCTGCTGCACCGCATCTCCGAGTTCTATTCAGCGGCGAAGCGGCCGGTATTGAGCGCGTTCCGTTTTCTCCGCCGCGCGCTTCGACGTCGGTCAGGTGTTTCTACGTGAACACTGGCGCCGATGAAGTACTCCTGAAAGTGGAGGCCGCGTTTGAAGATTGGGCTTGTGACAACCTGGTTCGAACGTGGCGCAGCGATGGTGTCGCGGGCGTATCGAGACGTGTTGGCCAAAGATCACGAGGTCTACATCTATGCCAGGGGCGGCGAAGAGTACGCGCAAGGAGATCCCAACTGGGATCACGATTATGTCACTTGGGGCCGCAGGACGCGGGGGTACCAGGCCACGGCGGTCAACTGGTCGGACTTCAAGGCTTGGGCGACACGCCTCAAGCTCGACGTCATTCTTTTCAATGAGCAGAACTATTGGCCGACTGTCGTGCTGGCACGCCGCGAGCTCCCTTGCCTGCTTGGAAGTTACGTCGATTACTACACGTCAGTAACCGTTCCTTTCTTCAAGCTCTACGACTTCCTGCTCTGCAACACGCGAAGACACTACCGTGTCTTTCAGGATCATCCGGCAGCGCTTTACATTCCGTGGGGCACCGACCTTTCCATCTTTCAGGGCAACGACCAGCGGGTCGATCCGCAGCGCTTGGTCTTTTTCCATTCAGCCGGGATGAATCCCGATCGAAAAGGCACTGGTATCGCTGTGGATGCGTTTCGCGGACTCGACGCCGATTGCAGGCTGATCCTGCACGTGCAGGCGGATCTCAGGCAGTACCCTAAGCTTAAAAAGGCATGCGATGAGGACCCGCGAATCACCGTCCTCAATCAAACCGTTTCGGCGCCCGGCCTGTATCATCTCGGCGATGTTTATGTCTATCCAACCATTCTCGAGGGAATCGGCCTGACAATCGCCGAGGCGCTCGCCTGCGGGTTGCCGGTGATTACCACTGATGTCCCACCGATGAACGAGTTCATTCAGCCAGCCGAGAATGGTGCCTTGGTCCCTGCCAGTGAATATCGAGGTCGCAGCGACGGCTATTATTGGGCTGAGAGTTATTGCTCAGCTGCTGACGTTCGTGAAGCAATGCAGTTTTACATGGACCGCGCTTCGCAACTGGCCGATCTCAAGATACGCGCGCGGCGTTACGCGGAAGACCATTTCGACTGGCAGAAGAATGCTTCGGACCTCGGCCAATGGATCTCCACGGTGAAGCGGGTGCCGCGAGACAATGAGGCGTCGAGGATTCTAGAGAGAAAAGCGCTGACCTTTTCCGGCACGTTCGGCCCCCATAAGCGGTTACTGCAGTTCGCGGCTCAGAGAATCCGATTCATGCGCACTGCTTCATGGGATCGTTACACCTATGGTTGAATCCGTCATGAATGGTTCTGACTCCCGACCGATCGGCATTCTGGCGGTGATCGGCACACGCCCCGAAGCAATCAAGATGGCGCCCGTCATCATGGAGTTGTCTCGTCGCAATGCGGGGCGGGCGCGTCCCAAATTTGACGTGCAGGTCTGTTCAACCGGTCAACATCGCGAGTTGCTTGACCAAGTGCTCGATCTTTTCAGCCTGACCGTCAACCACTCGCTGAAAATCATGCGGCCGGGGCAAACGCTCGATCACGTCACCAGTGAGGTGCTCACAGGTGTAGGGCGAATCCTTGATGCATCCAAGCCGGACTGGGTGCTGGTGCAAGGAGACACGACTACGGCGATGGCCGCTTCGCTGGCAGCGTTTTATCGGCACATCCGTGTCGGTCATGTTGAAGCCGGGCTGCGCACGGGAGATCGACAACACCCTTTTCCCGAAGAGGTCAATCGACGAATCATCGATCTGATGGCGGACCTCTATTTCGCACCGACCGGTGAATCCCGACAACATCTGCTTCGTGAAGGCGTGCAGGCAGGTTCCGTGTTGCTCACGGGGAATACGGTCATCGATGCATTGAAGCACGTCGCTGAGCGCACTTTCGATCACGTGGAACAATCACTGCAGGCCATAGGACTCTGGGCGAGCCGCATCGTGCTCGTTACTGCCCATCGCCGGGAGAACTTCGGCGAGCCGTTTCGTCGCATCGTCGCGGCGCTGGCAGAACTGTCCGCGCGTTTCCCAGACGTTCAGTTCGTTTATCCGATGCATCCCAATCCGAATGTGCGAGCAGCTTGTGAGTTCCTGAAGGGAAAGCGCAACGTCTCCCTGACGGAGCCGCTGGATTACGCCGTACTCGTGCACCTGATGAAGCGATCCACGATCGTCATCACCGATTCCGGTGGCATTCAGGAGGAGGCGCCCGGCCTTGGCAAACCTGTGCTGGTGTTGCGTGAACGAAGTGAACGTCCCGAGGGCATTGCCGCCGGCACTGCAAAACTTGTCGGTACAGATTCCGAACGAATCGTGGCCGAGGCTTCGTCATTGCTTAACGATCCCAAGGCCTATGCGCGGATGGCCAACAGCGTAAATCCGTATGGCGATGGGACTGCCAGCATCCAGATTGTCGATGCGCTTGAGAAATGGGGAACAGACCCGGCCGAGACGCACTGATTCACATGCCTCGCCAACACCGCATCCTGATCGTTAACGGCGACTACGGTGGCTTCTTGAAGCAGCTGTATTCCGCTCATCCGGGCTTGGACCGCGCGCCCTATGCGGAGCAAATGCGCGTGCGGAACGACAGCCTGTTCGGGCAGGCGGACTTTTATTCGAAAAATCTCCGCGACGCGGGACATGAAGCCTGGGAAGTTCACGTCAACAACGAGCCGATGCAGCGGGCCTGGGCTGCTGAAAATGGAATGGAGTCCGTGCGCGAATGGCGCTGGCGGCTGGGACGGCGGGCGAAGGTCGTGCCCTGGCCGACCCGCTCGCGCGATGGGTGGACGTATCACATCCTCCAAGCGCAAATCCGTCATTACCGGCCCACCGTGATCGTGAATCACGAGCTGAGCCTCAGCCATCGCTACTTCCGGCGGCTGAAGCGCTCCGGCGCGTTCCAACTCCTCATCGGGCAGCACGCTGCGATGCCGCTGCCTCGGTGGCGTGACTGGGGCGTGTATGACCTCGGCATATCTTCGTTTCCGCCGACCCTAGATTGGTTTCGCGCCCGCGGCGTTGAGGCCAAACTCTTCAGGCTTGGATTCGAAGCCACGATTCCTGACAGATTAGGACTCGGCTCATTGCCAGTGACTGATCCTGACATTCCCGTCAGCTTCGTTGGATCCTTCGAGCCGGTGCATCGACCTCGCACGGCCGTATTGGAACATTTGGTTCGATGCGGCGTGCCGCTGCAGATGTGGGGACCCGTTCCGGGAGGCGGCTGGGGCGACTCGCCGCTGCAGCAGTGCCATCGTGGGCAGGCATATGGCCGCGACATGCTCAGCATTCTCGCCCGCTCCCGCATTACCGTGAACCACCACGGCGCTGTTCCGCCATTTGCCAATAATATGCGGCTCTACGAGGCCACTGGGGTCGCGAGCTTGCTCGTCACTGACGACAAGCCCAATCTTCCTGAGATGTTTGAGCCGGGAACGGAAGTGGTCGCTTACCAGGACGCGACGGAATGTGCGAAGCGCGTGCGATACTATCTCGATAATGATGCAGAGCGCCGGGAGGTCGCCGCCGCTGGACATCAGCGGACATTGCGCGACCATACTTATCGGCAGCGGATGATCGAGCTTGTCGGAATGATCGATGGCCTGCTTTCTCGCTGATCGCAAGCCGCGGAGCGGCACGGCAATCACTGAACAAACTTCCATGACTGATTCACTGAAAACCAAGATTGAGAACGGCACCGCGCGCGTCGGCGTGATCGGACTGGGATACGTCGGCCTGCCCCTTCTCCGCGCGTTCTGGGACGCCGGCCATCCTGTGCTCGGATTCGACATCGATCCGCGAAAAATCACGCTGCTGCAGCGCGGCGAATCTTATTTGAAGCACCTCGGCGAGCGACTTGTGGCTGATATGGCGGGCTCCGACCGCTTCGATGTCACGGCCGATTTCGGTCGACTGAAGGAAGCCGACGCGATCATCGTCTGCGTGCCGACGCCGCTCGGCCCGCATCACGAACCCGACCTGAGCTATGTCGAACAGACCGCCAGGGATATCGCCAAGACGCTTCGCGCCGGCCAACTGGTCGTGCTGGAATCGACGACTTATCCGCGCACGACGCGGGATGTGATGCTGCCACCGCTGGCGGCGACGGGACTGGCCTGCGGTCGCGATTTCTTCCTCGCGTTCAGCCCCGAGCGCGAGGACCCGGGTCGCAAGGACCACAACACGCAGACCATTCCCAAGCTGGTCGGCGGAATCGATGCCGAGAGCGGGGACGTGGCGGTCGCACTGTATCGCAAAGCGATCCGGCAGGTCGTCCCGGTTTCCAGCGCTGAAGTCGCCGAATCCGCAAAGCTGCTGGAGAACATTTATCGCGCGGTGAACATCGCACTTGTGAACGAGATGAAGATGGTGCTGACCGCGCTCAATGTGGACGTGTGGGAAGTCATCGAGGCCGCCAAGACCAAGCCGTTTGGGTTCCAAGCATTTTATCCCGGGCCTGGACTTGGCGGGCACTGTATCCCGATCGATCCGTTTTACCTGACGTGGAAGGCGCGCGAAGTCGGGATGACGACCCGCTTCATCGAACTGGCCGGCGAGGTGAATCGGAGGATGCCGGAATATGTGATCGAGCGTCTGGTGCTGGCACTCAACGATCGCGGACGCGCTGTCAAGGGAAGCCGAATCCTCGTCCTGGGCTTGTCCTACAAGCCGGACGTGGACGATGTCCGCGAGAGCCCGAGTTTCGAGCTGATCGAGAAACTCGACCAGCTCGGCGCGTCTGTCGATTACAGCGATCCGCACGTTCCAATGACGCACAAGATGCGTCGGCACGACCTGCAGATGCAGAGTGTCGCCATCACGCCGGAAGCACTCGCGTCCTATGACTGCGTGTTGGTGTCCACGCACCACGCCGCATTCAACTGGCAGATGATCGCGGATCATTCGCGGCTGATCGTCGATACCCGCAACGCCCTCAAAGCGGTCAAGGGACGGCGCGATCACATCGTCGGCGCGTAAGGCGCAGGCCTGTTCACGCATCTGGGAGCAGTGGTGAGCGCGATCCTGCAACTGAAGCGTTTTGTACCTCCTGTTCTCTGGGATATGGCCCGGTGGACCCGGCGGCACGTGCTGCGCCCGTCGCGACCGGAGTGGGAATACCTTCCGCAGGGATGGGCTTCGCGAGACGAGAAGATTAAGGGATGGGACGTCGAGAGCATCGTCCGCACCCAGATGGGCAAGTGGCCGTCATTCCTTCGCGCTCTGGAAGGAGCCGCGCCGCTGGGCGTGGCGCATGAAGCGAACGAAATCACCAACGACCTGCTTCCGGCCCATAATATCCTGCTCAGCTATGGTTATGTGCTGCTCCGAGCCGCTTTGAAGCGGGATCGCGTCAGCGTATTGGACTGGGGCGGCGGCATCGGGCACTATTACATCATCAGTAAAGCATTGCTCGATGACAAAGTAGCGCTCGACTACGCGATCAAGGACGTCCCGACGCTCTGTCGCGGTGGACGAGCACTACTTCCCGACGTCACGTTCTATGACAACGATGACTCGGCACTGGCCACTTCTTATGACCTGGTCTTTGCCAGCACCTCTCTGCAGTACGCGGTGGAATGGCGAGATGCGCTCGGCCGGCTTGCCAAATCGGCGCGTCACTATCTCTACGTCACCAACATTCCGATCGTCGAGAAGGCGCCTTCCTTTGTCGTGGTCCAGCGGCCTTATGCTTACGGATATGACACCGAGTATCTCGGCTGGTTTTTCAATCGGCAGGAAGTGCTCGAGTGTGCAGCTTCGCACGGGATGCGATTGGTACGGGAATTCCTCGTCGAAGCTCGACCGGCCGTGTATGGCGCGCCGGAGCAAGGCGAGTATCGAGGCTTCTTGTTTGAGCGGAAACCGGATTGATCGCGTGCTGGATGGAGGCCTGGTTGCAAATTATTGAGCGCATCTTGACCCGTCCCGAGTTTCGGGAACGCCCACTGGTGCTGGTGGACATCGGCGCGTCGGGGCAGGTCCACGCCAAATGGAAGCCGATCGCGAAGCATTCGATCTGCGTTGCCTTCGACGCGGACGACCGTGAGATGGCGCAGGTGCGGACCGAAAGCGGCGCTTTCCGGGCGCTGCACGTCTACAACCGCGTGGTGACGGCCGCCAATGACGGCAAGGTGCAGTTCTATCTGACCAAGTCGCCATTCTGTTCGAGTTCGCTGCAGCCTACCCCTGAGAAACTGCAGGGTTGGCGTTTCGCGGATCTGTTCAAAATCGATCGAGTCGTCACGATCCCGGCGATCACACTTCGCGCTGCTTTGGAGGGGCTGAAGCTGGACTACGTCGATTGGTTGAAATGTGACTCGCAGGGAACGGACCTGCGGTTGCTTCAGAGCCTGGGGCCGCCGCTGATCAACAGGTTGCTGGCGGCAGAATTGGAGCCGGGAATTATAGATGCTTACGCCGGCGAAGATGATCTGGGCCAGGTTCTCAGCTACATGAGAACGGAGCCATTCTGGTTATCCGACATGCAGGTCAAAGGAACGCAGCGCGTTTCCGGATCCGTGCTGGAACAAGAATTCCCTGGCGTCGCGCGACGGTACCTCGGCGCCTTTCTGCGACAGTCGCCGGTTTGGGCGGAACTTTCCTTCCTTAATTCATTCCAGCAAACCGAAGGATTCGGAACGCGGGAGTTCCTGGCGGGATGGATCTTCGCGATGATGGAGAAGCAGTATGGCTTCGCCGTTGAACTTGCGGATCAAGCAGCCCGGCGCTTCGATGATCCGATCTTCAAGGAGTTGCAGCGGAGCGCCATCGCTGCTTCAAAGCAGACGGGTTACCTGCGGCTTCCCGGCCGCGCGCTGCGGGCGATCGCGACGAAGATTCTCAGCAAGGTCGGTGTGTCATGAGTGAAATGGACGTGTTCCGGGGAAAGCGGGCGTTGATCACCGGCGGGCTTGGTTTTATCGGTTCAAACCTTGCACGCCGACTTGTCGATTTCGGCGCGGAGGTCCTCCTCGTTGACAGCCTGGTGCCCGAGTACGGCGGGAACCTTTTCAATGTGCGCGACCTGGAAGGAAAGGTTCGCATTAACGTTTCCGACGTGCGCGATTCTCACAGCATGCGCTATCTGGTCGGCGGCCAGCACTACCTGTTCAATCTGGCGGGTCAGACCAGTCACATGGATTCGATGAACGATCCGTTCACGGATCTCGAGATCAATTGCCGCGCGCAGCTCGCGATTCTCGAAGTGTGCCGCAAATACAATCCGCAGGTGAAAGTCGTTTTCGCCAGCACGCGGCAGCTTTACGGAAAGCCGGATTACCTGCCGGTGGATGAAAAACACCTGCTGCGTCCGGTCGATGTGAACGGCGTCAATAAGATGGCTGGCGAGTGGTATCACATCCTCTACAACAACGTCTACGGCATTCGAGGCTGCGCCCTGCGGCTGACCAACACCATCGGACCGGGAATGCGAATCAAGGATGCCCGGCAGACCTTCCTTGGCGTATGGGTCCGCCTGCTGCTGGAGAACAAGCCGTTTGAAGTGTGGGAAGGCGAGCAGTTGCGCGACTTCACCTACGTCGATGACGCGGTCGATGCTTTCCTGCTCGCGGCCGCGAGCGATGCCGCCAATGGCAAGATCTTCAATCTTGGCGGCGATAAAGCCGTATCGCTCCGCGCCCTGGCCGAGCTGCTGATCCAGGCCAATGGAAGCGGAAGCTACAGCGTCAAATCCTATCCGGCCGATCGCAAGCGAATCGACGTCGGCGACTACTACGCCGATTTCTCGCTGATCCAGCAGACGCTTGGCTGGACGCCGCGCGTCACACTGGCCGATGCGCTGGCACGGACGATGAATTACTATCGTGAGCATCTGGAGGCATACCAGTGACCGCTGTCCGATCTATTCCGCAATCGAATCCCGGGGCCGGTTTCTTCGAGCACCGGGCGGCCCTGGAGCAGGCTGCCACCTCTGCGCTGGCCAGTGGATGGTATATACTCGGCAAACAGGTCTCCGCGTTTGAATCGGAATTCGCTTCCTACATCGGAGCCCAACAGGCCGTCGGCGTCGCGAATGGAACGGACGCCGTTGAACTCTGCCTACGCGGTTGTGAGGTGCGGCCTGGGGACATCGTCTTCACTGTTTCCCACACGGCCGTCGCGACGGTCGCGGCCGTTGAACGTGCCGGAGCCGTCCCGGTGCTGGTCGATATTGATTCCGCGACCTACACCCTCGATCCCGCGCGGCTGGAAGATGCAGTTCAGAGTTGTCGTAAGCGCGGCCAACGCCTCGCCGCGGTGGTTGTTGTCCATCTCTATGGACAGGCGGCGGACATGGATGCGATCACTGCAATTGCGGATCGACATGGTCTGACCGTCATTGAAGATTGCGCGCAGGCGCACGGCGCCATGTGGCGTGGCCGGCGCGTCGGCAGCTTTGGCGCAGCGTCCGCGTTCAGTTTCTATCCCACGAAGAACCTCGGCGCATTCGGTGACGGTGGGGCCGTCTGCACAAATGACGACGCGATCGGCCGGCGCGTTCGATCAGTGCGTGAGTACGGCTGGCAGGAGCGCTACATCAGCAGCATTGCGGGCATGAATTCTCGTCTGGACGAACTGCACGCAGCGATGCTTCGCGTCAGGCTGCCGTATCTGGATTATGACAACGGGCGAAGACGCGACATTGCAGCGCGTTACACGGCGGCAATCAGCACCGGCAGCGTAGTTCCGCCGCAAACCCGACACGGCTGCACGCATGTATTTCATCAATATGTCGTGCGCAGCCAACGGCGTGACGCGCTACGCGAGTTCCTGCAGACTCGTGGCGTTGGGACGGGCATTCATTATCCCGTCCCGATCCATAAGCAGCTTGCTTATGAAGGCCGGATCGCCACTGCGGGCGACCTGCCGGAAACGGAGCGCGCAGCGCGAGAAATCGCCAGTCTCCCCATGTTCCCGCAGTTGACGCCCGCCGACGTTGATCAGGTGTGCGACGCGTTAAAGGCGTGGGAGGCCGCCGGCGCCTGATTTCGTGGTGATTCGTGAAATGCGACCTTCCATGAACCATTTTTGCACTTATTTCGACCACAAATATATGGCGCTTGGTCTGGCGCTGTATCGATCGCTTCGCCGAAACTGCAAACAGTTCACGCTGTGGGTCCTGTGTCTATCAGACGAATGCCACAAGATCCTGGGGGAGATGGCTCTTCCGGACGTGCAACTGATCCGAATGGAAGAGTTCGAAAAGGACGACGCCGAGCTGAAGGCTGCGAAAGCCAATCGAACTCGAGTCGAATATTTCTTCACCTGCACCCCTTCTCTGCCGCTGTACATCTTCAACCGGAATCCCGGGGTTCAATGCATTACATACTTGGATTCCGACCTTTACTTCTTCGGTGATCCGCAGGCGGTGTTCGATGAAATGGGCGATCAGTCCGTCGCGATCATCGCCCACGGTTTTGCCTCGTGGAACAAGCACCTGGAAAAGGCCGGAATCTACAACGTCGGTTGGGTGTCATTTCGCCGCGATAATGATGGACTGGCATGTCTGCGGTGGTGGCGGGAGCAGTGCCTCGAGTGTTGCACGTTTGATCTCGATGCCGGCAAGGCCGGCGATCAGAAATATCTCGACGACTGGCCAACCCGATTCCGGAATGTCGCGGTGATTCAACACAAAGGCGCCAACGTGGCTCCCTGGAATATTGGAGCCCGCAAGTTCTCTGTTCGGGACGATCGCGTCTTCGCCGATGATGACCCTGTCATCTTCGTCCATTTCCACGGGCTCAAGCGCATTACCGGTCCCGTGTACGACTCTGGATTGACCCGATATCGCTCACGACTGCCCAAAGTTGTGCGACGCCGGCTCTTCGCGCCTTATGTCCGCGAACTGTCGGAGGTCTCTGCTGAAATCTCGCCTCTTTTGGCCACGGTGGTGCAGCATGGCGATGCGCTGGCGGGGATGCGGCCGCCGAGTTCGCCGATTGCGCGCCTCGTTGGCGCGGTCCCGAGATTCTTTGGAATTTTTCAGCGGCTGCTCAAGGGGAATTATGTGCTGATCGTCGGGGGACGACTCGTCTAGCAAATGCGGGAGAGCGTTAGCGTCGTCCGATCAGGACGACTTCCGCCCAGCCGGCCACCGAGTTGGGGAGGAGCCAATATCCCTTTGCGGCGTCGTGCGAGGAAGTAATACCGTCCGTCAATTGCGATGGAGCAAAACGCTTGTCATACGCCGCGCTGGCATTAGCCTGCGCATTAAGCGCCATATTGTCGTTGCCGCGGAAAACCTGGATCTCACCAAGACCCCCGCCCAGCCCACGCCATTGAATCACTTCCACGCGAACCGTGTCGAATGCCATCTTGGGAAGCGTAACGGTGAGGGAAGTCTCCTTGCCGGCGGCCCAATCCAGCGGCACGTTGAGGCGCTTCCAGACCGGCGCGCCGCGATACATCAGCAGAATATTGATTGTCTTGGCGCCGCGGTCATTGGCAGGGCCGCCGGTCGTGTTCCAGATGACCAGTCGGTCCGCTCCCGTCATTCCCGCTGCGGCAAGTAGCTCGAATGCCTTGTCACGCTCTTGGACTGCGAGCAACCGATTGGCGTCCTGCTTCGGATGATTGTCGATGAATCGCTGCGCGAGTCCGCCCGCGCGAACCAGGGCCGTTGTCTTGCCGGCGACCGATGCCGAAGCGGCGATCTGGCGATACCACTTTGCCAGGGTGAGCACGTCGTCATCCGACAGCTTCATCGCCGCGGCCTGGCTGGCGGCTTTCTGCAGCATGCTCCGATACTCGGCGTCGGGAGCAAAACGGGCGTACTTGGCTGCGAGTTCCGGGTCATCCAGTTCAAGCAGAGCGACTTCCAGTGCCTCCCGTCCGCTGGCCTGATCTCCGCCGTCCGCGCGGGATTGAAGTCTCGTCAGCTTATCAATCAACTGCTGCTTCGACGTGACGGACTTGATTCGGTTGTTGATCTCTTCGACCTCCGGCAATCGCGCAGTCTGCGCCAGGCCCAGAGCCTCGCGATACGTTTTAATGGCGTCCGCGAATTTACGGTCGGCGGCCAACGCGTCCGCCTCGGCCGTCAGAGCTGGCACCAGCCGATTCGCCGCGGTCGCCCGTTCGGCAGGACGCCCCTTCACGACGGCGACCCGGGCCCACTCGGTGTACTTCACGGCCGAACGCTCGCGAAAGACCGGATCTGCAGTTGCCCAGGCATCCAATGCGGCCAACGCAGTCGCATATCCATCCGGGTCTTTCATGGCCAGCGTATACGCACGCAGATAGATGTACCCGCACAATTTGGGGTCATCTTTCAACGCGGTGGCCTTTTGCAGCAGCACTCCGGCGAATTGGATGTCGTCGCGCGTTGTCGCGGTGGCCAGGACTGACTTTTCTTCAGCGCCAAACAGCTCCACATAACGACCGACGACGTCGGAATCCGACGCCTCAGCGCCAGCAAGGCGAAATGCTGGGAGAAGCGCGGCGGTGGCAAACGCAGCCAGAAGCAGGACAGGCGGAACGCCTGGCAAATGGGACATAAAGTTTCTCACACTGGCGCTCCGCAAGAACAAACTTCAGTTAAGTCGTGAACCTTCCAAAAAGTATACCAATGGAATGAGAAAGGTTGAGCGGAAAAGCCAACCCTCTCGGGCATTGGCCTCGAAAACCCAATCCCTGTGGGCACATGGGCGTTTTCGCGTGTTGGAAAGGACGCGCGAGACGCTCCTCAAGTCAGATGTTGTCCCAGCGCGGCTGCCCACTTCATTCGGCCAGGAGCGGAAGGAAGACGAAGCTGACGACGGATGCCCTCCGTCCACGCCGCCTGGAAGTTTTCGATCGTGTGGAACTGAACGAACCGTTCAGCCGCAGGTGACGGCGTGTAGCCAGTCGCTTCGTTCAATTCCTGTGCCAAGGCAGAGGCGAAAGCCGCCGGGTTGAGCACATCGACGACCCGGCCGAGCTCAAAGCGTGGGACAATGTAGCCGCACCAGCCGAAATCGCTGGCCAGCACTGGTCTGCGAGCGTGGGCTGCGCGAACGACGATCGACGCGGAGCCGATGTGCCGCGGGTAAGGCGTGCAAATCAGATCCGAGGCCGCCAGGACGGTCGCCAGTTCGTCCTGATCGACGTAGCGGTTTTGCGAGATGATCCGGCCGCTGAGGACCATTGCCGTCGCGGGACCCGCCAGCATCGCCGCGACGCCAGCAGACTGGCGGCCGACCAGAAGCAGGCGAGATCGCGGGTCGAGACTGCCGCCGGCGTCAGCATCCAGGAAAGCCTGGATCAGGCGATCGATCCCTTTGCGTTCATCCTGTATTCCAATCGAACCGGCGATGTGGCCGGCGTCATCGGGAATGCCCAAGCGACGGCGTGCGGCTTCCCGCGTCATTGTGTCTGACGCCTCGACTGCTTCGGGCATCAGGCTCAGGAGCCGGGATCGTCCGCCGGCACGTTTGCCGGCCGCGACGACCAGTGGATCAAGATGATGCAACTGATTCCAGCGCGCTCGCATCGCGATGGTCCAACTCAACCGTCGAACGAATGATTTCGGACCGCCGGGCTGCGGATAGAAAACACCCCCACGCATCATCAGTCCTTCGATCGGAACCTCCGGCGGCAGGGGGTCGTCTCCCATTTGCCGCGCGGCTCCGAGCATTTGGGCTACACCGTCGGCATAGGGCACATAGCAGTAGCCCGGCCGCAGACGATGCATGGCATCTTTCAAAGAGGCCACCGTGTGACGGGCATGCTGCAAAAGCGATGGCGGCGGGGGGGCGTAATGGGCGTCGATCTCGAACAGCGCTTCAAGCGGCTTCAGGTGGACGCGATACTCATCGCTTTGAACCGCCGCGCGAGACGTGACCAGCACTGGATAGACCCCGGCGTTCCGCAAGCTTGCCAACCCCTCGATCAACCGAGCCGCGTAGTGGAAGCGATGTCCCTCGAAGTTGATCTCAAAGACAAGTGCTCGCATTGATCCTGCAGGTCACAAATGCTTGTGGAATCGACAACCGCAGAAAGCTTCCGATGTTACGTCCATCGGCAGGCGGAGGTATGCCGACAATTCAATAAACTCGTAGCGGCCGCAAAAGCGCGAGGCTTCTCAACTCCCCCTTGCTTTTCCGCCGATAAATCGCAAATATAGGACGATGCCGCAACGGCTGTCCGCGTGGAAAGGCGCGGGTGGTGTGGTTGCGGCGAGGGTCGCGGTTCAGCTCGCCTGTTCCTCCCACTTGTGCGTCAAGTCGCGAATGGTGGGTCGGAGGGGCCGCCATGAGCATCGTCGAATGGCCTGATGAAGGCCCGGCGGTTGCTGCATTTGAACCGCGGTTGTCGCGCTTGCGGGATGTTCCCGCCGAGGCGACTGTTTTTGTTCGCGTTTCGGAGGCTCCGGCCATTTCTACCAATTTCCGCCACAACCACCAGATCCGTATCTCCCCGATCTTCCTTATCGATCAGGACGACAACAAGATTGGAATCGTTTCGCTGAGCGAGGCGCAGCGGCGCTCTCAGGAAGCGCAGATGGATCTGGTTGAGGTCGCGCCCAACGCCCGTCCGCCGGTCTGCAAGATCATGGACTACGGCAAGTGGCGCTATCAGCAACAGAAAAAAGAGCACAAGAGCACGACCCACAAAGGCGGGCGGCTCAAGATGATCAACGTCGATACCGTTCGCATCGGCGAGCACGACAAC
>JADMIO011875052.1_pt1 | contig 38503 bp, 29 predicted proteins | sample 8958161 | NCBI WGS metagenome assembly JADMIO01 (sample SAMN16585339, study PRJNA669376) | soil metagenome | isolation source: Crop rotation soil | place: USA: Cullars Rotation, Alabama | collected 2011 | reverse complement strand
CGCGACAACTTGTCCACGTGGAATTCTAAGCTTAGGATCCCAATGTGCTGGAAAGCTCGCGGTCGCTGAGCCCCATCACCACGGCGATCGCGCCGCAATAACCGCTGACGCGCTCGGAGTGGCCGGGCATTCCGTAGGGCATGCCTTCGAGCGTCGAGAGCAGTCGCCCGATGATGCGCAGATACACTTTGCGCCGCCGGATCGTCTGGTGCAGATTCTCCAGCGCCAGGGCGAGCTGCGAGCCGAGCGCCGAGACGAGCTGCAGGTCGCTCTGGTCGAAGGCTTCCGTGAGGCTCGCGTTCACCGCGTAGACGGCGCCGTGCACGTGCCCTGAGCCAGTGATCGGCACGCAGATCAGCGAGCGGATGTTGTTGGTGATGATCGAATCGCCGGATTTGAAACGCTCGTCCTGCATCGCGTCGGCGGTCAGGATGGCCTTGGATTCGCCGATGACTTTGCGCAGAATCGAACGCGACACGGGGGCGGAATGCGCGTCGGCTTTGCGTCGAATCGACTGCGGCGCGACCTTGCCGGTGTTCTCGTCGCGGATGAAAATATACGCGTGGCCGGCCGGAATGTATTCCAGCAGCAGATCGAGCAGCTTGTCGAGCAGGCCCTTTTCGTCGCGCTCGACCTGGAAGAGATTCGTGGCGCGGCAAACAGCCTGGAAATGACCGCTTTCGCGGTCGGCGATGTTGTCGACCACGTACAGATCTTTTACGTTCAGCTCGAGCGAGGACTTGAAATTGTCGTCCTCTTCGTACTGCAGGTCTTCCTCGCCCTTGCGGACAGAGCGGCCGGTTTCAAACACAAGCTGAGTCGCGCCGACGCGGATCGTGTCGCCTTCGAGCAGCAATTCTTCCTTGATGCGTTCGCCGTTGACGTAGCTGCCGTTGCGGCTGCCGAGGTCGTAGAGGATCACCATTTCGCCGACGCGCATGATCTTGGCATGCTCGCGCGACACGCCGCGGTCGATGACCTGCAGGCCGCACGAACTGTCGCGGCCGATCATGATCGCCTGCGTCCCGGTGACAGGCACGACCTTGCCTTTGTTCGGTCCTGTTTTGAAGCGAATCTGCATGGACGCAAGCTCGAGGAATGCCTGGTTCACAACAAGGGATTACGTTTTCAGGACGCCGTTTTCCAGATGCAAAATCCGTGCTGCCTTGCCGGCCAGCCCCGCGTCGTGGGTCACCACCATCACCGCGGCGCCGGTGTTCGCACTGGCCGCAAAAATCAAGTCCATGATACGCTCGCCGCTCTGCTGGTCAAGGTTCCCGGTCGGCTCGTCGCAGAGCAGGATTTTCGGTTCCATGAACAGCGCGCGCGCCAGGGCCACGCGCTGCCGCTCGCCGCCCGACAGCGTCCGCGTGCTCTGCCTGGCGGAGTTCTTAAGGCCGACGTTTTCGATCAGCTGCAGCGCGCGTTCTTCGCAGGCGGCTTTGCGCTTCGGCCACTGCGCGGCGGAGAAATGAATCTTCGCGGGCATCAGCACATTTTCGAAAACGTTGAAATCCGGCAGCAGAAAAAAATGCTGGAAGACAAACCCGATGCGCGCGTTGCGGACAATCGAGCGGTTGTGCTCGGAGAGCTGGCCCGCCGGCGTGCCCTCGATCAGCACCTCGCCTTTGTTGGGTGTGTCGAGCAGCCCGAGAATGTGCAGCAGCGTGCTCTTGCCGCTGCCGCTGCGGCCGACCAGCGCCACGACTTCGCCCGTATTCAACGTCAGCGACACGTCCTGCAGCACCGGCAGTGAGCGTTCGCCGTCGATGAAAAAGCGGCTGATATTCTCCGCGCGCAGTGCCGGGTTACTCATGTCGCAGGCACTCCACGGGATTCATGTTGGAGGCTCGCCGCGCGGGGAAGAACGCGCCCGCCAGCGCGGACACGATCGTCAGCGCCGTGATCAGAAAACGGTCCCAGTTCAACGTGATGTACGGAATGTTGTCGACGGCCAGTGCGTCGGCCGGGTACAGGTTCCAGCCGAAGTAATGGAAGATTGGGTTCATTGTGTGCAGCAGAACTTCGGCGAGCCCGAGCCCCAGCATCAGGCCGATGCCGCCGATGAAAACGCCTTGCACAAGAAATACTTTTCGGATGCCGGCGGGGGATGCGCCGAGCGCCCTCAGCGTGCCGATGTCGCGCACTTTCTCCGCGACGAGACGGCTGAAGATCAGGTAAAAAATAAACATCGTCAGGAACAGGAACGTGTACATGATGATGCGCATGATCAGGTTTTCGCGCGTCACGGCCTTGTAGAAACTGTTGTCCTTCTCCTGCCAGGATTCGACCTCCAGCTTGGGCAGCATTTCGGGATGATCGCGCGTGAGGATCTCGGTCATCTTGTCGCGCACTTTCTGGCTCAATTGCTTCAGGTCCGGACGGTTGGGATTCTTCGTCCAGAGGTACATCGTTTTGGCGCGGCCGGTGACTTTCATGTAGTCGGCGAGAAGTTTGCGGTCGACGTAGGCCTGGTTCTCCAGGTACGAATTGCTGCCTTCGTAAAACCCGATCACGTAAAAAGAGATCATGTGCGAGCTCTCTTCGGCATCATCGGGAAAGAGAAATGTGATGCGGTCGCCGACCTTGACGTTGAACAGCTTCTTCCACGCCCCGCCGCAGATGCATCCGGGAAACTGCCGGCCGTTGGCGTCGTGCATGCCGAAATCTTTGCGCTCGCGGACGCTCTCGGGCTTGACGAGGTCCTTGATGCGGCCGAATTCGAATTCCTTGTCGAGGTCCACGCCGCGCAGCGTGCCGATGGTGCGCGCTTCGGAGAAGATCGCCATCGCAGGCGTTTCGATGCCGACGGTGACGCCTTTAATGTCGGGGTCGACCCCGCGGACTTCGCGCGACCATTTGTCGGGCTGCTCGATGCCCCAGGCAAAATTGCCGACGTCGACGGTGACGTGCGCCATGATGCTCTGGATCTTGACCATGTAATGGTCTTTGAAACCTTCCAGGACGGAGATCACCAGCAGGTAAATGCTGACGACCAACATGACCAGCAGCATCGCGACGTATGAAATGGGCCGCTTCAACATATAACGCGCGGCGACGCTGTAGATGTACACGCTGGGATAGGCTTCCTGATTTTGCTGTGCCGGATATCGGCCCCTATCCTATCGGCAGAGACGCGATTTTTCTCGCACGGAATCGGGGATTTTACAATTCGGCCGATCCGGTCGTTTCGATTGACGTGCGGGCTATTTGTTTTACTGTTACCGATTCGTATTTTTGCAGGATGAGCATACTTAAAGGGGAGTTGCGGATGGCGTTGCTCGACGATCTGGATGCATTGGTGGGGGCGGCGCGGACGTCCTTCGCGGCGGCGGCGGACGCCGCGGCGCTGGAAGTCGCGCGCGTGGAATTCCTCGGTACGCGCGGGCGCTTGAAGCAGCTGCTCGGCCGCATGGGCGAAGTGCCCAAGGCCGAGAAACCCGCCGTCGGCAAGCGCGCCAACGATGCCGGCGCCGAGATCCAATCGTTCTTCGACGCCGCGAAAACCCGCGTGGAATCGTCGTCGACCGCGCAGCCGGCGGCCGGCGCGAGCAACTACGATGCGCTGAAACAGGAGCGCCTCGACAAGCTCAAAGAATATGAGAAGCGCGGCCCGGCGTTGGGGCTGGGCTCCGCGTGGGGCGCGAAATTTCCGCCGGCGAGCACCGGCAAAGGTCTCGCGTCCATCGAGGAAATCCGCCGCCAGTTCGGCTCGCTCGACGCGGCCCAGCACACCGACCCGCAGACCGCGACGGTCGAAGTCTACCTCGCCGCGCGCGTCACGCTGCGGCGCGATCAATCGAAGAAACTGATCTTCCTGACCGTGCAGGACCAGGCCGGCACAATCCAAGTGGCGCTGTGGAACGCGCTGCTCAGCGAAGACATTCTCGGACTGCTGCGCGACACGCTCGATTTGTGGGACATCGTCGGCGTCTGCGGCAAGCTCGCGTACACGCAGAAAGGCGAGCCCACGGTCTGGGCGACGAGCATCCGCATTCTCTCGAAATGCATCCTGCCGCCGCCGGACAAACATCACGGGTTGCATGACAAGGAAATCCGCTACCGCCAGCGCTACCTCGATCTCATCACGACGCCCGAATCGCGCAAGACGTTCATCATGCGCGCAAAGGCCGTCTCGGGCTTGCGCCGTTTTCTCGACGACCAGGGCTTCCTCGAGATGGAAACGCCGACGCTGCAGACGATCCCCGGCGGCGCGGCGGCACGTCCGTTCGAGACGAAGCTCAACGCGCTGAACATGAAAATGTATCTGCGCATCGCGACTGAAATTCCGCTGAAGAAGCTCCTCGTCGGCGGACTGGAGCGCGTCTACGAGCTCGGCCGTATTTTCAGGAACGAAGGCATCGACGCGCGGCACAATCCCGAGTTCACGACCGTCGAGCTCTACCAGGCCTACGGCGACCTGCGCGACATGATGGCACTGACCGAGAATGCCGTCAGCCATCTCGCGCAGACGCTGACGGGTTCGACGACTGTTGCGTGGCGCGGGCGGCCGATTAAATTCCAGGCGCCCTGGCCGCGGCTGCAGTACTGCGAGCTCTTAAAGGAGTACGCCGGCGTGAGCCACGACGATGTCAAGGGGCTCAACAATAAACTGCGCGAGCTCGACGCCAACCCCGACGGCATGTCGCACGTCGACAAGATCGACACCGTCTTCAGTGAATGCTGCGAGCCGCACTTGCAGGACGCGTGCTTCATTATTAATCAGCCGCTGGAAATGAGCCCGCTGTGCCGCGCGCATCCCAACGACGCGCGCCTCGCCGACCGCTTCGAAGCGTTCGCCGCCGGCATGGAAATCGCGAATTCGTACAGCGAGCTCAACGACCCGCTCGAGCAGCGCCTGCGCCTGCTCGACCAGTTGCGCGCGACGTGGATCAAGTTCCTGGCAGAGTTCCAAACCGACGTTCAAGACTTGAACCAGGCGCTGCTGCTGGAGCACACGACGACGCTGATGGGCCGGATCAAGCAGGACCCGCAGTGGTATCCCGACAACGATTCGAAGGCGACAGAATTGATCGTCGAAATCCGCGCATTTCTGCGCTCGAAAGTGCTGTCGCCGAAGCGCGTGACGTTCCACCTCGAGCAGATCGAGAAGCTGAACGATCCGAGCCAGGCGGTCGACGAAGACTTTTTGAAAGCGCTCGAGCACGGCATGCCGCCCGCGGGCGGTCTGGGCATCGGAGTGGACCGGGTGGTGATGCTGCTGGCCGGCGTGGACTCCATCCGGGACGTGATCCTGTTCCCGCTGATGCGCGCGGAGTGAACAACAGCCGGGTGTGACCCCATGGTTGAGTTTCGCGAACGTGCCGTCGAGAAACACTTCCATTTTCATTTGTCCACCGCGCTGCTGATCACAATTGCGATGGCAACCTCATTGTTGTTAAATTTTAATGCGATGTCCGAGCATGTGGTCTTATCGCGATAATCGCCCCGCTTAAGGCGGTATCCAATGCCTCTGCATAAAAAGTACTTTCGACTACACCTATCCACCGCCTTGATATTAATGTTAACTGCGGGTGGACTGCTGTGGGCGAATATAGGCTACCATCAAACGCAAAAAAAAGCGTTTCGCATTACATTTGATGAGCAAACGCGAATATTCGGAGAAGGACATATTTGGGTTTATCCCTACGTGGACCGCGACGTCCGCGCATACGGTTGGCCGATTGCCGCCGTATTTGCGAATCCGGAGAATCCCGCAAGGTTTTACTCAAATCGCGAAATTCATAAGCTTTCGATAGCTATTGATGTTGCTATCGCAATCGTCGCAATGGTCGCGGTCTGGTTCATTTCGGAATGGCTAATCCGGCGCGCGGCGCGACAGAAGGCTATTACTGATGCCTCCTAAAAGGCGCTTCCAATTCCATCTCTCCACCGCACTGGCCCTGATGCTCGCCGCGGGCGGATTGCTGTGGGCTAATTTCAGCGCTTTGTTGGAACGCGGCTGGGGCCGCTACAGCAGCGGTGCGGGGAGTTGGTCCTATCGCTACAGCGTTTATGGCTGGCCGTTTCGCTTCATGTCGGAACACAGTTATTTGGATCGGCGGCCTGACGGCACCATTTTCACCGTCCAAACAATCCGCGATCATGAGATTGAGCCTGCCGCTATTGCCGGCGACGCGCTGATTGCGGTCGCCGCGCTGATGCTGGTTTGGATTATCTGCGAAAATTTAATTCACCGCCGCGGCTGATAACGGATCGCCGCACGGATCGAGTCCCCATTCGCGCAGCACATCGATCGGCGCATCGTCCCGCATGCCGCGGCCAACGGCCCACGCAATCATCGCGGAATCCTGCGCCGCCACTGTGCACAGAAATTCCGCGCGCGGACGAATTCCGACGCGCGAGAGATCCAGCCGGTCGGCATCCCAGCATGTCTGCACGCTGACGTCGCCCTGCGTCTTGCCGTCAGTATGTTCCGCGCAGGCTTTGTACAGCAGCGCGAAATCGCGGTCCGGCAATTCAAAAAGCTTGCCGCGCAACGCCTGAGCAAGCTGAGCGCCGCGCGTGCCATGTCCCGGGTCGTGATCCTCGTTGACGCGCCGCGCATCGTGGAAGACCGCGAAGAGTTTCACGACAGCAATATTCGCGCCCGTCGTTTCCGCGAGTCGCAGTCCGTTCTCCCACACGCGCGCCCAATGCACGGCGCCATGCGTGCCGTCCCACGGCAATTCATAGCCTTCCCGAATGTGCTGCAGAAGTTTGGGCCAGGGAGTGCTCATCAATTCCTTTCAATGCGTTCAACGCGAATCACAATGAACTGGCCCGCAATTCAGGATAAAGTAAATTCATGCTGCTGCATTGTGGCGTCGACCGGCAGCCATTGCAAACCAACGAATCGGCGGACTCCGCATGGACCACTGCATCCTCACTATTAATGGTGGCTCATCCAGCATCAAGTTCGCCGTCTTCGACGCGGCGCGGGATTCCAAACGCATCGCCAGCGGCAAGATCGAACGCATCGGTTTGCCGCAGACTCGCCTGACATTCAATGACATCGCTCGCAATGAAAAGATATCGCGCGAGTTGCCGCAATCCGACTTCGCCGTCTGCGGCGCCGGGCTCGTCGAATTGCTCCGCGAGCGCATTGCCGCGCCGATCTCGGCCATCGGTCATCGTGTCGTCCACGGCGGCGCGAAGTACAGCGAGCCGCAAATCATCGACGATGCATTGCTTCAGGAGCTGCGGCGCATCAGCCCGTTCGACCCCGAGCACATGCCCGCTGAAATCGCACTCATCGATCTCTTCCGCGCGCGCTTTCCCGGGATGCTGCAAGTCGCCTGTTTCGACACCGCCTTTCACCACGACCTGCCGCGCGTCGCGCGCATTCTGCCGCTGCCGCGAAAATACGAAGCACAGGGCCTGCGCCGCTACGGCTTCCACGGCATTTCGTACGCTTACTTGATGGAACAACTCGCACGCGAAGAGCCTGGCCCCTGTCGCGGCCGCGTGATCCTGTGCCACTTTGGAAATGGCGTCAGTCTGGCCGCGGTGAAGGGCGGCAAATGCATCGACACCAGCATGAGTTTCACGCCCGCGGCCGGCATGCCGATGGGCACACGCAGCGGAAATCTCGATCCGGGCATCCTGCGATTTCTGTCGTCGGTTGAAGCGATCACGCCGGACCAATTTCATGACATGGTCAACCATCAATCCGGACTGCTTGGTATCTCCGAGACCAGTTCCGACATGCGTGATCTTCTCGCCGCGGAGAAGACCGACGTCCGCGCGGCGGAAGCCATCGAACTCTTCTGCTACGAGGCGTCGAAATGGATTGGCTCGTTCGCCGCGGCGCTGAATGGACTCGACGTGCTGGTCTTCGCCGGAGGCATCGGCGAACACTGCGATTCGATCCGCGCACGCATTTGCGCGCGGCTTGGATTTCTCGGCGTGGCGTTGGACGACGCGCGGAACGCACAGCATGCGCCGGTCATTTCGCGCGCGGGTTCAGCCGTCAGCGTGCGCGTCATGATCACCGACGAGGAATCGATGATCGCCGCATCCACGCGCAGGATTCAGGCGGCGCAAAAGTGACGGAAGAATCTTGACTTGCCACGCCGGACCATTAAAGTGCTCGCCGCAAACAATTGAATAGCAGTTCGCTTATCAAGAGTGACTGAGGGACAGGCCCTTCGACGTCACAGCATCCGAAAGCGAAGACGGAAACAGCCGGTGTGCTGCCCGTTTTTGGCTCAAAAGTGCTAATTCCTGCGATGCCCGCGCGCTGGCCGGTTTTGGAACCGGTTGACGTGTTGGGATCGGAAGATGAGCGCGGCGCAGAGATTGTTTATTCTTGCCTCGCACCTGGCCAGCGGTTTTTTTCGCCGTGACGCCTCGGGACACTCTCCCGACATCTTCTCCGAAATCGTTGGTTCGCGAAAAACGGATGGCTGCCGTTGTGCCGGCGCTTCGTCTTCGCTCGCGGTTTTTTGTAACGGAGAAGTTTCTCATGCCAGCCAAATACATCCGCGGATTGAAATGCCGCGAGTGCGGACACAATTACGGCACCAAGCCCATCCACGTCTGCGAGCTGTGCTTCGGGCCGCTCGAAGTCGACTACGATTACGAAGCCATCGCCAAGGATGTCACGCGCGAAAAGATCCAGTCGCGCGGCCGCAACATGTGGCGTTACGAAGAATTCCTGCCGCTCGACGGCCCGCCGCTGGTCGGGCAGAACACCGGCTTCACGCCGCTGATCAAAGCCGACCGCCTCGCCAAGCGCCTGGGCCTGCGCGAACTGTGGATCAAGAACGACGCCGTCAACTACCCCACCCTCTCCTTTAAGGACCGCGTGGTGAGCTGCGCGATCAGCAAGGCCGTCGAGTTCGGATTCAAGACGGTGGCCTGCGCGACGACCGGAAATCTCGGCAACAGCGTCGCGGCGCTCTCCGTCCGCGCGGGGCTCGAATGCTACATTTTCATGCCCGCGAATCTCGAGCAGGGCAAGATTCTCGGCACGAGCATTTATGGCGTGCATGTTGTCGGCATCAGCGGAAATTACGACGGCGTCAACCGCCTCTGCAGCGAGATCGCCGGCAAGTTCGGCTGGGCCTTCGCGAACATCAATCTGCGCCCGTACTACGCCGAAGGCAGCAAGGCCATGGGCCACGAAATCTGCGAACAGCTGGGCTGGAAGGCGCCCGACAACGTTGTTTCGCCGATGGCCGGCGGAAGCTTGATCTGCAAGCTCGACAAGGCGATTCATGAATTCGAGAAGACCGGACTGATCCCGAAGGCGAACACGAAAATCTTCGGCGCTCAAGCGACCGGCTGCAATCCAATCACGCACGCCGTCAAGCAGGGCTGGGATTTATTTAAGCCCGTCAAGCCGAACACGATCGCGAAGTCCATCGCGATCGGCAATCCGGCCGACGGTTTTTATGCGATCCGCGTAATGCGCAATAGCGGTGGATGGGGCGAAGATGTCACCGACCCGGAAGTCGTCGACGGCATCAAGCTCCTCGCGGAAACCGAAGGCATTTTCACGGAAACCGCCGGCGGCGTGACGACGGCCGTGACCCGAAAATTGGTCGAGCAGGGCCGCATCGACAAGGATTCGTGCACGGTCATCTGCATCACCGGCAATGGTCTTAAGACGCTCGACGCAATCGTCGAGCACACGCCGAAGCCCGACATCATTGAGGCGAAACTGAGCGACTTCGAGCGGCTGGTCGAAGAGATGAAAACGCGCGCGAAAGCGCCGGCATCGGCGCACTAGCTGACAGGCGCGTTTAATAATGGTACACTAGGCCCCGCGTGCGCTGGGTTAATGAATCGCCGCAATAATATGGGCGCGGAAGACGCCGCCCAATCAGGAGCCACCATGTCCACGATCAAAGTTCGCATTCCGGAAGTGCTGCGCAAGCTGACGGGCGGCGCGGAAGTCGTCTCGCTGCAGGCGTCGACCGTCGGCGCGATGATTGACACGCTCGAACAGGCGCACCCAGGCATCAAGGAGCGCATCTGCGACGAGAAGGGCAACGTGAGGCGCTTCATCAATATCTTCGTGAATGAAGAAGATATCCGCTTCCAGGAAAACCTGGGAACGCAGCTCACCGACGGCGCCGACGTCTCGATCTTGCCGGCGATTGCCGGCGGTAACGCGACGCCCGACAAGAAGCCCAACAGCATCACGCGCCGCGTGTATCTGAATTTCACGGCCGAAGGTGTGACGCAGCCGATCATCTATCATGTGATCAAGAAGTTCGATGTGATCCCGAATATCCGCGGCGCATCGGTGACCGACGAAGTCGGCATCATGAGCGTCGAATTCAGCGGCCCGCGCGAAGAAGTCGATAAAGCGCTGGACTGGATTCGCAAGCAGGGCGTGAAGGTGGATCCGATTGAGATGAATGTGGTGGAGCCATAGGCATGAAAAAGCGGCGAATTCCTAAATTCAGAAAGCCCAAGCCAGGTGAAATTGAGCGGTCCATTAAGAATTACAACGAGCTTGTGGAGTACATCAGAAAATTAGATATTCCACCTGGGGATGCCGCAAAAACTGTTCGAGAGATGCGAGAGAAGGATTGATAAAACCCACAGTCGGTTCCCTAACTTCTGGTGATTCAAAATGGGGCTCGATATCGCCGGCTATGTCATGGATATCGAAGCGGAATTTCAAATCGATATCCCCAGCAATATCAATTTAAAGACTGTCGGCGCATTGTACGACTTCATTATGGCTGAATTATTAAAACAAGGCGAGCCTATCCGTGATAAAGTCTGGGATAAACTTGTATTGATTACAAAGAAGCACACCAAATATCCGGTCAATCGGAACAGCAATTTTTGTGAAGATTTGGGCTTGAATTGAATTATGCGTAATAGTTTGGAATCCGATGACTGGAAACCTTGCAAACCACACCGGTGGCCCAAGATGGGAAGTGCCTCGGCTGCTGAAATTGAGGAGTCGGTTAATGGGTTCCTGGAGTTAGTAGCAGATATGGCAAAGCTGCGGATGACGCTTTCCGATGCATCGAAATGGATGCGAGAGGATCAGCCGAGCTATTACAAGGAGGCCGGGCTAAAAACATGACGCCGAAAAAAACTTCTTCAAAGGCCGAATCTCGTGGCGCTTCACAATCCTATCGGAAGCCGCAAAAGCACCCTTTGCCCAAATTCGGCAAAGCCTCAAAAAAAGAAATCAAACAAATGATCCACGATTACGAAGCGTTTCTTAAAATTGTTCGAAGCGCGAATATTAACAATGAAGCTTTTGATGCAGTGAAGCTGGTTCGAGAGCAACGCGAAAAGGGAAACGATTAGTGGATTGCTGCGTGGATTCTTCGATTTGGGTCGGAGCGCTTCTGCCGAATGAGAAAATGCACGCCAAAGCTCAAACTTTCTTAACGGATACGCTTTCCGGCAAACACAACGTGGTAAGTCCCTACAGCGTTTTGGTGGAAAGTGTGTGCGCTCTATCGCGAGGTTTAAAGGCCATGAAATTTGACCGGAAAGGCGCTTTGAATTTTCATGACGTACTGAAACGATGTCCGTATATCGCGTGGAAAAACGTGGATCGATTGTTCGCCGAAGAAGCGCTTTTAATCGGGTGGTACTACGGATTACGCGGCATGGACGCATTAGTAGCGGCGACCGCCCTGTATTATGGAATCCCAATTTTAACTGAAGACAAAGAATTTAAGCGAATCGGTCAAATCACGACAGTCCTGTCGTTGCGTGACATTTAGAAACTAAGGGTATTTACTTTCATGAACCTCGACCGCTACAACCGCCAGATCCTGCTGCCTTTCATCGGCGAAGAAGGACAGAAGAAAATCTGTAGTTCGACCGCTGTTGTCGCCGGGTGCGGGGCGCTGGGGACTGTCATTGCCAATGTGCTGGCTCGAGCGGGCGTGGGCACGCTGCGCGTGATTGACCGCGATTTTGTCGAGCAGAGCAACTTGCAGCGGCAGGTGCTCTTCGATGAACAGGACGTGCGCGAGAATATGCCCAAAGCCGCAGCGGCGGAGCGCAAACTTAAGCTTATTAATAGCGATATTAATATTGAGGGGATTGTCACCGATATCAATCCCGCGAATGTCGAAGAATTGATTAAAGGTGCTGATGTCGTCGTCGACGGCGCGGATAATTTTGAGACTCGGTTTGTGATTAATGATGCCTGCGTGAAGCACAATATCCCGTGGGTGTATGGCGCGGCGGTGGGGTCGACGGGCATGACCATGACCATCATTCCCGGGCAGACGCCGTGCATCCGCTGCCTGTTTGAAACCGCGCCGCCGCCGGGGATGACGCCGACCTGTGACACCGCCGGGGTACTTGGCGCGCAGACGGGTTTGATCGGAAATTACGAAGCGTCCGAGGCGCTGAAGATTCTTGCGGGCAAACGCGAGAACATCAACACGCGCCTGTTTTCGATCGATCTCTGGTCCGGCGAAATGCATCAATTCAAAATCGCCAAGGCCAAAGACGTCGCCAATTGCCCGTGCTGCAAGCAGCGCAATTTCGAGTTCCTCGAAGGCCAGGGCGCCAGCACCACGACGGGACTCTGCGGCCGCAACGCCGTGCAGATCAACCCGCGCAACGGCTCGAAGCTGGACTTGCAGGAGATGGCTGGTCGGCTCAATGGCGCCGGCGGCATCGCGAACGTTACCGCGAATAAATTTCTGCTGAAGTTCAACGCGCCCGGCGGCGACGACGGCAGCGGTCTGGAAATCACCGTCTTCCCCGACAGCCGCGCGATCATCAAAGGCACCAAGAAAATCGCGGACGCCCGCACGGCCTACGCGAAATACATCGGCGCGTGATTTATCCCTGCGGCCAGCGCGCATGAAACGCGCGGTGCGCCGCGGCTTCATGCAGGGTTGCGTCGTCCGCATTCAACGCCGCCCGCGAATAGCCGCTGGCGATGCGCAGAATGTCGACGCGCTCGCCGGCCACTGCAAATTCCACGCGCCAGGACTTAATTGCCAGCTGCAGTCCGCCCGCCGCGATCGTGGAAATCCGCCGATAGGGATGCGGCGCGCAATCCTGCCGCAAGACGCGCTCCGCCTGAGTCGCGAGATCGATCTGACATTCCGACTTGAGCCACGTGGCCTGTTCCGCAGCCAGCGCCGACCAGGTCACCTGCATCGCCGAACCAGAATTTTCGGCCGCATCCAGCCAGCCCGCGCGAGCGTCCGGCTGAGCCTCGGCGAAGGGCAGATACGGTTTTAAATCCAGGATGGGCGTGCCGTCCAGCAGGTCGGTCTCGGCGACGCGCACGACCAGCCCGCTGACGCCGACCAGCCGGGCCAGCGACAGGCCGATCGGGTTAGGCCGGTGCGGCGAGCGGGTCGCGAAGACGCCGCGCTTGATCGCCGACCCGCGCGGCGGCAGGACTTTGGGCTTCCAATTCTTATTCTCGTGGAACCACGCGATCATCCAGATGAATTCAAACCCGTCGAGGTCCTCCAGCGCCTGCTCGAAATTCATTCCCGGCAAGAGAACAATCTCGCCCTGAGCACCGGCCCCATCCGCCCCCGGCTGCCGCGGCGCCTCCGCGCGGTCCTTGAACGGCGTGCGGATGTGGCCGATGGGGGTGAGGGAGAGGGATTCGGGTGGCATGGATGCTTATCGCTGCTCTACTTTAAAGGAGTGCGCGCGAGTGTCCAGCAGACGGCAGTGCAATCGCTGGTGTCTTGCGGAAATTTTTGGGGAAGGTTGTAGCTTTGAGGGGGAAGTGGGGTAGGCTAACGTGTCAAATCAACTCAGCTGTTGCTGTTGAGGAGGTCCACGAAAAATATGAGGCAATTCTTTTGCTTTTGGTTTGCACTGCTCAGCCTCCATTGCTGTGCATCGCAGGGGCCGGTTCTGCATTTGAAATTCGATGAGTCCTCTGGCCCAACAGCGGTGGATTCATCCGGGAAAAACAATAATGGCACATTGGTCAATAATCCGTCGCGTGTTGCCGGCATAAATAATTCTTGTTTACTCTTCGACGGTACGTCACAATATGTCGAAGTTCCGCACAACGCATCAATCGACCCCGTTGCTGCATGGACGTTGTCTGCGTTTGTCCGAACTGCGAGTACGGATCGGCAGCACAGCGTGATCGAAAAGTACGGGACCATGGGCGGAAATTACGCGTTGCGCATTTCCGACACAAACCATCTGTTAGTAAACATCCTGAATCTTCCATCAGGTAATACGGCGCTAGCAGGCACAACGGTACTGTCCGCCAATGTCTGGTATCACATAGCAGCCACATTTGATGATGCGACTGATGAATTAAAAGTATATGTAAACGGTATTCTAGAGAATACGGCAAGCGTCAGTTTTACACCCGGACAATCGTCCACGGCAGCGCTAAAAATTGGTTCCCGCGGTGATGATAATGCCACGAAGTTGTCCGGAAGTATCGATGACGTTCGAATCTACGATCGCGCGCTCAGCGCAGCGGAAATACAAGCAGTCGCATCCGGAATGGCGATTGCAAACGCTGACACTTACGGTGTTTCAAATAACACACCACTCACAATCCCGAGTCCCGGCGTCATCGCGAATGATTTTAACGCCAGCTCTCTAACGGCCATCCTCGATATGGGCGTCAGCCACGGATCACTTGCATTTAATGCCGACGGTTCATTTACTTACTCTTCTAACAGCGGATACATCGGATCAGATAGCTTTACGTATCGTTTGACAGATGGCGTCAACATGACGGCACCGGCTTCGGTCTCACTTTCCGTAGTAGACTTAACGGTTACATCTATTTCACCTAATTCAGCAGCCGTCGGAGCCAAGATTTCCAATGTCGTGATTAATGGTTCCGGATTTAAGGCCATGCAAACACCAAGCCCGACCGGCGCAGTCGGTTTTAACGGCCACAATTACTTGTTTGTAAATTCAGCAAAGACTTGGACTGCCGCAAAGGCATATTGTAGTGGTTTAGGTGGTCATCTTGCAACAATCTCCAATGCTGCTGAGAATAATTTTGTCTATAATTTGGGAAATCAGCAAAGTGCGTGGATTGGTTTAACAGATGAAGTCAAGGAGGGTACCTTTGTTAATGTCACCGGTGAACCCTTGTCGTATTCAAATTGGGATCCCGGCGAACCGAATAATTCCAACGGTGGTGTGCCAGAAAATTATGTGGAACTTTTCGGCGGTCGAGAGGGAAGATGGAATGATGCTGCTTCGTTTATTTCGGTGCCATTTGTGTGCGAATTTGAGCCGCTAGGGAATTCTGTAAAGCTTAGAAATGGCGCCGCTGAAATCGTGGGTAGTAATGTGCGGTTTAGTTCAGGTTCTCAACTCCTCGCCAATTTCGATCTCGCCGGAGCGACCCCTGGGTCATGGGATCTGGTTATCACCGATCTTGACAGCAATGCAAGCGTGACGCTGCCCGCCGCATTTACAGTAATTCCAGTAACTCGCTGGAAATTGACTATCCCCATTCCTGGCACATACCAAGTGCCGTCAGGTTCTGTTATTACGCCAGTATTTGCCGCAGCCACATTCGGTGATTCGTCAGGTACAATTAACTATATGGAGATCACCGATACCGATTTCCAGACTGGTGGCCGGAATTACGATTGCAATGCGCTGCTGCATTCCGATTCCAATATAGATAACAGTGTTTACACCGGGAAGGCCGGTGCAGGGCAAATCGCGCGCGAAACTGCGGGGTACCCCGACACAATGACATTTTATGCTCGATATGATTTTGATACCGGCGTTTTTTCAACCTCCTCGCCCGGCGTTGATACTTTTATAATTCAGGATCGGAAACCGTTAGTTTTTGGCACCCCGAAAACGCTCTACGCACGCTGCTGGTTTGGCCGCGGCGATGGGCACCCCGGTCCGACGATCACCAATTTGAAGATTCTTACGGACATCACCTGCGTCCAAATGCCAGGCGGCGTAATGCAGAGCGCCTCTCAGAATGTAATTACATGGCGCCCCTCTCCAGCCGATGCTGCCACAACTCAACAACTCTATCGCGCTTCGTCACCCACGGGCCCATTTACTATAATAAAAAGTTTTTCAGATAATACGACTTCAAGTTTTTTAGATTCCACGATGACGGCGGGAGCGATGTATTATTTCAAAATCGTGCCGCTTGGGGCCGGCGGCATTGTGGGCGCCGATTCCAATGTGTTAACTGCAACCGGAGCTTCAGGCACAACAGTGTCCGCCGCGCAACCCGCCAACATTACGTATGGAACGCCGGCGGTTACCTTAAGCGCGACGGTTAACTCAACACAAACTGTAAATTCGGGGACAATTACTTTTCAATTGAAGAAAAATGGGACCGACGTCGGAACGCCGGTAACGTCAAATGTGGCAGGCGGCATTGCAAGCGCAAATTACCTAATACCGGCCGGCTCCTCCATTGGCGCTTATTCTATAAACGTATCATATAGCGGCAGCAGTACGTTATTCGCCAGTAATAATAACTCCACAAGCCTTACAATCAATGCCGCTCCACTGACGCTTTCTGCAAATAACCTCAGCCGAGCATATGGATCATCAAATCCTACACTTACCGGCACGTTAACCGGCGTGAAGAACGGTGAAAACATCACCGCTTCGTATTCAACAAGCGCAACGGCGAGCAGTGTGGTTGGCAGCTATAGTATCATTGCCAGCCTGATCGACCCGGGTGGGAAACTTTCGAACTATGCGCCTACAGTAACGAACGGTTCACTAGTCGTGTCTACTGCGCCGCTCACTGTAACGGCTGCAAATCTTAGCCGCTTGTATGCGGCGACGAACCCCTTGTTTACTGGCACGATTTCCGGCATCAAAAACAGTGACAATATTACGGCAACATATTCATGCCAAGCAAACGCGTTAAGTACGGTGGGCGGCTATGCCATTACTATCACACTAAGTGATCCCGGTGGAAAATTGAGCAATTACACATTAACTAAAAACAACGGCACATTAACAATTAACAAAGCGACGCTGACCACGGCGGCATCAAATGCAGCAAGACGTTACGGCGGTAACAACCCCATCTTCAGCGGCACTTTAACTGGCGTGCTGAATAATGATAATATTCTTGCCGTCTACGAGTCGAAGGCCGATGCCAGCTCTATTGTTGGCAATTACGCGATTGAGCCGACGCTGCTTGATCCGGATGGGCGGCTGATTAATTACAATGTGACGAAGTCGAATGGCACTTTGACCGTGGGAAAGGCGCCGCTGACTGTCAGCGCGGATAATGTGTCGCGGGTTTACGGTTCGACGGGGCCGCTGACGGGGAGTGTCGTTGGGATAAAGAACAATGATGCGATTACTGGCATATTCGCGAGTTCGGCGGATGCGGATGCGTTTGTTGGCACTTATCCTATCACGGCTTCGGTTTCCGACCCGGGGGGCAAGATTGGCAATTATAATCTTGTGCTCAACCATGCGACGCTGACGATCACCAAGGCTCCGCTCACGGTGACTCCGGCCAATGTGGCCAGGACTTATGGCGAGGCCAATCCTGCGCTGACCGGAACAATTGCCGGCATTCAGAACAATGACGCTATCAGCGCGGATTATTCAACCGCGGCAACTGTCGACAGTGCGGCCGGCGATTATGATATTATCGCAATGCTGAATGATCCGCAGACTAAATTGGGCAATTATGAGGTGACGTTAAATAAAGGCGTCCTGACCATTAACAAGGCGACGCCGATCATTATTTGGAATATGCCGGCGAAGATCGTGGCGGGCGTGGCGCTGAGTGACGTTCAGCTCAATGCGGCGGCGGAGGATCCGATTACGAGCACGGCGCTCGCCGGCACGTTTCAATATTCGCCGGCCGCGGGGACTGTGCTTGCTCCCGGGCTCGCGCAGAATCTGAGTGTGACGTTCACGCCGAACGATTCTGCGAATTACACGACCGCTGAAGGGAGCACGACGATCGATGTCGATCCGGCCATCGCGCCGGCTATTACAAGCTCGCTGGATGCGACGACTGTATTGGGCGAGGCGTTTACTTATACAATTGCGGCTGATGGCAGTGAGCCGCTGGCTTATGCCGCGACCGGGATGCCTGAGGGGCTTACATTGGGCGGGAATACGATCAGCGGAAATACAGCCGCGGCCGGGGTGTTTTATATTCATCTCGCCGCCACCAATTACGGCGGCAGCGATTCGAAAGACTTGAAGCTGATCGTCACCAAACCCGGGACCAATCATGCGCCGGTGATTACTTCCGTACCGAGCGCCAGCGCGAATCCGGCGACGGCGGGCGTGGCGGTGGTGTTTAGTGGTGCGGCGACGGATTCGGACGGCGATGCGCTGGATTATTCGTGGGCCTGGGGCGATGAGACGTTTGGGTCGGGGGCCAGCGCGTCGAAGATATATGATGCCGCGGGGGTTTATGTGGTCACGCTGACTGTGTCGGACGGGGTTGACAGCGATGTGATCACGCTGAACGTTGTGGTTGGTGAGGCCGCCGGGGTGTTTACTGTCACTAAATTCAAAGTGGATTTTAATTTCGTGGCGCCGGATAAGGATACGTTGAGTTTTTCTGGCGACTTCCCGTTGCCGGCGAGTTTTATTCCCGCGGGGAAAGCTGTGCGCGTGCTCGTTGGGGGCGTGGATTACAATGGGACGCTGAACACTCGCAATGCGACGGCGGACAAAGCGTTCACGCTGAAGGGGCGGATCGGCCCGGTGGTGAAATATTCGTTTGCGCTGAAGAAAGCGAATGTGTTTAATCAATTGGCCGATTTAGGAATCAGCCGCAATGCCGGAGCCGTGGGGCTGGAGGTTCCTGTGATCGTGGTGATCGACGGGAATTCACATCTGAGCCATGCGACGGTCGATTACACGGTGAAGCTCAAGCAGGGTGTCCCGCAGCGCGGCACGGGGAAACAGTCTGGAAATTGATGCCTCGCCGCCCGCATATTTTCGCCATCACCGCCGGCGTCGCGCTGGCCTCGGTCAACCTGCTTTTCCTGGCGCTGTTCTATGGCTGGTTCGGCCCATTTCAAAATGCGGGCTGCAAATTCTGCGAGACGATGCGGCCGGGGCTGATCAAGCAGCCGGCGAATACGTGGAGCAACCTGGGCTTCGTCGCGGCGGGCTTAAGCATGGCCTGGCAGCTGGCGGTTGGGCAATTCGCTTCCAATAGAAACGCGCTGACGCGCAGCAGTTTTATCGCGACGGCGATGAGCTGCCTGGCGGTGCTGCTGGGGCCCGGATCGATGGCGCTGCATGCCAGCGCCACGGAGCTCGGCGGCTTCATCGACGTGCTTTCGATGTATCTGGTCGCGTCGTTCCTGGTGTCGTATTCGGCGCGGCGGCTGTTCCGCTTCAAGACGATTTATTTCGCGCTGGTTTTCTGCGCGGCGCTGACGGTGTGCCTGTGGGCGAACAGCGTGCGCGGCGTGAAGTTTTTGACGCTGAGCATGGGCAACACCGCGTTCGCGTTTTTTCTGACGGCGACAGCGATGCTTGAATTCGGCAATCTCTTCTGGCGAAAATTGAAGCAGACCGACGCGTGGGGCTATGCGAGCATGGCGTCGATTTTGACGGCATTTACGATCTGGAATCTGTCGGTCACTAATGGCCCGTGGTGCGCGCCGGATTCGTGGGTGCAGGGGCATGCGGCGTGGCACCTGCTGGACGCGCTGTCGCTGTACTGCCTGTTCCGGTTTTATGTCTCGGAATCCGAGGCGGAATGACAGCCCGACGGGTCGATTCTTTTCACCGATGCCGCGCTGTTTTCACGGGCGGAATTGGTCGATAGATAAGCCATGCGGGCGCGGTGGTTTTTGCGTCCATTCACCGTGGCGGGCAGCCGCCCCGTGGTGTAAACTATTTTTCTTCGGCGGCGAGAAAAGGAACGGCCTTTCCGATGTTGACTCAATTAAAACCGACGCGCAGAACAGTGACCGAATCAGGCTTGCAGAAGACCAAAGACATGTCCATCCGACCGGCGGCGACATCTGCCGCTACCGAACCAGCCGCCGCTCGTCCGGGCGCCGCTGCCACCCTGGCCGGCATGCCCGCCGTCGATGCGCCGCGCATGGGCGTGCTGCCGCCGTATCTGGCGAGCAAGATCAACGCGTTCAACGACGCTCTGCGCGCGAACGGCGCGGACATCATCGACCTGGGGATGGGCAATCCTGTCGACCCGGTGGCGAAGAATGTGGTCGACGCGCTGAAGGATGCGCTGAACGATCCGACCTGCCATCGCTACGCGCCGGCGACGGGGATTCGCCCCTTAAAGGAGGCGTTCGCGCGGCATTACCAGCGTTATTTCGGTGTCGGGCTGAATCCGGACAAAGATGTGATCGCGACGGTCGGATCGAAGGATGCGTTCAGCCATCTGTGCGTCGCGATACTGGGGCCGCAGGACGCCTGCGTTGTGCCGACGCCGGCCTACGCGCCGCATTTGTACGCGCCGCAGATCGCCGGCGCGACGGTGATTCCTGTCGTCATGGAGGAGGAGCAGCCGGGGGCGAAACTGCTGCAGGACATCCGCACCATTTTTGAGACCGCGCGGCCGCGGCCGAAGTTTCTGGTCCTGAATTTTCCGCACAACCCGACGGCGAAGACCGTCGACCTGCCGTTCTTCGAAGAAGTCGTTAAGATGGCGCGGCATTATAAATTCTGGGTGCTGAACGATCTCGCGTACGGGCACAGCTGCTTCGACGGCTACAAGGCGCCGAGCATCCTGCAGGCGAAGGGCGCGCAGGACGTGGCGGTGGAAATGTTCACGATGTCGAAGCCGTACGGCATGGCCGGGTGGCGCGTGGGGTTCCTGGCGGGAAACCCGCTGCTCGTGGATGCGCTCGCGCGGATCAAGCCGTATTTCGATTACGGGCATTTTAAGGCGATCCAGGTGGCGTCGGCGGTGGCGCTGGACACGGGCGACAATTTCATCCGCGAGCAGGCGGCGATTTATCAGAAGCGGCGTGATGTGCTGCTGGATGGTCTTGAAAAGAACGGCTGGGGCCGGACGGTGCGCAACCGCGCGACGATGTTTTCGTGGCAGGCGGTGCCGGAACGACTGCGCGCGCAGGGGTCGATGGCATTCTGCCTGCAGATGTCGGAGAAGGCCGGCGTGAGCTTCTTTCCGGGGGCGGGGTTCGGTCCGGAAGGCGAGGGGTTTGTGCGCATCGCGCTGGTGGAAACGGAGGCGCGCATTACCGAGGCGTGTAACCGCATCGGAAAGTTTTTGAAGTCTTCGTAGCTGTACGATATCGAAAGGGCAAAACCAGTCCCCAATGTCTGACGCCACTCCGAACACCGATCCCGCAGCGGCTCCGAACTCCGGCGGCCATGCGGACGCCGCACCGCCGGCCAGCGTTTCCGACCAGAATACTTCAGCGCCCACCCAGCCGCCGAATGAGCCGGGCGGCGGCGATTACGATGGCGACGTGGCGGCATCGGAGAATGCCATCGGCACTCAGGCGCCCGGCGTGGACGAAGCGGCGGGCGGCGATCCGGAATCGCCGGCCGACCGCGCGCTGGAATCGGCGCTGAAACGCGAAGCGGATCACGCGCACGAGATTGTCGAAGAGAACGCGCATACGGGCGAGACGGCGCTGCACGGCGATGATGAGACGGCCGCGGAGCTCGACACGGCGACGCCGGTCGATCCGCAGGAACTCGAGCGGACGGTCGAGGCGCTGCTCTTCGCGGCGGCTGAACCGATCGCGGTGCGCGAAATCGCGCGGGCCGCCGACAGCGACAGCGCGACGATCCGCAAAGTTCTGAAAGCATTGAAAGAGACGGGGGACCGCGAGCGCCGGCCGTGGGACCTGGTGGAAGTGGCGAACGCGTGGCGGCTGGTGACGCGGCCGGAATTTCACGGCGCGATCCAGCGGCTCAAGACGCAGGCGTCGCAGCGCAAGCTGACGCAGGCGGCGCTGGAGACGCTGGCGCTGATTGCGTACCGGCAGCCGATCGGGCGCGCGGAAGTGGAGTCGGTGCGCGGCGTGAATGCGGGACCGGTGCTGCGGCTGCTGCTGGAGAAGAAGCTGATCCAGATCTCAGGGCGCGGGAGCGGCGCGGGGCAGCCGCTGTTGTACGGCACGACGGATTTCTTCCTGGAGAATTTCGGGTTGAAGAACGTGGCGGAGCTGCCGAAGCCGGGGGAGTTTAAGAACGCGTAGGGCGATTTAACACCGAAGGTGTTACGGAGCAAAGCCCAGCGTTGAAACGCGTGCTCGCGGTTGTACCCTGGGTCAGAAAAATAATGCGTTTTCAACGCTGAAAGCGTCGCGTAGTTCGCGCGGTGGCGTTGATGATCGCGCAATTCAATTCGACGAATCATTTCGCGGCCATTGTGCAACTCTTTCAGAGTTGTTCTCACTCCACGCGATGGACCCAGGGTAGAAGTGAGTACATTTCAACGCTGGGCTTTGCTATGAAACGCCGTTGGCGTAAAAAGAAAATCGATTCGAATACCGTAGGAAATTTTAGAGGCCTCGGCGGGGCTTCTTGTTCGCTGCGCTCACCCAGCCCGGTGGGCTGGGCCATCCGGCGACACGACGCTAAATCTGATCCAGGAGCTTCGTGGAGTCGGTGCGGGGGAGTTTGCCGTCGAGGATTTTCAGGATTACGCCTTTGACGTCGTGGATCAGGCAGCAGCTGGCGACGGCGGCGACGACGTGGGGCCATTCGTTTTCGCCGTACCAGAGGTCAGGGGGCGGGTTTTTGAGCAGCGAGTGCTTGATCAGGTCTTCCAGGTGGTCGACGCTGCCGAAGACTTCTTTGAGCTGATCGTGCAGCTCGGGCTCGAGCTCATCGACTTCGGCTTCGCTCAATCTGCCGTCGTCTGAGTGGCGTTCGATGAAAAGATTGGCTTCGCGATAAACCATCGTGAGCCACTGTTTGCGTTCCATTTTCTCAATCCTTGCGGGCATCCTGCTGAATCGATAGACTACGTTTTCTTCGCCGGAAACAAAAGCAAGAATTCAAGGAATCACAGCGATGCCCGTGCCTGCACTGGACCTGAGAGCGATCTGGAACGGCGGCCAGACGTACGCGGAATGGTTTGCCGCGGTGAAGAATCCGCACATGCGTACGGAGATGGAACGCTTCTACAGCGAACTCACGATCAGCGACGCCATCACGGGGCAGATCAACGCGCTGACGCGGCCGGTGCATGTGCTGGCGATCATCGAAGACTGGTGCGGCGACGTGCGGCGGCATGCGCCGATTCTCGCGCGGCTGTGCGCGCTGAATGCGGAGAAGCTGCGGCTGCGCTGCGTGGACAAGGCGACGAAGCCCGAGATGATGGTGCGCTACCTGACCAACGCCGCGGAAGCGATTCCGATCTTCGTGTTTTTCAACCATGATTTTGTCGAGACGGGCAACTGGGGCCCGCGGCCGGCGGTGTGCAAGCGCTGGATTGCGCGCGGCAAAGCGGCCGGGAAGATCGACGATGCGCGCGAAAAGATCCACGCGTTCTACGCCCAGGACAAACATCAGACGACCGTGGCCGAAGTGCTCGACATGATTTCAATTGCGGCGGCTGAAGAAGTCTAAGGGAATTCCATGGACTTGCCCGATACCAGCGCCGCCGCTCCGTCACGCTCGCGGCTGTGGCATTTCTTTACGGCGCTGCTGCCGTACGCGGCGCTGATTTTCATTTTCGCCGGCATGGGCGCGCGTGATCTTGTGCGCAGTTCCAACGGTGAACGCGCCATCTACGTCACGCGCTCGAACCTGAATTCACTCGCCACCGAATGCGCACCGGTGATCGTGGCGGCGGCGGGCATGACGCTGATTATTCTGACCGGCGGGATCGATCTGTCCGTCGGAAGCATACTCGGTGTGGCGTGCGCGACGGCGTGCCTGGCGACGAACCAGTTTCGAAGCCCGGCGCTGGGGATGATCCTGGGCGCATTGTCGGGGATGGTCTGCGGCGTGTTGAACGGCTCGCTGATCATCGCGCTGCGCGTGCCGCCTTTCATCGTGACGCTGGGGTCGTTGATGACCTTGCGGGGCGTGTGCCGGCTGTTGAACGGGAAGAACACGTCGATCTACGTCGGCGTCATCGAGGGGTTGAACGACCGCAAGGAATCCACGGCGCTGCTGAAAAGTTTCCAGTGGCTGTCGAAAAACGTGCCGTGGCTGAACATCCCGATCTTTGTGCCACTGGCGATTGCGGTCGTGTTCATTCTGTGGATTGTGTTGAGTTTCACGAAACTGGGACGGCGATTGTACGCGGTCGGCAGCAATGAAGAAGCCGCGCGATTGTCGGGTGTGCGGGTCGGCTGGACAAAACTTGCGGCGTACGCGATCGGCGGATTGATGGCGGGGATCGCGGGCGTGATGATTGCGGCGCGGCTGGGGAGTTCGTCGGCGACGACCGGCACCGGTGACGAGTTGTCGATTATCGCGGCGGTCGTGATCGGCGGCACGTCGCTCTCCGGCGGGCAGGGGACGATCTCGGGTTGCGTGATCGGCGCGGTGCTGATGAAGGCGCTGAGCAGCGCGTGCACGTCCCTGCACATCGACGACGCCTACCAGATGGTGATCATCGGATTATTCCTGATCGCGGCGGTCGCCGTGGACCGGCTGCGGCGGCAGAAAGCGGGCTGAGAGGCTCCAAGTTTTAAAGTTTTTTCAGCGACGAATTGGCCGGCTTTGACATATACAGTGCCAGCGTCCGACACAGTCGCAACCAGATTTTTGGCCCCACCGGCCATGCATTATATAAAGGGGAGTTTCCGCTCATGAGCAAATTGACTCGCCGGCATTTCCTGACGGGCACCGCGGCCACGGCGTTCAGTCTGGCGTCCTGGCGCCGCGCGTACGGCGCGAATGACGCCATCCGCATCGCGGTGGTGGGCGTCAACCAGGCCGGACGCGGCAAAAGCCATATCGACAGCTATGCAAAAATGGACGGCGTGCGCCTCGTGGCGCTGTGCGACGTCGACAGCATTCACCTGGCGGATGCAGCCGACAAACTCGCCAAGAAAGACATCAAGGTCGACACGTATGCCGATCTGCGCAAGCTGCTTGACGATAAAAATATCGACGCGATTTCGATCGCGACTCCCAATCATCAGCATTCCATCCAAGCCATCTGGGCGATGAAGGCGGGCAAGGATGTCTATTGCGAAAAGCCGATTTCACATAACGTCTGGGAAGGACGCAAAGTCGTCGAGACTCAGGCGGCAACGAAGCAGATTTGCGCGACGGGGACACAGTGCCGCAGCAGTTCGGGCTTGACGGAAGCGATCAAATACGTCCAGGAAGGGAAGTTGGGAAAGATCCGCCACGTGCGCGGGTTGTGTTACAAACTGCGCGATTCGATCGGCAAGTCGGCAGGCGCACAGCCGCTGCCGAAGACGGTTGATTATGATTTGTGGTGCGGCCCGGCGCGCATGCTGCCGCTGACGCGCAAGAAGCTGCATTACGACTGGCACTGGGTGTGGGAAACCGGCAACGGGGACCTGGGCAACCAGGGCATCCACCAGATGGACATCGCGCGCTGGGTACTCGGGGAAAGCAAGCTGAGCCCCAAGATTTTCTCGGTCGGCGGACGCTTTGGTTACGACGACGATGGTGAGACGCCGAACACGATGTTCACGGTCCATGACTACGCTGCCGCACCGCTGATTTTTGAAGTGCGCGGGCTACCCGGCCGGCCGCCGAAGCAAGGCGAGAAGAAAAAGATGGACGAGTTCAAGGGCGCCGAGATCGGCGTGGCGGTGAAGTGCGAAGGCGGGTACCTAATCATCAATTCGTACGACAAGGCGCACGCGCAGGACGAGGAAGGCAAGATCATCAAACAGTTTAAAGGCGGCGGCGATCACTTCAAGAATTTCATCGAGGCCGTGCGCAGCCGCAAGCAGGCGTCGCTGTCGTCGCCGATCGAAGAAGGCCACATTTCGAGCGCCCTGTGCCACACGGGGAATATTTCGTACCGGCTGGGCAAGGCGTCGACGCAGGATGAGATCCGCGAGAAACTGGCGGCGAATCCGCTGGCGCTGGAGACGTTCGAATCGATCTCCATGCATCTGCAGACGAACCTTGTCGACTTGAAGAAAACGAAGGCGACCTACGGCGAATTCCTGACGATGGATCCGAACACGGAGACATTCGTGGGCAATTCGCAGGCGAGCGCGCTGCTGACGCGCGAGTACCGCGCGCCGTACACGATTGTGTAAACATGGCTGGGTTTATCGAACGAAAAAGGCCGGCGATTGCCGGCCTTTTTCGTGTTTGAAACACGTGCGATTTCAAAACTCTTCGACCGGCGGAGGCTTGGGCTTCGCGGGTTTGGTCTCCTCGATTGGGTCGAGCGGCTTTACTACGGGCCCTCCTTCCAACGGTGGTGCGACCAGCCTGGTTTTCTCGTTGGTGACCTGGCCGTTAATAATTTTGAGTTGAAACTGGCCGTTTTCCACCGTGAGATTCTGGGGGAGCTGAGCGTCGTTGAATGCGCGATTCAGGTGGAGAATCTGTTCTTCCTGGCGCATGAAAGGGTCGGCGACGGCGGGTGTCTGCTGTGCAAAGGTGCTGCTGGCAGTGGCGCCGACAGCCCACTGTGTTTTGCCTGCGGCGTCGAGGATACCGACGGCGTCGATTTCGTTCCAGCCGGGCACGGCGGGCGAATCGATGTACAGCTTGACGCGCTTGCTGCGCACGGGTTTCGCGGCCTTGATTTCGGACGTACCCATCTGAGCCGTGCGGGGTGTCGGGTCGACGCCGCTCCAGAGATCGATCTCCTTCCCTTTCTCGTCGAACGCAGTGACGCGGACAAGCGCGCCGGGATTATATGTCTCGTACACATTGACGCCGATGATGTCGACGGCCTCGGCATAATCGAGTATCAGCCATTCCTGCTGCTCGTCGGGCGTGCGTGAGGCCCAGGCGGTGGTCTGGTCTCCAGGGCCAGGCGTGTCGGGTTTCCCGGTGGCCTGCTCGGGGCCCCAGTTGCGGCCGTTGGCCGGGACAGGCGGAGCGATACCGCCGAGATTTCGCGGATCGACTCTCAGCCCATCGTCCCAAACCTGAACCGGTTGGGCCGGGGTTGGCGCGGTGAAAGAACGGCGTGTGGTGCGCGTCACGCCCGGTGGATTGGCCGCGTTGGTCAGCAGCTCGCGGTGCGCCGCCAATTCTGTGCGCAGCTCGGCGGCGAGGGCTTCGGTGGCGGCGCGCTGGCGCGAACTTTCGCCGCGCAGCTCGTCGAGCGCGTGCTTGCTGCTGGAGAGCTCGCGCAGCGCGAGGTCGGCGGAATCTTTCTGCTTCTGAGCTTCGGCGCGCCACTGCCCGGCGCCGCGGCGCTCGGCGTAAACCCACAGTCCCGCGCCGCCGAAGAGCGCCAGAAAGAGGATCACCGCCAGGGTGGCGGCTGCGTAGAAGCGCTGGTTGTCATTCATAATGCGGTCCTTTCACGAGCTAAAACTCCTGCGGCGCGGGGGGCTTGACCGGCTTGGCGGGCGGCGGCAGCATGTCCTCAGGGCGAACCTCCCGCGTTCTGTCGAGCGGAGGAGGCACCGGGGCTGGTCCGGTGCGCCCGGCTGGTGGAAGCACGGGGCCGGCGGGCAGTTGAACCGTTGGCGTGCGATTAATCGGCCTGATCGCTTCGCGATGCTCTTCGATCATCACCTCTTTTTGACCCAGCCCGCCTTCGCGAAGAATCAGGCGCCGTTCGCCGAATGCGTTTCCGCCGGGCGGCTCGGGAGGAAGGGGCGTGATGACGTCGGCGTAGGTGCTGCTCGCGGTGGCGTTCGTGGCCCACAGTGTTCGGCCGGCATCGTCGATGATGCCGACGGCGTCGATTTCATTCCATCCAGGGACTGCCGGAGAATCAAGATAGATCTTCACCTTCCGGCTATTATACGGTTTTTCCAGCGTGAATTCGGACGTGCCCATTGCGGCCGTCCGCGGCGTGGGATCGACGCCGCTCCAGACCTGCACTTCTTCGCCGGTCTTCTCGTTGAAAGCACTGACGCGGACCAGCGCGCCGGGATGATAGGTCTCGTAGACTTTGACTTTGGTAATGTTGACGGCCTCCGCGTATTCTAGCAGGAGCCATTCGGGCTGTTCGTCCTGCGTGCGAGAGGCCCAGGCGGTCTGCTGGTCGCCGGCTGTGAGGGTGTTGGGCGCGCCGGTGGCTTGCTCAGGCCCCCAGCCGCGGCCGTTGATCTGCGGGACTTGCGCCACAGCGAAGTTTCCATTCGCGCGGCCATTGATCACAAGCCCGTTCAAGTCATTGATGACGAGTCCTTCCTGCGGAATGAAAGCCGTGGTGACGGTCTGTGGCGTGGTCTGCGCCGCCCGGTTCGCCGCGTTGGCGAGGAGGGTGCGATGGGCAGCCAGCTCGGTGCGAAGCTCGCTGGCCAGGGCTTCCGTCGAAGCGCGCTGGCGGGAGCTTTCGCCGCGCAATTCGTCGAGCGCGTGCTTGCTGCTGGAGAGCTCGCGGACGGCGAGATCGGCGGCGTCCTTCTGCTTCTGCGCTTCGGCGTGCCATTGATCCGCACCGCGGTGCTCGGCATGGATCCACAGCCCTGCGCCGCCGAAGAGCGCGAGGAAGATGAGCACGGCCAGGGTGGCTCCGGCATAGAATCGATTGATGTCGTTCATCGTGAAATCCTCGTACAACATAACGTCGGGCATTTTGTAACGATTAGAACTCTTCCTGCTTCGGCTTGTCCGGGCGGATGATGGGCGCTGGTTTGATTGGCGCGGGACCTATCGCAGGGGCCGGGGCCTTTGGAGTTTCGATGGCCGGCCACGTTGCGGCCTTGCCAACCAGATCGTCTGTCATGGGCGTCGTTTGTTCCCGAAGTCCTTTCGTGTCGGGAATTGTTCCAGTCATAGGCGCCGCGGGAAGGGCTGCGGGCGGCGTCCCTCTGATGTCCATTCCTCGATAGGTACGTCGAGACACTGGCGGGGGAGTCGGCCCAGCGCCCGCAGCCGGTCCGCCGCCGGGCATGGCAGGCATGCCGCCGGTCGCGTCCTGCAGCCCATGTCCAGTACCGCCCGGTATGAACCCTGTGCGGCCGTCCTTTATCGTCCGGCCCGTCATTTTGCGGTTTCTGTCGACCTGGTCCGCGAACGTGCTGCTGGCGGTCGCTTTGATGGCCCACTGCGTCTTGTTCGCAGTGTCGATGAGACCCACGGCGTCGATTTCATTCCAGCCGGCGACCCGGGGCGAATCGATGTAGAGCTTCACCTTTTTGCTGCGATAGGTTTTGGCGGGGAGCAGGTCGGAGGTGCCCATCGCAGCCGTCAGCGGCGTGGGATCGACACCGGTCCAGGCTTCGATTTCTTCGCCGGTCTTTTCGTCGAAGACGGTTGCGCGGAAAACAGCACCGGGATTGTACGTCTCGTAGACCCTGATTTTGGAGATGTCGACGGCATTTTCGTATTCAAGGAGCAGCCATTCCTGCTGGCCGTCCTGGGTGAGCGACGCCCAGGCGGTCTGGTGATCGCCGGCGGTGTGGGTGTTGGGCTGGCCGGTGGCCTGCATGGCGTCCCAGCCGCGGATGCCGGGCTGGCCCACATCCGCAGCGGGCTGCGCCGGCTGGATGGCCTGCATGACGGGAAGATCTAAGCCGGGAGGCGGACCGTTCCAGACAATGTTATTGCCGACGATGGGCGCGATGACCAGTTCGGCCTCCTGCTGTTGAAGCTGACGGTACGTGGACCGCGCGCTGCGCCGGGGATTGGACGGGACCAGTGTGCGCTGGGCGGCGAGCTCGGTGCGCAGCTCCGTGGCGAGGGCCTCGGTGGCGTCGCGCTGCCGGGCGCTTTCGCCGCGCAGCTCGTCGAGCGCATGGCGGGTGCTGGAGAGCTCGCGGGCGGCGAGCTCGGCGGAATCCTTCTGCTGCTGAGCTTCCGCGCGCCACTGCTGCGCGCCCTGGCGCTCGGCGTGCACCCACAGGCCGGCGCCGCCAACTAATGCCAGGAAGAGAATGACCGCGAGAGTTGCCGCGACCTGGAAACGGTTTAAATCGTTCATCGCCGACCCCTTGACTGCCGCCACAGCGGCTCGGACGAACGTTCGGAATGGTGCAGACCCACTTATTCGACGTCACTGGACCGATTTTGTTACAGGATTCTTAGGCAGAAAATGAATTTTGGGAACCGAAAAAACAGTTTCAGGACCGCCGGCCGACCAACGTCCGAGGTGCCTACTGGATTTTCGCCGGGATGACAGTATAGTGGCGCGCTGGCTCCATTTTTGTCCAGTGAAGGCGGGCTGATGCGGATTGCGCTTTTTTCATGGGAGACGCTGCATTCCATTTCGGTGGGCGGCGTCGGCGTGCACGTCAGCGAGCTGGGGGCCGCGCTGGCCAGGCGCTCGCACGAAGTCCACGTCTTCACGCGCCGCGCGCCGCACCAGCCGCATTACGCGCAGATCGAATCCGTCCACTACCACCGCTGCGATTTTGAGCTCAACCCGAATTTTGTGGACGAAGTCGACAACATGTGCCGCGTGTTTGTGCGCGCCTGTTTCGACGAAGAAGACAAGGACGGACCGTTCGACATCGTCCACGCGCACGACTGGCTGGCCGCGAATGCGATCGTCTGGATCAAAGAAGGCCGCCGGCGCCGGGCGGTGCTGTCGATGCATTCGACCGAGTACGGCCGCAACGGAAACAAATTCTTCTCCGGCCAGGCGCAGCGCGTGCAGGAACACGAATGGCAGGGCACATACAGCGCCGACCGCGTGATTGCCGTGTCGAATCTGCTGAAAGACGAAGTGAAGTGGCTGTACAAGCTGCCGGAAGACAAGATCAATGTGATTTACAACGGCGTCAATTCGGTGGTCTTCGACAAATTTGTTGACCCCGAAGCCGTGAAGCTCAGCCTGGGCATGGAGAAGATGGATCCGATGATCCTCTTCGTCGGCCGCATGGTCGTGCAGAAGGGCCCGGATATTCTCGCGCAGGCGATTCCATCGATCCTGCGCTACTACCCGAACGCAAAATTTGTCTTTGTCGGCGATGGGCATATGAAGCACGACGTCGAGCAGCAGGTCCGCGGGCTTGGTGCCGGCCACGCGCTGCGCATGCTGGGGCACCGCGCGGGATTTGAGCTCGTCAGCCTGTTCAAGTCGTGCGACATCGTCGCCGTGCCGAGCCGCAATGAGCCGTTCGGGATCGTGATCCTGGAAGCGTGGAGCTCGTACAAGCCGGTCGTCAGCACGAAGCGCGGCGGGCCGGCGGAGTTCGTATGGCACGGCGTCAATGGGCTGCATGTCGACGACAATCCGGATTCGGTCGCGTGGGGCCTGGGGACGCTGCTGGCCAACCACGAGCATTGCCGCTGGATGGGGAAGAACGGCCGCGTGGCCGTGGAAGCGGCGTTCAGCTGGGACCGCATCGGCGAACAGACGGAAGCTGTGTATCAGAGCGTGCTCGGCTTATAAAATGCCGCGCACGATGCTGCAAATCAGGGATCAAGGATGGCCGCCACACAGACCGCCGCGCTGTTTTGCTTTGAGGATCCGGGGAGCGCCGTCGGACGCTTCGCGGTCCAGGCCGCACGGCTGCTCGCCGCGCGCGGGCAGCGCGTGATCCTGTTTACGCGGCTGCCGATCGTCGCGGACGCCGAATGCGTCACCGTGCAGACGATCGGCGACAGCGACGAGATGGACCTGATCGGCAAAGTGCGCGCGTTCACGCTGCGCGCGAGCGCGGCATTCAACGCGGCCGTGCCGGAAGGCGAAGCCGCGGCGCTGGTCGGCCTGGAGTGGAGCTCCATTCCGGCGCTGCAGATCCTCGGCGCAATCCGCAAGCTGCATGTGCTGCTGATCCTGCACACGCTCGAGCGGCAGCGCAGCGACGTGCAGGCGTCCCTGAGCAAACAAATCGAGGAGATCGAAACGCAGGGCATGCAGGAAGCCAAAGCCGTGCTGGTGCACAGCGCGGCGACGTACGATGCCGCGTGCCGCCTGATGCCGGATTATGCGACGAAAATCACGCGCCTGATCGACGCGTTCCCGATCACGCATTTTCAGCGCGAATTGGACGCGGGCGCGGTGAAAGCGCGCTACCAGATCGGGCCGGTCGATCCCACGATTCTCTTCTGCGGCGAGCTGAACGAAGACCACGGGCCGGACCTGCTGATCAAAGCCGTGCCGCTGATCCTGAAAAAATATCCGCAGGCGAGATTTGTTTTCGTCGGCGACGGCGCACTCTTCTGGACCCTGCGGATTTATGCGCGCTACCTGAACCTCGACAATGCCGTGCGGGTGGTCGGGCACCTGGCCGGCGACGCGTTGAACGAATTGATCCAGGCCGCCGACATCGTGATCGCGCCGAGCCGCAAGAGCACTGAGAACTGGCCGATCCTGGCGGGCTGGAGCGCGGGCAAAGCGGTGATCGCGTCGAACGAAGTCGCGGGCACGCTGATTGAACACGAGAAGAACGGGGTGCTGATCTACCCGCTGCCGGACAGCTGCGCGTGGGCGGTCGACCGCATTTTCACCGACCCGTATCTGTGGGGGCGCATCCGCGAAAACGGCGCGGCGAAACTGCACGCGGAGTTCGGCGACGCGGCCCTGGCGGCGCAGCTGTCGCAGGCCATCGCGGCGCTGTGAGAAAGTTTCTATAGGCAGAACAGGACGGGATATTCCGTCCGACGTTTTTTTAATGACGGACTTACTCCGAGGCGGGATTTCAGCACATGTCCGACACTGGCGCGATCGATGCGGCGATGCTCAAGCAGGAGCCGTACATCTATGAGAACTACAACCTGACGTATGTCTACGCGCTGCCGCGCAATTCGCGCGGCGTGTACGTGATCTGGGAAGTCAGCCAGGCGGCGAAAGAGCATCTGCACCAGAAGCACGGCGGCAATTTTCTCGACAACAATTATCTCGTGCTGCGCATCGTCCGCACCGGCGACGGGCATTACATCGACGTTGAAGATTTCATCGGCGAGAAGAACAATTACTGGGTCAACGTCGAGCCCGACTGCGAGTACGAGATGCAGATCGGCTACCGCTCGAAGGGCACGACCTATTTCGAGCACGTCGCCACGTCGAACAAAGTCCGCACGCAGCCGGAAGCCGAGACGCTGATCGAAACGCAGAACGAGTGGCGGCGCATCGACGTTCAGGACTACAGCAAAGAATGCTTCGTCGATTCGTCCGAGTGGCGCTTCAACCAGTACGAGTACTGGAAGCGCGGCAAGATCGCCGGACGCGCGCCGGCGGAGGGCTGCTGGGCGCTGGTGCTGCACATGCACCTCCCGTTCGTGAAGCATCCCGAGTACGCCGTGCCGCTGGAAGAACAGTGGCTCTTCGAGGCGATCACGAACTGCTACGCGCCGCTGCTGGATATGTTCTGGAAACTGGAGCGGGAGAAAATCGACTTCCGGCTGACGGTGTCGCTTTCTCCGCCGCTGGTGTCGATGCTGGAAGACGGGCAGCTGCAGGAGCGCTACCGCACGTTTCTGCGGGAGGCGATTTCGCTCGCCGAAAAAGAATTGGACGGCCACCGCGGCAAGGCGTTTCAGCACACGATCGAGAAAAACCTCGAACGGCTGCATACAGCCAAAGGCGTCTTCGAAGCGTACGGCGGGAATATCCTGCGCGGCTTCCGCGATTTTCAGAATCTCGAAAAAGTCGAAGTCATTACCTGCGCGGGGACGCACCCGACGCTGCCGTTTTACATGCACTATCCCGAAAATATCCGCGCGCACATCCAGATGTCGTGCCGCCAGTACGAGCGCGTTTTCGGGCGCTGGCCGCGGGGGATGTGGCTGCCGGAGAATGCGTTCACGCCGGGGCTCGACAAGTTTCTCGCCGAGCAGGGCATAAAGTGGACGCTGGTCAACGCGACGGGCATGTCGCGCGGCAACACGCGCGCGTACTTCGGCACCGCTCGGCCGGTGATCACGCACAACGGCCTGGCGGTCTACGGCATCGACGAAGAAACGCGCTCGCAGGTCTGGAGCCGCGAGAGCGGTTACCCGGGCGATGGCCGCTATAAGGAGTGGTACCGCGACGTGGGCTACGACGCGGACTGGGATTATCTCCCCGAGTATTGGAAAACGGCCGGCGTGCGGCGCATGACGGGCCTGAAATATTACCGCATCACGAGCAAGGAAACGCCGCCGCACGAGAAGCAGCCGTACCATCCCGAGATGGCGCGGCAGGCGGTCGAGGAGCAGTCGTCGCAGTTCGTCTTCCACCGCGGCGAGCAGTCGCAGTACCTGCGCAACAACTTCAACCAGATCCCGATTACGGTATCGGCGTACGACGCGGAGCTTTTCGGGCACTGGTGGGAAGAAGGTCCGGCGTGGATCGAAGCGGTGCTGCGGAAGATGTGCACGGACCAGGCGCGCGTGCGGCCGGTGACGCCGTCGGAATTTTTGTGCGAACATCCGTCGCACCAGCTGATGATGCCGGGCGCATCGACGTGGGGCAAGAATTCAACGTTCGAAACGTGGCTCGACGCGCGCGAGTACCAGCCCAACGCGTGGATGTACCGGCACACGTTCCGCGCGATCGAAGACATGGCGACGCTGGCGACTCAGCGCAAGGGCGCGACCGGCATCGAGAAGCGCGCGCTGGACCAGGCGGCGCGCGAAGTCATGCTGGCTCAGGCGAGCGACTGGCCTTTCCTGATTTCGATGGGGCAGTCGATCCGCTATGCCGAAGTGCGCCTGATCAAGCATATCAGCCGCGCGCGCGAGCTGATCCGGCAGATCAATGCGGGGCAGATCGATGAAACGTATCTGCGGACGCTGGAAACGGCTGACGCGCTGCTGAAAGAGGAGATGGATTTCAGGGTGTTTAGCAAGACGATCTGAACGGCAGTCGAAGGTCGAAAGTCGAGAGTCGAAGGTCGAAGGTCGAAGGTCGAAAAAATCGCGCGCCTACGGCGGGCGGCGTTTTCTGCTGCTTAAAGGGCCTTTCCGAAGCATTAATTGTCGTGAAATTTAGAGGCTTGGGTGGGGCTTCTTGTTGCTTCGCAACCCAGCCGGTTCGGCTGGGCCACCCTTCGTATTTTTCGACCTTCGACTTTCGACCTTCGACTGCTGTTTAGCGCTGTTGCGCGCGGGTGTTCTGTACTTCGGCTTCCTGGCCGCGGTAGAGGATGATGCGTTCGTCGCCGCGCAGGAGGACTGCGAAGGGGACGATGCCGATTTTGTCGGGGGTGTCTTTTTTCGCGGGGGCGCCGAGATTAACTTCGGAGACTTTGAAGCCGGCGGCGATCGTCTCGCCTTTGCGGTAGAGGATTTCCTGGCCGCCGGGGGCCTGGATCAGCGCGCCGGGGTTTGAGCCGGGCACCACGTCGACCAGCTTGTACATGCGGATCATTTCGATCTGCTGTTTGAGCAGCTCGCGGTCGAGCTCGGGCCAGCTGGCGTCGTGGCGGTTGGGGAGCGTGCGGATGATGAGGTCGTCTTTTTCGCCGCGCAGGATGCGCAGGCAGGCGAGCATCACGAGGCGTTCGTTCATGTCGGACGTCGCGCCGCGCAGGGCGGCGGGCAATTCGGAATTCTGGATACGTCCGCGGGCGACTTCGGCAATCGCGGGGGCGCCCTGCACGGCGTCGAGACGGGCGAGCGCGGTGGCGGCGGTCTGGCGGACGTTGGTGTGCGGGTCGCGCAGTTTTTCGATCAGCAGCGGGACCTGGTCGGTGCGGCCGAGACGGTAGAGCAGCTCGCAGCCCAGGCAGCGTTCCATCAGGGCGCCGGAGCGCGCCGCGCGGCAGATCAGCACGATGCCGTCGTCGCAGCCGAGCAGGCCGAGCGCGAGCGCCGCGCGCGTGCGCATCGTATCGTTGCCGCAGAGCAGCTGGTTGCGCAGCAGCGGCAGCGCCTGCTTCGCGCCGAGCCGCGGCACGAGCGAGATGGCGGTCGTCCAGACTTCATCGTTGGGTGAATCGAGCGCGGAAATCAGGTAGCCGGCGGAGCTGGGATCGTTGAGCTGTGCCAGGCCGGTGACGCCGAGGACCTGCAGCGCGGGGACCGGCGATTCGAGCGACGCGATGAGATGGTCGCGGCCGGCAGGATCGCCGAAGCGCGCGAGCGCCAGCGCGACGCTCTGTTTCACGATCTCGATTTCGCCGCGCTCGTCGAGCTTCATCTGCAGCGTGGGAATCGCGGCGGGGTCGCCGATCGCGCCGAGCGCGGCGGCGGCGGTCGAGCGGACGCGGTAGTTCTTCTCGTTCTTCAAGACGCCGGCGAGCATCGGCACGGCGCGGCGGATGCGCAGGCGGCCGAGCGCTTCGGCGCAGATTTCGCGCAGCGGCGCGCCGCTGTTACCGGTCGTGTTGAGTCCCGTCATGAGCGCGCGCTCGACGGTGTCATTGACTTTGCCGATGACGGCCAGGCAGTGCGCGGCGTTGACGGCGAGGTGGCCGTTGCGCGTGACTTCGTTCGCGAGAGCAGGAATGGCGTCTTCGCGCCGCTCGATCAAGGCTCGGTTGAAGGATGTTTCGCGCGCGACGAAGTCGGTCGAGTTCAGACCGCGGCGGTAATCTTCAATCGTGCCGAACTGCTGGTTGATTTCATCGACGGCGGCGTCGGTCGGATTCTTCGGCGCGGGCTTTTCATTGGTCTCGGCGGCAGGCGGCGGGGTGACGGGCGCGGTCGGGGCGACCTTGGCGGCGACGGCTGCGGCGGCGGTGTTTTCGATGGCATTGACGTCCGACGCGGCGGTGATCGTTCCGCTGTCCGGCGCAATGGCGCTCGGCGCGGCGGGCGCGGATTTAGGAACGGGCTTGGGCGGTTCGAAATCGGTGATCTGATGGCTGGCGCGCGGCTTTTCGTCGGGCGGAATCAGCTCGGCTTTCTTCTGGTTCTGCTTTTTCTGTGCCTGCGCTTCATTCTGAATTCGCTTCTGCGCGAGCTCGTTGCCGACCTGGTCGGAGACGAAGCCGTGCCGCTCGCGCGACGAAGGGACGAACGTTTTGGCGTCGGGCACTTTGGTGCTGCGGAACGGGTTGTACGCTTCCTGCAGCTCTTTGGGGTTGTACTGATTTTTCGCGCCGACACCGGTGCCGTCTGGTTTTTCGCTGAAGACCTGGCCGGCTTCTTTCTTGGAGGCCTTGTCGTTGGTCAGCGTGATCTGGCCGCCGGAGGGGCTCTGCTTGACCACGCGCGTGTCGGGCTTTTTGCTGCCGAAGAGGCGCTTGAAGAAGCCCGGTTTTTCGTCGTCACCGCGGCCGGCGGCGCGGTCGCCGCCGAGTTCCGCGGAGCTGGTGCTGTCCAGGATTTTGAGATCGCTCTTGTCGAAGGCATTGTCTTTCTGGCCGGCGTTCTGTTTGTTTTTGGGGCGCTGGACGTTGACGGTGTCGTTGCCGGCGATGCCGCTTTTCTGGTCGGGGCCGACGATTTCCGCGAGGTGGCTGCTGGTGATCGGCGAGGTAGGAATCGTGACTGATTTCGGGGCGTGCTTTTTGTCTTTGAAGGGCGGCGCCTGGACCACGGGGGAGGCGCTGTTGCCGTAGGTCTTGGGCATCAGCTGGGCGTCTTTGTCCTTGCCGTGTTTCTTGTCGCGGTCCTTGTCTTTGGCCGCGGTCTCTTCGGCTTTTTTCTGCGCCTTGAGGTTGGCTTCGAGCATCTTGATATTTTTTTCAAGCGCTTCGTTGATGACGTCATCGGGGGACTTGTCGAGATTCTTGTCTTTTTCTTTGGGATCCTTCTTTTTGACGCCGGTCGCGGCTTCGCTGAGCCTGGTGACGCCGGGTTCGTTCTCAGGCGTGCGCGTGTCGCAGGCCAGCAGCATGCAAAGCGCCACCGCGAGGATCGCCAGCCGTGCTGCCAGTGATGGGTGGGAAGGCCGCAAAAGAAACCTCTGCGCATCAGCCCAGCGCGGCGAGCACGACCTGCGTCATCGCGTCGCGCGGCGCTGTTCTGCCGGTCCACAGCTCGAACTGCCGGACGCCCTGGGCGATGAACATCGAAACGCCTTCGATGGTTCTGCAGCCCCGCGCTTCGGCCAGTTTTAATAAACGGGTACGGCGCGGATTATACACGGTATCGAAGATAAGTCCACACTTGGGAAATTGCGATTCTTCGAGGGGAGTTGCAGCTATTTTCGGGTGCATGCCCAGCGGCGTGGTGTTGACGACGGCGTCGAAAGAGAGGCCGGGCAGCGCGGCGGCATCGACGACCGTGGCGCCTGTTTCGCGGCCAAGCGCTTCGGCGCGTTCGCGCGTGCGGTTCAGCACGAAGGCATCCGCTCCGCGAGCCTGCACGCCGCAGACGACGGCGCGCGCGGCGCCGCCGGCGCCGATCACGAGCACGCGTTTGCCGCTCAGGGAGCCGAGGGCGTCTTCGAGACAGTCGGCGGCGGCGGGGGCATCGGTGTTCGATCCGGACCAGCCGGCAGGCGTGCGGTTCAGCGTGTTGACGGCTCCGATCGCGGCGGCGCCGGCGTCGACTTCGGCGCAGGCGGCCATGACGGTTTCTTTGTGCGGAATGGTGACGGAGCAGCCGCTGAGCAGCGCGCCGAAGCTGCGGAGAAATTCGGCGGGATCGCCGTCCACCTTAAAGGGGAGATAGACGCCGGGCAGGCCGAGCGTGCGCAGCGCGGTGTTGTGCATGAGCGGGGACAGCGAGTGGCCGACGGGATTGCCGAGCACGCCGGGGAAAG
>JADMIO011426197.1_pt1 | contig 38506 bp, 31 predicted proteins | sample 8958161 | NCBI WGS metagenome assembly JADMIO01 (sample SAMN16585339, study PRJNA669376) | soil metagenome | isolation source: Crop rotation soil | place: USA: Cullars Rotation, Alabama | collected 2011 | reverse complement strand
AGGAAAGTTCCTGAGTACAGTGTGTTTCCTCTGGAAAAAGTCAAAAAAACCTATGACCAGTAAAGGAACGACAATAATAAGGCTATACAGCCAGGCAGGTCTGTAAATTCCGATAGCAATCTCTGCCAGAATCAAGATGACACTCGAGCTTAAAAATATTCTTCTCATGCGTATGATTTGGGCTTGAAGATCTGAACAACAATGAGTGCAATAATTACGGCGGCCGACAGTTGTTCCGTGAATAAAACTATGGTAATCAGCATTGGCGACATATATTCTCCTAGGGGCGCCTGAGTTTTTAAATACAGCATAAAATCCGGATTGATAAAAGTCAAATAAATCAAGGCGAAAAAACATGAGATCCCAGAAGCCACTGCACTTGTTTTAATTCCCTCTAGTAAAACTGAGAGGTAACGATATCCCGTGTGCGCCACGAAATAATGTCTCATCACAAACCAAATCGCCCCGGTGATAAACAAAAGATTCAAAAAACGAAGACGTGTGATGTATGCTAAATGCAACCACATACAGACCAGGAAAAATCCTGTCATTGCGAAACCCGTAACCAGGCCCGTCGCGATCCACCTTTTTAAAATTGGTCTGTGAATGAGCATATTATAAAAACAAGTATCAAAAAATTGTGCCAGTTGTTGCAAAAAAACGCTCCGGTAAAATCTGTCGGCTGGTTTTTGATTTTCGGACTTTTTTTATATCTTGATCAAACAATTTTTCCCCTTATGACAGGAACCCAATCAAACGACGAAGAAATTATTGCAAGTCGTGTTGTCAAGCCATATTATCTTTATCTGAAAAAAAACGGCATCATGTTTATCCGCATTTCGGCAGATGTTCCCGAAACGGTGGAATTATCGAAACAAATGGTAGAGATATTCGGAGAGATGGTAAATTACCGAAAAGTTCCTCTATTAGCGTGGCATGAGAATGGAGCTTTGCCCCCAAAAGAAAACCGGGATAATTGGGCACAAAAAGATGCCTGTCCGTATTCAGCGGCCGACGCGTTTATTGTTCGTTCTCTGGCTTTTAGATTGTTAGCCAATTTTTACCTGCAGTTCAACAAGCCCGAAAGACCGACACGTTTTTTTCAAAACACAAAGGATGCAACTGCCTGGTTATTGACATTTGTGAATACTAAATCTGCTGAAAATACCATTGCTGGCTCTGGAAGTAAACAACGGCGAGCGACAAGGTAGGTGCGCGAAACGATTTGTTGTTTGCTGTTGTTTGTTTTTTATTAGCATCATCTTAAAACCTGATGAAATTTGTGAATCAGAAAATCCGCAGATTAAAGAACACTGTCCAATCCAAATATGAATCGAACTTACCACTGTCCAAACACCCAGAATCATTAGAATAGATCCCAGGGCCATAAGGACCTGCATGACATCACTGCGCTCCATTTTATTTTCTGAATTGTCATTCAATTCTTTCCTCGTTGGTTTTTCACGAACAGGATTTGTTTCAATTTCCGAAATCATGTCTTAGTTTTTTAGCGGAGCAATTATATTGAAATATTTCCGGAGCTTAACAGGCTTAACTTTGAATGTTCGCAATAGTAACCTAAACTTTACGAAAGTGAATTTTATTTAATAATGTATTGACAGAAATATTGGACTGGATAGAAAAATATCACTCTTTATATTTGAACGAAATAAAATCCAAACAAATTCAGAATTATTTTTAATTGTTATTTTAATCAAAAAATTTCAGTTTTCGTTCAGCAAAAAAAAATGTCGCAATACAACACAAAATATTTTTTTCTGTCGTTTTTCTGACAAAAATTTTCATGAATTTAAATTAAGTCATGGAAAATACCCAAAAATAAAATCGGCTGAAACCCAATCCACTGCGAATATCGCTACCTTTGTTGCTGTAACTATTCTGCACCATGAGCACTTCAGATTTCTTAAATGATGACGTAATTTCAACTCGCGTAATCGGTCCTTATCATCTTTTCTATAAAAAAAATGGCATTGTTTTTCTAAGGATCACCGGAGAAATTCCAGAGACCGTTGAGCTTGGAAAAAAAATGGTGGAGGTCCTTGGTGAAATGGTAAACTATAAAAAAGTTCCACTTTTATGTCAATACGATTCAGGCGTGATACCACCAAAAGAAAATCGCGATTTCTGGGCGAAAGCTGACGCTTGCCCCTACTCTTCAGTCGATGCATTTATAGTGAACTCGCTGGCATTCCGTTTAATTGCTAATTTCTATTTGCATGTCAATCGTCCGGAAAGGGCAACGCAATTTTTTTCGAACACTGCAGATGCTACCGCCTGGTTGATGAGTTATGTGGATGCTCAATCTGTGCAAACTTTACCGCCTATGCCTGATAGCATCGGTAGGCGGATGCAACGTTAAGGTCCCGGTGAAAATAGTTATTTACTATTCTCCGGGCTAGCTCAAACCAAATCAAAAGCTCTTGCAAAATAAACAAGATCGTGGTTTGTCTTTGCTTCCAATTTCTTTTTTAGATTGCGGCGGTGGGTTTTAACTGTTTCAAGAGATAGAAACAATTTATGGGCAATCAGTTCATTGCTCAGACCTTTTCCTATTTGTTTTAAAAGTTGCTTTTCACGAATAGATAAAGCATCAAAATGATGTTTACGCGTATCCTGGAATTTCTTTTCATGGATCATTCCTTTCACCTTGTCAGAAAACGAGGTGCTTTCCTGGATCGGATGGGCAGAAGCGATGGTGATCACCGGTTTATCGTTATCATCTTTTATCACAATTTTCAATGCTGTAAGGTATAAGCACCATTCAGTACCTTGCCTTCTTTTTTCACGTACCTGCTGAAACATGGTGTAAATATCCGCCGTATTATTTCCGGCAATCATGTTAAGCGCTTTTTTACCTGCTGTATCATCAGGATGAAAATAATAGGTGAGGTAACGATCGCCCATTTGCTTTAGTTCCTGCAAAGTAGTGCCTAAAATTTTTAATCCTCTGTCTGACATATAGGCGACGCTCATGGTGCGCAGATCAAGTAAAATGATAACTCCCGGGAGCATGTGGCTAACTTTCTCTAAATCCTTAATTGCCTCAGCTAACTGCTTGTCAATTTTATCCATAAAAAAAGCTTATATAGTTTGGCACGTCAAATTTTCTCTACACAATTAAGTATAAAGAAATTATCAATCTGACACAGAAAGGTGGTGCGCCCCGTGTAAGTCAGAAGTCACAGCCTCAATTTTCATTGATGGCTCTGCCAAAATATAATTAATTTCTAAAAAATCAAATATCTGGCCGAAAAATCCCTTTCATTTGAACACAAAAACTTGACCAATATCAAATAATTGGTGGCTAAACATGATCGTATTCATGACACGTTTTCTATTACCCGATCGCTGAATTCTCCGAGCACCTGCTTCAAAATCATCTCCCCAACGCCATTCTGATATAACCACAATCCATTCGTCTGGCCTGAGAAGCCTGGTTCTCCGCCAAGTTCACCCCAAGGGACAAATCCAGATGCCAGGCCAATGCCATACAGTCCGGGAATAACTTCGCGGTGGCGGTCAATGACCTGACAATATTTGTTGACGAGCGCCTTACCATGTTTTGCCAGGAGTTCAATCTCCCGTCCCTGCTGATCATAAAGAGGAACAGTTCTGGCTTTATAACCAAAAGCCGGAATGATCAGGTCAGCTTGTTCAAGGCGTGTTTTCACCTGAACTCTATTTAAGTTGTTTATTTTTAAAAGTTCAATTCTTCTTTCCTCTCCCTTCAGTTTCAAAATCTGACGAAGCAAATCACGCGAATCGAGACGAAGTCCCGCAAGGCGATAAACTTTCTTCGTCAACGGACAAATATCTTGTTCAGCAAAATCAAAGTATCCTTCGGCATGCGCGGTGCTGGTGTCTGGGTAAAACAGTTTTGTTTTACTGCGATGCATAATAGTAATCGCCCGTTCCGAAAAATCAATTTTCATCTTTCTCAAGAGGAGGCTCGCAGATGAAAAAGCACTGTGAGAGCCACCTATGATCAGTACTTTTGGATCTGATTTTTTTGCCAGTGTCTTTTCGCAATGTTCAAATACCTCCCTGGTAAAAAAGCTGCTGGTGCTGACGACTTTGTCATTATAGGGACTCAGGTTAATATCCTCAAAAATCTCCCTGACCAAGTGCTCCTCATGGTCTTGATAGCCCCCCATCGCAAAAACTATCTGCGAGGCATGCATATAGTGGCCGTCACACAATTGCACCAGGTATTTCCCATCCGTCATGGCTTGTATCGAACAGACATTTTTATTCGGATAAAATTCGGATTGAGGATGCCTTTTCAATTTTTGTTCGAGGATCTTCCCCAGTTCTGTATAATAAGCCCCCACCCACTCTAGTGGTACAGCTTCATCGGCTTTTTCAGAAATAAGTTGAATGTAGTGTTGAAGTTGTGGACTGAACAAGTCTTCATCGTTAAATACAGGCAAACTTTCGAGAAATACACTGCCTGTGGTGTCAGAATTGATAATGTAATTACCAATACTGCCACAACCAAAAACATCAGTCTTCTCAATGAAAGCTACACCGGCATCTAAAAATTCTTCCAAACGTCCCTGCTTCATGGCGTTATACATCAATCCGCTGCCAGCGGGCCCCGCGCCGATAACAAGTAGTTTATAGCAGGGAAGCGTTGAATTCATGCGGCAAGATCCTCCTTGTCGACGTTTTTTGAATCCAGCATCTGGCAAAGATGATCACAGATACGAACAGCTGCCTTCCCATCTCCATACGGGTTGTGTGTAATGCTGACGTTTGCCCTTACAAAATACTCAAACCCGGTTCTTATCTTTTTTTCATCAGCGCCGCATAACAATGCATAACCTTCTTCAATGCTCTCGATACGTTCAGTGGCTTCGCGCAAAACAAGAACAGGAATTCCAAAAGATGGAGCCTCCTCCTGCAAACCTCCTGAATCAGTTATCAATAATTTCACAAAAGGTAATACCTGCATCATTTCAAAATAATCGAGTGGTTCAACCAAAGTGAGATTTGAGTTTTCCTTCAGTCTTGAATTTTCAAGTTTTTCTTTTACCAGTGGATTAAGGTGTTTAACCCAGACAAAATGGTAGCCTTGATTTTCAGCCGCCAGTTCCGATATACATTGAACAATTTTTTCAAAATTATCACCAGCATTTTCTCTCCGGTGACAGGTCACAAGTACCAGATTGTCTATATTGGAAGGATGCAAGCCAAATTTTGCTTCTATTGAATCTTCTGAAACATTCTGCTGCAATTTTCTAATCATGGAAATTGCATCCACAGCGGTGTTCCCAGTGATCTTAATTCTGGAGGGATCAATTTTTTCTGAGACCAGGTTCTGCATAGCCCCAATAGTCGGTGCAAAATATAACTGTGCGTGTAAACTGATCACCCTCCTGTAATACTCTTCCGGAAATGGATTTTCGTAGTCGGAAGTTCTCAAACCAGCTTCCATGTGCGCAAAAGAAATATGATTGTGAAAGGCTGTTAGCGCCGCGGCGAAAGTAGTAGCGGTATCTCCCTGAGCAATAATCAGAGCCGGTTCATCCTGCTCCTCCTTTAATTTCTTAAGTAAGTTCTGAAATTGAAAAAGCGCTCGGGCACAAAGTTCATTCAGACTTTGCCCGGGAACCATGAGATCGAGTGTGTAGTCAATTTCCACATTAAAAAAACGAAGCGTATCTAAGAGAAGTTCATGATGCTGGGCAGTGTTGACAACGATGAGTTGATCACGACGTCCGCGTTGACTAAACTCGCAAATTAAGGGCGCACATTTAATGAGCTCAGGACGGGTACCGATTAATAACAGCGCTTTATTCATTGACAATTTTGAGTTCTGTTGTTGCTGATGCCTGACCTGTTCCTTTATCTTCAGAGATCATGGCTGCCAATTGTGTTCCTGCTGTCTCTGATCCCTTTGTATTGAGATGCACTCCGTCAAATAAATCACTCTCATTCAATTCGAATACATGCGTGCGCAGTCTGAATTCTTTAGCCAGTTTTTTTACGATTTCATTGTAAGCGTCAATCGTCACATTCATATTATAACGATAAGGGTAAGCTATATTTTGCGGAAAATTTGGCAGAAGGATAAGAACGACATTTTCCTGAACGCTCAAAAGCAGCGCTTTCAGAATCACCTGCCTGTAGGCGATTTCAAAATCTTTTTCACTTGTTCCGCGTTTCACATCGTTTGTTCCGATAAGCACAGTGATGATACCCGGAAAAAACTGCCTCAGATTTGAAAAGTGTGCTGTCATATATCGGGCAAGATCCATTGTCGTGTATCCACTTACGGCATGATTAACGACGTGCCAGCGCACACCGGTTGATTTTTCGAGACGGTTGCCGCAATAGTCAGGATAGGCACAGTAACTCCTGGCCCCGATGGTGATGCTGTCTCCAAAACACATGATTGTTTCCCAGTTCATTTTTAGCTCTTATTGGATGATTAATTCCTTTTCTGCCATTTGATCAGCTGATTTCTCTTCGTCCACCGGATCAGATTCGATGTTCCAGTAGGCAGCTCTCACAAATACATTCAACGCGTAACAATTCAATAGTCCCCATACAACGTTGACACTGTAGGCCAATGAAAATTCCAGCTGATGAAAGTAGATAGCGATGCTATCTTTACAGATGCCCCCAAGAGTAAGTGTAGTCAACGCCAAATGTGGCCACGCATAGCGAAGAGGCTGTTCGCTTTTTTGCTTAGACTTTGGCGTACAATTGAATTTCACTTTTTTTCCTGAGAAAACTTTAATGATCGACACAAGGTTGAACCAAAACAGACAGATGTAATATTGTTTTCCGCGTTTTTGTGAAATGCCCCAGGAGCCTGTCTTGTCGGAGACCTGGTTAAAGAGCATAAAGGGTAGAAAAAACTTCAGGAAATCCGCAGTATCACAGGACACTGGTACCACGTGGCTTAGAAAATAAAAAATGGGACTTAACAAAAAAACAAAAATCCAGAGGCAAGAAAAATACGACCAGGCTGTGTGGAAATAACAAACTTTTTGGCGCCAGGTGAGTCCGCTTTTAAAAAGGGGGTTGTCGTGAATTGCGATGTCAATGGATCCTTCAGCATAACGGCAGCGCTGTTTTACAAAAGAGCCAACATCCTGAGGTGAAAGCAATTTACATTCAGCGAAAGGATGTAAAACGCTTTCCCATTTATTGTCGCGATCACTGTGAATCACCATGGAGGTATATAGATCTTCCGAAGCATGGTACATGAAAGGCGTATACTCCACTTCCTTCAACACTTTTCCGCTTAGTTTTTTGAGTTGTTCTGAATCCAGCAACTTGTATTTTTTGCCGACTTCACCAATTGTTGTTTTAAGCGTTTTACTAAAAATCTTCAAAGCAGTTCCGTGCACTGCCTCGCGGCGATGAATAGACCCCGCTCCACAACAAAAAGACGCGTTGTGATAGTTACGCCGGCGCAACAATACCTGATAAAACTGACGGGGATCGCTGCCGAAAATATCCTCGCCTGTCTTTATTTTTGAGGGAATAATCCTTATCAACTTCTGCATGAAACGAGATTGAATACGGGTAGAACGGATAATGTATTCGCTGAGAGGAAGCGCTTCCGTAGTGTCATAAAACCAATGGCAGGTTTGCACCCAGCCAACATTCTGCTTTCTAAAATAACCAAGTGTGTTTTCCAAAAAACCCGGAAATGGTCTTGAGTCCGCATCAAGAATCACAAAAATATCGCCATCTGAATGTGCGAGTCCATTCTTTAGATTACCTGCTTTATAGCCGGAATTTGTTTCGCGTGTCACATAACTCACGCCTTCCTGCATACAAACTTCTTTCACATTTTCTTTTTGAGGATCGCGGCCATCACGACGACCATCATCCAACAAATAAATCTTGACAATGACGCCATTTGGAACTCTCATTTCCTTGGTGTCACGGATTGTGTATCGCAGAAGTTCGGCCTCTTCGTTGAGTGTAGCAATGAAGACATCCACTTTCAAAGCACGATCGCTTCGGCCTTCAAGCGGCTCAATTTCCGATAACATTTCGGGCGCTCTTTGTTTTTCATAGTCCTTTGGATGCCACATATCAAAAACATACAGGCAAATCCCGATAAATGAAAAAGTCTCCGCAAATACCAGCGTGTAACTGAAAACAGGATGTTCGTGATTGATGGTGCTAGTCCAGCGCCAGATCATATAAGCGATGCCAGTCAATAAAGTCAGAGATCCGCTTATTTTAAAAATGAGGGTGCGCAGCCAGGTATCTTCCACTGGTTGATAGGGCCGCCGGTCTTCGAATCTGCTGAAATAGAACTTTTTCATCACCCACCTTCCGCTTTAATTGATTTTGGACACTTCTGGTTGCGGCTTAGGTGGGTTCAGCCCTTCTGATCTCTATGATCAATTACAAGTGTCCATTGGCTAACGGAATTGATTCAAAATTAGTTGTGGAATACACTTCAATACTTCAAATTCGATTAGGATGGCTATTATTAGGCTTAAAGGCATCCCTACAAAGACCATGAAATTTTCAGCGCAACTATTTTTTGTTGAACCAGGGTAAATCCTCTCCTGATAGGAGTTGCGGCTGCATTGTGTGCAATTTTATCCCCGACTTAAACAGAGGTAAATTCTGTGGAATTGAGTGACTGATCATCCTGGATAATTCAGAAATCCATTTTTTCTTTTCAGTACTGATACGGCGCATCTGTTCTGAAAAAAAATAAAAACAGATCTCGCGTTTTGTTTCCTGATCGGTATTTGAAAACCTATAAGCAAACTTAAATGTATTTTCTTTTTTTAGTCCGGAGACTTGAAATCCTCGAGCCAGCTCCAAAATTGAGCCTTTCACAAACATTTGCTTATCCAGTTCATGAATTATTTTTTCGGCATCGTGAAGGTTGGGAGAAAGAACAAATTCTTTTTTTCTGCTTATTTTAACCGCAACTGGCATCTTCAGAATGATGGAAGCGAAAGAAAGGCAGGCGTTAGCGCCACTGTAGTTGCCTACGAAAGTGGCACCGGAAATATTTAACGAAGAATTCATAGCATGCCAGCTGAAAATCTGGGGCCAAATGTATTTCCCGTCTCCGGACAATTGTCGTTGTCTCTGTGGAAAAAATATTACAGCGCAATCCCCAAATAAAAAAAGCCAACGTTATTCACATTGGCTTCAATCATGATTTTTGCTTTTTTCCAAATATCATTATAAGGAACCGTATCCCATCTTTTCTATGGCAAAGATGTCAGTCCGTGGGGTTTTTGAGCATATTGCTCTGCCAATTTGCATTGGCGCTTGTCTCTTTATATTTTTCAATTTCAGAGAAGATCTTAAAGAACGGCTGGAACCTGTCTACCCGGTTGCTAGCTATCAACCTTTCGACGATACAAAATTACAGTCTTCATAGCCGAATTTTGTAGGAGGAAAGACTAAAATGCCTAATGGTTTCATTTATTTCTACTTGATTACCCCAATATACACCCCGGAAAGCAAACAATTTGGCAATTGAAAAAAAACCAGAAATCGGTGTAATCCGTGGCTTTACGCATCCTCAATACCTATCCAGATTCATCACCTTATTCCATGCAGCCACAAAATCATTCACAAATTTTTCCTTACTATCGGCACAAGCGTAAACTTCAGCAACGGCGCGCAATTCAGAGTTGGATCCAAAAATAAGATCTGCTCTGGTAGCGGTCCACTTTACTTTTCCAGTACTTCGGTCCGATCCTTCAAACACATCGCCTGCGTCTGAAATGGCTTTCCACGCAGTACCCAGACTCAATAAATTCACAAAGAAATCATTGGTTAAAGTCTGTGGTTTGTTAGTGAAGATACCATGCTTACTACCATTGTAGTTCGCGTCTAAGGCCCGCATACCTCCGACCAACACTGTCATTTCCACGGTAGTCAATTTAAGTAACTGGGCTTTGTCCACCAACAGAATTTCAGCCGGAACTTTCGACATCGCAGCACTTTTATAATTCCTGAAACCATCTGCCCTGGGTTCCAATGCTACAAAAGAATGCGCATCAGTTTGTTCTGCGCTTGCATCAGCACGTCCTGGCGTAAATGGCACATTCACTTTATGTCCGGCATCTGCCGCTGCTTTTTCTACAGCGAAACAACCTGCCAATACAATAAGATCAGCCATCGACACTTGTCGGTTGCCATTTTTCGCTTCGTTAAATTCTTTTTGGATTTTTTCCAAAGCAGCCAGTACTTTATTTAATTGTGCAGGATTGTTGACCTCCCACTTATTTTGCGGAGCGAGGCGAATACGTCCACCGTTGGCTCCTCCCCGTTTGTCGGAACCCCTGAAGCTTGAAGCTGAAGCCCATGCTGTAGACACTAATTCAGAAACAGACAATCCACTGTTCGCGATTTTTGTTTTTAACCCTGCGATGTCCGTTGCATTGATAGGTTCGTATTTCACTGCTGGAATCGGATCCTGCCAGAGCAGGATTTCTTTCGGCACTTCTGGCCCTAAATATCTTGTCAGCGGACCCATGTCACGATGCGTCAGTTTAAACCACGCTCTTGCAAAGGCATCTGCAAATGCATCAAAGTCCCTGGCAAATTTTCGCGAGATTTTTTCATACGCCGGATCCATTCTCAGGGCCATGTCAGCAGTAGTCATCATTGGCGCATGGTGTTTTTTCGGATCGTGTGCATCTACCACTGTTGCCGCAGCGGCTTTATCAGTAGGCGTCCACTGGTTGGCACCGGCCGGACTTTTTGTCAACTGCCATTCATATTTAAATAAAGTGTCAAAATAACCATTGTCCCATTTGGTCGGATTCGGTTTCCAGGCACCTTCAATACCACTGGTAATGGTATCTCCACCTCTACCCGTTCCAAAACTATTTTTCCAGCCGAGACCAAGTTCCTCAATTGAGACGCCTTCAGGTTCAGGACCAACATGACTTGTCAAACCAGCACCATGAGCTTTCCCAAAGGTGTGCCCACCTGCAACAAGCGCCACAGTCTCTTCATCGTCCATCGCCATGCGTGCAAAAGTCTCACGAATGTCTCTTCCTGAAGCAACCGGATCAGGCTTTCCATTAGGTCCTTCAGGATTAACATAAATCAATCCCATTTGAACAGCAGCGAGAGGATTTTCCAGATCACGTTCTCCGCTGTAACGTTTATCACCTAACCATTCCCTTTCCGCACCCCAATAAATGTCCTGCTCAGGTTCCCAGATATCTTCCCGTCCGCCAGCAAAACCAAATGTTTTAAAACCCATTGATTCCAGCGCACAATTGCCCGCCAGGATCATCAAATCGGCCCATGAAATTTTTTTACCATATTTCTGTTTGATCGGCCACAATAACAAACGTGCTTTATCCAGATTACCATTATCGGGCCAGCTGTTCACCGGCGCGAAACGTTGATTACCTGTACCTGCACCGCCACGACCGTCTGAAATCCTATAAGTACCTGCACTGTGCCAGGCCATACGAATAAACAAAGGACCGTAGTGGCCGTAATCCGCTGGCCACCAATCCTGCGAAGTAGTCATTAACTCATAAATATCTTTCTTGATGGCTTTCAAATCCAGCTTTTTAAATTCCTCAGCATAATTAAATGCATCACCCATTGGATTGAAAGGTTTGGCATGCAGTCGCAGCATACTCAAATCAAGCCGGTTTGGCCACCAGTCTTTGTTAGAAGTTCCCATACCACTGCCAGGTATGCTTTGCCCATGATTGTAAGGACATTTGCCTTTTTCTGAATCGCTCATTGTTGTGTGGGTTATTTGTGTTTATTAAATGTACCTGTTATCTGTAGTTTAATGTCTTGTATCCTGAAATTTTTGATTTTATTTTTCTCAAAATAGTCCGCGATCAATTTATTGAGATTTTCATTTTCGTAATCTTCAATGCGATCAGTCTCTGCGCAATACAAATGGTGGTGATTCGACAAGACTGCGTCATAACGCATCACATCTCTCTCCGTTTTTACTTTTCTGAGCAAATTATTTTCCACCAACGAATCCAGTACTTTATATACAGTACCAACTGAAATATTGGGGTGATTCGATTTAATGTAATCGATGATATTTTCGGCAGTTGGATGGTTTTTCAATTTCATGATAGCCTCAAAAATGGCCACGCGCTGAGGCGTCACTTTTAAGCCCTTGTCCTGCAATTTTTCTCTGATCAACTTATCCATTAAAAATTACCCCAATTAGTATTTATTCCGCAAAGATAATTATTCTCCTTTAGGATTTAATTAATTGTGGGTAAAATTTGCCAAGATTTGTACAATTGATATAGAGCCGCTGATTGCGCGGATTACGCAGATTATTGTATTATTTTCAAAAAGGTAAAGAGGCAATCAGAGAAATCAGTGTAATCCGTGGCAAAAAAATATCAATTCCGCTTTTTGTAAGTCAGAAAAATCATAATCTGCCCCAACTCCTCTGTTGTCAGAGTGCTGTCCGGCAAATTCACCGAGTGCATTTTATTGGAGGTTCTTAAAGTATATCCCGTTAGCTGATCCTGACTAAAATCGGGGATGTAAGTTTTCCGGCCAACCTTCGTACTGTGACAGCCTGAACAATTGATATTGTACAATATCTGTCCTTTATCACATTGTACCAAATAACCTTCTTTCACATGCGGTAGCATCTGCTCCGGAAAATCATATTCTGCTTTTTTCCGGGCTGTGCAGAACAACAAAATACTTGCGATAAAACAAATAAAAATCACTTTCAAAAATCTCATCAGTACGTTCCCTTCACAATTCTGTTATTAATTTCTTTGAATTTAGAGACTGGCAGCCGCGCCGGAGGTGCTTCGACGGGAATATCTTCAGACAATGATTTCATAAATGCAATAATCTGCTGACTTTCGGTTTTAGTCAAACGAAGCGAATCCGCCGAAAGTGTCTGATTGTCGACCTTCAAACCCCGGCCGGCACCTCCACCACCCTTGTAAAATTCAAGAACCTGTTCAAGATTTTTAAATACACCATTGTGCATGTATGGCGCGGTTTTCTCTACGTTGCGAAGAGTGCCAGTTCTGAATGCTGACATTGTTTCAAACGCAGGATTGACAAGATATCGTCCTTTGTCTTCGCTCAACATCTGATACAAAGTGTCGGCGGGCGTACCTAAAACTTCAAATTCCGATCCAAGATAAGGAGGCTTCACACCGTTGAACTGAGGTACAAAATGGCAGGTGGCGCACTGTGCCTTACTCATAAATAAATTAAATCCCTTTTTGACATCTTCGTGTTCAATCATTTGCTGGTTCATTCCACGATCAAACGCAGAAGTATATTTACTGAATTTACCGTAGTAAAAAGTGATAGCGGACGCGATATGTTCCGTTGTTATTTCCTTTTCCTGTGGTGTATTCACCAAAAGTGCCCTGAACCCATTTTTGTAAGTCTTACAACTGAGTACTTTTTCAAGTGCTTCTTCTTCGTTTCCTCCCATCTCCAGGGGATTTGAAATCACAGCCAATACCTGCTCCTGCAAACTCAAATGCTTGCCATCAGTCATCACAAGATGATTGTACGGCGCATTGAGCAGGGAAACAGAATTTCTGGAAAGCCTGTTTTGATGATCAAACTGTAATGAATTGTTGACGGAATTATCTGCGAATCCATTCTCCTGTACATGGCATGATGCACAGCTTCTCTTATTGTTACCGGACAAGATGGGGTCATAAAACAAAAGTTTGCCAAGCGCTTCAATCTGGGCAAGAGTATTCTGATCTTTCACGCGATGAAAAATGCCCTTTATATTTTGTCCACGATAAAGTTCCTTGCTGAAAATAGAATTCACCTGTGTATTCAGTGTGTAATCATTATTGTTCTGACTCACGCAATTATATTGCTTCAACATCTTTTGATTCAAGGCAAATAAAGGGTTGACGTAATCTCTGATAAACTTATAGTGATCAAACAATTCAAAGTCCTTCGGCTGAGCTCTCACGAAATGAAAAGCATCGTCGTACAATTTCAAATAGTCTTCGCCCAGCGATGCGTTGGGAAACTGACGGTTATATATATGGTAAATCGATCTGATCTGCTCCAGCATATCTTCGGTTTCAGGAATTACAGAGGCAGGATCAGGACATTCAAAACCAGTGGTATAAATTGCGGCGAGATTCAAAAGATAAAGTCGGTTGCAAAGAAAGAAGTGATCAGGCATGCTTAATAATCCCGTAATGGAATCCGAAAGAAAAATCTGAACGGCTTTGTGAGCTGAGCTGACGAGGTGAAGAAGTGAATCTCTCGAAATACTGCCCTCATCCAGATATAACTCTGCGAGTGTCAATCCCGCCCCTTCCCTTCTATACGGTTTCTCGAATTTCTCAAAGACCTCTGTTTCCCATTCTACTGGCAATGGACCATTAATTTTACGATAGGTCGTTGGGTCAAAATAACGCAACCAAAAATCGTCGCTTTTTAAAATTCGACGGCAGGCATGGATTTCCGTTTTTATTTTTTCTAATCCATTTTGATCTAATTCTGAATTTAAAATTTCCGCCTGCAGTTTATCAAGCTCAGCACTTAATTCAAGCAGGCGACTTTTATAATGACTTTGATAAAATGTTTCCTGATCATCTCGGCTGAAGCTAGCCAATAAGACTATCAGCGCTGACAACATCAAAATTGTAATAATCAGTTTTTTCATTGTACATAAATTGAGTGGTAAAAATATGCCGCCCATCTGGCTCAGGCATTAGTGGAGTATCACCAAATCATTAATTACCTGTTAACTCACTATGCAATTAATTTACTTGTTAAGAATGGCTTAACTCAGGCTGTCGAAACGGTCTGAAACACCGGTGGTTCGCTGCATTAAAGAGGCAGTTGCTCCACCCAGGATATCAGAGAAAGGTCGTTTACATTGTCTTCATCTGCATAACCTTTCGATAAGAATCATGCTTTATACGATAGCGTTAAAATAATTCTGAGATAAAACACAAGACACGTAATAAGGCAAAATTTGTAAAACTCTATTAATGAAGAAATTTTATCGAACTATTGTACTATCGGATATACATCTGGGAACAAAATCAAGTAAAGCAAAAGAGGTACTCAGCTTCCTCAAAAATCACAAATGCGATACGCTAATTCTCAACGGAGACATCATCGACGGATGGCAACTGAGAAAAAGCGGTAAGTGGAAAAAACAACACAGCAATTTCTTCAAGCACATTATCAATCTTGTTTCAAAACTAAAATGCGATGAGATTATTTACATCCGTGGTAATCATGATGACTTCCTGGATGAGATCTTACCATTTTCGATTGGCAATTTCAGTATAAAACGCCATCACATTCATTACGGCGTTGAAAAGAAATACTTTGTGACCCATGGTGACATTTTCGATAACATCACAACAAAGCTGAAATGGATTGCCAAACTCGGAGACTCTGGCTACACCTTTCTTTTATGGCTGAACAGGCATTACAACAGATACCGCGAGAAAAAAGGACTGCCTTATTATTCATTGTCACAGGTTGTGAAAGCCAGGGTAAAAAGTGCTGTCTCTTTCATCAATGATTATGAGAGGGAGTTGACAAAGGTTGCCAGGGCAAGAAAGTGTCATGGCATTATCTGCGGACATATCCATCAGCCCGCGATCAAAACACTTAATGGTATTGAATATCTGAATTCGGGCGACTGGGTCGAGAGCCTCACCGCATTGGTTGAAGACGAGTCCGGGACCTGGAAAATCATTCACTACCAGGATTGGCTGAACGAAATGGCCAATAAAAAAACCAATGAAGTAATCGAAAACATAGAAGCAATAATAAACAATGATAACAGGTAAAAAATATCTATTAGTCGTACAGGGAGAAGGCCGGGGACACATCACTCAGGCCATGAGCATGTATGATCTGCTGATTGAACGGGGCAATGAAGTTTGCGCGGTCATCCTTGGATCTTCCGGCAAACGGGAAGTACCTCACTTTTTCCTCGAGAAAATAAAAGCGCCTGTATATCAGATACAGAGTCCGAATTTTGTAACTGATAAAAAGAACAAATCCATTCGCATTGTAAAATCCGTAGTTCACAATTTTTCCAAACTCAGGTCTTTTAAAGCCAGTTTGAGAACCATCGATGAAATCATTAAAGAACACAAGCCAGAGGTCGTGATTAATTTTTTCGATCTGCTAATGGGACTTTATTTCCGTTTTTATAAACCAAGCACCAAAATGGTCTGTATAGCGCATCAGTATATCTATTTTCACCAGGACTTCGAATTTCCCCGGGGCTATTTTATGGACAGGATGGCGATTAAATTTTTCACGAGACTTACTTCCACCAGATCCAGTAAAAATATTGCACTCTCATTTTATAAGATTCACACCAATTGCAGAGACGTTGTCGTAGTTCCACCTTTACTTAGAAAAGAACTGTTTAAACTGGAAACTGCAAACGACGATTACTACCTGGTTTACCTGGTCAACAATGGCTACTATGAAGAAATAATAAAATGGCATGAAGCAAATCCAGATGTTGTTTTGCATTGCTTTACCGATCAACCAGCTGGTCTGCTGGATCTATACCCATACAAACATCCAAATCTGCAATTACATCCCATCAACGACCAGCATTTCCTCGAAAAAATGAGCCACGCCAGCGGTCTGGCAAGCTCTGCAGGCTTTGAAAGCATTTGTGAGGCTATGTTTCTCGGCAAGCCTGTATTAGTCGTACCAATAGCCGGACATTTTGAACAGCTCTGTAATTCTATTGATGCAGTGAAAGCAGGCGCAGGCGTTTTTGAAAAAGAATTTAATTTAACGCGCCTGGTTAAGATCGGTCGCGGCATTAAAGATGTTAACCCCGTATTCAAAAATTGGGTGACCCACGCCAGTGACAGAATTTACAACGAAGTCTCCACATTTTAGCTGATTAGCGTTTGCGCCGGAAAGCCGACGACAAAAAGATAAATCCACATATCAGCAACATGACATTAAAGTTGACTAGCATTCTACAAAAATCAGTCAACCGTATTCTGTCAATGTAAAGACTGTGTTATTTCTGCCTTAAGAATCAGCTTTCTCCACCACAGATTACTCAGATTATTTGCCCGAGCGCTTAAATACAAAACTCAGGATTACACAGAGTGTTTGTTTTTAATATGCATGAACAGCAGTGGTGCAACCCGCAAATGTAACTCTCTCTCTGCGTAATAACAATCGCAGTCATGAACGTTCCTCCAATTAAATTCGCGTAATCTGTGGTAAAAACATGGAGTGTTTAGAACGAGAAACCGAATGAAAATGATGAGTGCCGCACTTGTCCTGAGCGCAGTCGAAGGAGGCACGAAGAATGTTCTGTGTAATAGAAATCTCTGCTTATCAGCGCCCCTGCCTGAAAAATCTGCGTGATCTGTGGTAAAAACATGACGTGCTGAGAATGAGAATGAAAGAGAGAATGAGGAAATAAAAAAGGGCCGCCTCATAAAAAATGAGACAAGCCCTCCCATCTATAGAAACTATTATTGGGTAATCTAGTGCTCTACAACCAGCTTGGCAGTTTCCTTCTTTGAACCGGTGGTAATATTCACAAAGTATAGCCCGCTTTTAAATGCAGCCGTGTTAACTGTTACTGTACGCCCACCTCTTGTAAGATCTTTATCTGAATTATAAACTTCCCTTCCTAAAACATCCACCAGGCTGATATTGACACGTGCATCATTCATAAGATTCAAATTAATGTCTAACACCTCGTTAGCTGGATTTGGAGAAAGAGAGAGGTTGACGTCATTTGTCTCAAGCTCATGAATCCCTACATCCATCAGCGATTTTCCAACCACATTAAAATTGTAGTTTGCTTCATCTGCATCATTATTCATGACAAATATTTTAACTGAGTGCGTAGCGACAACCAAAGGTTGATATTGCACCTCAATTGTTTGAGACGCGGATGGAAGGATGTTTAATGGCATTGCTGGCGGATTGATCAATGTAAACATCGAAGTGCCAGCACCAGAAATATTAATTCCCGAAATTGTCAATGTTCCGGTACCGGTATTCTGTATCTGAAACACTTTCGATACAGTCATATTATAGAAAACTGAGCCAAAGTCGGTATTGTCTCCCGTGCTGACAACCGTGTTACCATTAACAATCGAAACACTATTTCCCTGAATATTTATTTCAGGTGCCGCACCGGTAGCTTTTAGTGCAAAGTCATAATTTTTTTCGTCAAAATCACTGCTCATCACATTGAGTGTAGCCATACGCACTCCAAGAATAGAAGCATTGTACGTCACATACAATGTCTGCGATGCATTACCATTCAATACAAATGGCGTCACTGGTCCCTGAATTGTAAAGTCGCCTGCATTGGTACCACTCATATTGTAGCTGGAAACAATGAGTGTTCCTGTATTGGTGTTGTTTATTATAAATGGACGTGTAATAGTTGCGCCGAGATTTGCAGCTCCGAAATCGGTATAATCTGATGCTCCTGTTGTGATTTTGCCATCTGCAATGCTCACTGAGTTCCCTGTAATATTGATTTCAGGATTTGCTGCTGCGGTAACGCCATTATAGATAGCCAGGAGCTGACCACCTTCCACCATTGGATTTGGCAATGCGAAATGCGTTTGATCGAACACTAAAAACCAACCCGCTCCCAATGAAGCTTGCGCATCAACCATCCCTGATGCTTCTTCGTCAATAGTCAGAAAATTTGCGCCGCCAGTTTGAAACCTGGTGCTGTCATGAGTAGCCAATAATGACATAGCATCAGTGGCAATTTTATATTGCCAGATTTTTCCAAGGTGATTATTTCCACCAACATCTTCCTGAATAAAAATATGTCCGTGATTATCCATCGTCAGGTTGTCGGCCATTTTGTGTCCTTCAGTACCGTCAAGAACCGCAGTAATTGTGCCACCCAGTTCAGGATATTTGATATCAGTAAAACGCAGTCTCCATACTCTGCTTGGAGCAGTGAAGGCGTTTGTTGTTGCAAAATAAAAATCAGTTGGACGATTTGGATCCCACGCACCATCTTCCGGACGCAAAAAATTTGTAATACCCAAATTGTTACTGTTCGTATTGAGAGTTCCACCTGTTTGATTCTGTACACCCGAACCCAGACTCACCAATGTAAAAGGCGTATTGGGAGCAGGAACGCTTGGCAAACCGGAACTTTGTTCATTTAATAAACCGTTAACAGAGATACCGTACAAGGTTCCGCCATGTAAGCCTGCTTTTTCAATGGTTGTACCTGAAGTGGATTTGTTACCAACGTAAACATACACCTGACCAGGAGTTGAATCATCCATTCCTATCACAATAGTTTTATCATTTGGAAACGGACTTGCCACCGCGTTCTCGCAAGAAAAACGACCCAGATATGGTAACTGATAAGTAGTTCCAGCTTCAGAACCAGTAACAATGTGGCCTAATACCCTACCCTCATTTCCAGACTCTTCACCATTCATATAAATTCTATCCTGGGTACCTTTGCCGGTAGCTGCATTGTAAAAAGCTGAGATCTCAGGAAGATCGCCACTACAAAATCTTGTAAATGCTGTAAGTGTTGTTGCATTCGTTGAGTTATACAATGAATAAGTTGTACCGGTCCAGAGCATAACATTCTGAATAAGATCGGTACCACTTTGCACTTGTAAATTGGATTTATTAATCACCCATTTCGAAATAAACGCACCCGGCTGGCCATGAGAACGGACAGCGCCTGATGTATTACCCATTTCATGATTCATTAACAGAGTAAAAGTAGAGCCACCGTTTTCAACAATGCCCATACCATCACCAATTCCTGCCAATGTATAACCACCAATAACGTCGCCTGTGGTTAATACAGATTTAATTGTGGCAGTTGGCGCGCTCGGCCACAGATACGGAGTCGTAGTTGTGCTTGGTCCTGTTTGCAGGGTTTGTCCATAGACAGCCTGAAACATGCCAAGACTTAATAAGAGTGTTGTAATTTTTTGTTTCATTTTTTTTGGTTTTGATGGAGCAAAGCTATCAGCGCACTCAGGTATGAGTATTATTGCGGGTTTATCAAATCGTTATTGATAAAAATTGAAATAGCTGGGGTATTAGTTTTACTAATGTTTTGATTACACTGCCGTAAAACTAAATTGTCAATCGCCCGCAAGATTCACTGAAAAAACAGGCGATTTTCCCCCTTAAATCTCTGATTTTCAAATTTGTTAAAATCATTAAATGATCCGCTCCCAAAAACTTGATTTTCTCCCGGACTTTCCGCCTGCATGCGCTTCTGACAGGCACTTTGGATGCCCTACCCTATTTATGGTATTTTTTATAATGATTCTAAATAAGACTTTTGTCAGGTAAAAAATACACCAAAAAACACTTATGAAATTATTCAACACTCTCACCCTTATCACCGCAGCCGCAACGCTTACATTGAGCAGTTGTAAAAAAGATGACAAAGAACCAACTGTGGAAGAAACTCCTGCAGCTGGTCCTTCTTATACAATCCCAACCACTTACGATTTTGGAACAAACACCAATTTCAAAACTTCGGCACAACGCGTTAATATGGCAAAAGAACTGATCACATACTTGCGCAGCACACACACAGCTACTGCACAAGTAACTATTCTTTCTTCCAAAATGAACGAGATGTATGCTAACAGCAATTCGCAATTTGCTGATGCAGCTTTAAATACTTCAGGCATCAATTTGCGCGATAAAGTAAGTACTTCTTTTAGTCTGAATAATGAGCTCATCTCTTATTTTAATGAAGCAGCTACCGTGAGCAGTTCAACCGCTTCAGCCAGCAATGGAACTGCAGGAAAACTTCTGGGCCCTGCTCCTACTACTTCTGCTGGTGTGCAATCAGCCTGGTTAGTAGATGCTAAGGGATTTGAATACAAAGAGCTTGTAGAGAAAGGCATCATGGGTGGTTTGTTTTATTCTGAAGCCATGAAGATCCTGAACAAAATTGAGAATTTCGATAATGCAACAGTAGTAGCCGGTGAAGGCACTGCTATGGAACATGCATGGGATGAGGCTTTCGGCTACTTTGGCGTACCGGTTACTTTCCCTACAACAACAACTTCGCTTTCATACTGGGGCAGCTACTGTAATTCAGTAAACGCTGCTATCGGTTCAAACGCTACTATTATGAACGCCTGGTTAAAAGGCCGCGCTGCCATCAGCAACAAAGATGCTGATGGTCGTGATGAAGCAAAAAAAATCGTTGTTGCTACATGGGAGAAAATTGCAGCAGCCCGTTTTATTACTTACATGAAACAAGCTAAAACAAATATTGCTGTTGACGGTCCACGTAACCACGCTTTATCAGAAGGTATTGGTTTCATCAGAGCTTTCAGATACAATTCTGCAAAAACTATTTCTGATGTTGACATTGCACTTCTTGCTTCCTACATAGGAGACAATCTTTACAACGTATCTCAGTCAAACATCGATCTCGCTATTAATAAAGTAGCTGACATTTTTAAACTTGACGCAAGTAAACTTTAATTTGAATCATGTTCCGCACCGCATACGGTAAATACTTAATTGTCCTCTTTTCTGCAGCTGCTCTGATCTCTGGATTGGGCAGCTGCAAGAAAAAAGACGGTCCCCAGCCGGAAGAAGAAACCAGCTTCGATAAACAGGTCATGTTGGTGAACCTGGCAGATCAGGTTATATTACCTTCCTACAAATCATTTGATACCGCGCTCGATAGCGTGGTTATTGCGTTTAACAGGTTCAGGATTTCAGAAGAAACTGCTGATCTACGCGTCGTCCGTGAGCGCCTTACTGATGCATATTTAAAATACCAGCACGTTAGTTTGCATGGCTTTGGTCCTGGAGAAGATCTTTCAATCCGCAATAATTTTAATATTTTCCCTTGCGACACTGCAAAAATTAAAAACAACGCTGCATCAGGTTCATCCGACCTGAGTATGGCCAGCAACTTGTCTGCAAAGGGATTGCCCGCACTGGAATACATGTTCTTTAGCCGTTCAGAAGCAGGAACTACTGAATTGTTTAAGGACTTAAGCTATAAAAATTACGCAAGCAAAGTTCTGCTGGACATGACCACGCAAATGAAATCACTGCTTGGCACCTGGAACAACAGCTACAGAAATACCTTCTGCAATTCTCTTGGCACCGATGTAGGGAGTTCTATTGGATACGTGATCAACCAGATCAATTTTGAATTGGACTACCTCAAAAATTCAAAAATAGCGACACCGCTCGGCCTGCGCAGTGCCGGTGCAATCAGGCCACGCGACTGCGAAGCTTATTACAGTGCTAAGTCTAATGCATATGCACTTGAAACACTTCTGGCTATTGAAAATGTGTATCGTGGACGGAGCAATTCAGGTGTTGACGGTATCGGATTCGATGACTATGTGAGTCACCTCAACATCAGTTACGGTGAAATTACACTTGCTGCAGCTATCAACAGTCAGTTTGCCGTTGCAAAGGAAAAACTCAAAAATATTCCTGCGCCACTTTCCGTTCAGGTGCAAGGCGACAAAGCACCGGTTGACGCAGCTTACCGTGAACTTGTAAAACTACTTGTACTTTTAAAAACAGATTTACCCTCGGGCCTTGGTGTAGTGATCACCTACCAGGATGGTGACGGTGACTGACCTGAAATTATATTTGACAAAAAAAACCAGCATCGCCCCGCTTGTTGTTCTTAGGATCGCATTCGGGGCTTTGATGTTATTTTCAGTGACCCGTTTTATGTTCAAAGGCTGGGTCTACAAAATGTACATTGTACCTAAATTCTTTTTTCCTTATTACGGTTTTGACTGGGTAAAAGCACTCCCGCCTGCAGGCATGTACGCAGTCTTCGCCCTCATGTTGATTTGCAGTGCCGGTATTTTATTAGGAGCATTTTACCGGGTTTCAACGCTGCTCTTTTTCCTTTGTTTTACTTATGTTGAATTGATTGACAAAACCAATTATCTCAATCACTACTATTTTGTGAGCCTTGTGTCATTCATGCTCATTTTTGTACCTGCAGCAAAGAGTTTTTCTTTAGACAATAAAATATTTAAAAGACCTGAACAGGAAGAAGTTCCTTACTTCTACATATTCATTTTCAAATTGCAGATGTTCCTGGTCTATTTTTTCGCCGGTGTCGCCAAGATCAATCAGCAGTGGCTTTTTGAAGCGCAGCCCCTGAAAATCTGGTTACCCGCCTTCACACATTTTCCCATTATTGGCGGTCTTGTAGAAAAAGAATGGCTGGCTTTCGTTTTCTGCTGGTTCGGTTGCATTTATGATCTCGCAATTGGATTCTTACTCTTTAACAAACGCACAATCAAGATCGCGTATTTTCTAGTCGTCGTTTTCCATCTTGCAACATCTCTGTTCTTCAATATTGGTGTGTTTCCTTACATCATGATCACTATTACGATCGTATTCTTTAGTCCGGAATTTCACCAGGACCTTGCAAGCCGTTTGAAAAAACTGATCTCGTTCCGGCCAATAACATCCGAAGTTCAGGCGCAGATAAAAATCCCCCGTTTTGTTCCTGTCTTTTTCGCGTTGTTTTTTCTGTTTCAAATTTCAATGCCTTTCCGTTATCTTTTATATCCTGGCAAATTATTTTGGACAGAACAAGGCTATCGGTTTTCATGGCGCGTGATGCTGATGGAAAAAGCTGGCTCCGCCTTTTTTACAGTGAAGGACAAAAAAACAGGAGGTGAGACAATTGTCGACAATAAAGAATACCTCACTTACATGCAGGAGAAAATGATGTCCACACAGCCTGATATGATGGTGGATTATGCCAAGTTCCTGAAACTGGAATACATTCAAAAAGGCTTTACAGATCCGGAGGTACATGTGCAATCCTTTGTAACACTTAACGGCAGCGGCACGAGAGAGTTTATTGATCCTGAAACAGATTTGAGTGTACAGGACAACAGCGTCTTTAAAAGTAAAAAATGGGTGAGGAGTTATTAATTAGCAGGTTTTGAAAAAGTTATTCGTCATATTTTTTATTGTTTTTGAAACTATTGTTTCTGCTCAGACAGTTTCTCTTACTGGCAGGGTACAGAATCTGGAGGATGGGACTGTTCTGAAAAAGGCCGAGATTAATCTTTGCCATGGTGTCATATACACTGATACCAGCGGAAATTTCTCAGCCTTTATTGGGAAAGGAGAGTCTTGCGCTTTAAGGATAAAACTCGATGGTTATAAATTCCACACCCAAACACTCCATTTACTTAGAGACACTTCACTCGTTTTCTACCTTGAACCTGTGGGTGTGAATCTTGAGGAAGTTACTGTACAGGCAGAAAAAGACAATTCTTTCGGTATTTCAAGGTTAAATAATATCGAAGGCACTACAATTTTCGCAGGAAAAAAATCTGAAGCAGTTTATGTGCAGGACCTCAACGCGAATCTGGCAACAAATAACAGTCGCCAGGTATTTTCAAAAATTCCAGGGATTAATATTTTTGAGAATGATGGGTCTGGCGCTACCATTGGCATTGGAGGCCGGGGATTAAATCCAAATCGCATTTCCAATTTTAATACCAGGCAAAACGGCTATGACATTTCAGCGGATGCTTTGGGTTATCCGGAAAGCTATTACACGCCGCCAACCGAAGCTATCGAGCGGATTGAAATTCTAAGAGGCGCTGCTGCCATGCAATTCGGCACGCAGTTCGGTGGGATGATTAATTACAAATTTGTTGAGGCTCCCCTCGACAAAAAAATTGAAGGCAAATTCAGACAGACTGGTGGTTCATTTGGACTGTTTAACTCTTTCAACCAGGTGTATGGCATGGTTGGAAAAATATCCTACAACACTTTTTACCAGTACAAGCACTATACGGGCTGGCGCGATCGCTCTGAGCTAAACAGTCACACAGCTTTTGCAGCACTCACTTACAGGATAAATGATAAATTGTCCGTAAAGGGAGAATATACTTTTCTCAATTACCTCGCGCAACAACCGGGTGGTATGACTGATAAACAATTCGCGCTGGACGAAAGCGCTGTGAACCGATACAGGAATTGGTTCAAAGTGAACTGGAACCTCGCTTCCATTTCTGCAGACTACCAGTTGTCAGAAAAAACCAGGATTAATTTCAGATCCTTTGCCCTGAAAGCAGGTCGTGATGCCTTAGGCGTGTTGGGGCGCGCGGACAGAGCTGACGACCCTAATGTCAATCGCAATCTGCTCAGTGATGACTACAATAACTTTGGTGCCGAGTTGCGACTCTTACAGCGCTATCGTCTAATGGGTTTCAATAGTCATTTTTTAGTAGGTGGTCGATATTACAGAGGTAAGACGCTGAGAGAACAAGGTGATGCGGACAAAACAGACAAGGCAAATTTTGAATTTTTACATCCAGATAATCTTGAAAATTCGGCATACACATTTCCTTCCTTCAACAGTTCCATATTTTTCGAGAACATTTTCCAAATGAATTCCCGCTGGAGCATCACACCGGGTATCAGGCTTGAAGAGATCAACACAGCTTCTGATGGTTATTACAGAATCCTGAATAAAAACCTGAAGTTAGACACCCTGCTCGACGAGAAAGTGCAGGACAATCGGTCAAACAAAAGATCATTTATTTTAATGGGGATAGGCACACAATTCAAAGTTTCGAAGGCGCTTGAGTTTTACGCGAATTTCAGCCAGAACTATCGCTCAATCAATTTTAACGACATGCGCGTGGCAAATCCTAATTTCCAGGTCGATCCTAACCTCAGCGATGAAAAAGGTTACACTGCCGATGCGGGAATAAGAGGCGCAAAGAAAAACCTGCTGTATTTCGATGCCAGCGTTTTTGTGCTGCAATACAACAACAGAATTGGCACCACACTGCAGCTGGACACTAATCTTTTCCAGCTGATTCGCTACCGTACCAATATAGGTGCCAGTCGTAACGTAGGCCTGGAAACATTTGCGGAGCTTGACTGGGCCAAATTGTACAACAAAGAATCCCGTCATAAAATTTCAACATTCGTCAATTTCGCCTGGACTGATGCTATCTATCAAAGTCCGAACAAAGCCTACAACAATAAAAAAGTGGAATACGTTCCAAAAATCATTTTACGAACCGGTTTAACTTACGGCATTAAAAAATTCTCGGTCACTTGCCAGTACTCTTATGTTTCGGAACAATTTTCGGATGCCACAAATGCGAAAACATCGAGCTCTGGTCTGTATGGGATTATTCCATCTTACAGTGTGGTTGATCTCTCAGCAAATTATTCCTGGAAGATCTGGGCACTTTCGGCCGGCGTGAATAACGCGTTGAATGCAAAATATTTCACGCGTCGGGCAGAAGGTTATCCAGGGCCGGGTATTCTGCCGGCAGATCCTATCAATTTCTATTTTACATTGCAGATTAAATTGCCGTAAGGATTGTTCGTCGGGGCATCTGCCCCGACGAACTGTGATAAACAGTGTCAGATTGATTCACCCATTTATCGTTAAGGCATCTGCCGAAAACTGCATCTGCGCCGACGAACTGTGATCAACCGTGGCAAATTGATTCACCCTTTTATCGTCAAGACATCTCGGGAAGGGCATCTGCCCCTACGAACGATATGCATCAAAATATTTTGATAACCTCAATCAGACTCTCCATATCCGCATAATTTCGAGCAGATGAATGCAAATAGTCCCATGCGTTTTCTGTCAAATTATCTTTGACGGGATTATTGTGGATCTAATCAAATTTTTGTTTTGTGAACTTTGGAGTATACAATTCTATTGGATGATAGCCATCTTGCCACACTTTGAAAATATTTGATTTGCTATGTGCCAGGCCAGTTGTCTTGAATCTTTTCAACATCCAATCGTGTTTTATTTCCGGATTATCCAACATATGTTCAATGATCTTTTTTGAAGTAAATGTTTTAAAGTCACGAATAGTAGAACTAAGCTCATACCCTTCAGAGGCCCTTACAATCATATGCAGATGGCTGGGCATTAAACACCACGCATAGATTTCGAGTCCTTTGTTTTGCTGGCAGTATTTAAGAGAATCCACTACGATCATTTTCGGTTTTTCTAATGAGAAAATCCTTATCCAGTCGACAATCGTTGTAGTAATAAAATAGGGTCGATCATTGTCGTATATCTTAAATCGAAATGGCATTCGAAAATAAAGATAATAGGAGGTATTGAAAACCCTAGCTACAAATAGTAGTAATAGTGAGAGAACAGACAGATACTTTTCGGGGCAGCCCTTGCCAAAACTCTTTTTCCTCTCGTCGGGGCAAATGCCTCGACGAGCGATGGTGTAATCAGCATTAAAAATTATTCCTCTTCAGAAGTTTCATCGGCCAGATACAGCTCAATCAAACCTTCCGGCGCGAGGAAAGAAATAACTTTTTTATCCTCATCTATTGATTTAATAAATTCTTCAACGAGTGGAAGAATGACTTCTTTGCCTTTATAATTAACGGTAAGAAGATCCTGGAAACCATTGTTGGTCACATCTGACACTTTGCCCAGCGATCCGAAATTCTCATCAATAAGTTCAAATCCGATCAGGTCACCATCGCCTTCTTCAGCAATCAGCAATTTTGAATCAATATAAACCTGTTTGCCAATCAGCGTTTTCGCTTGTTCCACGGCATTGATTTCTTCCAGTTTAACAATGATGCCCTGATTTGTTTCGCGGAATTCAGAGATAAAATAAGGTGCCTTCCCGGTAGCAGTTTCACAAAACACAGCGGTAAGACCTTCTGTCTCAAAATCCGCTTCAGCTCTCAGGACAAGATGACCCTTAACTCCGTGGGTTTTTGAAAAATATCCTATCGCTGAAACGTGCATCAATTCAATGCGGCTTTTACAAAGCTGACGAAGAGCGGATGTGGATTTTCAACTGTACTCTTATATTCCGGGTGGAATTGAACACCTATGTAAAAACGATTTTTAGGAATCTCAATGATCTCCACCAAACCAGCGTCAGGATTAATCCCTGACAACACCATGCCAGCATCTGTGAATTTTTTGGTGTACTCGTTGTTAAATTCGTAACGGTGGCGATGTCTTTCGTTGATATCAGCTTTGCCATAGATCTCATACGCCAAAGTTCCCTCTTCCAGCTTACAAGGATAAGCACCAAGTCGCATGGTACCACCCATGTGAGAAATGTTTTTCTGAGCTTCAAGGAGGTCAATAACCGGACTGTTAGTGGCAGGATTCATCTCACGGCTGTGCGCATCTTTCAGACCCAGCACATTACGCGCAAATTCAATCACAGCGCACTGCATGCCCAGACAAATTCCCAAAAATGGAACGTTGTTTTCACGCGCAAATTTAATAGCGGCTATTTTTCCTTCAATACCCCTGTTACCAAATCCAGGTGCAACAAGAATACCCTGCAGACCTTTTAATTTTTTCGCGATGTCTTTTTCAGTGAGACTCTCGCTGTGAATCCATTCTACTTTTACCCTGCAATCGTTCACGGCTCCAGCGTGAATAAGGGCTTCAGCAATGGACTTATATGATTCTTTTAATTCAACGTATTTACCAATCAAACCAATGGTAACCTGTTTGGTAGGATTATGAAATTTATTCAGGAAGTTCTTCCACTTATCCAACTTCACCTCCGAAGGCTCAGTGACCATCAGCTTGCGCAGAACGATCTCATCCAGCTTTTCGTTTTCCATCAGCAAAGGCACTTCATAAATAGTTGAAGCATCCAACGCTTCTATTACAGCATCAGTTGACACGTTACAGAACAGAGCTATCTTTTTCTTAAGGTCCTTACCAATAGGGTGTTCTGAACGACAAACCAAAATATCAGGCTGAACACCATATTCCAGCAATAATTTTACAGAGTGCTGCGTAGGTTTTGTTTTTAATTCCCCCGAAGTTGCCAGGAAAGGCAATAAGGTAAGATGCACGACTGTACAATCAGTGCCCATTTCCCATTTTAACTGGCGAACAGCCTCAATGTAAGGCAGGGACTCAATGTCACCAACGGTTCCACCAATCTCAGTGATCACAAACTGGTACTGACCGGTTTTACCCAATAATTTGATACGGTTTTTTATTTCGTCGGTGATATGAGGTACCACCTGTACGGTTTTTCCTAAAAACTCACCTTTCCGTTCTTTTTCAATAACTGACTGATAAATTCGGCCTGTGGTAACATTGTTGGCCTGCGAAGTACGGACGTTCAGGAAACGCTCATAATGTCCGAGGTCAAGATCGGTTTCAGCACCATCGTCAGTCACGTAACACTCTCCATGTTCGTAGGGATTTAAAGTACCCGGATCGATATTGATATAGGGATCGAGTTTTTGAATAGTAACGGTAAAACCCCTGGCTTGTAGTAACTTAGCCAGAGATGCTGCGATAATTCCTTTTCCGAGTGATGATGTTACCCCACCGGTAACGAAGATGTATTTGGTATTGACTGACATACAGTTTTATAAAACTTTAAAAAACTGTATGCAAAAGTACTGAAAAAATAAGGGAAAGCATTGGCCAATTCTTGCAAAAATGGGGATTTGTGGATAAAAGGGCGTAAAGCCACGGATTACACGGATTTCGCTGATTTTTTGAGTTTGGATTAGCTGGATTTATTTAAAAACTACTTAATTACATTGTTGTTATTTTGAATATGTCGATTTGCGTGAATCTGCTATATTTCGATAAATTCTTCAAAATGACCCAAAATCACTTATGCGATAATAATCGTGAAAACAATTTGCTTTATGAAGATCTAACCTATAAAGTAATCGGTTGCTGTTTTGAAGTTTATAACGTTTTAGGCAAAGGGTTTTCTGAAGTCATATATAAGGACGCTTTAGAACATGAGTTGAAACAAAATAAGATTCCCTTCAAACGGGAAACTGGATTTGTGATTGAATACAAAGACATTATCTTGGATCGACTTTACATTTGTGATTTCATCGTTGATGAAAGGGTAATATTAGAAGTTAAAGCTCAGGAAAACGTAATATCAAAAAATTCCCAACAACTCATTAATTACCTGGCGGTGACTAAATGCAGAGTGGGCTTGCTGATCAACTTTGGCGAATCAAGTCTAAAATATAAAAGATTTATTCTTTGAGAAACGTCGCGGTTTGAAAACTCTAATTGTCGATTACGAATCAGCGTAATCCGAGAAATCAGTGGCTTTTAAATTAGTAACACCAACCGCAGATTGTTCGGTGACTCATCCATCATCCCGGTTATTTACTAAATCAATGTCATCCAAGAAATCAGTGGCTTCTAAATAAAGTAACACCAACCGCAGGTTGTTTGGCGACTCGTCCATCATCCCGGTTATTTAATAAATCCGTGTAATCCGAGAAATCAGTGGCTTAACTTATCTAGCCTTGAAAACCCCCTCCTGCTCCAGGTAATCATAACTCACCTTCTTGCCCTTGTAAATCGCAATCACAAACCCTTCCTTCTGCCCCGCCTTCACAACCTTACGATTGTGCGCAAACGCCTCTGCAATTGTTTTAAACGGACCGCCGGCTGTAATCCTGATGAATCCATCCCCCAGATCAACTTTGTCTATTTTTCCTAATTTATTTTGATTCGGAAAGACTTTATTATGATCGGCTTTTACAGCCGAAAGTTGCACCCTGAACTCGAGTTCATCAGCTTTCTGCTCACCATACTTTTCAACATAACGCAGCGTTTTTTCCTGCAATGGACTGGTTGGGAAAGAAGCATCTCTCAATGGCGAAGGACTCTTAACAGCCACTACTGGCGCAACAGTGGCCGCCGGAGCCACAGTGGCCGGCGATGTTGCAGTAGCTGGCAGTGTCGCCGTCACAACAGGCACTACCGCAGGTGGTAATACTTTTGTAGGGGCACTGCTTGTTATAGTTTTTGACACTGCTGCTATTGTGGGTGCCGGCGTTGCCGTTGCCTGTGCAATCACTTCAACCTGCGGCGGAATAGTAAAATCCACATTGTTGATCTGCTCACTATATGAAGTCAATGCTGTAGCATCCACAGTAAATGTAACGTCCGCTTTTTCAGGGTAAGAATAAATGAACTTATAGGAGGCGCCCACAGGTAAAGTCACCAGGTAATCTCCACTCACTGAATTTGATTTTATTTTTTTAAACAAACTATTTCCTGAGGATGTAATTTCCACTTTTACTGTGGCTTCAACCGGACTTGTCTTATCACTGGTTCTGCCTTTAACAAGGTATACAGGGGTTGCATCACTAAAATTGGTTTCAATCAGATAAATATCATACAAGCCAAACCCATCCTTGCGCGCTGTGCTGTAATAACCATGCTTGCTATCAGCCGATGTCACAAAATAAATATCATCAGCAGGTGAATTGATTGGATAACCGAGATTTGTTTTTTTTCTGAAGTTTGAATCCGGAATTTCCATCACTGACTTAAACACATCATAACCCCCCATACTGGCGCGGCATTTTGAGCTAAAATACAAAGTACGACCATCTGCATGCATAAAAGGCGCATCCTCATCGTAAGGAGTATTAATAGAGTCTCCCAGATTCATCACAATTCCCCAGGTAGAATCAGCCATTAAAGTGGCTTTATAGATATCGCGTCCGCCGTAACCGCCACCCCGTTCGCTGCTGAAATAAAGCGTTTTACCATCGGGTGACAACGAACAGTGTCCGTCCCATGAATATGAATTGACCTCCCCCTGAAGTTTGACAGGATTTGAATACGTGGCGCCCATCAACTGACTCAGATAAAGATCGCCGTGATCGTCACCTATGTTTTTATAAACAAACATCCTCGAACCATCTCCGTTAATTGACACGACTGCATCCGGAATGTTGGTGTTCAAATAATCAATTGGTTTGGCTGGCAAAAAGTCTTTGCCTTCTTTCATGCTTTGATAAATGTCTTCAAGGTATTCTCCATGCGGATCTGGCTGCATGTTCTCGTTCTGCAGTCCACCCATACTGTTTTTACCGGCATAAGTAAAAATCATGCGGGATTCGTCTGCTGTCACAGCAGGCACATATTCCGAGCCATCTGTGTTGATGCTTGCCCCAAGATTGATCAGTTTTGCCTGTGAGGGGTGGTTGTAGTAGTGCCTGGCGTTGCCAATATACACCAGCATCAGGTCTCCATTCCTTTTTTGTTCAGGTGAGAGTCTTTTGTTACCAAGAAATTGGTTGATGTAGGTAGTGGCTTCGTCAAACTTATAATTAAACAGCGATGCCTGAGCTACGTCGTATTGAATATCGGGAATCTTGCCGTTTTTGACATAAAGCTCGGTGAGATAATTGTAAGCGTCTTCATGCTTATCTGAACGGTAGAGTGCGCATTTAGCATAGGTATAACGGAGGAATTCCTCTTTAGGATGATTATTCAGAAGCTCTTCAAATATTGGCAGAGCCTTGAGGTAAAGCGATTCATCGATCAGGTACATGGCATTGTCAAGCGAGTCCTTTTCACTCGCGCGCCATTTACGGACGTTCATGACTTGCGCTGAAACGGATAAATTAACTGCAATAAATGCGAGCACCAGGAATTGTCTTGTCTTCATGGGATTCATTGCATTAAAAGTAATACTCTGCCCCTGGCAGATTGCTGCCATCCCGGAAAGTGATAAACATTGGGGTTTTAATAAGTCGGTTATTTGGTGGGGGACGTCAGTAAATTGACATATGCGCTCCAGTCCCACACATGACTGCTTTTAAAACAATCTGCACGTCAACTAACGATCTGCATGAAATTACCCCAGTCAACGGCTAAAATAACTCAACCTGATACCTTCAATACTATTGGTCGTAAACCGGATATAACCTTTGCTCTCAAAATAATTGTCAATTTTATTTTCATCATCCTTCGGATGAAACGTTTGAAGCACAAGAAAGCTTGTGAAAGTAGTGTCAGAAAAACTCTTTAAATCATCAACCCTGTCGATTGTTAACAAGTGATATTTAGACATTAACTCAGCTTTTTGTCTGTCATTATTCTGAAATAACTCCATGTTATAGTAATATTCAAATAGTGGTATCAGATCATGTGTTTGCACAATCACTTTTCGTTTATCGTTAATTTGTATGTTTTTTGCGACCTCGCCCGCAGTACGAAAATCCATTTTTTTACTCTTTCCAAATTCTAATTTACTTGCAAAAAATAAAATAAAAATGCCGAGTACGCTTTCAATGATAAAACGCGGATATTTAACAACGGCAAACAATAACATAGTGATTGGTATGGTAAATACCAGATATCTCGACGCAAACAAATTCGAATGCATCCCAATAATAAACAGCAAAAAAATGCAAGCCAACGGCGTTGTAATAATATATGTGATAAAATAATTTTGTGGTTTTTCATGGCTTCTTTTTTGACCTGATAAAAAATACCATATAACACTAGTAAAGACCACGAATAGAAATAATGGATTCTCAAAGATCTCTATGAGTATCTGAAATAATGCCCTGCCATTTGCCAATTCAACATTGTTTGTCCTGTTACTTAATGCAGTAGAATAAAACAAGAACTGATATTGTTTTTTTGTGAATCGCACCAGAACAAGAACTAGTGGCACTAATCCAATTACAAGCAATTTGCGATCTACTTTTCGAAAATAAAATAATAACAAAATTGCTTGACAAGCCAGCAAAAGACAAGTGAGATAATGAGTATAGAAAAGCAAAAAATCTGAAACTCCAAGCAGTAAAGCGGATGTCATCGTCGGTGCTTTCAAAAACCTGTAAGTCAACCACAAGTTGAGTGTTATTAAAAACAATAGCAAAGAGTAGCAGCGGGCTTCCTGTGCATAGTAAAATACCAGGGGATAAAGAGAAAATAATATTGCAATTAATACCGCTTTCCAAATTGTGCAAAATGATTCCGCTATTTTTAAAACAAACAGTACTGAAAGTGAACTAAAAAAAGCACTGAAAGATCTAATTCCACTTTCCGTAGTTCCAAATATTTGTTTCCAGATCCACAAACAATAATAGTAAAAAGGTGGGTTTGAATCCCATTCTGACTGATGCTTAATATGTCCGAATTCAAGAAACGTGTCTTTAACACTTATGATCTCATCATACCAAAATGGTGAGAGTCCAATGTCAATTAATCTCAGTGCAAAACTGAGACAAAATAAACCTAAGTATAGAAGCAGTCGATATTTTTTGCTCGTACTGCTCACTAATTAGAAACTAAAAACTTGAAGCGTTTTTTTTCCGACTCTAATTCCAATATATAGATTCCCGGATCAAGAACTTTTGTGAAATTTATTTTTGAGTCTTCTAAAATCCCTCGATAACAAAGTCTTCCATTCACATCAAAAATTGAAAAAATTTCTTGATCACTTGATATCCCTTGTACATATAAGCTCTCTCTTCGAGCAAAAATGGATATTTTCAATGCTTCAGGAGGCGTCACCCCTTCATTTAAACCAGCAATAACTTGCGCATTTAAAAAAGTACTATCGAGTTTTACAAAATATATATTCTCGTCATTAGCAACACTGTAACTTTTAGTGTATCCTATCATCGCAAATCCGCCGTCACTCGTCGATATAACATCATAGGCTTCATCCCATCCAAATCCACCATAAGTGGTTGATTGCAAAAATGTAAAATCATCGATGTACATTATCGGCTGGACATTGGTTAGCTGGGTTCCATATAAAACACTTCGTGAAAAAAAATAGTCGTTAGTCGTTTTTCTATTAGTAACGGAGAGCATTCTATCATCTGGGCCTGCTCCAGTCAGGGTAAACTGTATAAGTGAATTTCCAAGTAAATCAATTTTTTCAACATAGGTGATAGTTGAGCCATTTTGATTTGCACTTTGATCATATGAACCACAAAGAACTAACTTTTGCAATTTATCTTCCATAATATCATAGCAAACATCTGTTTTACCCGTATGTCCATATACTTTTGAGAATATTGTATCGCCATTTATATCAGCAGCAACACACCAAAATTTGCTTTTACCATCTGGTCTACTGCAATTGTTGCCGGCAATATATATATTTCCATTACTACCTTGCACAAGGCTACAAAAAGAATCGTCTTTGTCCCCACCATAGTTCTTAGACCAGAGAATATCACCATCCGTCATTTTCAATTTGGCAAGAAGCCCATCAGCCATTCCATTGGTCGCATTGTAAGTTGTCCCAGCCACTAAAATATTACCGTCGGCTGAGATTTTTATATCATAAGCGAAATCCCAATCCGGTCCACCGAAATGCTTTTCCCACATTATTGCACCGAATTTATCTGTTCGAATACAATAAGCATCATATCCCCCAAATGAGGATGTATATCCAGCTAGTATAAAACTACTATCAACAGGATTAATAGTTACCGCACGCCCAACGTCTACCCCTGGTCCACCAATTAGCTTTTGCCATAAAGGGTTTCCCGCGCTATCAATTACCATCATAATAACATCGCTTGCCGCGGCGCCGTGAGAACTAGTAGAACCAACAATTAAATACCTCCTATTTTTCAATTCTTTCAACGAATATCCGATATCAATTCCGTCAGAACCGAATGAAGTAACAAATTTTGATGGCGGTTGGGCAATCAGTAGAAAATTTAAGAAAATAAAAAAAATCAACAACTTCCTCATCACTTCAACTTTTTAGCAATACTTATATAAACCCCTTGTGAATACGCCGTCTTTGGCGCTAAATATCCCTGGATACTATTACTTCCCAGCTTCATGAACCAGCCTTTGCCGTTCCAGGTCATGGCGGCACCTATATTCATGTTGGTGTAACCTCCATAGCCAACGTGTAAACTAAATGCCATTTGTTTGACCTTGTATTCTGGTTCTACGAAAAAATAGGGTCTGTAGTTGGCATTAAACACATATCTGAAGCCGGTGGCTGCGCTTATTTTTGCGTTAAAATAAATGCGGTTAATGATTACGAGGTTAGTTGGGATATTGACATTGAACTCCCCGGTGCGGGCATGCGCAAGACTTTTAAGCAGGCTATCCCCGTCAATGCGGTTCAAAGCGGAGTCCTGGAGGTCGGTGATGCTTTTCACAGTGTAACCCTGGTATTTGATTGTTGAATCGCTGCTGTACTGTACGCTGTTGTTCCACCAATGTATGAATCCAAGATTATTGGCGGTAACCGATAACATGCAGTTTTTTCCAAACCTGGTCTTATACATGGTCTCAAAAAAGATCTCGGCACTCGCGCCAAGTCCATTAAAGCCACGCAGACCCCTATTAGCGGTATCACTCACTGCCATTTCAAAGTTACTGTTGAGAATCAATTCTGTACCGTCAGGACTGGTATAGAGACTGGAATTATCCAGCGTTTGAATGTGATAAAACTGCTCCCCCTTCAAAACAGAAACAGCTACACCAATGCGTGCGTTCGAGTCAACATGATGCAATATGGTTCCAAACTTCACTTCCTGGAAACGTAAAGCGTTCACATTACAGTGACTTACATCGGCGTAACGGCCCTTATACATGGAGTTGCCATAAAACAAAAGATTGAAAAAATCCTCCGAAAAAGTTGAATTGACAACCTCCTGCTCTTTAAATGCGATGAGAAAATCAAAACTCTTTTTGCCTTTGACAATTGCCGATACATTATAGTTAAGACTGACGCCAAAATTATTACGGGCTTGTAAATGTCTGGAAGATTCATTTTTGAGATCGTTACTGATGTAGCCTCCCCAGATCAATTTATTGGTGAGTTTGTTGCTCATACCGTTGCTCCCGGCGTCAAACTCCAGGCCGGTACCCACAAACCTGCCGGTGTTGCTGTAGTTGAGAAAATCGGTATTATATTGTGCAACCAGCTTCATCATATTCAGCGTACAAAAGACTAATAAAACTATTCGCATAAATTTATTCAGAACCCGGTCAATGTGTATTAAATAAAAATTCAACATAAGATTTACCGGTCAAGATCGATGTTATAATTGACCTCAGCGGTAATTTTAATAGCGAGCTCATACTTTTCAAAAATGGTAATGTCCGGTGGATTCGGAGGCATCAATAAAAATGAGACAATCTTTAGTTTCTTACACCTTGCCAGATTGTCAATTTTTGCTTTTGTGACTGGTATCACCATTGTGGATTTCACAGGTTCGGTCACTTCGTTGTTGGCGTTCAGACTGCCGTGAGGAATCAGGTTTTTGCCGGGCACAAAAACAGAATCAATCACAGCTCCACCGGCATCCAGCATATAAGCCTGCACTTGCGCAGTACAAGGAAATCCGTTAGACGCATACACATTAAACTGTCCTGAGTTAACACCTTCAAGCGCCTTATTTTTTGAAAATTCAAAGTCCGAAATAGTACTCAAACGAAAATGGTCGGCTGTAAATTTTAATGGAATATCGATGTCCGCCAGGATTCTGATGCCTGTATTATAAAAAGCAAAATCTTTATAGCCCGAAACATTGCCCGGCGGAACGGGATTCATCTTGAACCAGGCCGAATAAGTAAGCATATTAGGCAACACCGAAATGAATGGCGCAATGTTACTGTTTGTTGTAGTGAACGAAAAAAGTTTAGACTTGGAGGTGACAGTAGTGCCCACCCGCGTTGCACGGTCAATATTAATGCTGTTTAATTGCGGGGAGCTGAGCACTACCTTTCTACCGTCGTTAGAATTATGCGCGGTCACATCTTTAATATAACCGCTAAAGTCAACACCAAATTCATTCACCAGTGTAAAATCCATGCGAACATCTTTCAGCAAAAAATTACTCGCCGAGAATTTATCCAGCAAAGCAATATTCGTAGTGTCGTCTTTTATATCCACTTCCTGCTGTCCGAAATATCCTTCAATAAACTGCGCAACAACGTTTTCGTAGTTGATCTCTACTTCAGCTCCCTGTTGATATTTTACAGTCACGGAATTAGCGGTGGGACTCACATTCAATGAGCAGGTTTGAGCCAAAGTATTGTATTCATTACCACTGGTGCCTCGCAGTCCAAATTTGAAGCCAGAGACATCATAACTTTTCTCCAAAGAGAATTTTCCCGGGGGAATTGTTTCTGTGATCGAAAATGGAACGCCATTTTTTGTAACAGTGGGCAGTTTATAGATGATGTCCAGCGGCTCAGTGAGATCATTGCTGAATTTTACTTTTAGCTTCCCTTCTCTCACCTCGGCAACTGTCAAAGCGACGCCATCAGCAAAATCAAACTTAATATCGCTAACAGTTGGCGTGATAGGCGCGCCTGGCTGAAGAACGTTATCAAAAAAAACCGGACTTTTAAATGCTGCTTTGATGGTAGTGTCTGGAAAGCTAACGAGCGAATCGAGTTTGAGGGAAGCAACCTCGCGGTTAATCCTGAGATGCAGCAGACCCGTATTATCGGATTGAAAAATTGAGTCAGGAGCAAAATTCTTGATATTAAGTACACAATTAAGCACCGGAGCAACAGCGTCAACATCCCAGTTAGCTGAAGTTCCTTTGCGGCAGGCTGTAAAAACCAGCACCAGGAAAAGAGGAATAAGCAGTAAACGTCTGAAAAAGATCATGATTTACAAATATAGAGCAATTCGGGTAATTCGTAGGATTACTCGCTCCTTGTGGTCGCGAATCTTTCCAGCACAGTGGGATCCGAAGCTTGGAATTCACGTGACTTGAAGTCGCGGCC
>JADMIO010904385.1_pt1 | contig 38509 bp, 31 predicted proteins | sample 8958161 | NCBI WGS metagenome assembly JADMIO01 (sample SAMN16585339, study PRJNA669376) | soil metagenome | isolation source: Crop rotation soil | place: USA: Cullars Rotation, Alabama | collected 2011 | reverse complement strand
GCGACAACTTGTCCACGTGGAATTCTAAGCTTAGGATCCCAATGTGCTGGAAAGCGTGAATTCCGCATCGCGCTCGTAGTAGCCGCCCGGCTCCACGTACAGGACCGCCGCCTTGCTGCGCGCGTCGTTCGCGAGCGCGAAGGCGAACTCCGGTGCGGCGTAATGGATGTAGACGTCCTTGCCGCTCGAGATCGCCGTCGTCGTGCCCCAGCCTGCCATCTGCAGATACGCGGCGATGGTCGTCGTGAAGTTGCCCGAATTCGAGAGGATTGCGATCGAGCCCTTCTTCAGCGCTTCGCCCGGGTTGTCGCCGCCGAGCGCACCGCCGATGCGCACGCGATTCCACGCGTCGGCGACACCGAGGCTGTTCGCACCGAAGATGTCGATGCCGTTCTGCTGGCCCATCGCGCGGATCTCGCGCGAATCGTGCACGGAGAGCTTCTCCGTCACGATGAACACCTTGCGCAGCTCCGGATTGACGCGGATCAGCTCGGCCACGCCGTCGCGCGCGGCCGAGGGCGGCAGATAGACGACGCCCGTGTTGAAGCGGTGTCCGTCCGCGAGTCCTTCGAGCACGCTGTTGTAGACCGGAATCTCGCCGATCTCCGTCTCGAGCATCTGGCCGCGACGGCCCGGAGACGTACCGAACACGACGTTGCCACCGGAATACGAATGGCCGACGGGCGTCACGTCGCTCGACTCGCCGCCGAGGATGTTCAGCACGCAAACCCGATCCGACCGCGTCGCGACCTGCGCGAGCGAGCTGATGCCGACGTAGTACTTGAAGTCGCCGACGCCCTGCTTGTACATGGCTACGCCGCCTCCATCGCCAGCTCGGTGGATGCGCTTTGCGCGGCCGGCGCCGCATCGGGCGCGAGATTCAGCGTCCTCGCGACTTCGGCGCGGCCGCCGCGCTTCATCCACTCGTTCACGCGGCGCGCGTAGTTCACGACCTCGCTCATGTCGGAGTCGAAGCCGAACATGCGATACGGCAGGCCGAGGGAGTCGAGCGTGTCACGGAGCGCGCCCATGCCGCGCACGAGGTTCGGGCCGCCGCGTCCGACCACGACGTAGAGCGGCGTCGGGCCATGCACGCTGAAATGCTCGCGCAGCGCGTCCGCCATCGCGCGGAACGTCTCGAAGATGTCGGTGTTGTTCGACTTGCCGCCGATGATGAACAGCACGTTCGATTGCTTCAGCCAGTGCTTGAAGCAGATGCGCGCGACCTGCTTCATCTTCTCGTACGGCGGATTGCCGCCGAAGTCCGACGAGATGATCGCGTCGTCGCCGAGCATCTCCGTCACGAGCGAGTTCGCGCCGCCGCCGAACGTCGGCGCGAGGATCGTCCCTTGCGCGTTGATCACGTACACGTCGCTCTGGCCCTGGTACGTGCGCAGCTGGTTGATCTCGACCTCGAACTCGGAGTAGTCGACCGCGAACAGGTGCGCCGGCAAGCCGAGACGCTGCCAACGCGCATCGTCGCGATCGAAGCCGCATTTGAAGTCGCAGGCGACCGGCAGCAGGCGCCCGCGCTCCTCGCGCATGCGGATCGGGTTCAGCTCGAGCGTGGTCATGCCGAAGTTGTGGTAGAGCTCCCACAGCTTCGGCAGCTGCTGCACGAGCGGCGAGATGAGCTGCTTCGGCGCGTTCAGGCTCGACAGCGCATTTGCAACGACGAACGCCTTCATGCCGGTGAGCGGATCGAACGGAACGTTCGCGATCTGCGACTTGTCGAGCTCCTCGATGTCCATGCCCCCGTGATGCGTGAGCGTCATCGTGGGCGCGCGGAAATACGTCGAGTCGCCGATCGAGAAATACACCTCGTGCTGCGCGGGAACCGCGCCTTCGAACGTCACGCCGTTCGACTTGGCGACCTGGTTGCCGTGCCGATGCTCGACGAAATACAGGCGCTCCTTCTCCGCGAGCGCGGTGCGCAGATCCTTCGCGCGTCCGATCAGGCCGGCCTTGCCCTTCTTGCCGACGCCGCCCTTGAAGACGGGCTTGATGAAGATCGAGCCGTGACGATCGATCAGCGCCTTGATCTGATCCTCGCCGGCGTCGGGCCCGAGCACTTCGGAGGTGGGGAACCCCGCGAAGTTGAGCAGCTTCGAGCCGTACAGCATGCCCGTCACCTGCATGGCACCTCCTATCGCTGCACGTACGTGAGCACCGTGAACGTATCCGGGAAATAGCGATTCGGATAGAACGCGGCAACACCCCGGTTGATTTTCTTGTCGGGGTCGGTGGTACCTTCGGCGGTCACAAGGTACACCTTCTTCGTTGTCGGGTCGAGCGCCATCGTGCGCGCATACGGACGCGTGGTGGTCGCTTCGACCAGCTTGTACGTGTCCGCGTCGACCTGCGCGTAGATCACGAGGTTCGCATCCACGCCGTTCGACGTGTAAACGCGGCGCGTCGACGCATCGTAGATCACGCCATCGTTGCCGCGCCCGATCTCGAGCGCGGTGACGATCTTCCCGGACATCGCGTTCATCACCGCGAGCACCGGCTTGGTGCCGCGGCAGCCGACGAACACGCGCTTGCTCGCCTTGTCGTACGCGAGGCCCGTGGGTTGCTCGCATCCCGGCGTCGGCCATTGCTCGACGATCCTGCGATTCGCGATGTCGATCTTCAGCACCGTATTCCTGTCGCGCAGCGCCATGAGCAGGTTGCCCTCCCCATCGGGTGCGCTGCCGTCGAGCTTCTTGCTGTCGATCGGCATCGTGCCGAGCACCTTCGCCGTCTTCGCATCGACGAACGCGATCGCGCCGACCCCGCCCATCGTGAACGCGATCTGCTTCGTCACGGGATCGTAAAAGCCCGAATCGGAATCCTCGCCGAACTTCACGCGATCGATCGTCTTGAGCGTCGAGAGCTGGAATACCGTCGTCGTGCCGTCGCCGTTCGCCGTGTAGCCGCGGTCGAATTCGGGTACGAGCACGATCGCACCCGCGTCGTCGGTGTTCGCGAGGGTGCGCAGCGGCTTGTGCGTCTTCACGTCGAATACCATCGCACCTTCGCCGCGGCGACCGATGAAGAGGTGGCCGCGCTTGTCGTCGAGCGTCACGTAGTCCCAGTCGGGCTCGGCGCTTTTCAGCGTGACGGCGGATTCGAGGCGATAGAACGCGAACGTGGATGGCGCGGCGGCGAGCGCTGCGAGCGCGAGCGCCGTGCATGCGACGAGATGCTTGATGACCATGATGACGATCCTCAGTGGGTAAGAGCGACGTCGAAGCGGAGGATGGCCGCGCCCGTTTTCGCCTCACCCGGCGACACGGCGACATAAAGGCGGTTGAGCTCGGGAACGAGGATGCCGGTTTTCGCTCCGATGGCGCTCGGCACGCGCGCAAGCTCCACGTAGTGATCGGCGTCGTCCTGCCGGAACACGCCGACATAGCCTTCGCCTCCCAGCGCGTAGATGCGATGGTGCGCGGCATCCCAGATCACCTGGTCGCAGCGCTCGGGAGCCTTGAAGCTCGCAACCGTTGCGCCCGTGTCGGCATTCAGCACGATCAGCTTGCCCGGCTTGCGTGTGATCACGAACAGCCGCCTGCCAGCCTCGTCGAATGCGAGCGGGGCGTTCTGCTGCGCATCGGTGATCGGCCACACCGCGAGCTGCTGCAGCGTGTTCTTGTCGAGCACCGCGAGCTCGTTGCGACCCGTGACGTTGACGTAGAGCCTGTTGCCGTTCCGCTCGACGGCCATGCCCTCCACCTTGTCGGTCGGGAAGGCGGCATCGCCGACGCGTCGCAGCGTGAGCGCATCGAATGCGGACAGGTGCGTCTCGCCGAGCTTCGCATCGCGTCCGCCGTTGACGACGTACACGCGAGCGCTGGACGGGTCGTACGCCATCGCATCGGACGCCGGCGCGGCGAGCTTCACCGTGCCGATGCGCGTGTGCAGCGTCGCATCGATGACGCGCGTGGTCATGTCGCCACCGGTGTCCGTGACGATCAGACGGTTCTTCGCCGGCACGTAGAGCACGCCGTGCGGCGTGTCGACGACGCCCTTGACGCTCTTCTGCAGCTTGCCGGTCTTCAGGTCGAAGACGTCGAGCGTGCCGTGGTCCTCCGCGGCGAGCCACAGGCGGTTGCTCTTCGCATCGTAGTCGAAGTGATCGAAGTCACCGCTGTACCCGGGCAGCTCGGTGCGCCCGGAAAGATGCAGCACGGCATCATCGGCCAGCGCGGAGCAGGCCGCGCCGGATAGCAGCGCCCCTGCGAACAGCGAAACAATACGGATCTTCATCATTGGCTTTTCAGTCGTCGTGGATGCCTCTCGGCAGGTTCGCCGCGAAGCGTATGCACACGCCCTGACTTCAACCTGAAGCTCGCCTGAAGCGCCGTTCAGGAACGCTTCAGGTTCGCGCGAGCTTCTGCACGTATCGTCCGAGCCTCGTCAAACTCACGAACGAGGAACTTGAAATGAAGCCAAAGGTACTGGTGCTCGCATTGGTGGCGCTCGGTCTCGCCGCGCCCGTTGCGGCAGAAACGTCGGCAATCCCGGCGCACGCCGCAGTCGAGCTTGCCAAGGCGCCGTCGACGCTCGACGACATCCGCAATCGCGGCACGCTCGTCGTCGGCAACAAATTCGGGTTTGCCGGATTCAACTATCGCGATGCCTCCGGCCGTAATGACGGCTACATGGCCGAGCTCGCCCGCGCGCTTGCGAAACGCATGCTGGGAGACGAGAGCAAGCTCGAGTTCCGCAAGACCACGGACGAGACACGCTTCGAGATGCTGGACCGCAAGGAGATCGACCTGATCGTCGACCTCACGCCGAAGAGCGAGGAGAAGCTCAGGCAGGCCGACTTTTCCGACGAGATCTTCCAGTCGGGCTCCGGGCTCCTCGTCAAAAAAGGGAGCCCGATCCACGGTGTCGCCGACCTCGGCAAGGGCGTGCGCGTGGCGTATGTGGAGGAGAACAAGGACATCCGGGTGCTGCGGAAACTCGCTCCGGACGCAACCTACATGCCGTTCGACAACAGCAAGGACGCATTCGCAGCGCTCGCAGCGGGCAAGGCCGACGCGTTCACGCAGGTGGTGACGCATCTCTATCGCGCCGCGCAGCAGGATCCGGGCTATGTGCTCGTGAGCCGGTTCACCGACAAGCCGTATTACATCGCGTTCCGCAAGGGGGACAGCGTGCTGCGGGATGACCTCAATGCCGCCGTTCGCTCGATGAAGCAGAGCGGGGAGCTCGATGCGCTGTACACGAAATGGTTCGCGGCCTACGGCGGCGACAACGTGAAGCAGCTCGACGCCGCGGCACAGGTCGACAAGGCCGCGATGGTCAGGTAAGCACATCGCGCGCGGCATGCGCGCGACGTGCCTCCCGCAGCGCCCGCGCCCGTACCGAGCGAGGTGCGCGCGTTCCGCGCTTGCGATGCCCGGGCGGAGCAGGCCGCGAGCGCCGAAACGCATGCGCGGCCGCGGTCCCGAGCCGCGCGCGCCGCGCCTACTTGATCGCCCTCATCGCGGCGACGACGAACCGATTCGTGTACAGCTGCGCCGGATCGATGCGGTCGTTTTCGGCCGTAGCGCGCCAGCGTCCTTCCTCGCTGTCGTCGAAGTCGAACGTCTGGATCGCGTCGACGACGACCCGCACCGCCTCGGGCGAGAACGCGTACCCGTGCTTCGCGAACGTGGGCAGCGTCTGCCGGATGTAGCTCGACTCCGCCGCACGGTCCTTGCCTTCGAAATACGTTGCCGGTAGCGCCGCGATGATCTCGTCCGCGCTGTGCGAATTGACGTAGCGCATCGTGCGCACGAACGCGTTGACCAGCCGCTGCACCGCATCGGGGTGCGCATCGATGTACGCCGGCGCCATCAGGATCGATTGCGCGGGCCATGTGGTGCCCAGGACCTTCGCGGTCGAGTCGCCGCTGTTCAGGTCGTACAGCGGCGTCACGAGCTTCGTTGCGAGCAGCGCGGACGTGATCGGCTCCTGGAAAGTCATCACGTCGACCTCGCCTTGCGCGAGGCCCTTGATCACCGCCTGCTGCCGTCCCTCCGATTCCACCATGACAGGCGTGTAGCTGTGCGGCGGAAGTCCCGCCTTGCGCGCCAGATAGTTCGTGATGAGGCTCTTCGTACCGTAGCTCGCGCCTTCCGCGACCTTCCTGCCCTTGAAATCGGCTGCGCTGCGAACCTGGTTCTTCACGCGGTTCGCCACCATGATCGTCATCCCGGGCGCATCGTTGAGCACCATCACCGCCTTGATGGGCAAGTTGTGCCTCGCCCCGAACACGGCGTGATTGAACCAGTGATAGACCGCGTCGATCTGCCCTTTCACGAGCGGCTCCTGGAGCAGGTAATCCTCGTGCGAGAAATCCTCGACCTTCACGGGCACGATCTCGATGCCCTCGTCCCGGAAGTAGCCAAGGCTCTGCGCGAGGCGAGGAACGATCGGATCCTCGTCCACCGCAAGCCGGATCCTGATCGTGTCCGCGGCCATGACCGGCAAGGGGACCGCGAGGGCAGCACCCGCGATGATGGCGATCGCAACCAGGTACTTTCCAAATGAAACGTTCATGTCGTTCCCTCGAGAGTGCAGCAACGGAAATCCGATCACTCCCCGAGCAGCTCCTTCTCGGGTGGAACGTCGCGTGACTCGAGCTTGCGCAACTGCTCGCGGACCACGTGTGACGGCAGCGGCAAGTACGATCCTTCATGCGCCACCGCCTGCTGTCCTTGCCGGCTCAGGATGAAGCGGAGGAACTCGCGTACCTTCGGATCGACGCGTGGATTGGCGATGTCGCTTTTGTCGTTGTCGATCGTGTACACGAGGTACACCGGACGTGACAGGGGATAGTCGCGAGCGGCCACGCTGGCCTTGTCGAGCGTCACGTACGGACCGCGGTCGCTTTCGGCGAGCGGGACGGGCTTCACGTCCTCGTTGCGAAAGGCGAGAGCCGCGTAAGCGATGCCGTACGGATCGTGGGCGAGGTCGGCCAGCATCTGTTCGCGATCGGCGTACTCGCGGAGATCCTCGTTCCACATCGCGCCGCCGCTCAGCACGCGCGACTGGAAGAACGTCACGGCTCCGGCGCCCTGCGACGGTGGGCCGTACACGTGAATCGGCTTGTCGGCCCACGTTCCGCCGAGACCGACGTCGCCCCACGTTCGCAGGTTCTCCGCGGGGGATCGCGCGCTGGCTTCGTCCCAGGACAGCGCCTTCCAGCCGCCGCCGCGCTCCGCGCCGAAGATCCCGTCGAGCTGCTTCAACGTGAGCTGCCGCAGCGGGTTGTCCCGATGCACGAAGATCGCCAACGCCGGCGAGCGGTGGGGCTGGTACGCGCTGCCGGTGGCGACCTCGATCTCCACCGGGTACGTCCACGAGCGCTCGTACGTGCCGTAGCGCTCGAACGGATTCATCGCGCGGCCCATCACCGCGACGTCGGCCGTGCGCATTTCGATGCCGTAAATGCCCGCCGCGGTGCCGTGGAGCGTGTCGACGAATCGAATGTCCGGGTGATACTTCGCGAACGCGCGTTCCCAGCGCTTCATCAGGCCGGCCATCTGGTCGTTGCCGGCGCTCCGTATCGTTCCCGAGAGCCGCGCCTGCGGCTTGTAATCGGGCAGCGCGGGATTGCCCTGTGCGGAGCAGTCGAGCGCCATCGCCAACGCAAGGACGATGCCGCCGAGCACGCGCTGCAACGCGGTCGTGGGGTTCACGGGTCCTCCGGCGTTCAATCGAGCTTGCGCAACTCGGCCTCGGCTTGCGCCTTGTCGAGCGGGATGAAAATGCGGCTGTCGGCGACGATCTGCTGACCCTCGCGGCTCAGCACGAAACGGACGAACTCCTTCTCGCGCGGATGAAGCGGCTGCCCCGGCACGCGATTCAGATACAGGTATGCGCCGTTGTGCATCGGATAGCTGCCGTCGAAGAACGTCTGCGCGCTCGGTGTGACGAACGGTCCCTGCTTCGCTCTCGCGAGCGGGAGCACCTTGACATCGGCATTGGTCGCGTTCACGACGCGCTGAAACACGAACGCGATCGCGAGCGGGTCCTTTTCGACGCCCTCGATGATCTGCTGGTCGCGCGTCTTGCCGTGTGCTTTCCACGAGATGTCCGCGCGCGGACCTTCCCACAGCGCCGGATTCCACTTCGTACCGCCTTTGAATGCCTCGCGCTCGATCAAATCGGCCCAGTTGCTCAAGGTGACATCCGAGCCGCGCGGGTGAATCGGCTTGTCGGCCCATGCGCCCGTCAGCCCGAGCTGACCCCATGTGCGGAGGTTGCCCTCCGGACCGCGCGCGGCGGATGTCGACCACTTCGTGCCGTTCCACCCGCCCGTGCGTTGCGCGCCGAAGATGCCGTCGATCTGGTCGAGCGTGAGACCTGCCAGCGGATTGCTCTTGTGCACGATGAACATGAGCCCGGGCGTGGATCCCTCGGGGTCGTCGTACGATCCTGTCGCAAAGCGAATCTCGAGCGGGGCATAGCCGAACGTGCGCTCGAATGCGACCAGCGGCGTGTGCCAGGTGCGATGACCCATGAGGCCGATGTCCGCCTGGCCCGTCACAAGCCCCGCGAAGGCTTGCGACGTGTTGACGAGATATGCGTTGAGGCGCACGTGGCCCTGCTTCGCTCGGAATGCCGCAGCCCAGCGGCCGACGAGATCCTCGAGCGGCGTGCCATAGATCCGCAGCACGCCAAGCGCCATCTGCTCCGGCTTGTACGACGGCAACTGCGAGAGGTCGTACACCGCCGGGCGATACTCGGCGGCGAGCGCGAGCACGGGCGCCAGCACGCAGGTGATGCACGCGAACGCGGCGCGCAACGCGCGCATCGACAGGCCCATGGCGATCAGTCCAGAAGCTTGCGCTGCTCGCGCACGACGTCCGCGGTCAGCGGCAGGTACTTGCCGTCACGCACCACCTGCGCTTGCCCCTCGCGGCTCAGCACGTAGCGCACGAACTCCTTGAGCTTGGGATCGAGCGGCTTGCCCGGCTCGCGATTCATGAAGAAGAACACGTCGGCGTACATCGGGTACGTGCGGTTCTGCACGTTCTCGACGGTGAGCTCGACATAGGGACCGCCGTCCTTGTACGCGAGAGCCACAGGCTTGACCTGGTGCTTGGGCGTCATCATGGAGATCCCGCCGGCGACATAGGCGATCGCGTACTTGTCCTTGGAGAGCTCGTCCAGCATCTGCTGTCCTGCGAGGTCGATCGTGCCGTCGGGATTCGTCTTGTTCGCGAACTCGCGCAGCTTCTCGTTCCACTTGAAGCCGCCCTTGAACACGCGGGTGTAAAACTCGTCCGGAAAGTTGTACTTGAGCGTGTAGCCGAAGATCCTGATGGGCTTGTCGGCCCATTCGCCCGTGAGGCCGAGCTGTCCCCACGTACGGATGTTGCACTCCGGACCGCGCGCGACCGACTCGTCCCATTCGAGCGCGGTCCATCCGCCCGATCGCTCGGCGCCGAAGATGCAGTCGAGCTGGCCGAGCGAGAGCTTCGCGATCGGGTTCTCCTTGTTGACGTACACGCCGATCGCAGGATTCCAGCCCGAGAGCGAGTAGCTTCCGGTCACGGCAACGATGCCGAGGGGCTGATAGTTGAACTCGCGCTGGAAGGCGAGGCGCTCCGCATTGGTGATCTGGCGACCGAGCGGGCTCACGTCGGACACGCCGAAGATCAGCGACTGGATCGCGTGCTGGCTCGAGTGCAGGTGGAAATCGAACTTGACGTCCGGGTGCCACTTGTTGAACTCCTGCTGCCAGTAGCTCGCGAGCGGGCTGTCGGTGAAGTAGTTCGCGCCCCACATCCGGATCGTGCCCGTCACCTTCGTCTCCGGCACGTAGCTCGGCAGCCCCGAAAGATCGAAGTCGTTTTCGTAGTAGCGCTTGAACCGCTTCGCCTGGATCATGCGATCGCGCGCGAGGTCGAGCGCCGTCTTTTTCGTATCGGACTTGGCCTCCTGCGCGTGCGCGCTCGAGGCCGCGGTCAGCGCCGCGAGCACGGCGATGGCGAGGCGAATCACGTTGCGTCTGGTCTGCTCACTCATGCATAGCTCCGATCTGTTGCGATCCCGAACGCTCGGCCACGTGCCTGCAGCGACGGCGCGACGCTCGCGCGTTCGCGCCGCAGATTGGTCACGTCCACGGTGCCGGGCGGATGCGCGCAGTGGCGCCGAAGCGATTGCGCATCAGCGCACGATCTGCACGCCGAGGTAGATCAACGCGCGTTGCTGGTCGTCGGCGTGACGGCCGAACTCGCGTCCGGCCGCCGCCAGGATCGAGAAGGATTCGCTCAACTTCCAGCGCGCACCCAGGTTGACCAGGGTCTGGCTCGTGTGCGGCGCGAAGCGCTCGTGCACTTCCGCGAGGCACTCGAGCGTCGCTCCACATGCGTGCGCGACCACGCCGCCCGCCTCCCATTCGTTCGGGCCGTCGCTCACGAAATTGCGGCCGGCTTCGAATGCGACTCCGTAGCCGTTGATGTCGGTGGAAGCCTCGATCGGCAGGAACACCTGCGTGCCGGGCTCCGCGATGCCGCGCCGAACGGAAGACTGGAACCACGAATGCGTGACCTGCGGGTACGTGGACATCGCGAAGCCGGCCTGCTCCTCGTCGATGAAGCGCCACTTCACGCCCACGTTGAACGCGCCGATGCCCGTCTTCCAACGCTCGCCTTCTTCCCGCACCACGCTCCACGGCACATCGAGCTTCAGCTGCACGCGATCGCCCCAGCCATAGTTGATGTCGGCATCGGGCGCGGCGATCTCCCATCGGCCTGGCGTGTGCGTGCCCACCCCGGCGAGATTGATTTCCCAATGGCCGTCGCCCGGAGTTCCCGGATCGTCGGTGACGAGCGGCGGACCGCCCTGCGCACGCGTGCTCGTCGGCACGAATGCGAGCAGCGCAACGGCTGCGAGCGCGGTTGCAGCGAGCATGCGCGCCGCGCGTGCGCCGGCGCTGCAATGGTGAGTGTTCATCGCGGGCCTTTTCACAGGTCGAGTACCAGGCGGGGGGTCTGCGCACGCGAGACGCAGAGCATGATCTTCGTGCACGACTTGCGCTCGGCGTCGCTCAGGTACACGTCGCGATGGTCGGGCATGCCTTCGAGCACACCCGCGACGCACGTGCCGCAGACGCCCTGCTCGCACGACGTGGCCGTGCGCACGCCGACCTGCGTCAGCACGTCCGCGATGCTTCTGCCGCTCGGCACCGTATAGCTTCCGCCCGTTCGCGCGAGGGTGACCTCGAAAGGCTCGCTCGGCCCTGCGGACGCGAGCGGATCGGCGCGGAAGTACTCGCGGTGCACCGTTTCCGGCGGATACGCGTGCGCGGCCGCGGCCTCGACGCCATCCATGAACGCACTCGGTCCGCATACGTACAGATGCGCACCTTCGGCGCGCGTCCACAGCACGCGCCGGAGGTAGTCGGCGATGCGCGCGCGCTCGAGGGCGTAATGCAGATGGACCTTGCCCTTGAGCTGCGGGCGCGAGAGCTCCTCGCGGAACGGCATCTGGCCGAGCGAGCGCGCGAAGTAGTGCAGCTCGAACGAGCCGCCGCTCGCCTCGAGATGACGCACCATCGCGAGCAGTGGCGTGATCCCGATGCCGCCTGCGACGAGGACGTGATGCGAGGCGGCAGCATCGAGTGCGAAATGGTTGCGGGGCGCGCTGATCGTCAGGACGTCGCCTTCCTTGACGCGCTCGAACAGCGCGCGTGACCCGCCGCGCGAGTCGGCCAGGCGTTTCACCGCGATCACATAACGATGCTTGTCGGTGGGCGCGTTGCACAGCGAGTATTGGCGCACGATGTCGCGATCGATGTTCACGCTGACGTGCGCCCCGGGCGTGAACCGCGGCAGCGGCCGGCCGCTCGCACTCACCAGCTCGAGCGACTTGACCTCCTCCGCTTCGGTCTGGATCCGGCTTACCCGCACCTTCAGGGCGGGGCTCGTCGCCCGCGCGGGAAAGGTGCGGCGCAGGTAGCTGCTCACGCCGCTGTAGCCCAGCACCGGTACGCCCAGGATCCCGAGGAACAGCAGCATCTGGCCCGCCACGCCGCCGATGTAGCCCATGTGCACGGATGCGCACCAGCGATAGATCTTGTTGCCGAGATTGCTGGTCGCGTACGGCGCAAGGCGCAGCACCTCACCCGTGTGCGGATGCAGGTACACGTACGTGTATGCGTTCGGGTGCGGAGCGCCACGCTCGAGCACGTAGATCTCGACCGCCTGTCCGGGCTTCCGCGCCGGCTCCATCACGGCCTTCGTGGGCTGGTCCGTGACGGCCTGCACGCGTTGCCACAGCGCGCCCAGCGTCAGCGGCTCCGTACCTTCCGCGGCAAGGCTCGCCTTGGGCTTTGCCGACGCCGGCGGCGCGCCGACGGCGATGTTGATGGCATCGCGTACCCAAGTGAACGCGAGCGGCAACGAGGTCAGCGAAACGAGCAGGATGACGGCGCTCGCGTACACGCCGATCGTGCGGTGCAGGTTCAGATCGAACGCGCGCCCTTTGAGATGCGTGCGCAGCTTGAACGAGCTTGCGAGCGCGCGGCGCGTGGCCGGCCACCACACGACCAGGCCGATGACGACGAGCACGAGGGAGGTCACCAGAGCCGTGCTGCCGGTGATCAGGTTGCCGGTGCCCGTATCGAGAAAGCGAAAGCGGTGGAGCTGTTCGAGCGTCCCGAACACGCCTCCCCACTGCACGTGCCGATCGAGAACTTCGCCCGAGCACGGGTCGAGATACACGCCCTGCTTGTCGTCGAAGCGCACCATCGTCACGGCGAGGTTCTCGCTGCCGATCTCGACACGCGCGAGGCGGCCGTCGGGATGGGCGGCGCGCGCCCGCGCGATCAGATCGTCGAGCGGCAGCGGCCTGCTGCACGCAGCGACGTTCAGCTCGCGCTCCACGACCGGCGCGAGTTGCGGCCTGAACACGAGCGTGAGGCCGGTCAGCGCGATGAAGATGAGCACGAGTCCGATGGTGAGGCCCGACCAGCGATGCACGACGAGCATGGAATTGCGAAGCGATGCGTTCATGGTTGGATGAGCGTTGTCCGAAGCGGAGACCCGTACGGCGGCCGATGCAACGATTCTGTCGCCCGCTCCTCAACGGAATCTGACTGCGTTCTGAATTGCCGTTCAGGTGGCGCGAACGGGCAGCGCGAGGCATGCGCACACGTGCCGCGGCGCGCGCCTGTTTCGTACGAGTGGGTGCGCGACGCGAGTCGGTGCCGGGTACGGCGCCGCCGCGACGCGCCGTTCAACGCTTCAGAGATCGAGCACCAGGCACTTGCTCTTGGCGCGCGAAACGCAGACGAGCATCTTGTCGTTCGCCTTGCGCTCGGCCTCGCTCAGGAATGCGTCGCGATGGTCCGGCTCGCCTTCCAGCACGCCGGTGAGGCACGTGCCGCAAACGCCCTGCTCGCACGACGTCAGGTTCTGGACGCCATGCTGCGACAGCACCTGCACGATGCTCTGGTCGGCGCCGACGGTGAACGACCCTCCCGTGCGCGCGAGCTTGATCTCGAACGGTTCGCGCGGACCCGCCGATGCGAGCGGATCGGCGGTGAAGTACTCGATGTGGATGCTCTCCGGCGGCCAGGTTGCGCCGGCGATCTCCTCGACGACGTCCATGAACGGCCGCGGCCCGCAGATGTAGAGATGCGCGCCATCGGGCCGCTGCCACAGCAGCGTGTGCAGGTATTCCCGCACGCGCTCCGGCTCGACGGCGTAATGGAACGCAACCTTGCCTTGGAAACGAGGTTGCGACAGCTCGTCATGGAACGCGGTCTGGTCGAGCGAGCGCGTGAAGTACTGCAGCTCGAACGAAGCGCCGGTGCGCTGCAGGTGATGCGCCATGCACAGGAGCGGTGTGATGCCGATCCCGCCCGCGATGAGCAGGTGATGCTTCGCCGACGGCGCGAGCGGGAAGTGATTGCGCGGGCCGCTGATCGACAGCACGTCGCCCACGTCGACGCGCTCGTGCATCGCTTCGGAGCCGCCGCGCGAACCGGCCACGCGCTTGACGGCGATCCGATAGCTGCCGGTCTCGACCGGGTCGTTGCAGAGCGAGTACTGCCGGACCGTGCCTTCCTCGCACGTCACGTTGATGTGCGCGCCCGGCGTGAAGCTCGGCAGCGTGGCGCGCGCGACCGGCACGAGCCGGAACGATTTCACGTCGGTGGCCTCGTCGCGCATGCTCTCGACGCGCACCTGGAACGTCGGGGCGACCCTTGGGGCTCCGAACTTGCGGCGCAGCCACGGGCTCAGGCCCGAATACGCCTGAACGGGGATCGCGAGCGCGCCCAGCAGCAACGCGATCTGGAACGGCAAGCCGCCCACCAGGGCGGAGTGCAGCACGATCATGTACAGGTAGATCTTGCGCCCGAGGCTCACGTCGCTCGCGTAGCGGATCGTACGGAGCGTGTCGCCCGTGTACGCATCGAGATACACGTAGGACTTCGCGTCCTCGTGTGGCGCGCTCTGCTCGCGAATCTCGAATTCGACGGCGTCGGTCGGCTTCACCGGAAGACGGATGCTCACCCAGTCCTGGTCGGGAACGACGGTGCGCGCGCGCTGCCAGAGCGCTTCGAAAGGAAGCGGTGTCGCGCCGGCGTGGGCAGGCGCGGTCACTTTCTTGTCGGGCAGCCCTCCGAACGCGGCGTAGATCGCTCGTTGCAACGGCGTGAACGCGATGATGACGCCGGTGAATGCGATCACGAGCAGCAGCACGCTCGTGTAAATGCCGACGACCTTGTGCAGGCTGAGCGTGCGCGCGATCCCCGGCAGGCGGGGATTGAACTTGATCGCGCTCCTGAACACGAGACGCGTGCGCGGCCACCACAGCACGATGCCGCCGATGATCAGCAGGACCAGAAACGCAGCCGTGCTCCAGCCGGCGATGTCCTTGCCGACCTCGGGCAGGAAGCGGAAGCGGTGCAGGCCGTCGAGCGTCCCGAAAAAACCACCGTACATGTTCTGCGTTCCGAGCACCGCGCCCGTGCATGGATTCACGTAAACGTAATCGCGATCGGCGAACAGGATCTGCGTCGAAGCGGTATCGGCGCCATCGGTCTCGATCGAGCGCACGCGACCGCGGTGCACGGCTTGTGCACGTGCCATCAGATCATCGAGGGGCAGACGCCGCTCGCACCGGGGAACGAGAAGGAGATCGCCGTTGACCGCGTGGTCGAGCGCGGGACGCAGCACGAAGCCCGCCCCGGTCACCGCGAGGAACACGATCACGATGCCGAGGATCACGCCCGTCCAGGCATGGAAGTCGAGCAGTCGGCGGCGGAACGTGGGACTCATGGTGGGTCTCCTCGGATACGGCTAGCGGACGTCGGGTTCAGCTGCGATCGAACGCGAGTCGAAAGGAGCGGACGCGGCGCGTGCATCGGGCTTCGTCTGCGTGCCGCTCAATCGAGCTTCGCCCGTTCGCGCGCGAGATCCTGCGCGCTGAGCGGCACGTAACCCTCTTCGGTGTCCTTGAACGCAGCGACGATGGCCTGGCCTTCCGGCGACAGCACGAGGCGCATGTATTCCTTCACGAACGGGTCGAGCGGCTTGCCCGGAATGCGGTTCACGTACATGTGCACGTGCGGCGAATACGGATAGCGCCCCGCCGCGACGCTGTCGTAGGTCGCGTCCGCGAACGGCTCGCCATCCGCGCTCGCGATCGGCAGCAGCTTCGCGTTGCCGGACACGGCGGCGGCATCGACAAAGCCGGCGATTGCGATGCCATACGGATCGTTCGCGACCGCCTGGACGATGTCGGCGGCCTTGGGCAGCGGCTCGTAACGGCGCGTGAACGGGAGCTTGCTCATGTGCGTGAGGCGCAACGACGTGGCGACGCCACCATCGTCGCGCGGTCCGTACACGTGGATGGCCCGGTTCGCCCATTCGCCCTTGAGCCCGAGTTGCTTCCATTGCGTCAGGTCGCCTTCGGGGGCGCCGGTGGTGAAGATGCGCGTGATCTGCGCGACGGTGAGTCCGGCGAGCGGATTCTTCGCGTTCACGTACACGGCGGGCGGATTCTTCAGCTTGGCGCGCGGGCCGAAGCCGTCGTAGCCGATGCGCACGTCGAACGGCTCGTAGCCGTACACCTCGCGGAATCCGGCGATGTCCGTCGACCAGGCCTCGCGGCCCATCGGTGCAAGCGCCGAAACTCCCGCGGTAAGGCCGCCGATGCCGGTCGAGGAGCCCTCGAGCTTCATGGTGAACCGGAAGCCCGGATGCGTCTTGGCGAACAGCTCGTTGAACCGCTCCATCATCTCCTTCATGCCGTCGTTCCCGACGATGTAGATGGAGCCGTCCGGCAGCACGTACGGCGCGTCCTTTGCAAGCGTGACGGGCGCGGGCGAATACGCGCTCGGCGCTTGCGCAAGCGCGAGGGTCGACACGAGAGCGGCGGCGGTCGTCGCCACGGCGAGCATGCGAACGGAGACGATGTTGGTCATGGCGAGCGAGTCCGATGCGATCAAATGGAATGACGAAGCCGGCGGCAATCAGTCGAGCTTGCGCAGCTCCGCGGCGGCATCACGCGCGCTCAGCGGGATGTAGCCGGCCTCCTGCGCGGCGATGATCGCCTGGCCTTCCTTCGAGAACACGAGCCGCATGTATTCCTTCACGACCGGATCCACCGGCGCGTTGGGCAGGCGGCGCACGTAGAAATACAGATAACGAGCGAACGGATAGCGGTTGCTCACGACGTCCTCGACGGATCCGCTCGAATACGCGCCGCCGTCATCGGCCGCGACCGCGACGAGCTTCAACTGGGGCGTCAGCCGTCCGCTCGCAGCGACGCCGATGCCCGCGGCATCCTCGCTCACGCGCTTCAGGATCTGCTCGGTGTTGCCGTATTGCTCGAGGCCAGGAGTCGAAGGCAGATGCGCGAGATGATGCTTTTGCATGTAATCGCCGAAGCCGCTGTACTCCGGCGTGCCATACGGGTGAACCGCGCGCAACGCCCATTCGCCCTTGGTCCCGACTTGCCCCCAGTGCGTGATGTCGCCCTTCGGATGACCCGTTGCGAAGATGCGCGTGATCTGCTCCGCGCTCAGCCGGTCGACGGGATTCGCCTTGTTCACGTACACCGCGAGGTTGGTCGCGAGCTTCTTTGACGTGTTGGAAGCATGTGCCGCGTGGAGCTCGATGGGCTTGGCGCCCACGATCTTCTCGTACGGCACCAGCTCGACCTGGTTGACCTCGCGACCGAGCGGCGCGAAGAGCGTGACGCCGTGGGTCAGCGCGGGCATTCCGGTCGTCGTGCCCTTCAGGTCGGGTGTGAATCGGAACCCCGGATGCGTCTTGGCGAAGAGCTCGTTGAAACCCGCCAGGATCACATCGACATGCTCGGCCCCCATCACACGGATCGATCCGTCGGGCAGCACGTAGCGAGCATCCTTGCTCAACTGCACGGGCCGTGGCTCATACGTCGGAAGCGCGGGATCGACGGCTGGGGCGGCCCCTGCAGCGCGGACAGCTGCAACGCACGCGAACACCGCCACTGCGGCGATGGCCTGCAGCGGCAACTGGAATGCATGACGGGATGCCATCATCGATCTCCGGCAGTTCAGGGCCGCGATTGTCGCGGCGCTGCCACAACGCAATCTGAAACCGAGCTTAATTTTCGTTCAGGTGCGCGCGAGTCCGTACGCGCGCATTCGTTGCCCCGCTTGCCACTGGGTGCAATAATCGTTCGGCGCCGTCAACGGGAATCGCTTCCGCACATCATGAAGATCCTGATCGTCGAAGATCAGGCCCGGCTCGGGCAGTTCGTGCAGCACGGACTCGCGGAATGCTCGTACACCGCGAAATGGGTGCGCACGTGCAGGGAAGCGAACGATGCGCTTGCCGAGTCGAGCTACGACGTCATCCTGCTCGACCTGAATCTTCCGGACGGCGACGGCATCGACATGCTGCGCAACTGGCGCAAATGCGGCTTCAACGAGCCCGTGCTGATCCTGAGCGCGCGCGACTCGGTCGAGGACCGCATCAAGGGTCTCGACGTCGGCGCGGACGATTACCTGCCCAAGCCTTTCAGCTTCGAGGAGCTGCTCGCTCGCGTGCGCTCGCTCTTGCGACGCCAATCGGCCGTGAAGCAGACGAAGCTCGAGCATCGCGGCATCCTGCTCGACCTGCTGTCGCACACGGTGCACGTGAACGGGAAGCCGATCGAGCTCACGAGCCGCGAGTACGCCCTGCTCGAGATCTTCATGCAGAACCCGGGCCGGATCCTGACGCGCACGCTGATCTCCGAAAAGATCTGGGCTTCGAACTACGACGTCGACACCAACCTGCTCGACGTCTACATGAGCCGCTTGCGCGCGAAGTTCGAGGGCCTTTCGGACAAGCCGCTGTTCAAGACGGTGCGCGGCGTCGGGTATCAGCTGCTGTGAAATCGATCGGCGCGCGGCTCACGGTGTGGTACGCGATCACGGCGACGCTCACGCTCGCCGTGCTGTTCGTGATCGGCTATTACCTGCTCGAGAACCATCTGATCCGCGGCCTCGACCTGCTGAACGAGACCGCGTTCGAGCAGATCAAGATGCGACTCGGGCCGGACTACAAGGACCTGCAGCCAGCGATCGTCGACCAACGGATCCGCGAGACGACGGAATCCGCGTCGGTGCTGTTCTACATCGACATCCACGGTGAGCAGAGCCATCGCTTCTTCCGCTCGCACAACCTGAACGGCAAGACCATCCCGGACGTGCCGGGCCAGCGCAAGTTCAACGTCGAGATGCAGGATATCGGCGAGCTCCGGGTCGGCGAGTTCCTGCTGCCACCGTTCGAGGTGATCATCGCGACGCAGCTGATGCACGTGCGCCAAGTCATGGAAGGCTACGTCGAGGTCTGTTTCGCGCTGCTCGGCGCCATGCTGCTCGCGAGCGTCGTCATCGGCTTCGGCCTGAGCCGCATGGTGCTGCGCCCCGTGCGCCTGATCCGCGACACCGCGAGCAGGATCGGATCCAACAACCTGAGCGAGCGCATCCCCGTCGCCAACGTGAAGGACGAGATCTCGGACCTCGCGCGCCTGCTGAACGAGATGTTCGATCGGCTCGAAGGCGCGTTCGACCGCATCCGGCGCTTCACCGCGGAAGCATCGCACGAGCTGAAGACGCCGTTGTCGCTGGTCCGCCTGCATGCCGAGAAGATGCTCGTCACGGGTGACCTGCCGAGCGCACATCGGGAATCGGTGCTGGTGCAGCTCGACGAGCTCTCGCGCCTGAATCACGTGATCGAGGAGCTGCTGTTCATCGCGCGCGCCGACGCGAAAGCGGTCAACCTCGAGCTGAAGGAGCACGACGTGCTCCGGTTCCTGCAATCGTTCGCGCAGGACGCGACCGTGCTCGCTGAGCATTACGGCTGCCAGTTCGCGTTCGAGCACACCGGCAGCGGCATGGCGGACTTCGAAGGCAAATGGATCCGGCAGGTGCTCCTGAACCTGCTGACCAATGCGCTGAAGGCGTCGCCGCGCGGCGGTCGCGTCACGCTCCGGTCGGAGATCGGCAATGGGCTCTGGCGCGTGAGCCTGGAAGACGAGGGTCCCGGCCTCGACGCCGAGCAGCGCGTGCGCATGTTCGAGCGCTTCGTGCGTTTCCCGCGCGCGGGCGAGGAGGACAAAGGCACGGGCCTCGGCCTTGCGATCTGCCGCAGCATTCTCGACCTGCATCGCGGCGTGATCTTCGCCGAGCCGGCAACGCCGGCCCGCGGGCTCCGCGTCACCTTCGAGATCCCGTCGCGCACAGGGCCGCCGTCCGGAAGCGTGCACGACGCGCTCGCGGCAGATGCACGCGCGACGGCGCAGGAGACGAGCACCGGCAATCGGCCTGAGCGCTACAGCACGGTGCCACCGCTACCCTGAGCAACGCGGTAGCGTGTCGCAGAACTCACGCCATGGCGCGTGGTCTACGTGACGCGCGCAGCGCATCCGTACCGTCCCTCGCCGCTTGCCGAGCACCGATGCCACGCTGGATCTGTTGCCTGTTCGCAGCGCTTGTGTCCCTATCGGCGAGCGCCGCCGTCACGGTCTCGTTCGTGCAACCGGACCGCTACACCGATGCAGGTGACTGGGACCGAAACCCGCTCGCCACCATGCTCGAGCTGCGGCAACACCTGCAACAGCTCGGGGCGCGATATCTGCCGCCCGCGTACGCGCTCGATATCGCGATCCTCGACGTGAAGCTTGCCGGCGCAGCGCGCAGCGTGCGCGGCGTCAATCCCGAAGTGCGGGTGCTGACCGGCGACGCCGATTGGCCGCGCATCGAGCTTGCGTATACGCTTCGCTCGGGCGCGACCGTCGTGCGCTCCGGGCGCGAAACGCTCGTCGATCACGCCTATCTCCGGCGCATCGACTTCGCGTACGCGTCCACGACGCCACTGCCGTACGAAAAGCGCATGCTCGACGAGTGGTTCGACGCACGCTTCGGCTTCCTCAGAAGTCCATCTTCGCACTGAAGCGCACCGAGCGGTCCATGCCGATGCCGTACGTGCCGGTCTGCACGGAGTTCCAGTAGCGCAGGTTGCCGAGGTTGTCGCCCGTCAGCTGGAAGTTCACGCGCTTGCCGGCGATCTGCGTGGCGTAGCTCACGCCCGCGTCGTACAGCGTGTAGCCGCGGATATAGCCCTGGTTTTCCGGATTGACGGGTCGGCTCGAGATCATCTTCAGCCCCGCGCGCAGCGACAGGCCGCGCACGTACGGCACGCGATAGGTCACGCCGGCGTTGCCGTTCCACTTCGGCGTGTTCTCCGGCACCTTGCCGTCGATCAGCGGCTGCAACGGCGAGACCTGCGTCGCCTTGAGGCGCAGCACCGCCAAGTTGACGCGCCATTCGCGCGTGATGTCGTACGACACCGTCGCCTCGACACCCTTGTACGAAAGGTCGCCGTTGTACGCGAAGATGTTGCTCACGGGGTCGATGACCGCGTTCGCGCGCGTGATGTCGAACCACGATGCGCTGATCGACAAGCCGCGGAAAAACGAGTCGCGGATGCCGATCTCCTTCTGCTTCGAGATCGCCGGCGGCAGGATGACGTTGGCGTTCGCGGCGTTGGCAGGCGCGGCCGTGCCGGCTTCGAGGCCTTCCATGTAGCTCGCGAACAGCGTGGTCGTGGGCCGGATGTCGTACAGCGCGCCGTATGCCGGCGACGTGACATGGCTCGTGCTGGACACGTTGCCGTTCTTCTCGTCGTCCGTGGTCCGGCGCACGCCAAGCAGCAGCTTGAGCGGCTTCAGCACGGTGATCGTGTCGTACGTGTAGAGGCCCGTGTCCTTGCTGTCCTGCGGCGCGTTGGCGTTGCCGGGCTTCGTCAGCACGGGCTCGGCCAGCACGATCGGATCGAAGATGTTCTGCCGCTGCGCGAGCGTCAGGTTCTGCACGTCATAGGTCGCCGAATAGCGATCGCTGCTCGATGCGCCCACGGTCAGGTCGTGGGAGAGGAACCACGTGCGGAAATGGCCGAGGACCTCGGCGCGATAGAACGTGTTGCGGTAATCGTTCGTGAGCGGCTGCACGGTGACGACGCCGTTCGCGCCCGTGACGGGGTCGTAGTTGCGAATGCGAACGGTGTTGCGATGCCGGTGCGCGTCCGACTGGCCTGCTTGCGCGAGCACGCTCCAGCCGTCGGTGATGATGAAGTCCGCGCGGCCTTGCACGTTCGTCGTGCGCGGCGAGTACACGTTCCAGCCGTCGATCAGGTTGTTGCGCGGGTTCGGCACGCGCGTGATCGGCACGACGCCGTTCACCGCGGGCAGCAGCCCGATGCCTGCCTGTTCGGGAACATGCCGTGCGTAATGCTCGACGTCGGCCTGGAACGTAAGCCGGGAGGTCGCGCGGTAATCGAGGCCGACGCTCTCGAAGTGACCGTCGCCGCCGAGATCGTGCACGCCGTTCTCGAGATGCGTGGCGGAAGCGTTCACGCGCACGCCGAGCTCCCGCTGCGGTCCGAAGCGCCGGCCGATGTCAAGGCTGCCACCGTACTGTCCGAACCAATTCCCGGCGATGCCGAACGTCGTGACGTCGCGCGGTCCCGCTCGCTTCGTCACGAAGTTGATGATGCCGGCGGGACTGGCGACACCGAACATGAGCGCATTTGCACCCTTCAGCGTTTCGACGCGCTCCTTGTTCTCGGTCGGATTCGTGATCACGCCCGCCACCGGCAGCCCGCCGTCGAGCCGGTAATTCGAGAACAGGTTCAGCTTGATGCCGCGGATCGAGAAGGCATCGTTCGAGCTTCCCGCCGAGTTGGTCGGCTGGACGCCCGCGACGTTCTTGATCGCTTCCGAATAACCTTCCTGCGTCGACTGCTGCAGCGCCTGCCCCGAGACGATCTCTTTCGTCATCGGCAGGTCCTGCTTGTTGCCGAGCTCCTGCTTGTTGTACTCCTCGACGGGCCGGCGCTCGTCCGCTGCCGCGATTGCGGGATAGCCCTGGTCGAGCGCAGCCGAAGTGGGAATGCGGGCGCGGAGCTCGTCCGCGATCTGCTGGGCTTGCCGCTCGAGCGCCGTCATCGGCGTCGTGAGGCCATACGGAAACACGAGCACGAGGATGCCGACGCGATCGCCTGCGGCATCGAGCAGCGGCAGGCTCCATTCCACGCGCCGGCCCTTTTCGTCGACTTCGCTGCCCGGCTTGCCGGTTTGCAGTACGGCAAGCTCCTCGGCATCGGCGGGCTTGCCGATGCGGCCGATGTTGGACGCGACGATCACGTACGCATCGCCCGTGCGCGGCGTTCGCGCGCGGAGCGTCATCACCTCGAGCTGGGGATAGCGCGCCAGCGTGTCGTCGACGAGCGATTGCGCATACGGGTGGGCTTCGATGCGCGGGTCGAGCCGCGCCGGATCGGTCAGGCTCTTGGCGTCGAGGATGCGCCGGCTCATCTCGTCCCGGATCTGTCCCGCCTTGGCCAGGAGAGCGTCCTCGTCGGTGCCCGCGGGATACGGGAACGTGAACTCCACCGCACCGACGATCTGCCGGTAGATGTCGAACAGCGGCAGGGCGACTTCGACGTTCTGGTCACCGCGACGGTTGATTTCGATCCGCGGATGGCCGGTGCGGGCGACCTCGGCATCGTCCGGATCGGACGCGCGACCGACGCGCGCGGGCGTCTTGGCCGCCACGATCGTCGTTGCAGCTGCGCCTGGCGCGGCTGCATGAAGGTCGACCTGCAACAGATCGGGATAACGCGCGGCGGTCGTGTCGACGAGATACTGCGCGTAGTTCTTGCCCGCGACCTCGATGGGTGTCGTCCTGCCGCTCGACGTCGCTCTGGCCGGTCCCGGCGTACCAGGCACCTGCGTGCCCGACGCCGGCGTGCCGGATGTCACCGTGCCGGGCGCCTGGTTCTGGGCGGAAACGTCCAGCGCCATCGTCGCGAGCGCAAGCGCAATGCCCACCGCAATGCGTTTCTTGTTCATTCGGGCTCCTCCGTGCGGCAGCGGCAAGATAGCCGGTGCGGCCGGATCGCATTCTTGGCGGCGACTCTGAGCCCATCCTGAAGGCCGGATTAATTTTGATTCAGGAATGCGCGCCCTTCTTCGCGCGTGCGACGTTCCGTTGCGCTCGTCGCATGCGAGCGCGCGGGCTCGCGGCGATGTCAACTCACACCGGGACACCGCCCGATGCAACGCCGCTGTCGCCGCGCGCACTGTTCGCATCCCCGGGCGCTCGGGACCGACATCGTCGAGCACGCCAGCGCCGTCGACGGGACCGCGGCCGAAACCGCGCGATGCGCTGCTCGACGCTGCCGATGCCATCCGGTTGCACGTTGGCCGTTGCCGTCTCACACTGGCGCACGAAGCCATCCTCGGAGAAGGCCATGCGCGATGTGCCGGCCGGTGCAAGCGGTTCGTTCTCGCTGGTCGTATTACCCGAGCACCTCGCCAGCCGGTTCAAGGATGCAACGCTCCCGCCGGTTCTCTCCACGCCCGTGATGATCATGGCCATGGAGAACGCGGCACTGGAAGCGATCAAGCCGTACTTCGAGCCCGGCGAGACGTCCGTCGGCACGCACGTCGACGTGCTGCATCTCGCGGCAACGCCCGTCGGACAGCGCGTCGTCGCGTTCGCGGAGGTCACCCGCGCGGACGGGCGCAACGTCGAGTTCCGCGTCGGCGCGCGCGATGAGCGCGAGGAGATCGGCCGCGGCACGCACGCACGCGTGGTGATCGATCTCGCGCGCTATACCGAGCGGCTGCACGCCAAGTTCGCCACCAGCGGCTGAGGCAGCACGCGCGCATCGCAGCGTGCGCGCGACGTCACGCGCGCAACGGCTCCGGCGCGCGCCGACGCCGGTACTCGCGCCACGTCAGCGCAATGACGACGAGATCGACGACCGTGAGCACGATCAGCACGGGAGAACGCGTCAGGTGAAAGCGGTAGAGCTGATACGCCACGAAGGCGGAGAACACCGCGATCGCGAGCGGGTAGTACGACGCCTTGCCGCGAATAAGCCCCGCGAGCAGCCAGAGCTTCACTGCGCCGTGAGTCACGAGATAGACGCCCGCGAAGTGCCGCTGCGACATCGAGAACCCTTGCGTCCACGTGTACAGGCGCTCGAACACCACGTCGCCGCGACCGGCGAGGAGCTCGCGGTGCGCGAGCATCTCGATGAACCGGAGCACCGCATCTTGCGGCACGACGTACACGGCCACGCCGCCCAGCACCTCGAGGGCCGCGAACACGGCCTTCACGACGAGGCTCGCCGCGAATGCCGCGTGCAACGGGTCGCGCAACGGTGGCGCGTTCACCACGCGGTCGGGTCGAGCGGACGCACGTCGGCTGCTGGCGCGCGCCGCGTGGCGGCAGCACGAGCTCGCGCGAGCGTTGCATTCGTAATCGTGGCGAAACAGCGGCGCGACACGGGCGTGACATCATCCGCGCTCGGGGGCTGCCTCGCTGCGCGCGCGGGCTGCGGGTCGATGGGGCGTCTGGGCATGGAGATCCGCATGAAGCGCTTCGCACGCTCGCTCGGGTTGCTGGGCATTGTATGGGTTGCGTTCGCCGGCGCCGCGCGCGCCGCGAATCTCGATGACGCGGTCATCCTGGTCGCAACGCCGGAGCTCGACGGCACGCCGCTCGAGCAGGCCGTGGTGCTCGCGACGCCGCTGCCCGGCGGCACGCACATCGGATTCATCCTGAACAAGCCGACGAAGCTGAGGCTCGATCAACTGTTCCCCGACCACGCCCCGTCGCGCAACGTCCGCGAGCCGACGTATCTCGGCGGACCCGCGTTCACCTCCGCCGTGTTCGCGATCACGCGCAAGGCGCCCAAGGACGCGAAGGTCGTGCTTCCGCTCGTCCCGGGTGTGCTCGCCGTGTTCGATGCTGCATCCGTCGATCGCGTGATCGAGAGCACGCCGAACGACGCGCGCTATTTCCTCGGCGTGATGTACTGGGATGCCGGCGAGCTCGAAGACCAGGTCGACCAGAACGCATGGGAGACCGGCCCGGCCGATGCCGACGTCGTGCTGCCGCGGAGCACGCGCGGACTCTGGAACGCGCTGCGGAAGCCGATGGCGTGAAGCGGCAGCGCAATCCGGCGTGCGTGGATCGACGCGGCGACGAGCGTTAGCTCTCGAGCATCACGGCTCCGTCCGGACCCCAGTTGACCTTGGTGATGCCCGGCTCCTCCGCCTCGAGCCGCCGCAACTCGACTTCCTGCGCGGAGATGATGCGGCGCTGCGCACGAACCTCGTCCGCGAGCTGCCGGTTCTCGCGCAGCAGATCGCCGTGGCGCAGCGCGTGCGCAACCGCGGAGCGAAGCTCGGCGCCGTTCCACGGCTTCGCAACGTAGCGGAACACGTTGCAATCGTTGATCGCGGAGACGAGCGCGTTCAGGTCCACCGCCGCGCTCAGGATCATGCGCATCGCGTCCGGCTGGATCGCGGCGATGTGCCGGAGCAGGGTGATGCCGTCCATCACGGGCATGCGGTAGTCCGTGATGACGAGCGCGAATGCCGTCTCCCGTGCGCGGTCGAGCGCCGCATGGGGCGAGACGAACGCCTCGATCGCGATCCTCGATTGCGGGGCAAGGCCCGGCAGCGACTGCGCGAGCACGCGCCGCAGCGCCCTGAGCACGTTGCCGTCATCGTCGACGAGCATCACACGGTACATCCGGCCTCCTTTGCCGCCGTTCGCACGTGAACGGTGAATGCGCAGCCTTCGGAGCGTTCGAATGCCTGGATGCGCCGGATCACCGCCTCGTTCAGGACGTAGTTGCGCGCGAGCAGCATCATTCCGTCGCGCGCCGTGAGATTGCGCGACAGCGTCATCCCCGGTCGCAACTGGTGCGTGCCGATCGCCGCTTCCGGACCGTCGCGATCCTCCTCCGGGCGCTCGAGCAACGTGAGCAGGGCGTCCACGACGACAGGGTCGTAACGCTTGCCGCGACAATGGATGACGTACGCCTTGGCGTCGAGCGGCCCGTGACGGCGCGACAGCAGCGTGCCCGCGCAGATCGCATCGTATTCGTTCGCAACGGCGAGAATGCGCGCGCCGAGCGGAATCTCGTCGCCGGCGATGCCGCGCGGATAACCCGTGCCGTTGAACAGCTCGTGATGATGGCGGATCAGCAACGCCGCGCCCGCGAGTTGCTCCACGCTCATGAGCGCGGCCTCGCCCTTCTCCGGATGGCGCATGACCAGGACGCGCTGTTGCGCACTCAGCTGATCGAACGGCTTCGCATGCAGCTCATCGGGCAGCCCGAGCTTGCCGATGTCGTGCAGCATGCCCGCGAGCATCACGTCCTGCGCTTCCGTCCGCGACACGCCGAGCGCGCACGCGAGCCGCCACCCGAGGTTCGCGACGCGCTGCGAATGACCCGCAATCGCGCCGCTGCGCATCTCGATCAGGTTGCCGAACACGCGTACGGACGCGAGGAAGTTCTTCTTCAAGCGCTCGTTCGCAGCCTCGAGCTCCTGCGTGCGTGCCGCAACCTGCTCTTCGAGACCCGCGTTCAGCGTTTGCAGCTCACGATTCTGTTGCCGCGTCAGCGCCTCCAGCCGAAGCTTCTCCTTCGCGAGCGCACGTCGCTCGAGCGCGTGCCGCACGACGAGCTGCAGATCGCGATCGTCCCAGGGCTTCGCGACGTAACGGTAGATCTCGCCGCGATTGATCGCCGCCATCGTGCCGGCGACATCGGCATAGCCCGTCAGCAGCAATCGCATGGTGTCCGGCCAGCGCGCTCGCACGGCCTCGAGCAGTGCTGCGCCGTCCATCCCCGGCATGCGCATGTCGGAGATCACCACGTCGACCTCCTCGTGCGCCAGCAGCTCCAGCGCGCTTGCCCCCGAGCTTGCGGTCAGCACCGTGTGGCCATCCCTGCGCAACAGCCGGTTGAGCGCATTCAGGATGTTGCGCTCGTCGTCGACGCAGAGAACGCGCCCGGCGAGCCGCTCGCATCCGTCCGTGCGCGCGACCGCAGCGTTCGCCGGCGCCGTGGATTCCATTGGCCCTGCAAGCGTCGCGTCCATGTGTCGGGATCAGGTGCGCGGCTCGGGACGGCGCACCGGAAGCACGACGCGGAACGTCGTGCCGACTCCGAGCTCGCTCGAGACCTCGATGCGTCCGTTGTGCTTGCGAACGATGCCATACGACAGCGACAGGCCGAGTCCCGTGCCTTGCCCGACCGGCTTGGTGGTGAAGAACGGGTCGAAGATGCGCGCCCTGTGCTCGGGCGCGATGCCGCTGCCGTTGTCCTGCACCTCGACGCAGATCTCGCCACCGCTACAGCTCGTCCGCACGCTGATCACGCCGTCCGCGCTGATCGCGTGCGCGGCATTCACGAGCAGGTTCATGAACACCTGGTTCAGCTGGAACGGAAGGCATTCGATCTCGGGCACGTCGCCGTATTCCTTGACGACACGCGCCTTGTACTTGAGCTCGTTGTGCACGATGTTGAGCGTGCTCTCGAGGCCCGTGCGCACGTCGGCCCACTGCCACTCGTCCTCCGCGCCAACGTGCGAGAAATCCTTCAGGTCCTGCACGATCTTCTTGACCCGCGTGATGCCCTCCTTCGACTCGTTCATGAGCGAGAAGATGTCGTCGCGCACGAAATCGAGGTCGACCTCCGCCTTCCGGGCGGCGATGCCGGCGCGATGCTCTGCGCTCAACGACGATTCGCACGTCTCGTACTCGCCGATGACCACCCACAGGTCGCCCAGGTACCGCTCGAGCGCGCTCAGGTTCGAAAAGACGTACCCGATCGGATTGTTGATCTCGTGTGCCACCCCGGCCGCCAGCTGCCCGATCGACGCCAGGCGATCGGATTGCATCAGCTTGGCTTGCGCATCCTGCACGCGCTGCGACAATGCTTCCATGGCGCGGCTCTGCTCGAGCTCGAGCTCGCGGCGCTCGATCGCGAGCGCGAGCGCTTCGGCCAGCACTGCGCCGAACGCCGCGTCGTGACGCGCGAAGGAGCCCGCGCGGCCAACGCGCTCGACGATGATCACGCCGGCACCCCGTTGCCCGAGGTCCAGCGGCCACTGCAGCCGACTCGTTGCATCGCAGGCCGTGCCGCCTGCGCGCGCGAGCGGCGCGAGGCGACCCGACGTGCGATCGGTGACCAGGAGCGACGCCGCCGACGCGGCACACGCCTGCACGACGTGCTGCACGAGCTTGTCCGCAACGGCGGCGAGCCGATCGTCCGTGGTGACCGCGTGGGCGAAGGTGCGCAGGATGTTGCGCCACGCCCCGTCGCACGAGGGCGGCATGACTCCGGCAGCAACCGTCGCGGGCGCGTGTTCGTCGGCGCATGTGCATGCAGCCGTGGCATCGATGGGTTCGCAGGACATGAGCTGTGCTCCTCAGGCGTAAACGGCCGACGCGTCCCGCATGTCGTGCTCCAGATCCTGCAGCCATGTCCTGAGCGCGACGCGAGCGACGTTGGTGCGGGTCCACGCCGCGTGCGACAGCAACGGCACGAGATCGGCGCCCGGTCGTCCGAAGTCCATGGCGTGGCACATGGCGTCGGCGACGTGAACGACGCATGCGAGCATCGAGCTGGTCGCAGTGGGCGCATGGTGAAAGGCGACCGCATCGGCAATCGCCTCGGGCAATCGCCAGTGCGCGATCAGAACGGCGCCGGCTTCGGCGTGATCCGTGCCGAGCGTCGCGCGCTCCGCTTCCATTGGCCAGCAGTCGGCCGCGCGCTGCATCGAAACCGCCGCCCGATACTCGACGGGCGCGACCGCAAGCAATGCGAGGCAGCCCAGGTCGTGCAGCAATCCCGCGGTCGCACACCATTCCTGATCCGCGCCTGCCGTGCGCGCGATGCGGCGCGCGCAACACGCAACGGCTACCGCATGGCGCCAGAATGCGCGCGCCTCGAAGAACTCGGCATCGAGCGCAGCGAAGCGATTCATCACGGCGGCGCTCGTCACCAGCGTGCGCGCATTGCGGAGCCCGATGACCGTGATCGCATCCTTCACGCTCGCGATCGTGCGCGCGAGGCCGTAGAAGGGCGAGTTCGCGACGCGCAGGATGCGTGCGGCGAGCGCGGGATCCTTCGCAATGGCGCGCGCGACGTGGTCCAGCATCGCATCGTCATCGGCGAGCAGACGCAGCACTTCGAGCACCGTCGCCGGCAGTCCGGGCAGCTTGCGCACGCGCTCGAGCACGCTAGCGCTCATGGTCGCCTTCGCCTTCGCGTTCGCGGCGATGCTCGAGCACGGCGCTCGCGAGAGCACGCGCGAGCACGTCGTCAGCGACCTTGCGGAAGAGGTACTGCACGCGATCGCGGACGCGCTTCGCGGTCAATGGGTCGCCAGCGGACGGCTCGAGCGGCGTCACGCGGCCTCCCTGGCTTCGGTGAGCATGAGCAGGCTGCCGCGCGAGCACGAGCTCTCACCCATCGGCTCGCGCCAGAGCCGCAGCGCGCGACCCGCCACGATGACCGTGCTTTCGCGCTCCGCCGCCGCGAGCGCCCGTCCGAAGTCGACGGGCAGGACATCGTCGACGTGCTCGCCGAGCAGCGTCGGGCCGGTGCCCACGAGGGTGTGCGCCATGTCGTTCGCGAGCGCGATCACGCCGTCCTCGTCGATGCCGATCACGCCGACGGGCACGCGCTGCAGCGCTTCCTGCGCTACGGACAGCGTTTGCTGTTCCTGCTCCACGCGCCGCGATTGCTCGGTCACGAGCTTCTCGAGGCCGTCGTTCATGCGCGCGAGCTCCGCGTTCGCGGCATGGAGCTCGCGTGCCATGCGCTGGTTTTCGGCGACGAGGTCGTAGCGCCGGAACGCCTCGGCGATGTTGTCGCGCAACTGCTCGTCGTCCCACGGCTTGGTCAGGAACTTGTAGATGGCGCCCTCGTTGATCGCTTCCGTGACCGACGTGAGCTCGGTGTATCCGGAAAGCACGATGCGCACCGTATCCGGATAGAGCGCTTTGACGTTCCGCAGGAAGTCGACGCCCGTCATCTCGGGCATGCGCTGGTCCGAAACGATGACCGCGACCTCGTTCGCAGCGAGCAGCTCGAACGCCTGGCTGGCGCTCGTCGCCGTCAGGATGCGATACGGCTCGCGACGCAACAGGCGGCGTAGCGTCGCGATGATGTTCGGCTCGTCGTCGAGGAGCAACAGGGTGCGTCGCATGCCGTCGGCAGGCGCGGCGGGTGCGAGCTTCGTGGTCTGCATGAGGCCGCCGATCGCGTCGGCAGCGACAGGCGGGCTCACGAGATAGCCTTGCACGAGCGCGCAGCCGTTCATGCGCAGGAAGCCGAGCTGCCCCTCGGTTTCGACGCCTTCCGCAATGGTGCGCATGCCGAGCGAATTCGCCATCGCGATGATCGCCTTCACGATCGCCGCGTCGTCGACATGGCGCGTCACGCCGCTCACGAAGGCGCGGTCGATCTTGACCGTCGAGATCGGGAATCGCTTCAGATAGTTGAGGCTCGAGTACCCCGTGCCGAAATCGTCCAGCGAGAGCTCGATGCCGATGAGGCGCAGCTCTTTCATCGTTTCGTGCACCGGATCGCTCTCGTGGAGCAGGATCGTCTCGGTCAGCTCGAACGCGAGATGCTCCGCTTCGAGGCCAGTCTCGGCGAGCACACGCTGCACGTCGCGCGCGAACGTCGGCTGCTCGAGCTGGCGCGCCGAGAGGTTCACCGCGACGCGAAGATCACGATGGCCGGCGAGGTGCCAACGCTTGGTCGCGGCGCACGCATTGCGCAACACCCATTCACCGAGCGCCGTGATCAGGCCCGTCTGCTCCGCGAGCGGAATGAAGCGATCCGGGCGCAGCAGACCGTAGCGGGGGTGCCGCCAGCGGACGAGCGCTTCGACGCCCACGATGCGCCCGGCTTCGACGTCCGCGATGGGCTGGTACTCGAGCTCGAACTGGTTCTGCACCAATGCGTGGCGCAGGTCGGTCGCGAGCTCGACGTGCTCCTGCGCGCTCGTGCTGATCTCCTCGTCGTAGAACTGCAATTCGCAGCCGCCGCGCTGCTTCGCCCGATGCATGGCGCCGTTCGCGTTGCGCACGAGCAGATCGGCGGTGCTGCCGTCGCGCGGATAGACGCTCACGCCGACGCTCGCGGTGGCGAAAATGCCGCGCCCGTGCACCGCAAAGGGCTCCTGGAACGCGTCGAGCACGCGACGCGCGGCGTCGACGGCATCCTCGTTCCGCGTGACACCCGTGATGAGCACGATGAACTCGTCGCCCGCGACGCGCGCGACGGTATCCGCGTTACTCGAAGCCGAGCTCAATCGACGTGCAACCGCGACCAGGAGCCCGTCACCGCACTGGTGGCCGTAGCTCTCGTTGACGAAGCTGAAGCGATCGATGCCGACGGACACCACGGCGCCGCCGCACTCTGTCGTCCGTGCCTGCAAAAGCGCCTGGCCGATGCGGTCGAGCACGAGATTGCGATTCGGCAATCCGGTCAACGGATCGTGCGTCGCGAGGTACTGGATGCGCGACTGATACTGCCAGCGTTGCGTCACGTCGCTCGTGACGCCATCGAGGCGGACGGGAGTTCCCGTTTCGTCGCGGACGATCGTCGCGCGCGTGTCCAGCCAGCGGATCTCGCCATCGGGCCGGCTGATGCGATACGTGAGGCTCAACACGCCCTGCTGAGCGCATGCGGCCGGATCGCGATCGATCTTGGGCTTGTCCTCGGCAAGGATCACGTCGTGCCACAGCGAAGGGTTCTCGAGGAATGCCGCGCAGGGCCGTGCGTAGATGCGTTCCGTCGCGGGGCTCAGGTAAAGGAAACGCAACGACGGCAACGCCATCGACCACACGACGTCGTCGATCGAGCTCAGGATCGAGCGCATCCGTTCCTCCGACATGCGCAGCGCGTGCTCGGCCTGCACGCGGCGGCTCACGTCGCGGAATGCGACGACGACGCCACTCACGCGCCCCGCTTCCTCGCGCATCGGTGTCGCCGTGTACTCGACCGGGAAGCTGGTTCCATCCGCGCGCCAGAACACTTCATCGGTGACGTGCCGCGTTTCGCCGTCGTGCAAAGTCGCATGGATCGGGCACGCGTCGACGGGATACGGGCTGCCATCCCGTCGCGTGTGATGCATCGTCGCGTGCGCCGCTTTCCCGATCAGCGCACCGACGCTCGCGCCGAGCAGTCGTTCGGCCGCAGGATTCTCGAAGACGATGTTGCCGTCCGCGTCGATGCCGTGAATGCCATCTCCGACCGACGCGACGATCAGCTCGCGCTGCCGGCGGAGATCATCGATCGTCTGCTCGTCGCGCTTGCGTGCGAGCAGCGCGCCGATCTGGGCACCCGTGGTGGCCACCATTGTCGCAAGCGCATCGTCGGGCTGGCGCGCTTCACGGCAATAGAGTGCGATGACGCCGAGCACACGCTCCTGTGCGCGTACGGGGAAGGCGAACGCGGTTCGCAAACCCATCGCCTTTGCAGCCTCGCCGCGCAGGAACGCGGGCTCGCGCGCGACGTCGACGAGCCATGCCGGCGCAGCGCTTGCCCAGATCCGGCCGATCCAGCCGACGTTGCGCGCGATGGTCATCGTGCGATTGCTGGCGGCGAAATGCTCCCCCGCCTCGCCGCCGTCGTGCCACGTGCCGGCATTGCACAGCGCGTGCGAGTCGCCGCTCGCAATCCACAGCTCGCCGACGGACCAGCCGAGCGTCGAGCACAACGCGCGCAGGATGGAGTGCACGGCATCGCCCAGCGTGGTCGCATCCGCTACCGCGGTCGCGATGGCGTGATTGGCCGCGAGCTTCGCCTCGGCCTGCTTGCGCCCCGAGATGTCCTGCGCCATGCCCACGAAGTACTCGATCCCGCCACTCGCGTTGCGAACGGGAGCGAGACCGCGGATCAGCGTCCCGGTGCTGCCGTCCTTGCGCCGATACGTGACCTCGGTGACGGAGTGATCGATCACGCCCGTCGCGATCAGTCCACGCTGGTCGCGAACCCCCTCGGCATCGGCGTCGAGCAGCAGCGCCGCCGTGCTCATGCCAACGATCTCCGTGCGCGTGAAGCCGAACATGTGGGCGAACGCGCGATTGCAGTCGGTGATGTCGCCGTTCAGGTCGATGTGGAACACCGCGACCGCACTCTGCTCGAACGTGGCGCGATAGCGTGCCTCGGCCTCCTTGCGACGGCTGATGTCCTGCATCATCGTGACCAGGTAATCCGGTCGCCCACGCTGGCCGCGCACGACGGAGACGGCCACGTTGACCCAGATCACCGACGCGTCCTTCCGCACGTTCCGCTTTTCGACCGGCGGAACGGACGCGCCGGAATCGTCGGCGAGCACCGCGTCGTATGACGCACGCAGCGCATCGCGATCGTCCGGGTGCGTCACGTCGAGCGCGGTCATCGATCGCAGCTCGTTTTCCGTGTAGCCCAGGATCTCGCAATATTTCCGGTTCGCGCGCAGGAAGCGCCCGTGCCGATCGACGTGCGCAATGCCGTTCGGTGCACGATCGAAGCTCTCGCGCAAGCGGCGCTCGTTGTTCGCGAGCGAGATGTTCGCCAGGCGTTGCCGGCGCATCGCCGCGACCGCGCTGATCGCCACGAGCACGAGCAGCGCGCTGGCGAGCGCCGCGATCAGCAGGTGCAATCGGCGGCGCTCGTAGAACGACGCGAGCGCTTCGGCCTGCGATATCCCGACCGTGACCGCGAGCGGATAGTGCTGCACCCGGCGGAAGCTCACGAATCGCGGCACGCCATCGAAGCGTCCGCGGGCTGCGAACTCGCCATGGTCCGTGGCGAGCATGCCGTCGTGGAGCTGCGTGTTGCGAAGATCCGTTCCATAGCTGTTCATCGTGCCGATACGGCGCACGAGCTCGATGCCGTCCATCCGCGCGAGGCCCATCAGCGCATGCGGCCCGAGGTCGGTCCTGGCATAGAACTCGGTGAAGTAGCGTGGATCCATCCCGACGAGCACGACACCGCCGAACGTGCCGTCGGCGTTGTCGATGCGGCGGCTGATGTGGATCGTCGGCAGGCCGGTAAGTCGCCCGAGCACGGGCACGCTGATGTGCAAAGCAGGGTCCGGGTGGGCGCGATGGAACTGGAAGTACTCGCGGTCGGCGACGTTGACGGCGCGGGCGCCCTGGTCGGTGAGGACGATGTTGCCGTCCCTGTCCGTGATTCCGAGCGTCGTGTACACGCCCTTGGCCATCGTCATGTCCGCCTGCAGGTCCTGCTTCGAAACATCGCGCCCCTGCAATCGATACAGCCGGACGATGAACTGCATGCTGTGCTCGACCTGCTGCAGCGTGCTCGCGGTGTGCACTTCGTACGCCATGGCGAGATTCGTGATCTGGCGAATCGCGTCGAGCTCGTGCTCGCGGCGTTCGTAGTCGAGATGATCGATCGTGGTCGTCCACAGCACCGCGAGCAGCGCGCCCGTGACGATGCCGATCGTCCATCCGACACGCGTTACTGCGCTCATGCGTCGCAGGCCCTTTCGGAACCGGCGCACGATGACAAGGCTTTCGTCGCGTCCGACCGCCACGGCAGTGTCCTCGAACGAACCGCGCGCTCCGCTCGCCCTCCGCACCGGAGGATGCTCGTCAATGCGCGGGAGCGGCTTGGCGGCACCGACCGGAACGGCGATGCAACGCGCGAGCCACCCCGATGCGGCGCAGTGCGGGCCGTTGACCGAAGTCAATCGCGGCCGATCACCTCGTGCATTGGCACACGCGTCGCCATGCGAAGTCGTCCCGAGCGTGGCGCATCGTCACAGCGGAACGGCATGATCGTCGCAGCACGCCGGCGCCGCGACTAACGCACAGCGTCACTAAAGTGCGCGCGATGGATGTGAGCGTGAGCGTTGCGCGCGTCCGCGTTGCAACGCGTCAGCCGACGACCAGCATGGCTTGATGGCGCCGGCGCGCGATGCCGAACAGCACGCCGAGAACGAGCAGCAACATGCCGGCGCCGAGAAGCACGGTGAGCGTTCCGACGCGCTCGGCGGCCTGACCGGCGAGGGTTACGCCCGCGGATTGGCCGAGGAACAGCGAAGCCGCGAACAGCGCGAGGCTGCTCCCGCGTTGCGCGGGCGCCATCTGCGTTGCATTCACCTGCAGCGTGTTGTGCAGCATGTAGAAGCCGAGGCCCGCGAAGAGACATGCGAAGGTCGCGACGACAGGCACGTGCCCGATCGCGATCGCGGCAAAGCACACGGCGAGCAGGATCGCCCCGCCGATCGCCAGTCCCGCTTCGCCGAGCACGCGCACAAGCACACGCGAGGACGCCGCGAAGACGAAGCCGCCGACGCCGTAAAGCATCACCATCGCGCCGGCTATCGTCAGCGGCACGCCGTACGCGCGGTGCAGGTGCGTCGGCACGAACGCGAGCGCGCCGAACAGCAGCACGCCTTCGCTGAACACGCACGCGAGCACGACGCGCGCCCAGCGTACGCGCAGCACGGCCAGGAAGCGCGAGACGATGCCGCGCGTGCCGGTATCGACATGTGCCGGCCGTGGCTCCGCGCGTGCGTAGCGCCACATCACCGTCGCCGCCACTGTGAACCATGCCGTCAAGCCGAGGAACACGGGCGGCGCACCGAAGTGATCGGCGCCGATGCCACCGGCGAGCTGGCCGAGCGCGATGCCGAACATCTGTCCGATGAGGAAGCGCGCGAGCACCGGCTGTCGCTGCTCGTATGCGACGGCGTCGCCGATCCACGCGAGCGAGAGCGGAATCAACGCGCCCGCCGTCGCGCCGGCGAGCATGCGCGCGATCACGAGCGTGCCGAACGTCGGCGCCAGCGCACACGCAAGCGACGTCAGTGCTGACGCGAACGTCGCGCTCGCGATCACGCGGTACTTGCCGTAGCGGTCACCGATGGGGCCGTACGCGAGCTGCAGCACGCCGTACGCGATCGCAAACGCCGTGACGGTCTGGGCGGCGGCGCCAAGCCCGACGTGATACTCGGCGGCGAGGCGCGGCAGCAGCGGATCGCACACGCGAAGCGCCGCGGACGATCCGCACGCGCCGATCGAAAGCGCCACGATCGGCCGCACCGGCACGTTGCTCGCTGCATTCGGGTCGCCCTTCATGGGACCGATCGTACGATAATGGTCACGCCATCGTTCGCTTTTCCTGAACCCGGCATGAAGCCCACCCGCAATCCCGATTCCGCGCCGGGCGACTGGTACATCGATACGGCCTGCATCGATTGCGGCGCGGCGCGCCACGTCGCGCCCGACCTGATCGTCGCGCGGAACGGCAAGAGCGTGTTCGCGCGCCAGCCCGCGACGCGAGAGGACGAGATCGCGGCGTGGCGTGCCGTGCTCGTCTGCCCGACGGCGTCGGTGCGAAGCGAAACGAAGCAGGCACGTCCGGGCGAGCGCATCTTTCCCCATCCGATGGCGCCCGGCGTGTGGCGCTGCGGCTTCAACGCGCGCGCGTCGTTCGGAGCGCACTCCTACTTCGTCCGTCACGACGGCGGCAACCTGCTGATCGATTCGCCGCGCTACGCGAGCGAGCTCGTCGAGTGGTTCACCGAAAGCGGCGGCATCGCGCACGTGCTGCTGACGCATCGCGACGACGTGGCCGATGCGCATCGCTACGCCGACCGCTTCGGCGCGCGCGTCTGGATTCACGACGCGGATCGCGTTGCCGCGCCGTTCGCGACCGACGTGCTCACGGGCGCCGCGCCGCATGCGATCGCGACGGGCGTGATCGCGATTCCCGTGCCCGGCCATACGGAAGGCAGCGTCGTCTACCTGCTGGACGATCGTGTGCTGTTCGCCGGCGATTCACTCGCGTGGAGCAGGCGCGAGCATGATCTCGTCGCGTTTCGCGATGCCTGCTGGTACTCGTGGAGCGCGCTCGGCGCGTCGCTCGCGAAGCTCGCCAGCTATCGCTTCGAGTGGCTGCTCCCCGGCCACGGCTGGCCCGTGCATCTCGCGCCGGGCGAGATGCAGGCGCGGCTGCGCGCGCTGGTGGACCGCATGCGCGAATCGTGAGGCGCGCCTACTCGCGGAAGCGTGCGAACTCGATCGTCGTCGCGTGCGTCGCGAGATAGACCTCGCGGAGGAAGCACGACAGCCCCGCGATCACGGCGATCATCGCGGCGCTGAACAACGCGGCCGATGCAAGCCGCAGGTTGGTCCCGACCACTTCCTCGATGAACAGCATGACGATCACGAGGCAGACGAACAGCGCAGCGGTCGTGCAGAAATTGATCGACCAGCTGCACACCTTGCGCCGTTTCTCGAGCGTGCCGATCTCGACGCGCGCCCCGGCGCGCGCATCGGCATCGAGCTCGGACCACCTGACCTCGAGCGCGCGCGCGCGATCGATCACGCGCGCGAGCCGGTTCGCCATCACACCGAGCAGGCCCGCGATGCCGGTGAGCAGGAAAACGGGCGCGATCGCGAGCTGAATCGCGTGCGCGCTCATCACGGTAGTCGAGTCGGCTGGCATCACGGCAGTCCTTGCTGATGTGAACGGATGCGAGCTTGCACGAACGAGGCCGAGGCGTCACGCGCGTCGCGCTCGCGTGTACGGCGGGTCGCGCTCAGCGTAGCCCGGCGCTCGCCTGCAGCAGCGTGCGTCGCTGCCGCACCGCTCCGGCCAACGCGTCGAGCAACCCGACGCTGTCGTCCCAGCCGAGACACGCATCGGTGATGCTCTGCCCGTACGCGAGCGCGCGTCCCGGCGTCAGGTCCTGGCGGCCTTCGTGCAGATGACTTTCCACCATCACGCCGAAGATACGCCGCTCGCCGCGGGCGATGCGCGCGGCGATGTCGCTCGCAACGTCGAGCTGCTGCTTGAATTGCTTGCGGCTGTTGGCATGGCTGCAGTCGATCATCACCTGCGCGCTCACGCCGGCGCGGTCGAGCTCGGCGACGGCCGCATCGACGCTCGCGGCGTCGTAGTTCGGCGCCGTGCCGCCGCGCAGGATGACGTGCGTGTCCGGGTTGCCCGTCGTGGTCACGATCGCCGAATGCCCGCTTTTCGTGACACCCAGGAAGTGATGCCGGTTCATCGCCGCGCGCACGGCATCCGCGGCGATCCGCACGTTGCCGTCGGTGCCGTTCTTGAAGCCCTTTCCAGCACAGTGGGATCCGAAGCTTGGAATTCACGTGACTTGAAGTCGCGGC
>JADMIO011070291.1_pt1 | contig 38512 bp, 36 predicted proteins | sample 8958161 | NCBI WGS metagenome assembly JADMIO01 (sample SAMN16585339, study PRJNA669376) | soil metagenome | isolation source: Crop rotation soil | place: USA: Cullars Rotation, Alabama | collected 2011 | reverse complement strand
GGTTCGGGTAGTAATTATGAAACAGTCCAAACTCAGAAGTCAACTTCACAAGATTTATCTTTCCGATTTTGTATAAAAATACAAGGTGATAAACAAAATGATATATTTCCAAAACTCTCAGGCCCTTTTGTTCAAGGCCCGACTGGTGGTAAATTCATTTATATAGACATTGGAACTTATGCAGGACAAACAAATACTCTATGGTCAAGAAGACTTAAAATCCCATTAATAGGTATTACATGGGATGTTATTGACAAAATCATTATTGATCCAAAATTAATTTTGGAAACCATAGTACCAGGAGTCGGGAAGGATGGTGGACCAAATTGTGCTACTGTCAAACCTTTTATCGGTTGGAGTTTACGAAATTAAACTGCGCATAACGGTTTGGCAAAAAACTGGCGTGACGGAACGCGACATCAACTTTTTGATGTTGAGCATCGTCTCTCAAAGAGGACGATGCGGTATTTAATACGCATCGTCCCTTAGCAGGAGACGATGCTTGACCAAAAAACTGGCTTGACCCAACGCAGCATCAACTTTTGTTTCGTTATTCGGCTTTTGTAACCGGCTTGACATTATAAATGGGCGACATCAATAACAATGAACTTTTATGTTGAGCATCGTCTCTCGAAGAGGACGATGCGGCATTAATGCGCATCGACTCCGTCGCGGCGGAAGACGATGCCTGACCATTTTTTTCCAGGTATCGCATTATATAACATAAATTAGCGTGTTAGCATTAATGCAAAAACACGATTATGGTTTATAATATTTTGAATGGAGACTCTCTTGCTTATAGTTTCCCCGACGCGAAAATTGAAGGAGATGTAATAGTTGCCAGGGAAGGTCTTATAGACGGCGACTTATCAGGCGACAACCTGCAGGAGTTTTGGCGATCAAGGGCTAAATACCTGGGATTAACGGAAGCTGAATATCACGACAACGTTGTAAAAGAATTTGAAAAAATAATGGATGCTCCTGGTGGTTCCGAATTCAACCTGTGGTTTGAATATGACTTATTCTGCCAGGTTAATATGTGGTTCACGATTTCAATCATCAACAGTTTGCCAGGTAAGAAAAACGTGTATGCGGTTTATACTTCCTATTTAGATAGAACTGATAAACAGTTTTGGGGTGGATTTTATGTTGAGCATCGTCTCTCGAAGAGGACGATGCGGCATTAATGCGCATCGACTCCGTCGCGGCGGAAGACGATGCCTGACCATTTTTTTCCAGGTATCGCATTATATAACATAAATTAGCGTGTTAGCATTAATGCAAAAACACGATTATGGTTTATAATATTTTGAATGGAGACTCTCTTGCTTATAGTTTCCCCGACGCGAAAATTGAAGGAGATGTAATAGTTGCCAGGGAAGGTCTTATAGACGGCGACTTATCAGGCGACAACCTGCAGGAGTTTTGGCGATCAAGGGCTAAATACCTGGGATTAACGGAAGCTGAATATCACGACAACGTTGTAAAAGAATTTGAAAAAATAATGGATGCTCCTGGTGGTTCCGAATTCAACCTGTGGTTTGAATATGACTTATTCTGCCAGGTTAATATGTGGTTCACGATTTCAATTATCAACAGTTTGCCAGGTAAGAAAAAAGTGTACGCGGTTTATACTTCCTATTTAGATAGAACTGATAAACAGTTTTGGGGTGGATTCGGGCCTGCAAATTCAACTGAGCTTGCCACCTGTTTTGCTGACAGAATTCCTTTAAATGATGCTGACCTGAAATTAGGTCACGACTTATGGACAGCTTATAAAAGTGGAGATCTGGAAGCATTAATTCGTCTTGCAGAAAATAAATCCCCGGCTTTTCCATATTTGCAGGAAGTAGTTAAAGCTCACGCTGACCGTTTTCCGAAGGACGGGACAAAAGGAAGACCTGAAAAAGTTCTTGAAGAAATAATACAAGCTGGTGCTGGGGACTTTCATAAAGTTTTTAAAGCTTTTTGGGACAAAGAAAGTATTTATGGCTTTGGCGACGTTCAATTAAAACATCTTTACGACAAAGTAATGCACCACCCCTAATAATGGGTTTGGCTAATGCGGGCTGGACGGAAGAACAACCAGCAGAGATCGTCACTTCTTATCGTTTACCGACAAGTTGCGACACCTCTTTTATGTTGAGCATCGTCTCTCGAAGAACCTACGGTGTACTCACATCTTTTCAGTGCCGTTAGGCACCATATATAGTTAACACAATGCATCTAAGAAGCAACTCGGTGCCGTAGGTCGGCAACCTGGTAAAATATTTTGTGCCTACGGCACAAATAAAATAATCACTCATTCTTCTTCTACCGATATTTTGCCCCTAAAGGGGCAGTTAGTCCTTAATGTTACATACGTGTATTTGCATAGACTTGTGGGTACACAGTAGCTCCCGAAGAGGGCGATGCGGTATTAATGCGCATCATTTCTTAGTAAGAGACGATGCCTGAGCAAAAGAAATATGGCATCACCCCCGGAACAAAAAATCTTCGCGGTTTTGAATAAATAAATTAAGTTTGGTTACAACTTTTGTTGTTTGCCTGACCAAAACGAACTACACTCAAACCATTATTCCTGAAATTGAAAATATAGAGGAAAAAAATATTTCGCATGAACAAAATTATTGAAACAACTCACGGAGGGAGAGTCGCTAATTGCATGACTCAATAGATCACTGCTCCAGGCGTAGCTTTTTGTGTAAAACAACATATTAAACACCTAACAGGTAACTTAAGATGTTTATAAAAGTAAGGCTGATCCAACATCGCATAAGTAGCTCATCTCTGTCATTTGCTCTCAACTGATCACAAAAAATGAATATGGAATACCGATCACCACTATCTATGCTGCAACAGTGGGAAAAAGAGACACCCCACAAGATATACCTGAAACAGCCTGTAAACGGAACATGGCACGCCTGGACCTGGCAGCAGGTCGCACAGGAAGTACGACAACTGGCAACAGCTATTCAGGGTCTTGCATTGCCCCGGAATAGCCATATTGCATTGCTGTCAAAAAACTGTGCGCACTGGATTATTTGTGATTTAGCGATAATGATGGCTGGCCATATAACCATTCCTCTTTACCCCAACCTGCAGCAGGAAAATGTTCAGCAGGTACTGGAACGTAGCGAGTCTGTAGTATTATTTGCGGGCAAGCTCGATAATTGGGATGCGATAAAAAATGGAGTGCCCAAACATATAAAATGTATCGCACTTCCCTTTTGCAGTCATGACCGTTGTGAAAGCTGGGCCGCTTTTACGAAGCTACATGCACCGATTCAACAATTCATTGAACGTAATGCAACAGATCTTTGCAGTATTGTGTATACATCTGGTACTGCCGGTTCACCAAAAGGAGCGATGTTTACATTCGATGCCTTTGCATTTGTAGCCCAAAATGCAATTAAGAGCTTAGGTTTCAAACCTACGGACCGTTTTTTTTCTTACCTGCCGCTTTCGCACATTGCAGAAAGGATGTTGGTGGAGATGGTAAGCCTTTATGCAGGCGGACAAGTTTCTTTTGCGGAATCGTTACAAGCATTTGCTCAAAATCTTGCAGAAACGAAGCCAACCATTTTCCTGGGAGTTCACCGGATATGGACAAAGTTCCATGAGGGCATACTGACCAATGTCCCACAAAAGAAATTAGACATCCTTCTTCGGGTACCTGTTGTTTCACACTTTACGAAAAAGAAGATCAGGAAAGGCCTTGGATTGAACAATACGACCATGGTTTTAACAGGTGCAGCACCAACACCACCTGCACTGATAGAATGGTTTCATCGCGTTGGTATAAGGATCCAGGAGGCATATGCAATGACAGAGAATTGTTGCTATTCTCATGTTACATTAAAAGAAAGTATTAAGATAGGTTATGTAGGCCAGGCCCTGCCGCATTGTGACGTGAGATTGGGAGACAACAATGAAATACAGATAAAGCACAAAGGCTTAATGAAAGGATATTATAATGAGCCTGAAAAAACTATGGAAGCATTTACCGGCGATGGTTTTTTAAAAACCGGAGATGAAGGTTTTATAGACCAGGAAGGTTTTTTAAAAATTACAGGAAGAATAAAGGATTTGTTTAAAACGGCAAAAGGAAAGTATGTGGCACCTTCTCCAATTGAAATGATGTTTTCAACAAACGCTATTGTGGACCAGGTTTGTGTTGTAGGATCAGGACTACCTCAACCCATGGTCTTGCTTACATTGTCGGAGACCGGAAGGAAAAGAAGTAAAGAAGAACTTCATACAGAATTGACGAACATCCACAAGCATATTAATAGTTTGCTGGATCCGCATGAAAAAGTATACAAGATCATTGTGCTGAGGGAGCAGTGGCTGGTAGAAAACAATCTACTAACACCTTCACTTAAGATCAAGCGGAATGAAATTGAAAAACGGTACGCTCCATTTTATATGAAATGGAATGACCTTGGCGGTTCAATCATCGGTGTTAATGAGAACCAGGTGGCTTCAATGCTATAACTTTTAAGAACGCCATATTTCCCAGGAATTGGTTGATCTTAATTTGATGTTGAGCATCGTCTCTCAAAGAGGACGATGCGGTATTTAATACGCATCGTCCCTTAGCCGGAGACGATGCTTGACCAAAACAGGAATATTTATGGAATTTACTATTGCAATTTCAACACCAGGGAAGCCAAAACTGCATTTTGACTGAGCAGGCATAAACAGAACGCTCCCGCAGTAAGCCATCCTCCTCACCGAAGTAAAATAACAAACATGAACAAAAAAATCAGTCTTGCCAAGCTTACAGTTTTAGCTGCCACAAGTTTTGTATCGACTTTAATTCCTTGTATATTCTGGGGATTATGGACCTATTGTTTTAATTCACAAAAGAACCAGGCAGACAGGGTGGCAATGTATAACTCGTATTTCCCGGATTTTCTGAATGGCCGATATACCATCTCGCTTATTTGCATCTTGTTTTCCCTCATTGGAATTATTTTATCTTCAATTTATTGGAATAAAAAGACCTTTTTACTGAAGTGTTTCAGCATCATAGTATTAGTAGCTGCCGGTATAATGTTACTGCTAAACATGTTTTCATTAATGTAACTCCACCTGGAGTTGGAAATATTTGTTGCACATTGAAGAAGGCATACCGCCAATCGGGTAGGCGGCCCCACCGCTTGCGGGCGATGAGTGCGGTACTAATGCGCATCGTCCCTTAGCAGTAGCTGCGGTGTACCCACATGTTTTACAGCGCAATCAATAGGCAACTCAGTGCCGTAGGTACGGAATATCAGGATTTCTTTCAAAACATCCTTGTAAAATATTTTGTACCTACGGAACAAATAAAATAATCACTCATTCTTCTCTACCGATATTTTGCCCCTAAAGGGGCAGTTAGTCCTTAATGCTATATACATATAGTTTTAAAACCGACTTGTGGGTACACAGTAGGCGTGAAGCCGTCTGACCGTAATCGCATACGGGGTAAGGGCCAGCCGGTCAGACGCATCCAGGCGTCAGACCGATATATTTAAAACATTAATAAACTAGCAACAAATCGCTCTTCGGCTTTTTATTTTGGGCATCGTCTCTCGAAGAAGACGATGCGGTATTAATGCGCATCGTTCCTTACACGAGAAGAAGCTTGACCAAAAGTCCTTATTTTAGCCCTGAATGGATTGCTGTATGCGTTACATTAGTGCCAGGAGACCGGTGAATATGCCACCTGTTTAAAGAGCAGGATGAATCTGGCAGGCAATAAAATTTTCCTTGCGGATCAAAGAGAAAGAGAAGCTTTCGTGTCCTGGTGCCTTGATCTCCGGCAACAATTAAAAAAATACATTTTAAAAGCGTTAAGTATGAAAAGCTTTTTGACCAAACTCGCAGCTGTTCATCTTCTTGTAAGCCTGCTGCTATGTTGCCAAACCATGGCACAGGTGAAACAAATAAAAGTGACCGGGGGCGAAATTGAAGGCCAGGTCGCAGATAATCTATCAATCTTCAAAGGAATTCCGTTCGCTGCTCCGCCGGTAGGTTCGCTCCGGTGGAAAGCACCTCAGCCCGTGCAGCCATGGACCGGGGTGAAACAGGCCTATGAGTTTGGGCCGTCGCCTATACAGGATGGCCCTGGTCCAACCCGTTGGGGAGTTCCTACAAATCGCAGCGAAGACTGCCTCTATCTCAACGTTTGGACGCCGGCCAAAAATGCGGGTGATCGGTTACCGGTAATGGTCTGGATCTATGGTGGATCATACGTACTGGGATCCGCAGCACAGACTCTTTACGACGGTGACCGGTTAGCTAAAATGGGTGTGGTTTTAGTCACATTCAATTACCGGGTTGGCCCATTCGGATTTATGGCTCATCCTGAATTAAGCCGCGAAGCCGACGGCTCATCAGGCAATTATGGCTTGCTCGACATGATTGCCGCATTGAGGTGGGTGCAGGATAACATCGCAAAATTTGGAGGCGACCCTCATCGTGTAACTATCTTCGGTGAATCAGCAGGCGGGGGAGCTGTGCAAACTTTATCATTTTTGCCGGCAGCCAAGGGACTGTTTCACGGGGCCATTTGCCAGAGCGGAGTGGGTTTTCTACCGACCCGGACAGAGGCAGGGGGGCTTTTTCATGGAAACCCGACCCTGCAGGTTGCAGAGAAAGAAGGCGTAGCGTTCCTGGACAGGATCCATGTGAAAGACATTGCTGCTGCGCGTGCCTTGCCGGCGATCGACGTGGTGAAGGGCCAGTTTACCGCATCCGCTGTGCTCGACGGAAAGCTTTTACCGGGCAACCAATATGAACTTTATGAAGCCGGTAAATTCAACCACACCCCTGTACTTGTCGGGACCAACTCCGACGATGGAGGCATGTTCGCACCATCCACCAAGGCGGCCGTTTTTGTTGCCAGTTCCAAATTGCTTGGCAACTACGCAGACACGATCCTCAGCGTTTATCCCCACGAGACCGATAGCCAGGCGACCCGCTCTATGAAGGACTTGTTAGCCGATGCCCTTGCCCGTTGGCCAGCCTGGACCTGGTCGAAATTCCTTAGTGGAAAAGATAAGAACAAGGCCTTCCTCTACTACTTTAACTATCCTGAGGGTGATGCGGCGCATGCGGCTGAAATAAAATACATCTTCCGCAATCTTGACAAAGATTCAATGCCCGGAGACAATAAGATGTCTGAGCTGATGAGTGCCTATTGGGTGAACTTCGCAAAGACAGGTGATCCAAACGGAAAGGGATTGCCCCTGTGGTCTGCCTCCACGCCCGGAAGCACACAAATTATGACTTTAGACACATCACCCGGTATGAAGGAAATGCCATATCCCGGGCGGTTGAAAGCGCTGGACGCCTACTTCGCCTGGCGCCGTGAACAGGTGAAAAAATAATATTCCCTATCGGTTGGTATTTAATAACGCGGCTAATGTTTACGACATAGACATGATTTACTCTAAGATCTCTTTAACAGGAATCAACTCCAGCCTGCTGTTATATTTCATCATATTATGCAGTAAAGCTGTATGAGCTGAGCCAAAGATGACCAGTATGGTCTCCTCTTTGCCGTCAAGATTTTTCAGGATGTTTTCATAAATGATCATATTTCTTCGCCACCATTCACTTGTAAGGTAAGGGCCAACATGGTTTCCTTTCTTACCGGCTGCTAAAAGATCAAAATAAAAAGCAGTTTGCACATCAATGACATTAGCAGTGTTCTGCTCCAGTAACAAATCTTTGACGGTGTTTTTTTGAATTGATTCATTGAAATATTTTTCTACACTGTCGATCATTACTTTAAAGCGTTGAATAAATTCAGATTGCCCCGCATCAGCGGCTGATTTCATTAGACTATCAATTGGAAAAACACTCTCCCTGTAGTCAACCGGGTAAAGCGTGGTAAGATTTAATTCTTTTGCCAGACGAAAACCCAACTGATAAGTTTCTGACGCTTTTAATTCAAACCTGCCGGCCTTGTACTGCTGTAACAAACTGTCGTACATAGCCTGGGAGCTGGGTATGTTCTCAATAAAAATCTTTGATGGTTTATAGCGCTGTAATTTATTCACTACTTCAATTACTTCCTGCTGCCGTTTGGCCGAGAATATATCAGCATTTTCAAATTTGGCCACATCCAAACCCGGGTTGTCGAAGTGAAAGCAACCAAGTAAAATCACTTTTGTTTTGTTTGTTTGTGCCTTTACCTGAATTGTGAAAAACAGGAAAAGGGCTATAAGCATAAGCAATGCTTTTTTCATATTTAAAATTTATAGGCAAAGTTTAAATGTTCCGAAAAGCGTTAAAAATGTTTTTCATTAAAACCTTCCAAATTACCAGGGAAACGGAAGAAAGAATCAACGAACCGTTTATGTTCCTGCGGGCATAAGTTTGGCGGCGTAAACCGTTCAGATTTATTTGACGATTTTATAGCAGTACCTTTTCAGCTTTCCTTCAAAATCAAACGGTGTTGTAGCCCTTGTAATGTCTTTTACGGAAGAGGCTTTTATTTTACCTGTTTCAATAATAAACTTTGAATAGTTAGTGCTGAAGTAAATAGTGCCGCTTTGTGATAAAGCCTGCAAAGCATCGTTAATGAGTTTTACATGATCCCTCTGCACATCAAAAAAATCTTTCATGCGCTTGCTATTGCTGAAAGTAGGAGGGTCAATGATAATAAGATCAAAACTGCCGGGTGCGAGCGTTTCCAGGTATTGTGTCACATCCGCATGAACAAAATGATATTTGTTCTCGTCTTTAAAACCATTGATAGCAAAATTATCTTTTGCCCATTCGAGGTATGTTTTTGAAAGGTCGACAGACGTTACCGTTGCCGCATCACCGGCTGCGGCATAAACTGAAAATGAGCCGGTATAACAAAACAAATTCAATACTCTTTTGTTGCCTGATTCTTCCCTCACCATTTGCCTTGTGATTCGGTGATCGAGAAACAGGCCTGTATCAAGATAATCAGTAAGATTAATTAAAAGCTTTAAACCGTTTTCTTCAACTTTAAAAAATTGCTCCGTGCTGTTTTGCTTTTCATATTGTTCCTTATCGCGATGACTTTGACGCCTGCGTTCACGGTTATAAATATTTTCAACAGGCAATTCAAGTATGTTACTGATAACTTCAAATGATTGTTGCAACCATTCCTCATGTTCTTCATCCGTCATGCCATGCCTGCGGCGGTATTCCGCAACATAAATTTTATCTGCATACAATTCGATAGCAAAGGGAAATTCGGGAAGGTCGTGATCATAAACCCGGTAGCATGAAGTATTTAAACGTTTTGCCTGTTTGCCTTTGTGTTTGTACATTTTAAGCAAACGGTTTTCAAACATTATAAATTTATCATTTGACGCCATTGTTGAATTGTCCCATAAATAAAACCATAAATAAGGCAACACCAATTGTTGTTACCAGCCAGCTAAGAAAATACCTGGATATATAAGCTGCAGGCACATCATTATCAACCATTCTTTTTCTTGTTAGTACATAAACTATGATACGTTGTAGTATCAATACAATAAAGAAGGATGAAGTAATCCTGGTGGAATTGTCGGGGTATTTGCTTATAAGTAAAAAGAAAGCAGCTATAAGAACTATGGTAAAGATCATGCTTGCCTGTGAAAGCTGCATGATATTTTTGGAAAGCACCTTGCCTTTATCTTCATCTGCAAGCGTTTTGAAAGCATTCAACTGAATGAAGCGTGAAGCGAAAATGGAAATGATCAGTATAAAAAAAGAATAGTCCATGTAAGTGGTGAGTTGTCAGTGGTGAGTAATGAATGATGAGTTACTACTCATCATTCATTACTCACTACTCACTATTTCAGTTTCGCCAGTGCATCTTTAATCCTGGCCCAGCCCTTTTCAATATTCTGCATGCTGTTAGCAAAAGAAAAGCGAACGCAATTCGGCTCACCGAAGGCATCACCCATTACGCTGGAAACATGCGCTGTATTCAATAGATACATACAAAGATCATTGGCACAGGTAATGGTAGTTTCGCCATTGCTTTTGCCGTAGTAAGAACTAACATCAGGGAAGATATAAAATGCGCCCTGCGGCTCAAAACATTGTATGCCCGGTATTTCTTTTACCAGTTCCAATACCTTTTTACGACGTTCTGTAAACTGGTGTACCATTTCCCAGCTGGGTGCAAGGTCTGCAGTAAGCGCGACGATTGCAGAGCGTTGGGCAATAGAGTTAGTGCCGCTGGTAAACTGGCCCTGTATTTTTTCGGTAGCTTTTGCGATATCAGGATGCGCTGCAATAAAGCCAAGACGCCAGCCCGTCATAGCAAAACCTTTGCTTAAACCATTTACAATGATCACCTGGTCTTTAATATCATCAAACTGTGCAATGCTTTCATTTTTACCTTCAAAATTTATATACTCATAAATTTCATCAGAAATAATTGCTATCTGCGGGTGTTTTGCAAACACATCAGCCAGGCCACGCAATTCTTCTTTGGAATAAACAGCGCCTGAAGGGTTACAAGGCGATGAAAACAAAAACATTTTTGTTTTTGGCGTGATGGCTGCTTCCAGTTGCGCAGGTGAAATTTTAAAACCATCTTCAGCCTTTGAGCGAATTTCAACCACTTTACCTCTTGCGATCTTTACCAACTCAGAATAAGTAACCCAGTAAGGAGTGGGAATGATCACTTCTTCGCCTTCATCAACAATCGCTAAAATAGTATTGGCTAAACTTTGTTTTGCCCCGGTTGAAACAACAATGTTTTCAGGCTTATAATCAAGATTGTTATCGCGTTTAAATTTTGTACATACAGCTTCGCGCAGGTCAGGATAGCCTGCAACAGGCGTGTAGTGACTCCAGTTATCTTCAATGGCTTTTATGGCAGCCTGCTTTATATGCTCAGGCGTATCAAAATCGGGTTCGCCTAAACTTAGGTCGATCACATCAATTCCTTTAGCTCTCAATTCGCGGCCGAGCTTAGCCATTTTCAACGTTTCCGGCTCATTGAAACGCTGAAGAAGAGAAGATAGTTGCATTGCTTTTTTATTTGGGGCACAAATATAGATGTTCACAAGTTTACAAGTTCACGGGTTTAAAAGTTGTTTAAAGTTTAGGGTTCAAAGTTTACTGTTCGTTATAATGGGAAAAATATTTTGTTTTACCTGGTATGTTGAAGGTTAAGAAACCTCATTGCTGTAAATTCTTAATGTCTTTTATAAAATCGTATTGTATATCAGGATGCAGCGTAGCCAGGGCTGCATTTATTTTTTTTATTTGCTGTAAATACATATTATGCAAGGCCTTGTTCCTGTTAATCACAATACCGGAAGCTTTAAGCTTTGTGCAAAAATGTAACAGCAATTGCACCTCGGTTTGTTTATTGGCAGTGTATTTTATATACTTGTTAGCCATCCTTAAAACCTTGCGTAAGGTTTTTTTAGCGAGATAAATATTCGCTGTATTCAGGGCTTCAAATGCTTCATTCATATCAGCCTTAACGTCTTCCGTAAACGCTTCAACATTGTGTGCATCAAACAAAAGAAAAGCCAGCAATTCTTTGTTGTCTTTTTTAAATCTTGCAAGACGCAAACACAGCGCTGTAACTTCCGACGCCGGCAAAGCATAAAGTTCCTGTTTGATCTCCTGGAGAGTTACGGTTCTCATCGCATTAAAAATAACAGAAAGTAGGCGTAGCGGTTGAAGAATTTGGCCGAGTGGCGCAGCTATGTGCTGATGTAGTAAATGTTTATCAATCCTTCCTATGCAGATAGTTAGGATTCTAAACTATAAAAAATTGGCTTGACAGGGAACCATATAGCAGTAAGCATCAGCAATAAGCTACTCAACTATTCGCCCATCTTTCATGTGCAGAATGCGATCACTCATCTCCGCCATTTCCTCGTTATGGGTTACGATAAGGAAAGTTTGTTTGAATTTATCCCGTAAATCAACGAATAACTGGTGTAATTCTTTTGCGTGAACGGAGTCAAGATTGCCGGTTGGCTCATCGGCAAAAACGATATCCGGCTTGTTAATGAGGGCCCGGGCAACGGCAACACGCTGTTGCTCACCGCCGCTTAATGCTGTTGGCTTGTTATCCAGCCTGTCTTTCAAACCAAGTGTGTCAAGTAGTTGAATAGCCTGCTGTTCAGTTTGTTTTTTGCTGTTCCCGGCGATCCAGGAGGGGATACACACATTTTCAAGGGCGGTAAATTCGGGTAATAAATGATGAAACTGGAAAACAAAACCGATATGATGATTACGGAAATCCGCAAGTTTTTTGCCTTTTAAAGTGTGCATCGGTACATTATTCAGGAAAATTTCCCCCTTATCCGGAGCATCGAGCGTACCCAAAATGTGGAGCAACGTACTTTTTCCTGCACCGGAAGAACCCACAATGCAAACGATTTCCCCGCCGTTAATTACCAGGTCGACACCCTTCAGAACTTCAATATTCCCATATTTTTTGTAAATATTTCCTGCGCGCAGCATAGATATCATTGCTTATTTAAATCTTTCAAAGATGAGATAATTCATTCCAACCAAACAAAATAATGCCTATTTGAAATAACTATAACATTTTAAAGAAAGTGCAATTTGGATATTTCATTACAAAACTTACTTTTGCGCAAAAATTTGAACGGTAATGTTTTGGACTTTAGAACTAGCCAGCTATTTAGAAGACGCGCCCTGGCCCGCTACGAAAGATGAATTGATTGACTATGCCATCCGCTCCGGTGCGCCAATTGAAGTGGTTGAAAATCTCCAGGAACTGGAGGATGAAGGCGAGGTTTATGAGAGCATTGAAGATATTTGGCCCGACTACCCAAGCCAGGAAGACTTTCTGTTTAATGAGGACGAGTATTAACCCACCCGTCGTTTTTTATTCTTTCCGCAATTTTTTCTGAAAATAATGCTGCACCTGTTTTATTAAGGTGAATATAATCGTAAAAATATTCAGGCTTATAAAACATTGGGTCAAATGCATAATCCCAAAAAGGTATTTCATATTTTTTCAACACTGCTTTTGCATAATCCAGCGAGGCAGAACTGCTGTAATACTTTACATATATCGGCGACTGGATCAAATATAAACGGATATGATTTTCCAGCACGGTTTTTACAAACTGCTCAAAAGCATACCTGGCAGCTGAATCAGGAGCCTGGTCTGTGCCTGCGAAACTCATCGGTGTTGCTTTAACTTTTGAACCTTCAAGCGGGCGGTAGCCGTTTATTTCTTTTGAATGGGCAGGGTTTTTTACATTCAACAAAGGCATTACCGAAGATTTATAAGCGTACAGCCAGGATAGTTTTGCCTTTACATATTCCTTTGGAAACTGTTGTTTGGCAATATTGGCAAATGCTGTATCGGTGATAGCATAAGGCAGTATCATGTTCGCAAGCACATTCCTGCTATTCTCCGTTTCGCCCCAGCTTAATTCTTTAGGTGCAAAATCAAGAATTATAATTTGGGGAACGCGTTTTTTCAGCATGGCCTTCAATATCATATTGTGATAAAGAATGGTAGAATTTTCCCTGCCGTTATTGAAGCAGGAATAGCCGGTTATGTTCGAAAACATATTGCAATCATAACCATGAACAGCACGTGAACTTCCATATATAAAAATATCTTCTGAAGGGTCTGTAATACTATGCGCAAATGTTTTTATATCTCCCTGCGCGGCATTCCGGTACTTATATTGGATCCATTTGCCCAGTAGCCTGTCAACAATAAAAAAAAGAACGATTAAGATTAAAAGATTTCTTATAAGCCTCCCAGCCTGGTTTATTTCTTTTTTATTCATTTAATACAGATACAGATTGATATACTAATGTAGTGTAATTAAAGCGCACCGTATTAGATTTTTTGCGCATGTTTTTTGTAACCTTTTTAGTGGATGCGTACTCTAGATAAGCAAAGCAGTTGAAAAAAATGGAAAGTATTGACTAATGCCTAATACCATATGATGAAAGAACCAAGGCAGTACAATGACATTGAAGTAATAGGAAAAATTTTAGGCGGGGATACAGAATTATTTGAAATCCTGATCCGCAGAAACAATCCTTTTTTATATAAAGCAGGAAGATGCTATGGCTATAATCACCAGGACACACAAGACCTGATGCAGGATACATTTATTAATGCTTACATTCATTTGAGCCGTTTTGAAAACCGATCCTCTCTTAAAACCTGGTTGTTAAAAATAATGCTGCATAATTGTTTCAGAAAGAAACAGAAACTCAGCTTTAAAAATGAAGTTATAAATGAAATTAAAGATGGAGCAATACCCATTTTTTCAGGTCGTAACTACACTGATACAAGTATCGCTGTCATGAATAAAGAATTAAATTTTGTGATTGAAACTGCCCTTCAAAAAGTGCCATTAGACTACAGGCTGGTCTTTTCTTTAAGAGAAATTAACGGTCTCGATATATCAGAAACTGCGGAGATATTAAATATCAGCGAAACAAACGTTAAGGTGAGGCTTAACAGAGCTAAGGCGATGTTGCGCAATGAAATGGAAAGATCCTATTCAGTTGAAGATATCTTCGAATTTAATCTTATTTATTGCGATGTAATAGTTAACAATGTTATGAACAAAATACTCGTGGCCGGGCAGGAGTAATTTAACAACAACGCACCCAAGAAAAAACTCCGCTTTTGGCGGGGTTAAATTTTAAGGCTTTTTGTTATTGTCTTGCATCTTCACCTTTTAACCATTTAACAAGCTGGTCGCGTGTCTTACCTGTTTTGTCTTGAATTCTTCCCCACAATTCATCATCCTTTCCTTCTTCATAGGTTAGATCATCATCGGTAAGATCGCCATATGCCTGTTTTAATTTTCCTTTCCAGATATTCCATGTGCCTTTTGCTTCAAGTTTATCCATAACAAAAATTTTTTGGTTAACAATACTGAAAGTAATTCCATTATTGTACCAAAAAACCGGCCTAACTGTTAACATTTTCAGCCCATTTATCCCTTTCATCAGGCGAAAATTTCCAGGGTGCAAAGTTGTTTTCAGTATTACTAAACATAGCATTCCATTCCTGTGGGGCATTACTTTCTTCCATTACCAAAAAACGACGTAGCTGCACAATTATATCAAGGGGGTTTATGCTCACGGGGCATTCTTCAACGCAAGCCTGGCAGGTAGTGCAGGCGCGTAGTTCTTCAGGTGTTATATAAGTATGTAAAAGGCTTTTGCTATCATCAGTAAAATTTTTATTTTGGTTGATGTTTCTGCCAACTTCTTCAGCACGGTCACGTGTTTTCATCATAATCAGCCTTGGGCTTAAAACTTTTCCTGTGATGTTTGCAGGGCAGGCAGCTGTACACCGGCCGCATTCGGTGCAGCTATAAGCGTCCAATAAATTTTTCCAGCTCAGATCGAAAATGTCTTTGGCACCAAATTTCTTATGTATCAGCTCGGTATTCGAAGGCGCCAGTTCAGGTTGCATTGCATATAGCACTTCCTTTTGAATCTCGGGCATATTTTCCAGCTTGCCTTTAGGTTGCAGTTTCCCGTAATAGGCGTTGGGAAATGCAAACAGTATATGCAAATGTTTTGAATAGGGGAGATAATTTAAGAAGGCGAATATGCCGATAATATGTAACCACCAGCAGGTCCTTTCCAGCATAACCAGGGATTGATCATTCAAGTTTGCAAATAAGGGCTGTAACCATTTTGAGAAAGCAAAATTACCGGTGATATGATCGGCGTATTCCCCATAGTTGCGAAGCTGCAATGTTGTATCAGCCGCATTCATGGTAAGAAAAAAACTCATTAATAAGATCTCTGTGATCAGTATATAGTTGGCATCGCTTTTCGGCCAGCCGTCCAGTTCTTTCATCCATAATCGTTTTACATGCAAAACATTTCGTCTTACGAGGAAAACTATACACACTGTGAGAACACCAACGGCTAAAAATTCAAATGCGCCAATAAGCCAGGGGTATAAACTGCCAAGTGGTTTTGCGAAGATCCTGTGTGTGCCAGATAAACCATCAATCGCAATTTCAAGTACTTCAATATTTATGATGATAAAGCCTGCATAAATTACAAAATGCATGATGGCAACAAGTGGGTTTCTGAACATTTTTTTTTGGCCGAAAGCCAGCAGCAAAACATTTTTCCATCGCTCAGCCTTGTTATCCGTTAGCTCCTCATCCCTGCCCAATAATATATTTCTCCTGAGCTGGTTTATTTTTTTTATGAACAACCAAACCGCTGCAATTGTGAGTACGATAAAGATTAGCTGCAAAACAACCTGCATAAAAAGTTTATGTATCGCGAAGATAAACCTTGATAAAAGCTTTACTGTAAAACAGTTGTCTTATTTTTGGTAATATGCAAAACAGAATAATTCTTTCCGGTGAAGTTTCTGCTGAAAAGCTGCACCGCATGGCGCTTGAAGTAGCGGAACAACTAAGCGAAGACGAAGCTGAGCTTATTATTATTGGCATAGAAGGTGCCGGCAAATTTGGTATCGAAGGCGCTGGTAAATTTATCGCCACGAAAGTTGCTGATTACCTGAAGCAGTACATCTCATCGCCTATAAAAATGATCTCGCTTCACCTGGACAAGCACAAACCTGCAGTAATCACATTGAGTGAAGAGGTAGATTTCAACGATAAAAATGTTTTGCTGGTTGACGACGTAAGTAATACAGGTAAAACACTGGTATATGCTTTAAAACCTTTTATGCAATTTCATCCAAAACGAATCCAGACACTCGTAATGGTGGAACGTATGCATAAACAATTCCCAATTAAGCCCGATTATGTTGGATATTCAATAGCAACAGCCGCAGATGATTATGTACAGGTGGAAGAAACCGGTGGCGATCTTTCTGCTGCGATCGTTACAAGCGATTGATTAAATCACTCCCGGTTGATGGCCCCCCATTATTTATGACCGGGCATTGCAAGCCACTACTCCTGTTGCATTCCTTTCCGGATTTGAATGCTTTCAAAATATCTTTACCTGATAATACATTTACCTAATAACACAATTGTAGACGGTGGGCTGATGGAATAATAAAAATATTTCCGGAGCCATCGTATCTTCCAATTAATTTTCTATTTTCAATTCATTAAATAACAATAATTATGGATGCTGCCGTAAAATCAAAAATAGACACCTGGCTTACTGGTAATTATGATGAAGAAACAAAGAATGAAATAAAACGTCTTCAAAGCGAAAATGAAACAGAACTTGTAGAATCATTTTATCAAAACCTTGAATTTGGCACCGGCGGCTTACGGGGATTGATGGGCGTTGGCACCAACCGCATGAATAAATATACAATTGGCATGGCTACGCAGGGATTTGCCAATTACCTCAAAAAAACCTATGGCGATGCAGAAATAAAGGTCGCCATTGCACACGACAGTCGTAACAATAGTCGCTTTTTTGCAGAAACAACAGCCAATGTTTTTGCGGCCAATGGTATTAAGGTTTTTTTATTTGAGGCGTTGCGTCCTACGCCGGAATTAAGTTTCACGATAAGGACACTGAAATGTAACGGCGGGGTTGTAATAACAGCGTCGCATAACCCGAAAGAATATAATGGCTATAAAGCCTACTGGAATGATGGCGGGCAATTGGTTCCTCCCCACGATAAAAATGTAATTACAGGAGTAGAGGCTATAAAAAATGTGGATGATGTGAAGTTTAGCGGCGGTGAATCGAACATAACGCTTATTGGAAAAGATATGGATGAGGCTTATATAAAAATGGTTAAGAGCCTGAGCGTTTATCCTGATGTAATTAAGGAGCAACATGATCTTAAAATTGTTTATACGCCGATACACGGAACAGGTATAACCCTGGTGCCAAAAGTTTTAAAAGAATTTGGTTTTGATAATGTGACCATCGTAAAAGAACAGGAAACGCCCGATGGTAACTTTCCTACAGTTGTTTATCCCAACCCTGAAGAAAGTGAAACGATGAGCATCGGTTTAAAAAAAGCAGCTGAGATAGATGCCGATATTTTGCTGGGTACAGATCCTGATGCCGACCGCGTTGGTATCGGCATAAAAAATCATAATGGCGAATGGGTTTTAATGAATGGTAATCAAACAGCTGTACTGGCCTGCGCCTATATGCTTGAGGCGCGTAAAGCAAAGGGCATAGCGCAACCCAATGATATGGTGATAAAAACCATTGTTACAACCTATATGATCGATGCAATTGCTGAAAAAAATAATGTTGCCTGTTACAACGTGCTTACAGGCTTTAAATGGATTGCTGAATTAATTAAGGAAAAAGAGGGTAAAGAAAATTATATTATTGGTGGTGAAGAAAGTTTTGGTTTGATGGTTGGTGACCAGTTGCGTGACAAGGATGCTGTATCCGCAGTGGCATTTTTATGCGAAATGGCGGCATACGAAAAAAATAAGGGCGTTAGGTTATACGATAAATTGATCGATCTGTATATCGAATACGGATTTTTTTATGAAGAGCTGATAAGCCTTACCAAAAAGGGGATGCGTGGCCAGGAAGAAATTGCGGAAATGATGAAGGCTTACCGTGATAACCCGCCAACACATATAAATAATTCACCGGTACTCGAATTACTGGATTACCAAACTCAACAGGGGAAAAATTTAAAAAGCGGCGAAACCTGGAAGATAGATTTGCCAAAAAGCAATGTGCTGCAATTCAAATTAGAGGACGGAACAAAGATCTCTGCAAGGCCGAGTGGCACCGAACCAAAGATAAAATTCTACTTCAGTGTATATACAAAACTGGAAAGCAGGGAAAAATTTGACGAATCCCTGGCTATACTGAAACAAAAAATCCAGGACGTTATCGCTGATATGAGATTAAAATAATTTTTTCGGCTGGGCAACCTTTTTTTACCAGGCATTGTTTAAGCATATAGAATTTTTCCGATAAAAGATTTTGTAGTGCAATATCCTATTAAGGTGGGTTAATAATCAATGCCTCTATGAAAATGCCCCGATATAATTCGGGGCAATTTATTTTTGCGCCATGCGAAAATTAAGCATGAATGAACTAAACCGTAAAACGGTTGAAGAATTTAAGCAGGCAAAGAAAAACAGGATCATTGTTTTGCTGGATAATATCCGCAGCGCTTATAATGTGGGCAGTATTTTCAGAACGGCAGACGCATTTTTAATAGAATGCATTTTTATTTGCGGGTATACGCCACCGCCAACACATCGCTCGGTTCATAAAACAGCGCTCGGCGCTGTTGATACGGTTGACTGGATGCAGTTTGAGCATATCGGTGATGCGATCACCCAGCTCAAAGAAAATGAATATATGGTTTATGCTATAGAGCAAGCCGAAAAAAGTATTCACCTTGACAAACTTACGTTTCAATCGAACCTGCCCGCCGGTAATCATAGCGAAAAAATTGCCGTGATCTTTGGAAATGAAGTTACGGGCGTACAGGAGTCGGTTATGCAGCGGTGTGACGGCTGCATAGAAATTCCGCAACAGGGTATGAAACATTCTTTAAATGTAAGTGTGGCAGCCGGGATCGTGTTGTGGCAATTGGTTCATGGGGCAAATACCTAAACCGTTAAGAAGTATAAAACTTACAACATAATTTTGCAGCATGACGACAGTTAAAAATTATCTTTCCCTCGTAAAGTTTTCACATACCATTTTTGCAATGCCTTTTGCGCTGATCGGTTTTTTCCTGGGTTTAAATTATCAACCAGGCAGCTTGTCAACCTATCAACTCCTTGAAAAATTTTTTCTCGTTCTCATTTGTATGGTCACTGCCCGTAGTGCAGCGATGGGTTTTAACCGTTATTTTGACAGGAATTTTGATGCAAAAAACCCGCGTACGGCAATCCGTGAAATTCCAAGGGGAATTATTTCTCCGCAAAGCGCGTTGAGGTTTGTAGTGCTCAATTGCATTTTATTTATGATTGCCACTTTTTTTATCAACAAGATCTGCCTTTTCCTGGCGCCCGTAGCTTTGTTTGTTGTGTTGTTTTATAGTTACACAAAACGTTTTACATCATTATGCCATTTGGTGCTGGGCCTTGGATTATCGCTTGCCCCGATCGGAGCTTATCTTGCCGTAACCGGTGAATTTAACATGCTGCCTTTACTGTTTTCGTTCGCAGTAATTTTTTGGGTTAGCGGTTTTGATATCATTTACGCTTTGCAGGATGTTGAGTTTGATCAATCACAACACCTTTATTCTATTCCCGCTGCTGTTGGTAAATCAAAAGCTTTGCATATTTCTGAATTGCTGCATATTCTAAGTGCAGCCTGCGTAATTGCAGCGGGGTTTTTCGGGCATTTTAATTTTTTATACTGGATCGGTATTGGTGTTTTCTGTGGTATGCTCCTGTACCAGCATTCGATTGTAAAACCAGATGACCTGCGCAGGGTAAATCTCGCATTTATGACAGCCAATGGTATTGCAAGTGTTGTATTTAGCGTATTTGTGATCGCAGACCTTTTGATCTGAGATGATTGCTATTGCGGTGAACTATTAATTATAAATTAATGCCTCGTATCCTCTGTATCGATTATGGGAAAAAAAGAACCGGTCTTGCCGTAACTGATCCATTAAAGATCATTGCAAGCGCTTTAACTACAGTTGAAACAAAAGAGTTGCTTTCGTTCTTAAAAAATTATTTTCAAAACGAAGAGGTCGAACTCGTGTTGATCGGGGAACCAAAGAACTGGGACGAAACCGACACACATGCAACGCCACTGGTGCGCCTGTTCATACAAAAATTCAGGAAAGATTTTCCTTTAAAAAAGATTGAAACTGTAGATGAGCGTTATACGTCGAGGCTTGCGGTGCAGGCTATGGTTGAAATGGGCATGAAAAAGAAAGACCGTCAGAAAAAAGAAAATATCGACCAGGTTGCAGCAACGATAATGTTGCAGGAATATTTAAGAAGCCTGGCCTGAATCCCAAAAGGACTTTTATCCTCTGCTTAACAAGCTAAATTATATATTCGCGCACTGATTATTAAACACAAAAATCCTCCTTTGAGAGGTGCAAGGGAATATGATTTTACCAATTGTAGCATACGGAACGCCGGTTTTGAGAACAGTTGCAAAGGAAATCACACCAGATTACCCCAATCTTGAAAAGTTGATTGCAGACATGTGGGAGACCCTGTATGCCAGTAATGGCGTGGGTTTGGCAGCCCCGCAGGTGAATAAAGACATTCGTTTGTTTCTTGTTGACAGTATCCAGCTTTTTGCCAACCAGGAGGAAGAGGAAAAGGGAAAATATCCTGACGAGCCAGGCCTTAAAAAAGTCTTTATTAATGCTAAAATAAAAGCACTAAACGGCGAGCCATGGAACTATAACGAAGGTTGCTTAAGCATCCCGAAAATAAGGGAAGATGTGGTGCGTCCCGAAACGGTGACTATTGAATACGTTGATGAAAATTTTATACCCCTTACTGAAACCTTTAATGGTTTAACGGCACGAATTATTCAGCATGAGTATGATCATATTGAAGGCAAGCTCTTTATTGACTACATAAAACCTTTTAGAAGAAAATTGCTCCAGGGTAAACTAGCGGACATTACCAAAGGCAAAATAAAAGTGGATTACAAAATGGTGTTCCCCAAATGAAGTTGAAATATGTTCTCCTGCTTTTAACCTTGTTGCCTTTTAAGATTTTTGCACAACAAAAAGATTCTTTTATCGTTGAAGGAAATGATACCACGATCATTATTGATAAAGGCACTTTTACATTAAAAGAAGTGATTGTACGTAATAACATGGATTATGCAAGCCTGCTGCGACGTATTCAAAACGACACAACTTTTTATAAAGCTTTTCGTAACCTGCATATTGTAGAGTTTTCTGCATATAACAATATCCGCATGTTTAATAAAGCTGGCAATGTTCAGGCAAGCTATTATAGTCATACGCTTCAGCACCGTGAAAATAACTGCCGGTCAACCGAGAATATCGAACAAAAAACCACCGGTGATTTTTTAGATAACAAAGGCAATTTTAATTACCTGACAGGCGAAATGTATGCTGCTGTATTTCTTACAAAAGGGAAAATTTGCGGAGAAGATAATGTTGTGGCCGGTCATGATTTTAATACAACAAATAAAACGGGTACAGAGAAACATAAAGAACAGTTGAAAATGCTGTTCTTTGATCCCGGGAGAAGAATCCCCGGCATTCCTTTTATAGGAAATAAACTTGACCTGTATGATGAACATGCACATAAACTGTACAATTACACACTCGATTATGATACCTGGAAAGGCGAGTATGTTTATATTTTTACGATAAAGCCAAAAGATGACCTGGGCTTTTTTCGTAAAGACGATATTGTAGTGGATGAAATGACCACAAGGTTTGATGCAAGAACAATGGAGGTGGTTGGGCGCACCTATTCACTGAGTTACAGCGCAGGCCTGTATGATTTTAATGTAGGTATAGAGGTTGAAATGACGCATATCAGGGATTTGCTTGTACCGGAAACCATGCGCTATAAGGGTAATTTTAGTGCGATTACCAAAAAAAGGGAACGCGGAGAGTTCACTGCAACACTTTTTGATTTTAAATAAGAACTTTGGAAGTATAATTATTAAAACTTTCCCGGGGGCTGCCTGGGCAATTAATTAAAAGCCGGATACGATGAACAGGTTAAAAGAATTATTTGAGCGCAAAAGAAATAAAGTTTTAAACGTGTATTGCACTGCGGGTTTTCCGCAATTTGAAAGCACCCTGGAAGTAATAAAAGCATTACAGGATAGCGGCGCCGATATAATAGAACTTGGCATGCCATACAGTGATCCTTTGGCTGATGGGCCTGTGATCCAGGCTAGCGGTACCAGGGCCTTGCAAAATGGGATGACGATCGAAAAGCTTTTCGCACAATTACGGGGTATCCGCAGTTCAACTTCTGTGGATGGAGGAATTTATGTGCCTATAGTTCTAATGGGTTATATGAATCCTGTGTTACAATACGGGTTTGAAAGATTCTGCCAGCATGCTGCAGCAATTCCTGTTGATGCTTTAATTCTCCCCGATCTTCCTGAGCATGAATTTGAAACAGAATATGCGGCCATCATTCACCGTTATGGCTTAGATTTTATTTTCCTGGTAACACCAGAAACTTCCGAAGAAAGAATAAAAAAACTGGATGCCCTAAGTACCGGTTTTTTATACGCTGTTTCTTCGTCCTCAACCACCGGTAACAAGAAAGATTTTAATGAGGTTGAGAAATACCTGCAACGACTCCGTCAGATGAATTTAAAAAATCCGGTGTTGGTTGGATTCGGAATTAAAGACAAACAAAGTTTTGAGTCGGCCTGTAAATATGCAGATGGTGCAATTATCGGCACAGCGTATATTAAAGCAATAGAAGATACGACCGATATCCGGCAAAGCACAAGCGCTTTCTTAGATTCGATAATCCTGTAACTGTTACTACGCGTAAATTTTTTTACCTTGCATCCGCAAATTTTAACTGGCGAGTTATGAAGAGATGGGTTTTCATTTTCCTGGCACTTCCTTTTTTTGCACAGGGGCAAAGCAAACAATCGTTTCTGATAAGAGGGAATATCAAATCTATTCCGGAAAATTCAGCAGTTGTTTTACTCGGGTTTAATGGTGTTGATACACTTGCAAAATCGATAGTTCAACAAGGTGTTTTTACGTTAAGCGGCTCAGTTGAGAACACCGATGCACGCCTTATTTTCTTCCCTTCATTGCAGCGCCGGCTTGTTTTATTTATGGGTGGTGATACTGTAAGTATTTCAGGTGACAGCGAATTCAGCAATGTTGTAGTTACCGGGTCACCAAGTAACCTTGATTATGAAACATTCATTTATGATATAAAGCCTATAAATGATTATGTTGCTTTTTATCGCAACCAGATGATGTCAGCCACCACGAAAGGTTTACAGGATTCTGCAGCTATCATGCTCAATACAGCTTATAATATTTATCAAAATGCAATAGACAGGTTTCTTGAGCGGAAAAAAAATTCACCCGTTGCGCCGCTGCTACTTGCATATAGTTATGATACCGATCCAAACCGGGATATTATGCTGCTTGAAAAAAGATATAAATTACTTGAAGGACCGGCTTTGCAAAGCCAGTTCGCCAAAAACCTGGTCCAGGTTATAAAACAGGATAAAGTAGGCGCTGTAGGCACACAATCAATTGATTTTTCACAAGCGGATACAGCAGGTAAACCTGTTTCACTTTCCCAGTTCAAAGGCAAATTTGTATTGATAGATTTTTGGGCAAGCTGGTGTCGTCCCTGCCGCATGGAAAATCCGAATGTAGTGGCTGCTTATAATAAATACAAAGACAAAAATTTTACTATCCTGGGTGTTTCGCTGGATGCTGAAAAGCCAAGCTGGATACAGGCTATACACAAGGATAATTTGACGTGGACGCACGTGAGCGATCTTAAGCAATTTCAAAATGCTGTTGCGGAATTGTACAATGTGAAAGAAATTCCCCAAAATATTTTAGTTGATCCAACCGGTAAAATAGTTGCCCGTAACCTGCGTGGCGATGCACTGATTCAAAAACTTGATCAGATACTTCAATAAAATAATTCAGGTCTTTAATCTTTACTCCCTGCGGTCGCAAAAGAGAAGTCATAGCATTAGGCTTGTTTGCTTTCGATATTGTAATTAAAAACGAGGATGCGGATATAACTGGTTGGCAAAAATTTGCCAAAAGATAAGCCGCCAAGAAAGTTTATCGAAGCACCTTGAAACACTTCTACTTCATCGACCTCATAGTAAGTTCTTCATCCGGTTCGCCCATTGCCCATAAAAAAGAAGTGAGTGTTAGCGTTGATATCAACAGCAGGTTGCATGTGACCTTGGTTTCTTTCTTCTTCATTGAACGGATGGATAATTTTTTTAAATGAATGATCAGTCGTTCCTTGTTCAATTGCCACAAAAACAAAAGCCGGCCCTTGAATAAAAGCCGGCTTTTAAGTAGATTTCTAAAGATTATAAATGAGCTGTATAAAATACTAACGGAAGAGTTATATTTTCCGCAGGTCCTCCATTTACAGATAATGTTGCCTTGTTGTCGCAGGTTCCGTCACCATAATCAAGGTATTCATTATTCGCCCCGTCGATTTGTTGTATCTTGATCTTCAAACCTCCTTTACCACGGAAGGAGCAATTTACAGACTTAACTACCACGTTGTTAGCATCTATTGTAGCTCTCCATATAGCGGTTGTATTGTTTAAAGTTTTTTCCGTACCGGTTGAACTGCCGGTTATTTCGTAAACATCATCCTCGGTTGTTGGTGTAGCACTACCTTCAATTTGTTTTCTGTTATGAGTTCCTATAAAAGTAGACTTGTTACCAGCATTGTCTTTAAAAGTTTTAGTAGTTGTAACTTTAAAATTGCCTTTAGCAACAAGCGTTCTTTTTGTACTGCCTCCAACACTTAAGCCATTTAGCGTATAATTACTGTATGTTGTTACGCTGATCAAGGTACCTGGCGCGGCAGTTTTCCAGTCAGCATAAATAGTAGATATTCTTTTGCCACTGATTGTTTTTCCTTCGCCGTTAGAACAACCAGCTCCAAAATCTACAGTCTTAGTATGAGGATAAACTGATCTTGAGGGGTTAAATGTTACCACCGCACAATCAAAACCATCCACCGATTTAGCTTCAGGATCATCGTTTAACGATTCATCGGTTTCTGCATTTAGCTCATCTTCACCCAAAGCTATAAGATTGGTTGTATTTGTAAGTCCTGGACTTAATTGAGAAGAAGGAGCAACAGCATCATTTTTTTTACATGAGCCTAAGGCAAGGCATAAAGCCAATACCGGCATTAGCCCTTTTAATTTGAAGTTCATAGAGTAATTGTTTTAAATTTTTAATGAAAGTATATTTAGTTGTTAATAATGACTAGTTATTGATAATGGCAGCATTTGATAAGGTTACGGCATAGTGAATATCTATTAAAAAATCACAATTCGTTAATGATCAAAAGCCAAGCTGTTAATTAAATATAAAGTTAAAATGACTAGTTATATTTTGGTCTACAAATATGCGTCCAAAGATATAGCAATTACAATCATCAAATAGTAAAAAATTGAAATTTCTAATAAAGTTTATATTATTTTTAAAGGCATACTTAAAAAATGAGGGTTTTATGTACAGATATACCAGGAAGTTTTGCGATTGTTACCCTTATTTGAAAATATTTCATAGCCATAAATCAAACTTAGAATTTTGTGTAATTAACACCTCAAAGACATGTTTGATTAGATGTTTTTCTTCCACTTTAAAATTATGGGTCGGGATTGACATTGGCTTATAAATTTCAAAACATTATTTTTGCACGGTTTGTTTCAAACGTATTCTAAATAACTCATTTTTTGAAAATTAACTACAATGGCAGATATCTTTGAGAGACTGATCAGGCATTACGGACCAATTGGAGAGCATCGTAATCGTGCTCATGGTTATTATACTTTTCCAAAGTTAGAAGGCGAAATCGGTAACCGTATGCAATTTCGGGGAAAGGATGTAATTGTTTGGAGCTTAAATAATTACCTCGGGCTTGCAAATCACCCTGAAGTGCGTAAGGCAGATGCTGATGCTACAGCTGAATTTGGTCTTGCGTATCCAATGGGTGCCCGCATGATGAGCGGTAACAGCAACTACCATGAACAGCTTGAAAAAGAGCTGGCTGAATTTGAGAGCAAGGAAGACGCCATTCTTCTCAATTATGGCTACCAGGGAATTATGAGTGCGATCGATACACTTTGTGGAAGGCATGATGTGGTGGTGTATGATGCAGAATCTCACGCTTGTATAATTGATGGCCTGCGTCTCCATCCCGGGCACAGGTACGTATTCCGTCATAACGATGTGGAGGATTGTGAAAAACAATTACAACGGGCCACATCCTTAATCGAAAAACAAAAGCAGGGCGGTATTCTGGTAATAACAGAAGGCGTTTTCGGGATGGCAGGAGACCAGGGTAAGCTAAAAGAGATATGTGAATTAAAAGATAAATATGAGTTTAGGTTACTGGTCGATGATGCGCACGGCTTCGGAACGCTTGGTAAAACCGGGGCCGGGGCTGGAGAAGAGCAGGGCTGCCAGGACGAGATCGATCTTTATTTCTCAACGTTTGCCAAATCAATGGCTTCCATTGGCGCTTTTATAGCAGGACCCAGAACTATTATTGATTTTATACGCTACAATATCCGTTCACAGATCTTTGCCAAGAGCTTACCAATGCCATACGTGGTGGGCAACCTTAAAAGACTGGAAATGTTGCGTTCTATGCCCGAACTAAAAGCCAGGCTTTGGGAAAATGCAAAAAGCCTGCAGAATGGCTTGAAGGAGCATGGATTTGATATAGGCAAAACCGACTCAGTGGTTACGCCGGTATACATGAAAGGTGGCGTTCCCGAGGCAACCGCAATGGTTACCGATCTGCGTGAAAATTATAGTGTGTTCTGTTCCATTGTTGTATACCCGGTGATTCCAAAGGGACATATTATTTACAGGCTTATACCTACCGCTGCACATACGCAGCAAGATATCGATGCAACATTAAAGGCGTTTAGTGAAACAAAAGCCAAACTGGATGCAGGTTACTATAAAGTGGAAGACATTGTGCATATGGCCGAAGCAAGATAAAATAAATGCATGGCTTGCTTTTCACAGCAGCTTTAATTTGAGACGAACCCAGCAGACAGATATTATAAATTTGTCGTACAATTTATTTATTAAGTAGTGTTCGGCGGTTCCCGGGCAAAGCCGGTTTCGTATTGCGTGATAAATCAAATTACCTTTTCATTCACAGCTTTGAAATTACTTTGCATCTTTGTTTAAATAATGTATCAATTGCTGGTAAGGCGAATTCCTTTTATTTTATTGATGACAGTATTGTGTACGGCTTTGCATGCACAGGTATATGACACAATTCCCCAGCAATATGATAGAATGGGCAGACCCATTCCAACAAGAAAGAGCGACAGCACCAGTCAAACTTTAAAACACAGGGATGTTTTCGAGGATTCTATAACTGTTTTTTTTCGTTACTGGGACTCTACCCGTATCAACAAACTTGATTCTTCCATAAGCGACTTTAATACGCGTTTTCCCGTTCCGTGGCGCTATTATGATCTTGGCAATTTCGGGAGCGCTGCCAAATCATTTATTTTTAAACCCAACATGAAGCCGGGTTTCGATGCAGGTTTTCATGCGTATGATGTTTACTTATATACTCCCCAAAACACAAGATTTTTTCAAACGACAAGGCCCTACTCGGAAACCTCTTATTTATTGGGGAGCAGGGCTGAGCAGATGATCGATCTGTTTCATACTCAAAACCGAAAGAGTAATTTCAATTTTGGTTTGGATTTCAGGGTGATCAGTTCTCCCGGCTCCTACAAGAATCAAAGTACAACGCACAGTAATACACGTATTAATACTTCTTTTCAAACGGATAACAAGCGATACATTAATCAGTTCATTTTTATAGCCAATAAAATTCTTTCATCTGAGAACGGTGGTATAAAGCCAGGGCAGAATATTGACAGCCTTTCATTTGGCGGTCCTTTTGAAATTGTAACAAAACTGGGAAGCCAGTTGGTAACATACCGTAGCATTTTTAACTCAACCATTGGTATCGGAACTCAATACAAGGATCTGAGCTTCCTGATGCGGCATAGTTATGATTTTGGACAAAAGGATTCGGTGGTTACAGACTCAGTAACGTATAAATTATTTTACCCGAGAATAAGGCTGCAGCATACTATTGGTTATTCCAAAAACAATTATGAGTACCATGATCTTGTACCCGTTGATTCTGATTATTACAGGTACCTGCATTATGATGTTGCTGATGGAACAGATACAGTAAAGTTTAACGATACCTGGCAAAACCTCGCCAATGATTTCGCCATTATATCCTATCCTCAAAAAAATAACCTTAATCAATACCTGAAATTGAATGCAGGGCTTGAGCTCATAAAAGGTGTTTCACTACCGTTTACTACAAATTACAATAATGTTTATACCGCTGCTGAATACCGTAACCGCACACGCAACCAGTTATATGATATTGAAGCGTCAGCTAAACTATATGTTACCGGGCATTATACGGGCGACTATTCTGCCTACATAAGTTTCACCCGTTCACTAAAAAGAAATCTTGGCTCGTTGCAGGTCGGGTTTCAGAATGTAAGTCGCACGCCCTCTTTTGTGGCCGGGGAATTTATAACAGGCACAATTAAAGGTTATCCTGATTCCTCAATAACGTACCCGGTGCGGCAATCGCTCACTGCATTCCCGGTTACACAATCAGGAGAATTTAATAAGGAAAATATAACGAGGCTCTTTGCAGTTATAAATGTACCACCCGCAGATCTCCAGATCACAGGTGAATATTACCTGTTTACCAACTACACTTATTTTAATAGCCTTTACTCCTCAACACAATCATCATCCCTGTTTAATGTTTTGAATATAGGAGCATTCAAAAAACTGCACGTGTCAAAAAATCTAAACTGGTACCTGGAGGGTAACCTGCAGCAGGCAACAGGTAATCCCCCTGTGAACCTTCCGTTAGTACTTGCACGTAGCCGGTTTGCATTTGAAGGCAACTTCTTTAAAAATCTTTTTCTTGCCACCGGGCTTGAAGTAAGGTATAATACGCCCTATAAAGCCGATAACTATTCCCCGCTTAACGGTCAATTTGTTTTCCAGGATACATTAACTATTGCCAACCGCCCTGATGTAAATGCCTATCTCAATATCAGGATAAAAGGGTTTAAAGGATTTGTACGGGTTGAGAATCTAAACACAATCAGCTTCGCTAATGGTTTTTCATTCACAAAATATAATAATACAGCGCCCGGTTATCCCTCAAGAGGTTTTTGGTTTCGTCTTGGTATCTGGTGGGGTTTTGTAAATTAATTACCCACACTTCAATCCTGTCGTTGGCCGATACAATAGCAAAGCCCGTCAGGCGCCACCACGTAAAAAACTTTCCATGACGTTTCACCATGTTTTTCTATGCTGAAATCGGAGATTTCTTTTTTCAGCCCGTTTTGTTTTAACTCTGACAGGGCGCTATCAACATTATCTACTTCGAAAAAGCAACCGTCCTGGCTGGGATCTCCTCCATTTTCGGAAAGCCCTATTTCAATTTCATCCCTTACAAGAACGACTGATTTAACTGGCTCATTTTTTTTCAAACCAATTTTAAAGTCCATTATTTTTTCATAAAAAGGGATCGAAGTTTCCAACACTTCAACCGGTAAATTCATTTTGTCTTGCTGGTATGGCCAGGCTTTTTTGAAGATCGCTTTAACAGTTTCCATGATCTGAGGATTTTTAATAATGATCTGTCATATTTAAAGATAGAGCCTTATGTTTAAATTTGAGCATGGACTATTCTAATACAAAAATTGATTCATTATTAAAGCGCTTTACATTTCACATCGCGGCAGACTATGAGAAATATAAAAACCATGTATACCGCGTTTTCCTGAACTGTATTTTAATTGATGGCGAAAAAGCCAACGAAGAGAAATATGCAATAGCGGCGGTCTTTCATGATATTGGTATCTGGACAAATAACACCATTGATTATTTAAAACCTTCTATTGAGCAGGCAAAAAGTTATTTGTCGGAAGTTGAAAAGCATGGATGGATCGACGAGATATCACTAATGATATACTGGCATCATAAAACCGGCAGGTATACGGGTGAATATGTAAAGACCGTGGAATCTTTTCGCAGGGCCGATTATATAGATGTTACATTGGGATTATTCAACTATGGATTCGACAAAAAAACAATTAGTGAAAACCGGGAAAAATTTCCCAACGCCGGGTTTCATTTATTTCTTATTAAAAGGATCACCAAAAATTTTTTCAGGCATCCGCTAAACCCGCTTCCGATGTTTACAAAATGAATCCAAATTGTGGTTGGCCAACAGGTAATTTCTGCAAACTTACCGGATGAAATAATGGAGGATAAATACACCTATCAAGCCTACAACAGAAACTATTGTTTCCATTGCGCTCCATGTTTTAAAGGTTTGTTTTAAGGTTAAATTAAAATATTCTTTAAACAGCCAGAAGCCGCCATCGTTTACATGACCAAAGATCAGGCTTCCGGCACCCGTTGCAAGTACCATTAAATTGGGATCTACACCACTGGTTGCAATGATGGGTGCTATAATGCCCGCTGTTGTTAAACCGGCTATGGTAGCTGAACCAAGCGCAATGCGGATAACGGCACTTATGGTCCAAGCTGCTAATAAAGGATGAACATGAAAATTATCCAACATCGATGCAATCTGTGTATTTACACCGGTCTCTGTTAGTATTTCTTTCATCGCTCCCGCGCCGGCAAGTATCAATAAAATAACAGCTATGTCTTTTACAGAATCAGTAAGGTGATTCATTAAAACAAGCATCGACCTGTTTTTTCTCAAACCCAAACTAAACAAGGCATACAATACAGAAATGATCATAGCGATCGGCGGATCCCCAATACCGATCAAAAATTTTGTGAGTACATTTTGTTCCTGGACCAGTTGCTGGCAAATTGTTGCAACGGCAATTAAAATCACCGGCAAAAAGGTTGCAAAAAGGCTATTGAATAAACCAGGCAATTCGTCGTCACTAATTTCTTTTGCGGCAAACGTATCTGGTGGTTTATTGGTGTATTTTTTTAAAGTCCTGGCAAATAACGGTCCTGCGATTATTACGGCGGGAATGGCAATGAGTATTCCATAAAACATGGTCAGACCCAGGTCGGCATTAAATTGTTTTACCAGGGCTGTCGGTGCAGGGTGGGGTGGGAGATACCCGTGTGTTACAGATAAAGCTGCCACCACCGGTAAACCGATATAAACAACGGGAATATTATAACGTTTCGAAACGGTAATTATCAGTGGCACCATTAACACAAAGCTTACATCGAAGAACAGGGGAATGCCGATAATAAAAGCGGTTAATACCATTGCCCACATCAGGTATTTTTTGCCAAACGCATCTACCAGGCTTGTTGTTATCTTTTGTGCCGCGCCGCTTTCGGCGATCAGTTTTCCAAGCATAGCACCGAGGCAAAGAATAATACTCAGCGCGCCAAGAATGCTGCCGATGCCTTTTTCCATTGCCAGTGCTACGGTATGTACGGGCATCCCATTCGTCAATCCTAACAATACCGATACAATAAGAAATGCGAGAAACGCATTTAGTTTAGCCCAGGTAATCAAAAGTATCAGTAGAATAATTCCGGCAAGCAGTATGATAAAAGACATAAATTGTTGAATGATGGCTAAAGATAATTGGTTTTGTGGTTTATAACTCAGCTTATGTATTTACTGTTATTATTTGCGTTGAATGAATAGCCCTGGTTGCGGTATGTTGGCAGCTATCTCAAAAAAGCCTTTTCATAAAATATGCCTCCATAGCATATAACTATGTTCACACAAATTATAATAGTGTTTAAACTATTTAATAAATTGCTGAAAACAGCTTGCAGATCTTAGCATATAATTATTCCCGGGTAAAACCGTATAGTTCAAAATAATAGTCTTTAATTGCTGGAAGCTCACAGCTAATAGCTCAAGGCACAAAAAATATAGTTCATACCAACTACAAAATTTTATATGAAAAAAATCCTTGTCTCTACTGATTTTTCGAATAATTCAAAAAGCGCGATCCGGTTTGCAATTCATTGGGCTACGATGCAAAAACTTGAGCTGGTTTTTATTTATGTACTTCATGTTACGCGTCCGGCACAATGGACGGATGAGTATTTTGAAAAATACAGTGAGACAGAAAAAAAACTTTTTCTGTCAAAGATGGAAAAATTCATAGCAGCGATTTATAAAAAAATGAATGTTGCGCCCGGTAAATATTCCTGCACAGTTACCTCCGGAATCAGTGCCGACGTTATGATAAACGATTATTGCACACTCAATCCTGGTATTGATTGTGTATGCATCAGCACAAGGGGAGCAGGGAGGTTCGAAAAGTTTTTTGGCACCAATACAGGGAATCTTATCACAAATTCAGTAGTACCTGTGTTTGCAATTCCGAAAGTGTACAGGGTGAGCAAAATGAATAAGGTACTATTTGCATCAGATTTTTTCAATTATGATACTGAATTGCAGAAAGTAATAGCATTTGCGCTGCCGCTTAAAGCTAAAATAGATGTGTTGCATTTTACCTTGCCCGATGAAATGCTGGTTGATGAAAAATCCATTGAAACCGCCTCCAGGAAAAAATATACATATGGTCTTACTGTACACCTTGAAAAGAAAGATCTTCTTCATTCACTCATACAAAATTTACGAAAACAGGTAGCCGCAAAAAAACCTTCTGTAGTAATTATGTTTACACACCGGCAAAGAACAGTTTTTCAAAAAATTTTCTTTTCCAGTAAGGCCGAACAACTATCTTTTAATTTAACAGCGCCTTTGCTGGTTTTCAAAAAGGGTTGATAACTATACACCCAAATACAATTTTGCTGCTGGTAAATGTTTGCTGCTGTTGACCGCTGTAAACAACTATCTTTATCGCATAAGCTTGTAACTATGAATAGAAGAAATTTTATTAAAAACACATCAGCTGCAACTGCCGGTGTAACGATTCTAAATTTTCCTGTATTCGGTAAAAATGCACCGAGCAATAAGGTTGTATTGGCCGTTATGGGTGTTAACAGTCGCGGCAATTACCTGGCTCAATCATTCTCACAACTACAAAATGTTGAAGTTGCCTATTTGTGTGATGTTGAAGCCAAAGCCATTCAAAACGGTTTGGAGGCCCTAAAAGATGTACCTAAAAAGCCTGCGATTGTAAAAGATATCCGCGAACTGGTTAAGCAGAAAGATTTTGATGCATTGCTGATTGCCGCACCTGATCACTGGCATACACCTGCAGCGATCATGGGCGTGCAAAATGGTAAACATGTATATGTTGAAAAACCTTGCGGGCAAAATCCTTATGAAGGTGAAATGATCGCCCAGGCTTATGTAAAATATGGCAGGCATATCCAAATGGGTAACCAGCGCCGTTCGATGCCCACATTAATGGAAGCGGCAAAGCTGGTACGGGAAGGTGCTATTGGCAAGGCATACTTTGGTAAAAGCTGGTACACAAATAACCGTACTACAATCGGTATTGGTAATAAAGTGCCGGTGCCTTCAACATTGGACTGGGATCTATGGCAGGGGCCCGCGCCACGCATGGATTATAAAGATAACCTGGTGCATTATAACTGGCATTGGTTCTGGCATTGGGGAACGGGTGAAAGTTGTAATAATGGCACCCATGAAATAGACTGCTGCCGCTGGTTTTTGGGCGTTGACTTCCCAACAAAAGTTACTTCTTCCGGTGGTCGTTATGCATTTAAAGACGACTGGCAGACAACTGATACACAGGTAGCTACCTTTGAATTTGGTGATGGCAAAGCGATAACATGGGAGGGAAGAAGCTGTAATAATTATCCTGTGGAAGGATCGAGCCGGGGCTTTATCATTTATGGGGATGGTGGCAGTTTGGTAAACGATGGTGGTGGTGGCTACAAAATCTTCGACACAAAAAATAAGTTGGTAAAAGACGTAAAGACTGATGTAAAGGCTGAGGCGAATAATCTTGTAAGTTCAACAGGCAATCTCGACCTTTACCATTTTCAGAATTTTGTTGATGCCGTACGCGGTGAAGCAAAGATAAATTCGCCCGTTGATGACGCAAGCAGATCCGTGTTGCTTTGCCACCTTGCAAATATTGCACAGCGTACCGGCAGCACCTTACATTGCGATCCTTCAAACGGGCATATACTGGACGATAAACAGGCGATGAACTTGTGGAAGCGGGAATATGAAAAAGGATGGGGGCCTGTAGTTTAGTTCCTATATAGTGTTTATGCAACGGGCGTTTCTTTCAGCAGGCTGGCATAATCTTATTATGGCAAATTATATTATCGATCCTGCCTTATTACAAAGTTACCTGCCTTGCTATACGGAACTCGACACATTTAATAATGATCATTACGTGAGTTTGGTCGCCTTCCTGTTTGAGAACGTAAAATTGCGTGGTATCGCATTTCCGTTTCATACAAATTTTGAGGAGGTCAACCTTCGCTTCTATGTACGGTATAAAGAAAAAAATACCTGGAAAAGGGGCGTTGTGTTCATGAAGGAAATTGTGCCGCGACCCATGATAAGCTATATCGCAAATACATTGTACGGAGAAAATTATGCTACACATCCTATGCGGCACCAGTTTGCAGAAAAAGAGAATGAGCTTTATGTAAATTATGAATGGAAAGTTGGCAATACCTGGAATCATCTTAACTGTATTGCAGAAAAATTTCCGGGTCAGGTTGCGGAGGGCTCAGCGGAAGAATTTATCACCGAACATTACTGGGGCTATACATTTATCAATAAGCAATGCACCGGCGTATACGAAGTGGTGCATCCCAAATGGAAGATACATCATGTAAAAAGCTATGATATCATTTGCAGCACGAAGCGGTTATATGGAGCAGCTTTTGAAGAAACGCTCAAAAACAAACCGCAATCTGTTTTTCTTGCAGAAGGTTCGCCGGTACAGGTGATGAAAGGGAAAAAAATTACCAGTTAAACAATTTCATCAGCATGTTCATAAAAAAGCTCCTCCTATACATCTTTCTTCTGGTAACGTTTAAAGCCATTGCACAAAATGATCCCTCACTTGCAGTGGAAAAAAACAATAATGCAAAGCCATTAAACGTAATTTTTATCCTGAGTGATGATCACCGCTCCGACTTTATGGGTTTTACCGGTAAAGTGCCCTGGCTTAAAACCCCGTATATGGATAAGATGGCAAAAGAAGGTGTATGGATAAAAAACGCAACCGTAACAACAGCATTATGTTCACCAAGCCGTGCAAGTATTTTAACGGGCATGTATGCACATAAACATACTGTTGTTGATAATAGTTCGCCATTACCACCCAATCTTATTTTCTTTCCTCAATACCTGCAGCAGGCCGGTTATAAAACTGCTTTCTTTGGCAAATGGCATATCGGCGAAACAGATGATAAGCCACAAACAGGGTTTGATGAATGGGAAAGTTTTCGCGGCCAGGGTGTTTACTATAACCCCACATTAAATATTAATGGACAGGAAAAAAACTTTGGCGATAGCACTTACATTACCGAACTGCTTACTTCAAATGCGATCAACTGGTTAAAACAGCAGGATAAGAATAAACCATTTTTTGTTTACCTGTCGCATAAAGGTGTACATGCAGAATTTTATCCAGCAAAAAAGTATAAAAATCTTTATCAGAACGAACCGATACCTTATCCCTCAACCATAAATCTTACGGCTTCAGACAGCAGTATTGTGTATGGCAATACAATAAAGTCGCCTAAAGCCGGCATGGCAAAAAATGATACGAATTATAATATCGCAGGCATCCCGCAATGGGTGTATAAACAACGCTATAGCTGGCATGGGGTTGACTACTTATATCATGGCCAGATCGTGTTTGATGATTTCTTCAGGCGTTATTGCGAAACTTTATTAAGTATAGATGAAAGCATCGGCAACATCATGCAATATTTAAAAGAAAGCGGGAACGATAAAAATACAGTTATCATTTATATGGGCGATAACGGTTTTCTTTTAGGGGAACATGGCCTGATAGATAAACGCAATATGTATGAGGAATCGATGAAAGTACCGATGTTGGTCTATGCACCCGGTATGATAGGAAGCGGCCAGCCCCTCGAAGAAATTATACAGAATATTGATATTGCCCCGACCATTCTTGATATGGCGGGCATAAAAGCACCGAAGCAAATGCAGGGCGAATCTTTTTATCCTTTATTAAAGGGCGAACATACTGCCTGGCGCAATAAAGCTTTTTATGAATATTACTGGGAATATGCTTTTCCACAAACGCCCACAACATTTGGTATTCGCGAGGGTGACTATAAATTTATTTTCTATCCCGGCATTTGGGACACCAATGAGTTCTTCGACCTGGAACACGATCCTGAAGAAAAGAAAAATCTTATCCGTTCAGCAACCTGGCAACCCCTGATAAAAAAAATGCGGGATGAGATGTACGACTGGCTTGAGCAAACCGGGGGCATGCAGATCCCGTTAAAGCGACTTGAAGGCAAGCGCTTTGATAATTTGTATAACAATACTTATTAACAAAATTTAATTGCTATGATCCGCTCTTTCAGTTTAAATCACAAAATTTGGAAATCACGAAATCAGCAATTCAATAGCCACATTATCGTTAACAAAATACTGGGCAATCTGTAGCAGGTATTTAATAAACCTGCCAGTTTCTTATCTGAATTTCCTTTTGCACAGATCCTGCTACGGTTTTTTTAAGATAAATTAAACCGATGCCTTTCGCATAATAAAAAATGTATTCCTCCGATGTTTGATCATACATATCTCCGGATAGTTTCACCAGCGGCTATAGACATTGATAAAGAACTTTCCATTTAATATAACAGATGCATCGCCATCCAAACAGGATATTTCAGTGTTAAAGCAAGCGATAAAACATAAACTGAAAGTGTTTCATGCCGGATCATATTATGCATATTATAGTAACTGCTTTTTGACTGGTTTAGTATAATTATTTGAGTTCTTTTATCCTGATACTCCTGTAGCTTACCGCGTCACCGTGATCCTGCAGCAGGATATATCCTTCCTTTGCTTCCCCGAAATTTTCCCATACTTTATACTTGCTGATAGCAACCAGCTCTCTGAAAGCAGCAGAGCCGCGTTCATATTCCAATACTTTGATCCCGTTCAGCCAATGTTCAACATGGTTGTTGGGATAAACAACAACGCGTCCCCAGTTCCATTGTCCAGGCTGGTTAAAATAGCGCTCGGTTTTATTTGCAGGTATAAGATCATATAATGATGCAAGTGTCCTGTTTCCATCCCTGCCAAGCTTTGCATCAGGATGTACTTTATCATCAAGCACCTGGTATTCCAGGCCTATGGCAGAACCGGGATTGTTTTCTTTTAACGTCACAAAATATTTTACACCGCTGTTGCCGCCCGGGGTTAATCTAAACTGGAAAGTCAGGTCAAATGCACTGTATTCTTTTGTGGTTACAATATCTCCTCCATTGGCAGATTCTTTACCGGCGGATGATAGTACGGAGATCATGCCGCTATCTATCTTCCATCCCTTTTCTGGAAAAGTAGGTTTGTATGCTCCCTTCCATCCGTTCGATGTTTTTCCGTCAAACAACAACTGCCAGCCATTTTGTTTTTCGGTTTCGGAAAGATCATTTGGTATCATGTTCACAATAAAAACTTCCTTTGGAAACGCTGTCGGTTTAAGATCACTGGTTTTTATACGGATATCTTTCCAGTACATTTTTTTGCCGGCCATTTTTTCATCGCTTACTGAATGCACCTGTAGCGCAATAAAGCCTTTTGCAGAAGCATTATCAATTAAATAAGCAACAGGCACATCATTTATCCATGTTTTGATCGTATTGCCGATCTTTCCAGCACATTGGGATCCTAAGCTTAGAATTCCACGTGGACAAGTTGTCGCG
>JADMIO011298028.1_pt1 | contig 38522 bp, 37 predicted proteins | sample 8958161 | NCBI WGS metagenome assembly JADMIO01 (sample SAMN16585339, study PRJNA669376) | soil metagenome | isolation source: Crop rotation soil | place: USA: Cullars Rotation, Alabama | collected 2011 | reverse complement strand
CGACAACTTGTCCACGTGGAATTCTAAGCTTAGGATCCCAATGTGCTGGAAAGTTTGGAACTGTTTTTTTTGATGCAGTTCGTCTCGGTGACGCCTTTTCTCTGATTCCCTCAGTTTTGGATTGGTTTTCAATTTTATCGGATTCAGAGCTGGGTTTGTTTAGAAAGCCGTCCAGAAAGCCGTAGTCATTCGCTTCGTAAGGATTTGTACCATTAGTTAAAAGGAGTTCAAGAGCGTCCCTAAGCACAATTAAATACTTTATGCGTTCAGTTTTGGTTTTATACGAATGGCGTGGCCTTTTATCGGGGTCTGTAGCTTTAGATTGCCTGTGATAGGATCTCTGAATCTGTAATAGATGTACCAGCTTTTTTTCAAAGCCTTGGCTTGATCCTCCTTTGAAAGCAGTTTCCAGTCTGTAATATCTATTCCGCCGGTATATATCTTTGGCGAACTGTAATTCGGTTTCGACATGACTTTTCGTTTAGAAAAAGAGCTTAAATTTTTCGCAATATATGTGGAATTCTGATCAAAACCGTATACTGAAGCGTGTACTAAATCGTATACTTTGAAAAGTGTGGGCAAAAAAGTAGACATAAAAAAACGGTTTAGAAGTCTAAACCGTTTAATTTCAAATAATTTGCCTTGTAGCGAAGACGGGAGTTGAACCCGTGACCTCAGGGTTATGAATCCTGCGCTCTAACCGACTGAGCTACCTCGCCATTCTGTTGTTGTATTCTTGAATACGGGTGCAAATATATAACTAATTTTATTGTTTCCAACTTTTTTTTCGCAAGCGTCTGATTTTTTTATCCCTTACCAGATGCATGTATTTGTTTCAGACAAAATATAAATTTTTGCTTTCGCTCAATTTACTGAAAATCAGTACTTGGTTTTGTCGAGCAATGCAATATTGATGTCAGATATAGTTTGATTTTTTTTTTGAGATTTTTATTCGCGGTAAGTTTTTTAATTGAGAAACTTTTGATAAGTCAGGTATCGCGATGAGTTAAAATGAAATCCAGTATGGGAAATTGTTGCTACATGTTTAACTAATGTTGTTTTGTTGCCGGTTGAAATGATAAATAATTCTAGTGAGCTTTCGGCTTTAAAAAGAAAAACCGCCTCGATCTTAATTTCGAGACGGTTTCTTAATACAAGGATATGAATGTTTTTATTTGATAATCAGTTTTTGGGTAGATCTGAATTGGTTCAGAGTAGTGATTTCTACCAGATAAATGCCTTTAGCCAAGTCTTTCCACATTTATTTTAGCTTCATTGGTATTGATTCGGTTCACTTTCTGAACAACATTTCCTAAAAGATCATAAATAACTATGTTGTCCAGTGTTTCAATGCTGTTTTGCAAACGTACCCTAATAATATCACTAGCCGGGTTAGGGGATAGCAATATGTTTTGTGTTTCGAATGTTGGTACCGATAACTTGTCCGGGTAATACTCGATAACTACAGAATCGGTAAAATCACAATCTGAATTGTTGTTGTGTGCCAGCAGAGTATAGACTCCAGCACCTGAAACCAATAAATCAGGAGCAGTTTGATTCGGGATAGCAACATCATCTTTTAACCATGAAATCGTATATCCTTGTTTTGGCAATCCGGAAGTAATCAAATGAGTATACCTAAAATAAAGAGCTGTTTTATTGGACTCAAGATAATCAGAACCTAAATCAACGTTTCCAATATCAAAACTGCTTACTTCGATAAACACCGAGGAATCCATATTGATATCGAACCTGTCAGCAATAACCAGTTTTATATGGTACTTTCTACCTGCTACAACTGAACCAGAAGCCGTCATGGGAACAGTCATTCAATTATAATTAATCGGTGCAAGCAGAGGATTGGTTCCTGGGGTGCCATAATATTTATCAAAATAATCTGCATTTTCTGAACTGCACTTCGAGTTATACTTTTGATCTCTGACTGTAATTACCGACACAGGGATTTGTCCGCCAGGTAACACTGCAAGATTTACCGTTTGGTTTGTGACTTTGTCTGTCAACAAGAAGGCGAAAGAATCGGAGAAATCACACTGAAATTCGCCGTATTCTTCTGAAGCAAAAATTAAATTGAACTTAATTAAATCAGAAACAGGCACAAAGTCAAATTCTAATCTTGAAGCATTTTTAGAAGACATTGGTTTACCCGTTCCGGCAAGAATTACACCTTCCAATTGTGAATCACCTGCCCAAACGGTAGAACCTTCACTTAGCGCAGTAGCAGTATTTGGTCCGGGAGCACTTAAAACATTTCCTGTAGACAATATGATTCCGTCCTTAAATGGGAATGCAGATGCCGCCTTATTGAAATAGCCAATTCCGTCAAGCGACTGGAAATTCGTCCCCGTTGAAGAGGTAAAATTGGAAACATTAGCACATGGCGAACTCATCAAAATATCTTTAATGAGTTCTGTTTTTGTGTATTGTGTAGTACTTACTGTAATTGGAGGCGACACAATCCCTAGGCAAATATTATAATTTATACTTTGTGCATCTGCAGCATTAGACCAAACCCTAACGTAATACGTTTCACCTATAACAAAAGTTTTTGCATTACTGCTAAGAGAATTGAGTGCACTGCAGTATTTAAAAACCAAAGAATCGCAGTTACCCGAATAAACGGCATGATTGAGATTGGTTGAAATCCCTTTGACGTCTTTCAAAGTGATATAATTATTTGTAGTTGTTGCCACAAACTTATACCATACATCATCGTTAGCATTACCCTCACAGGTATTTGTCGGAGTTGAGGCGGTTGCACCTGTGACGAATCCGGGAGTTGACACAGTACTTGGTAAATCTGTAGGAGATAATTCAATAGTTGATAAACCATCGTCATTTGTTACAGGCGGTGGTGTGGTTATACAAATGTCGAAAGTTGCCATTTTAGCTGGGCCAGTATCGGTTGTGTAAATTTGTATTTTATAAGTATTTCCAATTGTAAGATTCGTGGCTATACTCATTTCCGGATTGCTGCAATACATATGTGTCAATGCAGCGCAATTTCCGGAATAAACTATATGGTTTAAATCTGTTTATATTATTTATGCACTTTATTATTTTAAAGCTGCTGTTGTTTACATGATTTGGGCGCTTTATTATTTTAAAGCTGCAATTGTTTATACGATTTATGTACTTTATTATTTTAAAGCTTCAATTGTTTATGCGATTTGGGCGCTTTATTATTTTAAAGCTGCTGTTGTTTACATGATTTGGGTATTTTATTATTTTAAAGTTGCAATTGTTTATATGATTTGGATGCTTTATTATTTTAAAGCTGCTGTTGCTTATAGGATTTAGGCACTTTGTTATTTTAAAGTTGCAATTGTTTATACGATTTGGGTGCTTTATTGTTTTAAAGTAGCCCCTTTTAAATTGTCAATTGTGAATTATGAATTGGATACGATACAGCTAATACATAATTTATAATTCACAATTCATAATTCTTTTCATAATCTTGCAGTCCGAATAACTTCACTATTAATGACTGCAATAACTTCACACCGCCATTTCCTTATATACAAACCTTACGGCTACCTGAGCCAGTTTATTTATGAACAGAAAAGGAAAAAGAAATTATTGGGCGAACTGCATGACTTCCCCGAAGGAACAATGGCCATAGGTCGTTTGGATGAAGACTCCGAAGGATTGCTTTTGCTGACAACCGACGGTAAAGTGAGTGAAGCCGTGCGCAGCAAGAAAGTGGATAAAGAATATTACGTTCAGGTGGACGGCATCATCACGCAGGAAGCCATTGACAGAATCAGGCAAGGTGTCGAAATTGGTGTCAACGGAACCAAATATATGACGCTTCCCTGCAACGCTTTCCTGTTGGAAACTCCTGATTTTCCTATGAGAGGCAAAAAGATCAGGGACGAACGCCACGGTCCCACCAGTTGGGCTTCGATTACGGTCAATGAAGGGAAGTTTCGTCAGGTGCGCAAAATGACCGCAGCCGTTGGCTTTCCTACTTTGCGTTTGGTTCGGGTTCGCATTGGGAATGTCTTTTTGGGCGACTTGCAGGCCGGGGAAGTTCAGGAAGTAGAGCACTTCGAGATATAATGAGACTCTCAAATTTTAAATCTGAAATCTCAATTCAGAAATCACAAATCATCAATCCGAAATCTTAAAGTTCGAGCGTTTGCAGTAGGTATTTGCTAATTTTGATAAGCAATCGTGATATAAAATCGCATTGTGATTGCATAGCACTGATGTAGAACAATAAATTTTCAGTCATGAAAAATAAATTGGATCTCCTCGAACCATCTGAAAGAGAAATATTGTTGAAATTCCCGGCTTATATTTCTTTGCTTGCCGCTAATTGGGACGGAAAAGTGGATGAAGCCGAAAAGAAAAAGGCAATTGAATTTTCACATGTGAAAACGTATTCTACCACTGATCCTCTGTTGAAAGAATTTTTCATTGAGGCAGATAAAGTTTTCGAGAAAAATTTTACAGACTTAGATGCTGAATTGCCAAAGGGGAAAGAGGAAAGGGATGAAGCCATTAAAACTGCATTGTTAAAAATTGAACCTATTGTTTCAAAGTTCGGACAAGCATATGTTGATAGAATGCATAACGCCGTCAAATCTTTTAAAGAACATGTTTCTAAGGCTCATCACGGCTTATTGGAGTCATTCATTCTGCCTTTTCCTGTAAAAGGGTTAAACGACTAGGGCAATTCTTCCTTTTTATAAATACATTTGCGTTCGTAAAAGAAAATTAAATGCTGAATATCGTTTTAGTTGAGCCTGAAATCCCTAACAATACAGGGAATATTGGTCGTTTGTGCGTTGGTACCCAAAGTCGTTTGCATCTCGTTCATCCTTTCGGTTTTGTGATTAACGACAAGAACCTGAAACGCTCCGGTTTGGATTATTGGGTGCATTTGGACTGGAAAGAATATCAGAACCTTGACGAATGGGTACAGCAGATACCTGATAAATCACGTGTTTTCCTCATGAGTTCAAGGACTGAAAAATCTTATTTGGAAAATGAATTTCAGGATGGCGACTGGCTGGTTTTCGGAAAAGAAAGTGTAGGACTGAGTGATGAGGTAATGGCAATGTTTGAAAATCATTTGACAATTCCGATGTCGCCTTTAATACGAAGTTTTAATATTGCCAATTCGGTTGCGTTTGTTGTTGGAGAGGCTAAAAGACAAATAGGATTGAAAAAGTAAGATTTAAATATATGAATTAATATAAAAGCCTGAGTTTAACTCAGGCTTTCTTGTTTTATTGGCACTTTTGTGTTGACTTTATTGGTTTAAAAATGATGAGTACATCCAAATCAGTTTTTCCTGTTCTCTGATGTAATCCCCCATCAATGCTCCAGTACCTTCGTCATCGGCATCTCCAGCTAAAGAAAGCAGTTCACGTTGCATGGCAATTATTATTTTAAAGGATGCCAGGATGTCTTTTACGGCTTCGAGTCCATCAGATACCTGATTGCTTTCAGTTATCGAAGATGTTATTTTATAGTCAGAAAATCTGTGATTTGGAGTATGACCAAGTGTTAAGATTCTTTCAGCTACTTCATCGATTTTCAAAAATAAGTCATTATATAGCTCTTCGAATTTCACGTGCAGTTCAAAGAATTTGTTCCCTTTAATGTTCCAGTGATATCCTCTTGTGTTTTGATAAAAGATTGAATAATTTGCCAAAAGCACATTAAGTTTTTTAGCTAATTCTTCCGCTTTGGCACTGTCAAGTCCTATTGAATTTAAATTTTGCATGTTTTGGTTTTTTAATGTTCGTTCAAATTTACCATAATTCCTGTTGGCGAATAGGATAAAAATCATTGATATATTTTATTACTGAATAGCTCATTAATATCCTTTCCTAAATGTATTTAGTTAAATTTGAGTAAGTCACTGTTTGATTTGACTATTTGTTTTACCGCAAAACTTAATTTATGATAGATAATTCGGCACTCAGAAGTACCATTTTCAAACATTTGGATGGTTTAGTTACCGCTCCGGTGGCTTTTTCCTTAAAAAAAAGAGGCGTATTGTCTCATATCCTTGACAAAAAGGAAATCTCGCTGACCGAATTGACGGCAGAGTTCAAAGCTAATGAAGGTTATTTGAATGTAGCATTAAGAGTTCTTTGTTCGCAGGGATTTTTGGAATACGAGATGAATAATCAAACAGATGAAATCCGTTTAAGCCTGACCGATAAAAGCGAAATTGCTTTTCCCTTGTTCGATTTATATAAAGATGTAGTCGATTTGTTGGACCATTCATTGCCTTTGCGCTCTCATTTGTTTGAAGACCATTCCTTTGAACGTCTGATTGTTATTTTTGAAAAAGTAAAGAATAATTACGGTATCTCATTTTCCCAAAATCCAAAAGAATTGGAAGTGCAGCGACAGATTTTAAAACATATTGAAGGTGCTTTAATCGGGCCCATTATCGTCTGTCTGGGAATGAGTGGGATGTTTCATAAATATTTTATGGAACTGTCCTTCCGTCCGGAGGAATTTCACTCTAAGCCTGAAAGTTTTAAAAAGCTATTGGATTTTCTGGTTTCATTAGATTGGTTTACCGAGAAAAACGGAAATTATCAATTCACCGAAATAGGTTTGTTCTTCGCAAAAAGAGCCACATCATATGGCGTGACGGTTTCATATTTGCCGCTGTTCAGTAAAATGGATGATTTGCTTTTCGGGAATCCCAATGTATTGCGAAATGTGGACGTTGGAGAAGAAGAACTCCACGTAGATCGGGAAATGAACGTGTGGGGTAGTGGCGGTGCCCACGATACTTACTTTAAAGTGGTCGATGAGATCATCGTCAAACTATTCAATTTGCCAATAGCTGAACAGCCAAAGGGAATTCTTGATCTTGGTTGCGGCAATGGCGCTTTCATGCAGCATCTGTTTGATGTGATTGACAGGCAAACCCTACGCGGAAAAATGCTTGATCAATATCCACTGTTTTTGGTGGGGGTAGATTACAATCCTGCCGCACTCAAAGTTACCAGAGCCAATTTGATTAAAGCCAACATTTGGGCCAAAGTAATCTGGGGAGACATTGGCCGCCCTGATGTATTGTCGGATGATCTCAAGGAAAATTATAATATCGATTTGAAAGATCTTTTAAACGTAAGAACTTTTCTGGACCATAATCGTATTTGGGCAATGCCAAAGCATGTGACTAAAGGGAGGGTAAGCCATTCGACAGGAGCTTTTGCTCATCGCGGCGAACGTATCAGTAATAATCTGGTGGAAGATAATTTGTTGGAGCATTTTCAAAAGTGGGCACCCTATGTGAGACAATTTGGTTTACTGATGATTGAATTGCATACCATAGCTCCTGAACTTACGGTTGCCAATTTAGGAAAAACTGCAGCAACGGCTTATGATGCCACTCATGGTTTTTCTGATCAGTATATTGTTGAGGTGGATGTCATGCATAAAGTTGCAAAAGAAGCCGGCCTGATCCCAGACCCTCATTATTTCGTAAAATTCCCCAATTCGGATATTGCAACTGTTAGTATTAATTTGTTGAAAGGGTTGTAGGTTCTAAGTTGTAGGTTGTGCGAGAAAACCAAGAACGTACAACTATCGTATAACAAACTTCCCTTTCTCCGCATCAAAAAAGATATGCTCGTCTTTGAAAATGGTATTAAAAGTTCCGTCTGCAATTAAATTACAAGGTTCGTTCTGTACAATTTTTTCGGGAGTCATCACAATCATTTCGTCACTTAACTGGATGGCCAGATCTACATCGTGGGTAGAAAATAAAATACATTTCCCGGTTTCGTGCGTCAGTTTTTTAAGGAGTTTGAAAAGCGCAACTTTATGTACCAAATCCAAGTGGGTTGTTGGTTCGTCCAGAATAATCAGTTTGGTGTTCTGAGCCAAAGCCCTTGCCACTAAAACATTTTGCAATTGCCCATCGCTGATTTCGTAGTGCTTTTTATTTGAAAGATGGCTTATCTGAGTCAGTTCTAATGCTTCATAAACTTTAGCCGTGTCGGCATCAGTTAAAGTACCGAGCCAGTTGGTATAAGGTTGGCGACCTAAGGCAACCAATTCAAAAACAGTCAAATTACTCGGAGGTAATTTCTCGGTAAGAACTACACTTAGGTTTTGCGCAAGTTCCAACGGTTCGTATTCCAAGATATTTCTGTCGTTCAAAAGAACGTCTCCTTCCAATGGTTTTTGAATTCCTGTTATAGTTCGCAACAAAGTGGATTTTCCGATTCCGTTGGCGCCAATTAACGCAATCAATTCTCCTTCGGATAATTTCAGATTCAGGTTTTTTGCAATAACTGTCTTACCGGTTTTGGAGGTGTAACCAATGTTTAAATCGCGGGTATATAGAACTGTTTTTGTCATAAATCAACTCATCATTTTTCTTTTTCCAACCAATAACCAAATAACCACCGGCGCGCCAATAATAGATGTAATCGCGTTAATAGGCAAGGTAATCTCAGTGCCGGGCATTTGAGAAATCACATCGCAAAGCAACATGATTGCGGCTCCGATTAAAAGTGTTCCCCAGTATAATATAAAATGATTGCTGGTTTGAAACAATAGTTTTGCCATATGAGGAACAGCAAGCCCGATGAATGCTATCGGTCCGGCAAAGGCGGTAATGCTCCCGGCTAAAATACTTGTTGCAAATATGATAATCAGTCGGGTTTTCTGGAAATTCAAACCAAGGCTTCGTGCGTAGTTTTCTCCTAATAATAAAGAGTTTAACGGCTTAATGCTGAAAATACTCATCAATAATCCTAAGCCTACCGAAACACATAATATGGTAATAGAAGCCCACGGAAGATTACCCAAACTTCCTAATGACCAAAATGTAAATTTCTGTAATTGTTCTGCGGTGCTGAAGTAGGTTAGCGTACCCACAATCGCGCTTGCAAAATTCCCGAACATTAATCCCACAATAAGGATCGCCATGGTGTCTCTGAGTTTTTGGGAAACCAACAGCACCATCAGCAATACAGCAAAACTTCCTAAGGTAGACGCGATCACGATCCCGTAAGACGACAGTAATATGTTGCTGATAAAAGCCGGAAGCAAACCGGCTCCAAGAATTACAAAGGCAACACCAAGACTTGCGCCCGAACTCAATCCCAAAACATAAGGCCCTGCCAGAGGATTTCTGAATAATGTCTGCATCAGGAGTCCACTTATCGAAAGACCCATTCCTACCAGAACTGCCGTGATGGCTTTTGGTAGACGGTAATTCATAATAATATATTCCCAAGTCGATTTTCTTGCTTGGCCTCCGCTTAAACTGGCGATGACATCCTTAAACGGAATGGTCACCGAGCCAAGGCTGATATTAATTAATAAAAGCGCAATAAACCCTAAACCAAGTAGGAGGAATAATACCGTATTTCGTTTCTTGTCGGCCAATTTAGTTCAGTTTTTTAGCAAATGTAAAGCTGTAATCAGGCAGCAATTGCGGGTGGTAAATCTTGATGTAGTCTTTCAATACCAAATCCGGACGGCTGGGAGCCAATTCATAATAAACGATACCGCCTTTGGCGCCAAGTTTTGATTCGAGAGTATAGACGTTTTTGTTTTTGAAAGCATCAAACTGGCCGTAGTGCGGGTTGGTATTCTCAAGTTCGGAAAGGGTATTGAAAGTCCCCGTCGCAATCCATGATTTAGCGGTCTTAGCTTTGTCAAGCACAGTTTCGAAAGGCAAGCCTAAGCTTCCGCTTCCTTTTTCGTTTTTCCAGAGATAATCCGCCTTAGCATCCCTTAAAAATTGGGCTGCCCAACTATCTCCTTTGGCAATAAACCATTGGTCCTGATACATTGTTCCAAATAAAACGGAAGTTTCCTCTTTACTGTTTTTGACTAAATCTAAGGCCCCTTTATAATTGGTAAGAATGTCATTAAACAATTTTTCAGCTTCCTTTTCCTTACCAAATAATGCGGCGTATAATTTAATCCACTCGGCCTTTCCAAGTGGCGATTGCTCCATCCAATCTCCTTGTATGAGTATTTTTAATCCGCTTTTCTCCAGATTATTAATCATAGGATTATTGTTATCTATACCGAAGGTGACAATCAATTCAGGCGAAAGGTCGATAAGTTGTTCTATGTTCAGCTTCTCATTTTGCCCGACATTTTTCACTAAGCCTTTATCGATTAAAGTTCTTGTTTTTGCCGAGGAAATATAATCGGTATCGGGAAAACCAACGAGTTTGCTTTCAACTCCAAGCATTTCCAAAAAAGGAATATTTGTGGTAGAAGTCACCACAATTGACCGCAAAGGAACAGGTATAGTGGTAAGTTTTTGAAGACTATCCGGTACAGCCGCGTTTTTCTCTTTCAAGAGATAGGTGAAATCCTTATTGGCATTGGGCCAAGGATTACTCACTTTAACTATAGAATATCCATCGTATTTATAAATGGCAAGACCGCTGGCATATTTGATAGTGTTTTCGGCTGCGGTTATTTTCGTCGACTCTGCTTTTTGGTTTTTGCAACTGACGAAAGTTGTGAGAATGAAAACAATAAGTATTTTAAAAATTGAAAATTTCACCGTGTCGTATTTCATGAGCCGCAAAGGTATAAGAAATTGTAAAAAACAGACTGTTTATAAATCAAAGAAGTAAGCAAAGTCACCTTTCTGCAAATTTATAAATGGCTGTTGCACTCCTTCGAGAGCTTAGTGTAATTAGTAAATACCTCTTGAGGGCTTTTAATATCGGTTTGTCTAATTGATTTATACCGTTCAATTTGTTTCAATTCGTGTAATTTATAGTTTAAAATCTCCAATTCTTAATTTGAATACATAAGGCATTGTAATCTAAATGCTACGGAATTGCTTTTGCAGCTTTAAATTTTAATTATAATCGATAGGGGTTGCTATATAAAGGTTTTTGATTCCCTTTTATTTAAAAAGGGATCGATCCCAAAGTTCTGGGGATTAATCCCGAAACCCAGGGGATTGGTCCCGAAGTCCTGGGGATTGATCCCAAAGTTCTGGGGATTGATCCCAAAGTTCTGGGGATTAATCCCAAAGTTCTGGGGATTGATCCCAAAGTTCTGGGGATTGATCCCGAAGCTCTGGGGATTGATCCCAAAGTCTTGGAAATCAATCACTAAGTCAATGGGGTTAACTTCATTGTCTTGAATTATAAGTGGTTGTCGGTGTTTTTCTGTATAGCGGAAGTTTTTTATCCTACGGAATCATTCAAAGGTAAAAATAGTATGAGGTTATTGTTGCCCCGGAAACAGATCTTGGTATTTGGGTATCTGGTTATTTTTAGAATTGTGTCCACACAATAAGTAATTTAGGGGCACTTCCTTGTTAGGGTGACGATTGTATAATCAGAAGTTATTTTATAATGTCCAGAAACTTCAGCCCAAAGACAACTCCGTCACCTTTGAAACCGTTTTGATAAGATCGAACGTAATCAACTCGAAGCATCTTGAATTTGCCAAAGCCTAGTTTATCTAAACCAATAGTAAATTCAGTATAAGGTTTTGCCTTTGGAACCGCCAGCTCATGAAAGCCCAAAATCATTGTGGATTTCAAGAGATTCAGTAAAGGGATTTTGTTGATTACATATCCGTTGTCGTTGTACTCGGTGTGGTTTTCAAAGTAAGCGTCATTGGTGCTGTTGGAGTAATAGGGGAGCAGGTTAAAAACATTCAGATAGCGTTCGGAAGTTCCTATGTGGGTTTGGTTTCCGTTGAAATGTTTATAATCAACAAAAGTTATGTTTTTACCATTGATGAATTTACCTGCTTTAAGGCTTGTTGCAAAAGTTCCTTTGTTCCCGGCAGTTATTTCATAATCCACTTTGGTTGCAAAGAGTTGATGGTTATAATTTTTGTCGCTTGCAGCAAAAGCGCCGGCGTACTCAAAATTAAGGGTAGGATACTTATCGTTTGCCAAGTTTATCTTTCTGTCAGGGCGAGAGATGTATTTATTGCCCAAATTGATTTTGGTATACAATGAAAATTTCGTCAGATGATGAGACGTGAATGGGGGAGTTGAATAATCGTATGGGAGCTGAGGATTGTTTGAGAGATAATTGTCGTCGTTCTTCACCCAAACCTGATTGGTGTTATTGTATAAAGGTTTTCGCTGCTGATACTCTAATTTACCGTGCAGATATAAACCGTTAGCTACGTATTGACCATAATTGATGCCGGCGAATTCTTTATTATACAACTTCATGTAATTATCTTCAAAGAACAAACTGCTTACGGTGTTTATTAATTTTGAAATTGGTTCTGAACTATTAAATTGAGTGGCGATGCTTCCTCCCGAAATGCCGATGTTGGAATAATTCTGTTTGTTAAACAAATGGAAAAGGTCGGCGGTAATCCTGAAACGTTCCTCAGAAAAACCATAGTTAAAGTTGGTGCTTACCGCTGTATATTGGCCGTTATCACCTTTGTTTCTTTTGGTATATGAAAAGCCGGAATCCATATTCCAGCCCTGAACGGTGTTAAAATTCAGGGAGCCAAAGTTGAGTACGCCCTTGTAGTTGAATGTTTCCTTGTTGTAACTGTTCTTGTGAGTATATCCACTGAAAATATTCAGAAGACGAAAGTGATTGTGCTTGCTGTCGATAGAATCCAAGTAGGTTTTTGAGTTTCTCACGGTCTGTATACTGTCTTTTTTAGTGTAGTCCTTACTTTCTTCTTCCGTCAGTGGGATAGGGCGGAAGGTTTCCCAATATTGTGCGTCTTTCTTATTGGAATCTTTCTCGAAGTTTATGATTTCGTTTTTAAAGGTTTTTTTAGCGAAAGCTTCCACGAATTCATAATTGCTGTAGACGTAATCAAACCTGCCGTTGAATTTAATTCCCAAAATGCCGGCTTCAAATCCCAAACTCTGGCTGTTCTTTGCCCAAATGTGGTTGTTACTGTTGTAGCTGAAGTTTTGTTTAAGGCTAAGGGTATTTAGGATTTCTTCATGCATCCTCATGCCATTGGTATTCAGGTCTACGGCATATATAGCCCAGGAATCTTCTACGATATAGATGTAGCCGTCAAATACCGGTTCGTTATTCCTTTTTGCGATGACCTTTATTTTATTAATCATCCGGTTGTTCTGATCCTGAAAGGTGCCTTCGATTTTGAATTTGTAGTAATTAAAAGCATTGTTGGCTATGGGCGAAATCATTTTGATGCCCAAGTCTACTGTGTTGTCATAGAAATCAAAGTTTGTGTTCTGTGCCGAATTATAACTGAAGCCGTTGTCATTTCCGCTCACTTTGGAGGCAATGATAGTTTCCTTTAGTTTATCCGGTTTCTGGTAGACAATTTTCGAAACAGTCTCAGATAAATATATAATGCCTGACCTGGTTGAATCGAGCGAGCCGTTTAGATCGTCTATCTTCTTTCCCAATATTTTCTTAGGCACATCCTTTACCTTGAATATTCCTTTAGAATAAAAATCGGCCGTAAAACGAGCGGAGTTCTCCGAGTTCTCTTTTCTGGCGGCAATAGCATTACGGATAATTGTGTTTGCCGGATTTTCTTTGGGATTTATGACTACCTCGTTTAATGTTAGATTCGCATCGGCGAGTTTTATGTTTTGTACATAAGGGAATTCATTAACATTGATGTTTATTTTTTGTGTTTTATAGCCCAGACTTTGAAAAACCAAGGTGTGCTTTCCTAGGGTTGTAAAGTCAAGCAAATATTCGCCCTGCTCGTTTGAAGTGGTGTTCTTGTAAGTGTTGTCTATGATTATTGCAACAGCAGGTATTGGAGTTCCGTCGTTGTCTGTAATCTTTCCTTTGATTTGGGCAAAATTCGGTAAAGCAAAGGCTAGCAACAGAACAGCGATGAGGTTTTTCATTAAATGTGGTTGGTTTAGTTTTGGTTGATTTTTTAGCCGATGTATATAATGGCGGGTGTTGGCGAGGTTATTCTATAATATAAAATTGCAAAGAGCCAATTCGTAGCTTTTTAATCCGAATCCCAGGATTACACCCTTGGCATTGGCCGAAATATGGGAAGTGTGTCTAAAACTTTCTCTTGAATGCGTATTTGAAATATGTACCTCGATAACAGGAGTAGTAATGGCTTTTATGCAATCGCTAATTGCGATAGAAGTATGGGTGTAAGCGCCAGCGTTTAGGATTATTCCGTCAAAAGAAAAGCCAACTTCCTGAATTTTATCAATCAACAATCCTTCTATGTTACTTTGGAAATAATGCAGTTCTATGTTAGGGTATTTATTTCTTAGAATCTCCAGATAGCTTTCAAAAGTTTCCCCACCGTAAATTTCAGTTTCGCGTTTACCAAGCAGGTTGAGGTTGGGACCGTTTATGATGATGATTTTCATGTAGGCGTTTTAATTTTTGTTAAAAATAAATATTCTTTAGACGTGTTAGTTTGAGATTATAAAGTTTAGGTTTTTTATTGTGTTTGTCGGACTTTTTAGTAAATGTTACAGTTTATTTAAAGTGTATTCTTGAGTAAGAGTTAGTGTTATTTTAACATATTATATAGTGTTGGTGTGATTTTGTAGTAAAAAGATTCTATATTTGTTAATAAAGGTGTTAATAATTAAGCTTTTAAGTCAGATTAATAGCACTGGTTATTAGATAATTTTAAATAACTAATTTAAAAAGCACAATTATGAAGAGAATTATTTTAACAGTAGCAGCGGTATTTGCAATCGGATTTGCTAATGCTCAAGAGAATGAAAGTTATAGTTGGAAAGAAGGGAATATGTTTGCTGAGGGAAGCTTTAGCTTCCGTTCGGGTGACGTCGAAGATAGCTGGTCGTTTAATCCTAAAATTGGATGGATGCGCGATGATAAAATTGCTTATGGAGGTTTTTTAGCTTTTTCGGGTTCGGATAATAACGCTCTGGAAGAAAATAAATATGGTATAGGAGCTTTTGCTCGATACTATTTCTTGTCACTCGGAGGGAAGAAGGAATTTCAGGCGTATGGTGAAATTGGATTAGGGTATACTAGTGTAAAAGCTAATGGTGAATATGATAATGCAGGTGTTTTTATCCCTTATGGAGATGATCGAACTAAGGGAGAAATGAATTTAAATATCGATTTAGGGATGAATTATTTTGTCACAAAAAATTGGGCGGCTACATTTGAATTGGCAAACATAGTGAGTTATAATAATTCAAATCCAGAGTCGGGAGATAATTCTAGTGATTTAAATATTAGCGTTAATTTGTTTAATAATATTTTTGCCCAACCAAAGTTTGGTTTGTTATATCGATGGTAAGTTGTTTTGATAAATTTTAATATTTGAAAGCCTCTCGATTTCGAGAGGCTTTTTGTATGAGAAAAAGTTATTTCTTTGCACGCATGAATTGGAACTCTTACATCAAAAGTTATCAGGATTATCTCAGAATTGAAAGAGGTTTGTCAAAGAATACAATTGCAAATTATACTTTCGATATTGAGCGCCTGTGTCTTTTTTTGTCGGATAACAGTATTTCTGTTTCGCCAATTATTATCAAGGAAGAAACTGTTCAGCAATTCATCTATAGTGTTTCAAAGGAAGTGAATGCTCGTTCACAAGCCCGTATCATCTCCGGATTGAAAAGTTTCTTTTCTTATTTGATTTTTGAGGAATATCGCTCAGATAACCCGTTGGAACTGATAGAATCACCCAAGATTGGAAGGAAATTACCCGATACATTATCTCTAGCTGATATTGATCGTCTGGTTGCAGCCATCGATCTGTCAAGTGCTGAAGGAGAACGTAATCGAGCCATAATAGAAACGCTTTACGGTTGTGGTATCCGGGTTTCGGAATTGGTAGAACTCAGAATTTCAGATTTGTTTTTCGAGGAAGGTTTTATTAAAATAACTGGAAAAGGTAATAAGCAGCGTTTTGTTCCTGTGGCCAAATTGACACAGAAATACATCAATTTCTATAAGGATATCGATCGTAACAAGCTTGATATTCAAAAAGGGCATGAGGATTTTCTGTTTTTGAATAGGAGAGGGAAGCAATTAACCAGAGCCATGATTTTTACTATAATTAAAAGATTAGCTCAACAGATTAATCTAAACAAGGTAATCAGTCCGCATACTTTACGGCATTCATTTGCTACTCATTTACTGGAAAACGGAGCAGACTTGCGTTCTATTCAGTTGATGCTTGGTCATGAATCTATTACTACCACTGAGATTTATGTGCATTTGGATAGAAGGTATCTTAAGGAAGTTATTAATAAATGTCATCCGAGAAAGAACGCACATCTTTAGGTGCGGGTTTCAGATTGAAGTACAAAAAAAGACCTGTTGAAAAACAGGTCTTTTTTTATGTGTTAGTTAACTACAAACTATTTCGCAATATTAACTGCTCTCGTTTCTCTGATTACTGTCACTTTTACCTGACCAGGATAAGTCATTTCGGTTTGTATTTTTTGAGAGATATCAAATGATAGTGTAGCTGCATTGTCGTCAGAAACTTTTTCGCTTTCTACGATTACACGCAATTCACGTCCTGCTTGGATAGCGTAAGCATTTTTAACTCCACTGAATCCGAAAGCAACTTCTTCAAGGTCTTTCAAACGTTGGATATAAGAATCCAATACCTGACGTCTTGCGCCTGGTCTTGCTCCTGAAATAGCATCACAAACCTGAACTATCGGAGAAAGTAATGATTTCATCTCGATCTCGTCGTGGTGAGCACCAATTGCGTTGCAAACTTCTTCTTTCTCACCGTATTTCTCAGCCCATTGCATACCTAGCAATGCGTGTGGTAAATCGCTTTCTGCATCCGGCACTTTACCGATATCGTGTAACAATCCGGCTCTTTTTGCAAGTTTGACATTAAGCCCTAACTCGGCTGCCATGATACCGCAAAGTTTAGATACTTCACGAGAGTGTTGCAATAAGTTTTGTCCGTAAGAAGAACGGTATTTCATACGTCCCACAACTTTGATTAATTCAGGGTGTAAACCGTGGATTCCCAAGTCGATTACAGTACGTTTTCCTACCTCGATGATTTCGTCTTCAATTTGCTTAGTTGTTTTGGCAACAACTTCTTCGATTCTTGCCGGGTGAATACGCCCGTCAGTAACCAATTTATGTAAAGCCAATCTGGCAATTTCTCTTCTTACAGGGTCGAAACAAGAAAGGATAATTGCTTCAGGAGTATCATCAACGATGATTTCTACTCCAGTTGCAGCTTCAATCGCGCGGATGTTTCTTCCTTCACGACCAATGATTCTTCCTTTTACATCGTCAGACTCAATATTGAAAACAGAAACGCAGTTTTCAACCGCTTCTTCTGTACCAACTCTCTGAATAGTATTGATGATGATTTTCTTAGCTTCCTGTTGTGCAGTCAGTTTAGCTTCTTCCATAGTGTCTTGAAGATAAGACATCGCGCTGCTCTTAGCTTCAGCTTTCAGACCTTCAATCAGTTGGTTTTTGGCTTCTTCAGCAGATAAACCGGAAATGATTTCCAATTGCTCCAATTGACTTTTGTGCATTCTGTCAACTTCCTGCTGTTTTTTGTCAAGCATTTCAATTTTCGAATTGTATTCGTTGGCTTTAGCCTCGAATTCATCGTTTACTTTTTTAGCTTTTGCCAATTCGTTAGAAACCTGTGATTCTTTGTCTCTGACTCTTTTCTCAACCTCCGCAACTTTTTTATCACGTCCAAGGATTACCTGTTCGTGCTCTGCTTTAAGCTCGATAAATTTCTCTTTTGCCTGAAGGATTTTATCTTTTTTGATGTTTTCGGCCTCAAGATTAGCGTCTTTCAAGATAGATGAGGCGTCTTTTTTTGCGCTGTTTATTAAACTTGAAACATTGCTTTTTTCCATCATTTTGGCCACTGCAAATCCTATTGCGGCTCCTATTATTACTCCTAGAACTATTGTTAAAATCTCCATATTTATTAAGTGTTTATATATAAAAAAAGCCTACAGAAGTTATGATTGTATAAACTCGTATTGACAAGTTTTGAGCTAACTCACTGTTCAAGGATCTGCTCGGGGCAGCATGCTTTAGTAGTGATGATTTGCTCATTCTAATTTGTTAGTGTTGAGTTTATCAAATGTGAACTAATGTAGGCAGTATCTTAGTCTGTGTAAAGAACGTTTTATTTATTCAGATAGTCAGCTAGTAAATCATTAATCTTGTTCAATCGTTCGTTTGCTTCCGCATTGCCGAGTGATTTATCGATTTCTTTTTGTTCCAGTTGTGAAGCAAATTGCAAAGCACACATCGCAAGTACATCTTGCTTGTCTCTCACTGCATAATTCTCTTCGAATTGCTTTATCATAACGTCAATCTTTTTCGAAGCACTCCTGAGTCCCTCTTCCTGCGACATATCTACCGTTAGCGGGTAAACTCTGTCTGCGATTGATATTTTAATTTTAAGCTTTTCGTCCATTTTTACTAGTCAGATAACTGTGCAATACAATAATCAATTTCACGAATTAATGAATTTATCTTAAGCTTGGTATCTCTTTTGTTTTCTTCGCTGCCGAGTAATGAATTGGCCATTTTGAGAGACTCATACTGCGCTTTTAGCGCTTCAATCTCATCAGATTGTTTTTGTATGGTAGTTGCAGTTTGTTTTAGTTCCTCCTTAAGTCCTTGGTTGGCCCTTTCTAAATTGTCCAATTTAGCCAGAAGTTTCCCAATTCTATATTCAAGAGTATTAACTATTTCTGCAATTTCACTCATTGAGCCTGTATTCATCCTTAAGCGCACAAAAATAGTATTCCTTTTTATTAAAGCAATAAAATTTTGATTTATTTATGCCGTTTCCGTTTTCCTGAATTCTAAGATTTTAGTTCATAGTTGGTTGTGAATTTTCAAATTTTAAGTTAAAAAACTGTAGTCTTCAAAAGTAAGTGCCCTGCTTTGAATCATTTTAGGTAAAAGTTTTTTTATACAATTTTTGACAAAATCAATTTTTTTGAATTGCTAATTATTTGATTGATTCTTTGCTCGAAAAACCAGCATTCGATTGGAGTTAATAGCCGAAAGATTCGGCACAATTGAAGCTTTTATAAATGAAAGTTTCAAATGTCTATATATAATTGAAGTTTTAATAAACGAAAGTGGCAAATGTCTGTACACAATTGAAGCTTTAATAAATGAAAGTGGCAAATGTCTATACACAATTGAAGCATTGATAAACGAAAGTGACAAATGTCTATACACAATTGAAGCTTTAATAAACGAAAGTGGCAAATGTCTATACACAATTGAAGCTTTAATAAACGAAAGCACCAAATGTTTTTACACATTTGAAGCTTTTATAAACGAAAACACTGAATCAATAAAATAAATTACATGATTCATATAATTTTTTCAGAAATTCAATAATAAATACTTAGTCGACAAGGTTCTGAATATCAATTTTAGAAGGAAAAAAAGCAATGATGTGTTCAGGATTAAATGAAATAGTCACATTTGGTCAATTTATCGTCAGGTTCTGATGGGGAAGAGGAAAAAACTTAGCATAAGTGCGCCTTATCCGAATTTTGACGGCATATCCCTATTTTTAGAGCCATAATTTTTTAAACATCCCGATTTTTCTATATTAGCCGAAATGTTTCCCATGAGAATTGCCCTGCTTTTTTTATTTTTTTCTTCTCTGCTCTCGGCTCAGGACTATCCTAAAGATTATTTCAAATCTCCGTTGGATATCCCCCTGTTTTTGTCAGGTAATTTTGGTGAATTAAGAAAAAACCACTTTCACGCCGGTTTGGATTTCAAGACCCTGCAAAAGGAAGGTCTCAACGTATATGCTGCGGCCGACGGTTATGTTTCCCGAATTAAAATCTCCAGCTTCGGCTACGGAAAAGCTATTTACATCACCCATCCCAACGGTTTTACTACGGTTTATGGTCATTTGCAAAAAGCAGTTTCGCAGATTGAAGATTTTATAAAGACAAATCACTATTTGCTGCAGTCTTATGAAATGGATTTACAGTTAAAGCCTGATCAGTTGACAGTAAAACAGGGAGACATAATCGCAATATCCGGAAACAGCGGAGGTTCGGGAGGCCCGCACCTGCATTTTGAAGTCAGGGATTCCAAAACAGAAGAAATCATAAATCCGTTGCATTTTGGATTTGATTCTAAAATTGCGGACACCAAATCCCCGGTCATCAATGGCATGATTGTTTATCCTTTGGGCGATGATGCTTCGGTTAATGGTTCTCAGTTGCCTCAAATTGTCAATCTTTCATTACAAAAGGACGGAACTTATCTGGCAGATCAGGTCTCCGGTTCCGGTAAAATAAGTTTCGGGATTTGCTCTCATGATTATTTCAACGGTTCGGCCGATACTGACGGTTTGTATAAGGTTCAGACCTATTTCAACGGCAGTCCTGCCTTTGGTTATCAGATGGACCGTTTTAGTTTCGATCAGGGGAGGTATGTCAATGCTTTGCTCGATTATCCGCGATATATCAAAAGCGGGGTTCGCTACCAAAAACAGTTCATGAGAAATCCTTATCCTTTTGTGCCGATAGTTTCTGATAAAAACCAAGGGATTATCGAGCTGTTGCCTAATTTGGCTTCGACCTACAGAATTGAAATGTCTGATTTTAACGGCAACAAAATCACGGTCAATGTGCCATTGGTTTATTCCAATACTGTTCCCAAGGTTTTAAAGAAAGAAGAAAAAACCGATTATTACCTGAAAGCCAATCAGGATAATATTTACAAAAAAGATAACATCTCTGTTTTTATTCCCGCCAAGACTTTCTACGAAGATTTTTATTTAAAATTTAACGTAGCGGATAATGTACTTTCTCTGCATGATGACTCCGTTGCGGTTCAGAATGATTTTTTTGTCACAATTGATGACACAATTTCAAACCCAGCCGATAGGGATAAGATGTTTATAGCCTCTGTCGATGGAAAAAAAATGAACTATAATGCAACCAAGAGAATAGGTAATACTTGGTTGACTTATACCAAGAATCTCGGTCAGTTTGTCCTGGCCAAAGACACGGTTGCGCCTTCTATAAAACCACTCAATTTCAAGGATGGGCAATGGCTAAGCCAGCAACCAGATATACAGTTTATGATAAATGACAGTTTTTCGGGGATAAAAACTTACAATGGTTATATAAACGGGAAATGGATTTTGTTTGAATATGATTTTAAAACAAAGAAAATCACTCACTTTTTGGATAACAATCTTCTCCTTGACGGGCGAAATGATTTGTGTGTGAGTGTTGCCGACAGTGTAGGAAATACCGTTACCTTTGAAGCCTATTTTTTTTATAAAAAACAATAAAAGAGCACCCTTTTGAGAACGAAATATACAGTCCTGTCTATCCTGTTTTTTCTTGTCGGACTTTCGGCTTTCGCCCAGACGGCCAGGATTCAGGGAATTGTGCTTGACGAAAACAATATACCCGTTGATGATGTCAACGTAAAATATTTCAAAGGCTCCACAAGAACCAATCAAAACGGATATTATGTTTTGAATGTTCCTGCCAATAAGAAAGTCACGATTGAATTCTCTCATCTGAATCTTAAGAAGGCTACGGCAAATATTCAACTCAAACCCAATGAGAATTTTGAGTTTAATATTGTTCTCAAAGAAAATGTAGAACAATTTGACGAAGTTGTCATTAATACCAGAAACAGAAAACGGGTTGAAGGTTTGGTAACAATCGACCCTTCCGTCATTCGTAATATTCCGGGTGCTAATCCCGGTATCGAAAATATTCTGAAATCATTCGGAGCCAGTTCAAATAATGAGATGAGTACCCAATACTCGGTTCGCGGCGGAAATTATGACGAGAACTTGGTTTATGTAAACGAAATTGAAATTTACCGTCCGTTCTTGGTGCGTTCCGGACAACAGGAAGGTTTGAGTTTCACCAACACCGACATGGTTCACAATGTCGATTTCTCGGCAGGAGGTTTTCAGTCGAAATACGGTGATAAACTTTCTTCTGTACTTGATATAACTTACAGGATTCCTACCAAATTCGGGGCTTCGGTTCAGGCGAGTCTCCTTGGCGGAAGCCTTACCCTTGAAAATGTTTCCAAAAATCACAAGTGGACAGGGATTATCGGAGGTCGTTACCGCAACAATAGTCTTTTAGTGAAAAGTCAGGAAACCAAGACCGATTACCATCCTTCATTTGCCGATATTCAGGCCTATGTTACTTTTACCCCTTCCACAAAATGGCAATGGAGTTTTCTGGGGAATCTTTCTCAGAACACTTACAACTATGAGCCATCTTCCAGAGTTACCAAATTTGGAACATTGAGCGACCCTATTGCTTTGGTGGTCGATTATCAGGGGCAGGAAAAAGATCAATACGGAACTTATTTTGGTGCGTTGAAATCTATTTATAAGGTCAAGGAGAATTTTACATTGAAGTTCCTAAGCTCCATTTATCACACTATGGAACAGGAATATTATGATATTTTGGCCGGTTATGGTTTTGGTCAGGTCGATACAAGCGGAAGCAAAAGTTTGGGAGACGTACAGTTTGTAACCCGGATAGGGAACGAACTCAATCATGCCCGCAACGATCTTGATGCCTTGATTGCAAACGCCGAAGTAAAAGGAGTTCACGATTTCCAGAAAGATAAAATTGAGTGGGGAGCAAAATATACGCGTGAAAGCATACGCGACAGGGTTACAGAATGGCAGGTGATTGACTCTGCCGGGTTTTCGATCAATCCACCGATTATTGATTTGCCTAAAAACGACCAGCCTTATGTTCCTTACACGGGACCTTTAGTACCTTATCAAAACGTGAGAGCTGTTAATTATGTCAATATTGACAGATTTTCGGCTTATGCTCAATGGAGCAGAAGGGATTTAATTGGTAATCATCAGGTGTTTTACAATTTTGGTGTGCGCGCACAGGATTGGCAGGTTTCCGGAGATAATCTCAACGGCAAAAACCAGATTATTGTTAGTCCGAGAGCACAGTTCAGCATCAAACCCGATTGGGAGAAAGACATGATATTCAGAATTTCCGGAGGTGTTTATCAGCAGCCCCCTTTCTACAGGGAATTGCGGGGTCCTGACGGAATGGTAAACCCGGATGTCAAAGCTCAGAAATCTATACATCTTGTTTTGGGTAACGATTACAGTTTCAAGATGTGGGACAGGCCCTTCAAGTTGATCTCGGAATTGTATTATAAATCGATGACGGATGTTAATCCGTATACATTAGAAAATGTTAGAATCCGTTATGCCGCGCAGAATAATGCCGTGGCCTACGCCAAAGGTTTTGACATGAGGCTTAACGGGGAATTTGTTCCCGGAACAGAATCCTGGCTGAGTTTCGGTTATATGAAAAACGAGGAAAATATAGATGACAAAGGTTATATTCCGAGACCTACCGACCAGCGTCTGAAGTTCGGAATATTGTTTCAGGATTATATGCCCAATATTCCCAGTCTGAAATTATATCTGAATCTGGTTTATAATACCGGCTTACCCGGAGGTTCGCCCTCTTATGCCGATCCGTATGATTACCAGTTGAGATTGCCCGATTACCGCCGTGCCGATGTTGGTTTCTCGTATGTCTTGACCGAAGACAATAAATACAGAGCCGAGACACATTGGCTCAAGAAATTCAAAGACCTGTCTGTTGGGTTTGAGATTTACAATATGTTTGATAATCAAAACTCAATTACTAATACTTGGGTGCGGGATGTATATACGAAAACACAATACGCCGTTCCGAATTATCTGACCACAAGAGTTTTTAATTTGAAACTAAGTGCAAGACTATAAAAAGCCCAGCGAAACGGACTACGAAATTAAATTATATTTGACGCGACTTAAATTTTTAAGAGATATGAAAAAAGCAACTTTCTTACTAGCCGGATTTTCCGTTTTATTGATGATGGCCTGCAAAGACCAGAAGGAAACCCCGAAAGTTATTTATGAGAATAACCCCAAGAAAGAAACAACTCCGGTTGTAAAAGCGGATTCTGCCAAAATTGCCATTGCCGATTTACCCATTCAGATGGAAGGTACCAAATACCTGATTCATCCCATAGGTGATTATCGCGTATATGAGGGAGACTCCAAGATGAGTTACGGTTCTTCAAATGCCGATAAGGGCAGTTTCTCGGTTTCCAATTATAACCGTTTTGAACTGACCGGATTTTTGCAAAACCTGAAATTTCAGCATATCGATTCCACTGCTATCAGGCCTTTGACGAATAAACCTGTTTTGATTGAAACAGCAACATTCCTTAACACCATTGCCGGAAAAACCAAACAGCAGTTGTTGGTTTATACGCTAGTAGATCAAGATACCAACCAGGACGGTGCCCTGAATTCAAGCGACATTAAATCTTTATATATAAGTAAAATTGACGGAACCCATTTCATGAAACTCTCTGCCGATTTTCAGGAGCTAATTGACTGGAACCCGATGGAAGCCAAAAACCGCCTTTACTTCAGAACCATTGAAGACACCAACAAAAACGGACAGTTCGATAAAGATGACGTTCTGCATTACAATTTCGTCGATTTGATGGGTAAACAATGGACAGTGATGGGGTATAATCCAATTTAAGAAGATTTAAAGAATGTTTAAAAACATCATTTTTACTTTTTGCGCTCTGCTTGTGATTGGTAAAGGAGCTGCCCAACAAACAATTTCCGCTGAAACCTTTTATAAACATGTTAGTTTTCTTTCATCAGATAAGTTGGAGGGACGCTTTCCCGGAACCAAATACAATGATAAAGCTGCGGCTTATATAAAGAAGCATTTTAAAAAATTCGGTTTACTGAAGTTTGAGGATGGCTACTATCAAACTTTCAATTTGGATGTAAAACCGAATGTCAACAAAATTGAATCCGGAAATATCACAACTCAAAATGTGGTAGGCTATATTGAAGGTTCGGATGCAAATCTCAAAAATGAATACATCGTCATAGGTGCCCATTATGACCATTTGGGTTGGGGAGGAAAAGGAACCGGAAGTAAGGAGAGTGACGCAATTGCAATCCATAACGGAGCCGATGACAATGCTTCTGGGGTTGCGGCTCTATTATCTATTTTAGAAGAATTTTCAACATCGAAAATCCAACCCAAACGAAGTATCATTTTTGTTTCTTTCAGCGGAGAGGAAGAAGGGCTGTTGGGTTCTAAATATTTCGTAAACCATTTGCCAGTTGATGAAAAAGCTGTGAAAGTGATGATCAATATGGATATGGTAGGCAGTTTGAACACCGAAAAACGTCTCCATATGGGAGGTGCAGGAACATTTCCTGAAGGAGTAGAACTCATGAAGAAATTAGGAGAGGGAAGCGGACTGAATCCTGTTGTGCATGCAGGTGATGTTGGTGGGTCTGACCATGTTTCTTTTTACAGGAAAAATATTTCAGCTCTAGGGTTTCACACCGGAGGTAATTCTCAGTACCACAAGCCGGGCGATGATATCGAATTAATCAACAGTCAGGGAGGTGCTTTGGTTTGCAGATATATTTATAATGCTTTGAATGCAATTGCCAATTATGAGCAGCAACTGTATTTTATTAAACAGAATTAAGAATTAAGATTTCTGATTTCAGAATTCTCCTCCGTCCGACTTCTCTGAAGTTAAACACGAATTACACGAATTGGCACCAATTAATTCGTGGAATCCAATTACACAAACCACATTAACGATACAGATTAGTGAAAATTAGTGGAATTCGTGTTCACTCTAAAATTTGTGTCCAAACGATAGGATAGCTATCAGGAGTGGCAAAAAACTAAACGCAAGGTTCGCAAGGTTTTGATCTCCTATGGCTTTATTAGTGGCAAAGAGCAAAGCAAAATCGAGTTGCAATTCATTTTAATTCATGTATAAAACAGGCGTTTTTCATCCAAAACAATAACGTTTGTATAAAAAACAATAGTTTCCACATCCAAGTTGGGAAGCATTGTATAGGAAACCGTAGTTTTTTCATCCAAAACAATAACGTTTGTATAAAAAACAATAGTTTCCATATCCATGTTGGGAAGCATTGTATAAGAAACCGTAGTTTTTTCATCCAAAACAATAACGTTTGTATAAAAAACAATAGTTTCCATATCTATGTTGAGAAGCATTGTATAAGAAACCGTAATTTTTTCATTCAAAAAGAGAAAGGTTGTATAAAAAACAGCTGCTTTTTCATCCAAAAATAGAATCGTTGTATGTATAATCCCTACGGCGCGAATATTCGCAATAATTTAGCTGCTATTTCCTCAGATAATCTCTAAATCTTGGTGTAAATGAAAAGACTCTAAGATTCATCTGGGAATCTTAGAGTCTTGGGGCCTTTTAGAAAGGTATTTTGATGAATAACTTAATCAAATGACTGCATTGTAACGAGTTTATTATAGGTGCCGTTTACAGCAATGAGTTCGTCATGCGTTCCCTGCTCGACGATTTGTCCTTTCTGCATCACAACAATTTTATCGGCTTTTTGAATGGTCGAAAGTCTGTGAGCAATCACAATTGAAGTTCTGTTTTGCATCATGTTTTCCAATGCCACCTGAACGAGTTTTTCGCTTTCGGTATCAAGTGCCGATGTTGCTTCATCCAAAATCATAATCGGCGGATTCTTCAAAACCGCGCGGGCAATAGACAAACGTTGTTTCTGACCACCTGAGAGTTTGTTTCCGCTGTCGCCGATATTTGTATAAATGCCTTCCGGTAGATCTTTTACAAACTCATAGGCATTGGCAATTTTCAGAGCATCCATGATTTCCTCATCGGTAGCATCGAGTTTTCCCAAAGCGATGTTGGCTTTAATTGTATCGTTAAAGAGAATGCTATCCTGAGTCACCAAGCCCATCAAACCTCGCAGCGATTGCAGGTTCATGTCCTTGATGTTGGTGTTGTCAATGGCGATTTGCCCGTCATTGACATCATAAAAACGAGTCAGCAAATTGGCAATGGTACTCTTTCCGCTTCCGGACTGTCCCACCAAAGCGATAGTTTGACCTTTAGGAATTTCCAAAGAGAAGTCCTTTAAGACCGTTTCTTTATGGTATTTGAAATTGATATTTTTTACGCTGATAGTCTCTTTAAAATCGTGTTTGTGTACAGCGTCAACTTTACTTGTAATTGGGTTTTCCTGTTCCAGAATTTCCAATACGCGTTCAGCTGCAGCATTTCCTCTTTTGATATTGTAAGAAGCTTTAGAAATCGATTTTGCTGGGGTAAGAATATTATAAGCAAGTCCCATGTAGGCGATGAAAGCCGCACCGTTTAAGGTTTTTTCTATCAAAACCATGTGACCTCCGTACCAAAGCAGGATGGCAATTACGGTAATCCCCATGAATTCACTCACAGGAGAAGCCATGTTTTGACGATTTGCGATGGTGTTCGATAAATTAAAGAATCGCTGCGTGGATTCCTGAAAAACATTGTTGAAATAGTTTTCGGAATTATAACCCTTTACGACTTTAAGTCCTCCCAAAGTTTCCTCAATGGTCGATAAGAAATGACCCTGTTCCTGTTGGGCTTTGGTTGATTGTTTCTTTAGTTGTTTTCCGATTAAAGAAATAACATAACCCGAAACAGGTATGAAAATAAACACAAACAGCGTCAGTTTGGTACTGATTGTAAACATCATGATTATGGTGAAAACGATGGTCAGCGGTTCTTTCACGATAAGTTCCAAAATGGAAAGGAAAGAAGTCTGTACTTCGTTTACATCACTGGCAATTCGGGCAATGGTGTCGCCTTTTCTTTTTTCTGAGAAAAAGGAAAGCGGCAGTTCGAGTGTTTTTTTGTACATCGCATTACGCATGTCTCTCAAAATCCCGTTTCTCAGGAAAGTGATGAAGAACATGGCCAAATAATCACATAGGTTTTTAAGCAGGAAAATCGATATGATGACAGCCACCATTACCGATAAAGTATAGCCTACGCCGAATTCCTGGGTTGTGGTAGTGATGTAATAACTCAGGAAATCTTCAAGAAATTTTTTCATTTCCCCAATGTTGGTGTACACGGGCTTAATCGTATTCTTTTTTGTCTGGTCGAACAGTACCTGCATCATCGGAATCAGCGCCATGAACGACAGGGTGCTGAAGAGTGCGTACAAGATGTTAAAAAATATGTTTAGGTAAGCATACTTTTTATAGGGTAAGATAAAGGGGAAAATCTTTTTGAAATTGTTCATTTAGTTTGGGTGTTGTCAGCTATGAGTTAGCTTTTTCAGTGTTTTCTATTCTTTATAATTGTGCAGACAAACAGCTGCACAATTGTAAAGTTTTGAAAATTGGACTTAAACGATTTTTAAATCCTGTAAAATGTTTTTGATTTTATTGTCTAAGAAAGCTTCTACTTCAGGAACATCCTGAACAGAATCAACCTGTGCGTTTACGCTGATGTAAAACTTGATTTTAGGTTCAGTTCCGCTTGGTCTTGCCGCGATTTTAGATCCGTCTTCAGTATAATAAATCAATACGTCCGATTTCGGCATATTGATGGTTTCTTCTTCTTTAGTGAAAAGGTTTGTTGCCACAGATGTTTTGTAATCTTCCATCATTACGACACGTTGTCCGTTGATTTCTGACAAAGGATTAGTGCGCAAATCAATCATCATCTGATTGATTTCTCTTAAACCGTCGATTCCTTTTTTTGTCATAGAAACCAAATGCTCTTTGTAGAATCCGTAATCAACATAGGTTTGAAGCAATTCTTTGTAAACCGAACTTCCTTTGGCTTTAGCCTGAGCCGCAATTTCGCAGATCAATAGTGTAGAAGCAACGGCATCCTTGTCACGAACAGCATGTCCAACCATGAAACCGAAACTTTCCTCACCTCCTCCGATGAATTCCAATTCAGGGAAATCAACAATCATTTTGGCAATCCATTTGAATCCGGTCAAACCTACTTTGCAATCTACTCCATAAGCCGATGCTACTTCCATAACCATAGGTGTAGAAACGATAGTTGACCCAATGAATTGTTTTCCGTTCAGTTTTCCTTGCTGTCTCCATTGTTCCAATAAAAATTGGATCATCAAAACCATAGTTTGGTTACCGTTAAGTAAAATCATTTTGCCATCGTTGTCCTTCACTGCAATTCCAAAACGATCGCAGTCAGGATCAGTTCCAATTACGATGTCAGCATGGATTTCGTCAGCCAAAGCCACTGCCATTGCCAAAGCTTCCGGCTCTTCTGGGTTTGGAGACTTTACAGTTGGAAAATCACCGTTAGGTTCTGCCTGTTCTTTTACGATATGAACGTCTTGATATCCGGCTTTCGCCAACGTTTGAGGAACCGCTGTAATTGAAGTCCCGTGCAATGAAGTGAAAACGATTTTCAGATTGTCTTTCGATTCAGCCGGAGTATTGAAACTAGCGTTTTCTACAGCTGATTTTACAAAAGCTTCGTCAATTTCTTGATCTATAAATTCTATCAGATTTTCATTGGCTTCAAAACGGATGTCTTCATATTTTGTAGCTTCAATGCTCTTGATGATTTCTGCATCCTGTGGCGGAACCAATTGTCCACCGTCTTGCCAATACACTTTGTAACCGTTGTATTCCGGTGGGTTGTGAGAAGCGGTAAGCACGATTCCAGCCTGGCAGCCTAAATGTCTGACAGTAAAACTCAATTCCGGAGTCGGACGCAAATCTGAAAATAAAAATACTTTGATGCCATTTGCCGAAAAGACATCTGCAACTACTTTTGCCAAACTCTTACTGTTATGACGACAGTCGTAAGCGATGACTACTTTCAGTTCTTCGTTTGGGAACACCTGGCGCATGTAGTTAGAAAGTCCCTGAGTGTTTTTTCCTAAAGTATATTTGTTGATGCGGTTGGTTCCTACTCCCATGATACCGCGCATTCCGCCAGTACCAAATTCAAGGTTTTTGTAGAAACTGTCCTCCAATTCTTTTGGGGAATTGGCCATCATGTTTTTGATCTCTTCTTTGGTTTCGTTGTCGAATATTGGAGAAAGCCATTCGTTGGCTTGTTTTAATAACGTTTCTTCTGCTAGCATTTTAAAAATCATTTTTTGTAACCGATTTTATTTCGAACGTCGGTATTGATTGTTATTTGGTCTTTGTTGATTAAATAATTTAAATGTTTCTCTTCCAATCTTTAGGGTCACAATTTGTGACCTCAAAAATTTATAGATTAACCGTACTTGAAACTTTGTATCGTTCTTCGTTGTTTTTTGTTCTTAAAATAATTTCACCTAGAAATCCGGCCAAAAATAATTGTGTTCCAATAATCATGGTGGTCAAAGCGATGTAGAACAAAGGATTGTTTGTTACCAAAATGGTTGGCATTCCCGAGTAAAGCTTGATTAGTTTGTGAATGATGATGAATCCGGTGGAAAGAAATCCTAATAAAAACATCATTACTCCCAAGGCTCCAAAAAGGTGCATCGGTCTTTTTCCGAATTTTGAAATAAACCAAATGGTTATTAAATCAAGGAAACCGTTGATGAAACGCTCCATACCGAATTTGGTTTCGCCATATTTTCTTGCCTGATGCAATACTACTTTCTCACCAATCCTTGAAAAACCTGCGTTTTTGGCTAAAACAGGAATGTAACGGTGCATTTCTCCTGAAACTTCGATGTTTTTTACCACCTCATTTCTATAGGCTTTTAGCCCGCAGTTAAAGTCATTAAGCTGAACGCCCGAAGTCTTTCTTGCTGCCCAATTGAACAGTTTAGAAGGCATGTTTTTGGCAAAAACAGAATCATAGCGTTTCTTTTTCCAACCGGAAACCAAATCGTATCTCTGATTGATAATCATATCGTACAATTCCGGTATTTCTTCCGGATTGTCTTGCAAATCGGCATCCATGGTGATTATTACGTCACCCTGAGCTTTGGCAAAACCTGCATGTAAAGCCTGTGATTTACCAAAGTTTTTCATAAAGCGAATGCCTTTTACGTTTGTATTTTCGGAAGATAATTGGCTTATGATAGGCCATGAATTATCGGTACTTCCGTCATCAATAAAAAGGATTTCGTAAGAATATTGGTTGGTTTTCATTACTGAAACTATCCAGTTGTGTAGTTCTTGTAATGATTCTTCTTCATTAAGAAGAGGTATGACTATGGATAAATTCATTATTGTAATGTTCTCTTGTTTCTGAAAATAAGTGCAACTAAAAATCCGATTATACAGTCTCTCATCAAATATTTTACGGATGAACTAATGGTTTGATAAACAGAAAACGGATCGGATTCTTTAAAACTTACTTTGGCTGCGTTAATTTCAGAGGGTGTGCTGTTGATTTGCTTCATGATTTTAAGGTTGAATTCAATCGTTTGTTCTTTTATGACAGCTTTGGTCTCGGGAGAAATGATTAGACTATATAATACGATCAGCGCAAGGCATGAAATAATACTGCTTGTAAGTATGGTGTAGAAAAATGAAGAGAAGGCTTCTTTGAAAGTTATCAATCCACCAAGATTGGATTTGGTTTTTAGGATTGAAAGTATACCAAAAAGAACAATTAACCCCAGAGTTACGACTCCTAACCATACATTTGTTATCTGTTTTAAATCAAAAAAATGGATGTAGCATGTAATTGTAGTTAGTACAATTCCCAAGGCAATTCCGTAAGTAAATCCTGTTTTCTTAATCGAATCGATCATTATAATATAGGTTATGAAAAAATAATCGGCAAATATAGTAAATCCGCTGTTACAGCTGGCTTATTGCAAATAATTAAAAAAAAGAGGGTAATGATTTGTTTATTAAAAAATAAATGTATTTTTGCCAACTCAAATTAATAGAGTTTAAACAAAAGGTTACAGTCTGTTTATACCTTTTATTAGAAAAGCTTCAAAACAGGTTATAATCATTATCAAGAAAAAATAATTTACAAGATGAAAAAAGGAATCCACCCAGAAAATTACAGATTAGTAGCATTCAAAGACATGTCAAACGAAGAGGTGTTTATTACTAAATCTACTGCTGATACTAAAGAAACAATCATTCACGAAGGAGTTGAATATCCAGTTGTGAAAATGGAGATCTCTAGAACTTCTCACCCTTTTTACACAGGTAAATCTAAACTTATCGACACTGCTGGACGTATCGACAAGTTCAAAACTAAATACGCGAAACACGCTAAATAATTTTAGCCGTTTTCGAACAAATAAAAAAGCCTTCCTTTTGGAAGGCTTTTTTTGTGTTCGATTTCTAGATTATTCGACTGTTCGATTGTTAGAATAGCCAGTAGTCGAACAATCGAATAATCAAACAATCGAGCAATCCATTTTAAGAAAACCTTTGTACATTTGAGGCCTTTAACTTAAGAAACTAAACAAATGAACTATATCCTTTTTGATGGAACGGTAAGAAACGCCTTGCTTCCTTTTACATTTACCCGTCCGGTTGCCGATATCCGAATCGGAATTTTGACCATTCGTGAAAAATGGGAAAAATATCTGGGTTCGACCACCACAACTTTGACAGAAGAATATTTGTCTGAAAAATACCCGATGGTCGAAATGGAAGAGAATGTTATGATTAATGCTTCTTTTCTGCCTAATTCGATTTTGGCTGAAATGGTAAGTAATCTTGAACCTAATCAAGCTATTTTAAGAGGAGAAGAAGTAATTGCGTTTTATACTGAGGAAAATCAGCCCGAAGTTGATTTTGATACATACGAGATTATCGAATATGAAGAGGACTGTCTTTTTGTAGCCAATCCTTGGGATATATTCGCAAAGAATGACGCGGCTTTAAGAGAAGATTTTGAACTTATCACAGAAGGTAGAAAATCACAGCCAATTCCAAAAAGCGTGAACGTGATTGATGCTGAGCACATCTTTATTGAAGAAGGTGCGAAATTGGAATTTGTTACTCTTAACGCGTCAACAGGTCCTATTTATATTGGGAAGAACTCCGAGATAATGGAGGGTTCTGTGATTCGCGGGCCGTTTGCTTTATGCGAAGAAGCTCAGGTGAAATTAGCTACTAAAGTTTACGGAGCGACTACTGTTGGGCCTCATTCGAGAATAGGAGGCGAAGTTAATAATTCGGTTTTGTTCGGTTATTCTAACAAAGGTCATGATGGGTTTTTAGGAAATTCTGTTTTGGGCGAATGGTGTAATATCGGTGCCGACAGTAATAATTCGAATCTGAAAAATAATTATGAGGATGTGAAGCTTTGGAGTTATGAAACCGAAGGTTTTGCAAAAACCGGTTTGCAGTTTTGTGGACTGATGATGGGAGATCATAGTAAATGTGGAATCAATACCATGTTCAATACCGGAACCGTGGTTGGTGTAAGTTCTAATATTTTCGGAAGCGGATTCCCGAGAAACTTTGTTCCTAGTTTTTCTTGGGGCGGAGCTTCAGGGTTTACGACTTATGTTACCAAGAAAGCTTTTGAAACCGCAAGAATCGTGATGTCACGCCGTCATGTTGAATTTGACGAAAAAGAATCCAGAATCCTTGAGCATGTTTTTGAGGAAACTAAAAAATGGAGGAAAGAGTAATCTGATTTGAATATTTGAAAATAAGATAAAACGCCACAATTGCGAAAGCAGTTGTGGTTTCTTGTTTCTTGTCTCCTCCTTCTTGTCTCTTCTAAAGGAGTCGGGCAATTCTGAATCTAGCTTTGCCAAAGTCTGAGGCTGCTCTGAAAGAAAAAAAATGCCTGCGCCCGGTCCGAAACCATCGCGCCCCGACTTTGAGTTTAGAAAACCGAGCTTTGAGCTTGATCGAGTGAGCTCTGAGCTCTGAGCTTCTTCGAGCGAGCTCAAAGCTTCTTCGATCAAGCTCCGAGCTGCTTCGAACGAGCTCCGAGCTGCTTCGAACGAGTTCCGAACTGCTTCGAACGAGTTCTGAGCTGCTTCGATCAAGCTCCGAACTGCTTCGAACGAGCTCTGAGCTTCTTCGATCAAGCTCCGAGCTGCTTCTGCTAAAAAGAAAAATGTGTACGGCGTGTACAAAGGTGTGTACGAGCGTACATAGATATGTACGGTGTGTAAAAACTCATGCGTTTGCCCTGTTCTCAAGAATCCCAGATTTCATCAAACCAAATTTAGAATGTATATTTGCCCCGCTTAATTTCTGACAACGATTTCATTAATTAAGATTTAACTATGGAAAATAAGAAGAAGGTTGCCTTTTATACCTTGGGCTGTAAGCTCAACTTTTCGGAAACATCAACAATTGCGCGCAGTTTTCAGGACGAAGGTTTTGATCGTGTCGATTTTGAAGAAGTGGCCGATATTTATGTCATCAATACCTGTTCGGTGACAGATAATGCTGATAAACAGTTTAAGCAGATTGTGAAAAAGGCATTAAAACTTAATGAAAAAGCCTTTGTTGCGGCTGTTGGCTGTTATGCCCAGCTGAAACCGGAGGAATTGATCTCCGTTGACGGTGTCGATTTGGTTTTGGGAGCTACCGAAAAATTCAAAATCACAGATTACCTGAATGATTTGTCTAAAAATGATCTGGGGGAAGTGCATTCCTGCGAAATATCGGAAGCCGATTTTTACGTAAGCAGTTATTCCTTGGGAGACAGAACCCGTGCCTTTTTGAAAGTGCAGGACGGTTGCGATTACAAGTGTACATATTGCACGATTCCTTTGGCAAGGGGGATTTCCAGAAGTGATGCCTTGGAAAATGTTCTCAAAAATGCCAAGGAAATTTCGGCTCAAAACATCAGAGAGATTGTTTTGACAGGTGTGAACATTGGTGATTACGGAAAAGGGGAATTCGGAAACAAAAAACACGAACATACTTTTCTGGAGTTGGTTCAGGAATTAGACAAAGTTGAAGGTGTCGAGCGTTTGCGAATTTCGTCTATCGAACCAAACTTGTTGAAAAACGAAACCATTGAATTTGTGTCCCAAAGCCGCACTTTCGTTCCTCACTTCCATATTCCGTTGCAATCGGGTAGCAATGATATTCTTAAATTGATGAAACGCCGCTATATGCGCGAATTATATACGGAACGTGTTACGAAAATCAAGGAGGTTATGCCGCATGCCTGCATTGGTGTGGATGTAATTGTAGGATTTCCCGGCGAAACTGATGAGCATTTCCTGGAGACTTATCACTTTTTGAATGAAATGGATATTTCATACCTGCACGTTTTCACTTATTCCGAAAGAGATAATACCGAAGCTGTTGAAATGGACGGCGTGGTTCCTATGGATGTCAGAAACAAACGAAGCAAGATGTTGCGTGGGCTTTCTGTGAAAAAGCGACGTTCTTTTTATGAAAGCCAGATCGGGACAAGCAGAACCGTTCTTTTCGAAGGAGAAAATAAGGAGGGGTACATCTACGGTTTTACAGAAAATTACGTCAAAGTAAAAGCGCCTTGGAATCCGGAATTGGTAAATACGTTGCATGAAGTGAATCTGACAAAAATCGACGAAGAAGGAAGCGTCAGAATCGAATTTGTCAACGCAATGGTTTAAAAAGATCTTTTTATAAATACTTAGAAAGCAACTTGATTTTTTTGAGTTGCTTTCGTTTATGTAAAAACGATAATAGAAAGGCAATACTTTGCATACATTGTGACAAAAATTAAATTTCAAAATGGATAAAATACCTGTTTATTTTATGCCCGGACTTGCAGCCAGTTCTCTGATTTTTGAAAATATTTCCCTGCCTGAAGATGTTTTTGAATGCGTTTTTCTGGAATGGGAAATCCCTCTGAAAAATGAGCCTCTATTGGTTTATACAGAAAGAATGGCTAAAAAAATCAAGCATGAGAATCCGGTTCTGATAGGTGTTTCTTTTGGAGGGATATTGGTTCAGGAATTAGCAAAATTTGTTGACGCCAGAAAAGTGATTATCATTTCGAGCATAAAAAGCAATCAGGAATTGCCTGATATTATGAAAGTAGCCAAAACAACCAAGATTTATAAATTGGTCCCAACCGGTTTTCTTCTCAATATTGAAAATCTCAGGGTATTATCGTTTATAAAAAGGATTAAGGAGCGTCTGCCTCTGTATCGGAAATACCTTTCGTTCAGAAATAAACACTATTTAGATTGGTCAATTGCGCAAGTGGTTTTGTGGGACAGAACTCAGCCCGACGAGAATGTGATTCACATACACGGGGAGCAGGACGAGATTTTTCCGATGAAATATATCAGGGATTGTATCGTTGTAAAAGGAGGGACTCATATCATGATCCTCAACAGATTCAAATGGTTAAATGAAAATTTGCCGAAGTTAATTTTGGAGTAGTCAAATGTATTGGCAAGGTTTTCGTAAGTGCAGAAAACTATAAAAAATAAAACATGATAAAAAGATTCAAGAACATTGGAGTTGTAGCACTGGTAGCTTTGGTTTGCTGTGCTTTGGTTTTTGCCGTTACAGACAAAGGTGGAAATACCGTTACACGTGAGGGATCGTCTAGATATTATCCCGTAAGTATTGATTTTGCAGGCGAAGCCGTACCACTTCAAATTAGTGATGTGAAGGAGCGTTTCGATAGGGAATTATTGGTGAACGCTAATTTGAACGCTACGAATTTATTAATAATCAAAAGAGCGAATCGTTCTTTTGAGGTAATTGAACCCATCTTGAAAAAGTATGGAATTCCTGATGATTTCAAGTATTTGGCTGTAATCGAAAGCGGATTGGTAAACGTAGTTTCTCCGGCAGGGGCGAGGGGCGTTTGGCAATTTATGCCCGAAACTGCTAAGGAAAAAGGTATGGAAGTGACCGAAGGGGTTGATGAACGTTACCATTTGGAAAAATCTACTGAGGCTGCGTGTAAATATTTCTTGGCTGCCAAAGCCAAATTCGGATCGTGGACACTGGCTGCTGCTTCATATAATGCAGGTATGTTCGGTGTAAACAAACAAATCGAATATCAGAAAGTCAACAATTACTACGATTTGTTGTTGAATGATGAAACCTCCCGTTATGTATTCAGGATTTTGGCTTTGAAAGAAATCATGAAAAATCCCAAACTGTACGGTTTTGAATTTACAGATCAGGAATTATACAAAAATGTTAAGACTAAGAAAATAGTTGTTGACACCTCTATAAATGATTTGGCTTCTTTCGCTCTGTCTCAGGGGATAAATTATAAGATTCTGAAAATTCATAATCCTTGGTTAAGAGACAGGAAATTGGTGAACACCAATCAGAAAAAATATATCATAGAAATTCCAACTGATGGATACTAATAAACCGAAAATGACGACGACAATAATTTTGATTTTGATTTCAATCGGTTTGGGTGCCGGAATGCTTAGCGGTTTAATAGGAGTTGGTGGAGGTATTATCATCGTTCCTATGCTATTAATTGTAGGACTGACGCAGCAACAGGCGCAAGGAACGAGTCTTGCAGTAATGCTGCCTCCCATAGCTTTCTTGGCGGTCATTAATTACCACAAAGCGGGCCTGATAGATTGGAGATATGCTATGTTAATCTCTCTGTTTTTTATCGTTGGCAGTTACTTCGGTAGTAAAATAGCAATCAGCATCGACCAAAAGACTTTGAAAAGAATATTTGGTGGGATATTGTTGATTGTAGCTTCAAAAATGCTCTTTGGAAAATAAATAGTATTGGATTTAAATTAAAGAAGGCTGTTCAGATATCTGAGCAGCCTTCTTTTGTTTATTGCAGTCTAAAACTTAATAATCTCCTTTTCTTCTGAATCTCGGGTCGTCTTTCTTGATGAATTCCGTTCTTCTTTTTTCAGGTTCAGCTTTTGGTAGGCTGGCTTCTTCGGTTTTACTCGAAGGTGCAATCAACTCATTAAGTTCTTTGATTTCGGCATCAGTCAGGTCGCGGTAACGTCCAACAGGGACGTCAAGGGAAATGTTGATGATTCTGATGCGCTTCAGGGCCGTAACTTCATAACCTAAATATTCGCACATTCTTCGGATTTGACGGTTCAAACCTTGTGTCAATACGATTTTGAAAATGTATTTACTGATTTGCTCCACCTTACATTTTCTTGTAACAGTATCCAAAATCGGAATTCCATTTCCCATTCGCTCAATGAATCGGTCGGTAATAGGCTTGTTTACCGTAACGGTATATTCTTTTTCGTGATTGTTTCTCGCGCGCAGTATTTTGTTTACGATATCGCCGTCATTGGTCATGAAAATCAGTCCCTCACTGGCTTTATCGAGTCTTCCTATAGGGAAAATACGTTTAGGATAATTGATGTAATCCACAATATTGTTGCGGACTTCCAAATTGGTGGTGCATTCAATACCTACGGGTTTGTTGAAAGCCAGATAAACGGGTTTTTCTCTTTTTTCGGTAATCAGTTTCCCGTCAATACGAACTTCGTCCTTGAAGCTGACTTTAGTTCCAAGTTCCGGCACTACGCCGTTGATGGTCACTCGACCTTCTTCTATGAATTTGTCGGCTTCACGGCGTGAACAAAAACCGGTTTCGGCTATGAATTTATTGAGGCGTTTTAGATTTTCTTCCATGGCGCCAAAAATAGTGAATTTGAAAATGTTTCAATTTGGAATTGTGATAATGTTTGCAAAACAATAATCCCAAATCGATTGGTTTCTATGAAAAATGATATGGGAATTCATGTAATCATTATTGGCTGACCGAAAAGTTTAGGTTCCATCATATCTAGCTTAGGTTTTGACCGAAAAGTTTAGGTTCTATCATATCTAACTT
>JADMIO010826398.1_pt1 | contig 38523 bp, 36 predicted proteins | sample 8958161 | NCBI WGS metagenome assembly JADMIO01 (sample SAMN16585339, study PRJNA669376) | soil metagenome | isolation source: Crop rotation soil | place: USA: Cullars Rotation, Alabama | collected 2011 | reverse complement strand
GGCCGCGACTTCAAGTCACGTGAATTCCAAGCTTCGGATCCCACTGTGCTGGAAAGCGGTCAGCCAAGCCAATCAGGGCAAGCTGGCGGAAGGCGCTTTCACCGCGCCGGTGCTGATGGAGATGGCAAGCGAGCGTAAGATCGACATGCCGATCCATGCCGCGGTGGCGGGACTCTTGTCCGGCCGCATCAATGTCGACGGGGCGATCAAATCGCTGTTGGCACGGCCCTATGGCGTCGAGGAGTAGACCATGGCGTACTGGCTGTTGAAGACCGAACCGGAATCCTGGTCGTGGGACGATCAGACCAAGAAAGGCCCGAAGGGCGAAGTCTGGTCCGGCGTACGCAATTTCATCGCGCGCAAGAATCTCAAGGAAATGAAGAAGGGCGACCGCGCGTTCTTCTATCACACCGGTGACGCCAAAGAGGTGGTCGGCATCGTCGAGGTGATGAAGGAGCACTATCCGGATCCTACCGCCGGCAAAGGCGAGCCGTGGGTGGTGGTGGATGTGAAAGCGATCGAGCCGTTGCCGAAGCCGGTCACCCTCGCGGCCGTCAAGAAAGAGACCAAGCTGAAGGGAATGGCGCTGGCGAAATACGCGCGGCTTTCGGTGCAGCCGGTGACGTCAGACGAATGGAAGATGATCTGCAAAATGGGCGGCCTTTAGGAGTTCACGATGAGCTTTTCCAGCGTCAACTATCTCTCCATCCTGATCGCCGCGATCGCGGCCTGGATTTTCGGCGCCGCGTACTACGGCGTGCTCGGCCGGCAATGGATTGCGGCGCAAGGCAAGACGATGGAGCAGTGCAAAGCGGAGCAGGCCGGCAAGTCGCGCATTGCGTGGTTTGCGCCGCTCGTCCTTGCGTTTGTCGGCACCTTCATCATGGCCTGGGTGCTCTACGGCATCCTGGTCCATCTCGGCATGTTCACCGTGCGCGCGGGCGTCATCTCGGGCGCATTCTGCTGGTTCGGCTTCGTGCTGACGACGCAGGTGGTGAACAACGGTTTTGCCGGCCGCCGGCCGCTGCTGACCGTGATCGATAGCGTCCACTGGCTCGGCGCGCTGCTGATCATCGGCGCCGTGGTCGGCGGAATGGGCCGATAAGCGCCTGAAACTGCGGCTTTTCCGACCAAAGTGGGGCAAGGCGCCGCTTGTCGGCCGCGCGCGCGCTGTCGCATAATAATGCGAACAGCAAACAAAAAACGCCCGCGCGACACGCGGGCGCGGAGGAAGCGGCAATGTCCGACAAGATCTACGACGTTCCGGCCGATTGGCGGAAGCGCGCCTTCATCGACGACGCCAAGTACAAGGAGATGTATGCGGCCTCGATCAAGGATCCGCACAAATTCTGGGGCGAGCACGCGAAGCGCGTCACTTGGTCAAAGCCTTTTACCAAAGTGAAGAACACCTCTTACGCGCCCGGCAACATCTCCATCAAATGGTTCGAGGACGGCAAGCTCAACGCCTGCTTCAACTGCGTCGACCGTCATCTCGAGAAACGCGGCAACCAGACCGCGATCCTCTGGGAAGGTGACGATCCGAAAGACGACAAGAAAGTCACCTACAAGGAACTGCACGCGGAAGTCTGCCGCTTCGCCAATGTCCTAAAGAAGCAGGGCGTCAAGAAAGGCGACCGCGTCACGATCTATCTGCCGATGATCGTCGAGGCGGCTTACGCCATCCTCGCCTGCGCGCGCATCGGCGCGATCCATTCGGTGATCTTCGGCGGGTTCTCGCCCGATTCGATTGCCGGCCGCGTCGGCGACTGCAAGTCGGACGTCATCGTAACGGCCGACGAGGGCATCCGTGGCGGCCGCAAGATCCCGTTGAAGGCCAATGTTGACGCGGCTTGTGAAAAGGCGCCGGTGAAGACCGTCATCGTGGTCAAACGCACCAACGCGCCGGTCGGCATGAAAGCCGGACGCGACGTCTATTACGATGACGTCGCCAAGGGGGTGCCGGCCGACTGCCCGTGCGAGGAGATGAATGCGGAAGATCCGCTGTTCATCCTCTACACGTCGGGCTCGACCGGAAAGCCGAAGGGCGTGCTGCACACCACCGGCGGTTACCTCGTTTATACGTCGATCACTCATCAATACGTCTTCGACTATCACGACGGCGATATTTACTGGTGCACTGCCGACGTCGGCTGGGTGACCGGACACAGTTACATTCTATACGGGCCGCTCTCGAACGGCGCGGTCACGCTGATGTTCGAAGGCGTGCCGAACTTCCCCACCAATTCGCGATTCTGGGAAGTGATCGACAAGCATAAGGTCAACACCTTCTACACAGCGCCGACGGCGATCCGCGCGCTGATGCAGGCCGGCGACGAACCGGTCAAGAAGACCTCGCGTAAATCGCTTCGCCTGCTCGGCTCGGTCGGCGAGCCGATCAATCCGGAAGCCTGGGAATGGTATCACCGCGTCGTCGGAGACGACCGCTGCCCGATTGTCGATACCTGGTGGCAAACCGAGACCGGCGGCATTCTAATCACGCCGTTGCCCGGCGCGACCAAGCTCAAGCCCGGTTCGGCGACGCGTCCCTTTTTTGGCATCCAGCCGCAGATCGTCGACGCCGACGGCAAGCCGCTTGAAGGCGCCGGCAGCGGCAACCTCTGCATCATCGATTCCTGGCCGGGCCAGATGCGTTCGGTCTACGGCGATCACGAGCGCTTCGAGCAGACCTATTTCTCGACCTATAAGGGAAAATATTTCACCGGCGACGGCTGCCGCCGCGACGAAGACGGCTACTACTGGATCACCGGCCGCGTGGACGACGTGATCAACGTCGCCGGTCACCGGCTCGGCACCGCCGAGGTCGAGAGCGCGCTGGTGGCCCATCCGAAAGTCTCGGAAGCCGCCGTCGTCGGCTATCCGCACGACATCAAGGGCCAGGGCATCTATGCCTACGTCACCTTGATGGCCGGCGAGCAGCCAAGCGAAGATTTGCGCAAAGAGTTGGTCGGCTGGGTCCGCAAGGAAATCGGGCCGATCGCATCTCCCGACCTGATTCAGTTCGCGCCCGGGCTGCCGAAGACGCGTTCCGGCAAGATCATGCGCCGCATCCTGCGCAAGATCGCCGAAGACGAATACGGCAACCTCGGCGATACCTCGACGCTGGCCGATCCGGCGGTGGTCAACGATCTCGTCACCAACCGGCAGAACAAGAAGCAGCCGGCAAAAGCGGGCTAGCGTCTAGTTCAGCGTCACGGCGTTTGTGCACCAACTCGCACGCCGGCCGCCGCCGTAGCGGCGCGCATGCCCGCTCTCGAGCATCGCCGCCGCGACATCGGCGATGCGCGCGGTCGAGACGTCGGCGTCGACGCGTCCGCCGTATTTGTCCTGTCCGATATTGGAAATCGCCACCGAGCCCTCTCCGAGCACGCGGATCAGGGCCTCGCGCGCGGCCTCGGCCTTGGTACGCTCGTCAGGACAGCGCGCGCGCATCTCCGGCGCGTCGATCCCGCGCAGCCGGATCTTGGTCGTGATGTCCATGCCTGGCCAGATGTGAACGCGCGCCTCGAACGTATCGCCGTCGAGCACGCGCAGCACGTCGGCCGGATGACCCGACCGCAACGGCTGAATGGCGGCGCGTCTTCCCCCACCCGGCATGGCGTCTGGCGGGTGTGCGGCCGCGCCGAAGCCGATAACGGTCGCCGCCGCGAGGCCGGCAGCAAACCCCACGGCCGCCGGCAGAAGACGCGTAAGGCCTTTCGGCTGGACAAAAGCCCTGAAAGCAAGGAACATAGTCCTAGGAATAACACCGGCGAGGCGATTCGCGCAAGTACAATCTGCAGACACTTCTGCTTTTTATGCAAGTATTGCGTGTACTACGATATTATTCGCAAACGCGCGTCAGTCGTCCCTGGATGCGACGGGTCGCGAATTCACAGGCCTGTCCACTGCCCGGCGCGTAGAAATAGTTGAAATAATTGTACCCGCTCTGCTGCGGGGACGTTCGCTCCTGCACGCGCGCCTGTTCGTTGTAAGGCGAAGAAATCGGACGATCGTTGACCGCGCGATCGGGCATCGGCTCCGTCACCGGTGCCATCGCCATAGCATCGACCGACAAAACGACAGCCGACGCGAGCGTGCAGAGAGCCGCGCGCATGATTTCGAACTCCTGCGGGGTAACGGCGGCGCGCTTGATCTCGTTCCCGTGCGCAACGCAATTTCACGGTTCGCATCGGCGCATAATCGTGCGAAACAGGATTCGATGCGTCAGTCCCGTTCGCTTCCCCCTCAGGATGTACCCGGCCTCGCCGCCCGTCGCGCGGCGGCAGATATTCTGGACGGAGTGTTGCGGCGGCGGATTCCGCTGGACGAATTGCTGTCCGGAAAGAATGCCTATCCCGGCCTCGACGCGCTTGCCGACCGCGACCGCGCGCTCACGCGGCGGCTGGTGGCGACGGTGCTGCGGCGGCTTGGGACCTTGCGTCATTTGCTCGGCGGATTTCTCGACAAGGGATTCCCGCGCGATGCGCCGCGCATCGAGACCGTGCTGCTGCTCGGCGCCGCGCAAATCCTTTGGCTCGAAGTTCCCAATCACGCCGCCGTCGATCTCGCGGTGCGGCTGGCGCAAGCCGACCGCCGCGGCGCGCATTTTGTCGGGCTCGTGAACGCGGTGCTTCGCCGCGTCACCGAGCTGGGGACGGCCCGCATTGCCGAGATCGATGCAGTAGCCTTCGACACGCCGGAATGGTTGCTGAAGCGCTGGAACAAAGCTTACGGCGGCAAGCTCGCTCACGCGATTGCCGAAGCCAACGGTCACGAGCCGGCGCTCGATCTGACGGTCAAGCAAGATAGCGAGTCCTGGGCCGCGCGCCTGCGCGGGCGCGTTCTGCCGACCGGCAGCGTGCGTACGATCGCGCACGGCGCCGTGACGATGCTGCCGGGATTTACCGAAGGCGCCTGGTGGGTACAGGACGCGGCGGCGGCCCTGCCCGCCCGGTTGCTGGGCGACATCGGCGGCAAAACGGTCGCCGATCTCTGTGCCGCGCCGGGCGGCAAGAGCGCGCAACTCGCTCATGCCGGCGCGCGCGTGACCGCCGTCGACCGTTCCATCCCACGGCTGACGCGGCTGCGCGACAATCTGCGCCGGCTCACCCTGGAAGCCGAAACGATCGCCATCGACGTGCTCGAGCTCGACGGACGAAGCTTCGATGCCGTCCTGCTCGATGCGCCGTGCTCCTCGACCGGCACGATCCGCCGGCATCCGGATGTGCCTTGGCTGAAGGGCGACGGCGAAATTGCGGCGCTCCGCGACCTGCAACAGCGCCTGCTCGACCGCGCCGTCGACCTGACCGCGCGCGGCGGCACTCTCGTCTATTGCGTGTGTTCGCTCGAACCGGAAGAAGGCGAGGCGCAGATCGCAGCCTTGCTGGCGCGCGACAATCGCGTTGCCCGCGCGCCGCTGGCGGCCGGCGAAGTTTCCGGCCGCGCCGAGTTCGTCACACCCGCCGGCGACTTGCGCACGCTTCCCTGCCACTGGAGCGAATCGGACCCGCGCTGGGGCGGCCTGGACGGCTTCTATGCCGCCCGGCTGAAGCGGAATTAGCGCGATATTTCGCCGCTTTAGCCGGCTGTTGGCCGCATGCAGCCGCTTCGCTATCGTGCGAATCGCACGGCCTTAAGACAAGTTCCGCGTCAGCAAACGAGCACCGGGCATGATCAGGGTTTCGGTCGCGGAGCGTACCAAGCTCTCCGTGCTGATCGGAAGCCGCGCGTTCCGCAGTTTGGCCGGACATCTGAACGCACAAGCCCTGCTGCGCTGGCCGTTCACGGCGGCAGTCAAAACCGACCGCATCGTCATCGCACCGCAAGACCTGCGCACGGCCGACGCGACATTGGCGGCGGAAATCTACGCCGGTCGCTTCGCTTTCGCCGGCAAGGTCGTGGTCTGTGACCGCCGCTCGCCGTTCGAGATGGGCCCGCCATCGGACGAATGGGCGGTCCAACTGCACGGCTTCGGATGGTTGCGCCACCTGCGCGCAAGCGATTCCGCGATCACGCGCGCAAACGGCCGCGCCTTGGTGGACGACTGGATCGCGCAGCAGAATGCGGTCGGTAAGCTTGCCTGGCGCGCCGATGTCTTGTCCCGCCGCATCTTGTCGTGGCTTTGCCAGGCGCCGCTGCTGCTGAAAGACGCCGACGCGCAATTCTATCGCCGCTTCGCGCGCAGCCTGACCCGACAGGTGCGCTACCTCCGGCGCACGGCCGACGACGCCTGCGACGGCGTCGCGCGGCTGCAAGCCTTGACCGCGCTCAACTATGTCGCGCTCTGCATGCAAGGCCAATCGGGTCATTTGCGCGCGGCGATGCGGGGCCTCGGCAATGAGCTCGTGCGGCAAGTTCTGCCGGACGGCGGGCATATCAGCCGCAATCCCGGCGCGTTGATCGACATCCTGCTCGACCTCCTGCCGCTGCGGCAGGTATTCGCCGCGCACAATCTGCAGCCACCGCAGGCGCTTCTCAACGCCATCGACCGCATGATGCCGATGCTGCGCTTCTTTCGGCACGGCGACGGCAATTTTGCGCATTTTAACGGTATGGGACCGACGCCGCCGGATCTGCTTGCCACCGTCTTGGCCTATGACGACGCGCGCGGTGCGCCGCTCTCGAATGCGCCTCATTCCGGCTATGCGCGGATCGAAGCCGGCGCAACCATTGTGCTGGCCGATGCCGGGCGGCCGCCGCCGATCGGCGTCAGTCAGGAAGCGCATGCCGGCTGCCTCTCGTTCGAATTGTCCTGCAAGCGCAACCGTATCGTGATCAATTGCGGGCTGCCCGCCACCGGCCGGGAGAACTGGCGGCAGGTCGCGCGCGCCACGGCGGCGCATTCCACGATGACCCTGGCCGACACTTCATCTTGCCGTTTCCTCGAATCCGGCTCGTTCAGAAAGCTGTTGTGCGGGATCCCGATCATCGGTGGCCCGAGGCACGTGAAGGCTCTGCGCGAGCAGGACGACGAGGCGATCGTGCTGCGGGCTTCGCACGACGGTTATGCCCGCGCGTTTCATCTCGTGCACGAACGTGTGCTCAACCTGGCGAGCGATGGCAATTCGCTCGACGGCGAGGATATATTCTCCGCCGCGCAAGGCGGCTCGTTGCCGCGGACGTCGGATGAATTCGCCATTCGCTTTCATCTGCATCCCGCGGTAAAGGCGAGCCGGCTGGCCGACGGACACGGCGCTTTTCTGGTGCTACCGGACCGCGATGTCTGGACCTTCAACGCCTACGAGAACGATGTGGAAATCGAAGAAAGCGTCTATCTCGCCGGGGCGGACGGGCCGCGCCGCACCGCCCAGATCGTCATCTACGGCCGGGCGCATGAACGCCCGCGTGTCCACTGGACCTTCCTGCATATGCCGCCTTTGCCCGCAGGCGGCCGTCACCCACGGCCCGACGAGCCAGAATTGCCGCTATGAGCGATGACTTGAAACTCCGCACGGTGACCCGTGCACTGCTGTCGGTTTCCGACAAGAGCGGATTGATCGAGCTCGCGCGTGCACTCGGCGAGCACGGCATCGAGCTCGTTTCGACCGGCGGCACCGCCAAGGCGATCAAGGACGCCGGCCTCAAAGTCATCGACGTCGCCGAGTTGACCGGCTTTCCCGAAATGATGGACGGACGCGTGAAGACGCTGCATCCGAACGTGCACGGCGGCCTGCTCGCGATCCGCGAGAACAAGGATCACGCCGGCGCGATGCAAAAGCACGGTATCAAGCCGATCGATCTGCTGGTCGTGAACCTTTATCCGTTCGAGGCGACTGTCGCCAAAGGCGAGCGCTACGAGAACTGTGTCGAAAACATCGACATCGGCGGTCCCGCGATGATCCGCGCCGCAGCGAAAAATCACGACGATGTCGCGGTGGTCGTGGATGCAAAAGATTATGCGGGCCTGCTGGCGGAGCTCAAGACGCACAGAGGCGCAACCACATTGGCCCTACGCAAGAGGCTCGCGGCCAAGGCTTATGCCCGCACCGCCGCCTATGATTCCGCGATCGCCAACTGGTTCGCGGAAATACTGAATGAGTCGACGCCGGACTACCGCACCTTCGGCGGACATCTCGCCGAAGTCCTGCGCTACGGCGAGAACCCGCATCAGAGCGCATCGTTCTATCGCTCGCCGGGGCGGCGCGCGGGGGTCGCCAGCGCGCGGCAGGCGCAAGGCAAGCAGCTTTCTTACAACAACATCAACGACACCGACGCGGCCTACGAGTGCGTAGCGGAATTCGATCCGAAACGTACCGCCGCCTGCGTCATCGTCAAACACGCCAATCCCTGCGGCGTCGCGGAAGGAAAAGACCTGGCCGACGCCTACCGCAAGGCGCTCGCCTGCGATCCGACCTCGGCCTATGGCGGCATCGTCGCGCTCAACCGCACACTTGACGCGGAAGCAGCGAAGGCGATCACCGAAATCTTCACCGAAGTGATCATCGCACCGGACGCCGAGGAAGAAGCGATCGCGATCGTGGGGACGAAGAAGAACTTGCGGCTGCTGCTCGCCGGCGCCCTGCCCGATCCGCGCGCCGCCGGACTGCTGGTCAAATCGGTGGCAGGCGGCCTGCTGGTGCAGTCGCGCGACAACGCGGTGGTTGACGATATGACGCTCAGACCCGTCACCAAACGTGCGCCAAGCGAAGCGGAGTTGCGCGACCTGCGTTTTGCCTTCCGCGTCGCCAAGCATGTAAAGTCGAACACCATCGTTTACGCGAAAGACCTTGCCACCGTCGGAATCGGCGCCGGGCAGATGAGCCGGGTGGATTCTGCCCGCATTGCCGCGCGTAAGGCGGAAGATGCCGCGCTCGAGGCGAGACTCACCGCGCCGCGAACCAAGGGCTCGGTCGTCGCCTCCGATGCGTTCTTTCCGTTTGCGGACGGACTGCTGGTGGCGATCGAGGCCGGCGCCACCGCGGTCATCCAGCCCGGCGGCTCGATGCGGGACGCCGACGTGATCAAGGCCGCCGATGACCACGGCATCGCCATGGTGTTCACCGGCACGCGGCATTTCCGGCACTGAGGATTTTCCGTCCCGTTTGCGGGAGGGAGGCCTACTGGCGGGCGAGATCGCCCAGCAGGCTTGCGGCAACCGTGAGCTTCGACAGCGTCAGGCCCGAGCGCGCGATTTCGTTGATCGAGGCGCGGATGCGCTCTACTTCCTGCTCGCGCGGCTTGACCCACGCATCGACCGAGCCGCTGCCTGCCGCGCCGTTGCCGACCATCGCCGCCGTGATCCGCCGCCCCGCATCGCCGATCGAATCAAGCGCGCGATCGAGCGCCAGGCGATCGAAGTAGTCCGCCACCGATATCGTCCCGGCGGCTTCCGCGATCCGGTCGACTTGGAAGAAAGCCTGCGCCGCGAAATACGTCGATGCGACCTGCGCTACCGGCTTCTTGGTGCGCTCCGCGACCAGGACGATATCGGGAGCGGCCGTGAGCAGCGGCAGCGCGGCAAAGCGCTGCGCCGTCGTTTTCGGCAGACCGGCCTTTTCCAGTTCGTCGGCACGTTTGGAAAGCGCTGCCAGCGCGTCTTTCGACAGCGCGGTGCCGAGGGCGGCCTGCACCTTTTCGATGCCCTCGCGATAATGCGCGACGATGCCGGCGAGCCCCTGCGAAAGATCGACGTTGCGCAGGAACCAAACCAGCCGGTCGAGCAGCAGGTTCTCGACCGCGGCGTAGAGCTCGAGCTGCGGCTTGCCGGCGACCTTGTTGTCGAGCGCGTTGATCTCCTCATTCAATGCCGGCATCTCGTAGCTGTCGCGCACCGCCGCGAAGGCCGATGCGATTTGCGGCGATGCGGCACCGGTCGCGTCCGCAATGCGGACAACCAGCGAGGGACCGCCGCGGTTGATCATCGAGTTTGCCAGTTGCGTCGCGATGATCTCACGGCGCAGCCGGTGTTTTTCAAGCGCGTCCGGAAAGCGCTCGGCGATCTCCTTGGGGAAATAGCGGCCCAATTCGCGGCCGAGATAAGGATCGTCCGGCACCGACGAATTGAGCAATTCCGCGTAAAGCGTGAGCTTCGCATAGGCCAGCAGCACGGAGAGTTCCGGCCGGGTGAACGCGATCCCGCGCTTGCGGCGGTCGGCGATCTCCATGTCGTCGGGCAAAAACTCGACGGCGCGGTCGAGATAACCGTGCGATTCCAGGGCCTGCATGAGCCGCTGCAGGAACCCGACTTCCTCGAGGCCGCGCCGCTCGGCCAACGAGAGCGCCAGCGTTTGCAGATAATTGTTGCGCAGCACGAGGCGCGCGACCTCGTCGGTCATCTCGGTCAGCAGCTTGTTGCGCCCGTTCATGTCGAACCGGCGGTCGCGCAGCGGCAGCGACAGCGCGATCTTGATGTTGACCTCGACGTCGGAGGTGTTGACCCCGGCCGAATTGTCGATCGCGTCGGTATTGAGCCTCACGCCGCGCATCGCGGCTTCGATGCGGCCGCGCTGCGTCATGCCGAGATTGGCGCCCTCGCCGATCACCTTGCAGTTGAGGTCCGCGCCGGTGATGCGGATCGCGTCGTTGGCGCGGTCGCCCGCCGCCTCTTCGCTTTCGCGCGAGGAGCGGACATAGGTGCCGATGCCGCCGAAGAACAGAAGGTCGACCTTTGCGGTCAGGATCGCGCGCATCAATTGCTGCGGGGTCACTTTTTCGCCCAGACCGAACAGCTTCTGCGCTTGCGCACTCAATCTGATCTCTTTCGACGAGCGCGGGAAAACGCCGCCACCTTCCGAAATCAGCGACTTGTCGTAGTCCTGCCAGCTTGAGCGCGGAAGCGCGAACAGTCGCGCGCGCTCGGTGAAACTCCTCGCCGGATCGGGGTCCGGATCGATGAAGATGTCGCGATGGTCGAAGGCGGCGAGCAGGCGCGTGGTCTTCTCGCGCAACATGCCGTTGCCGAATACGTCGCCCGACATGTCGCCGACGCCGACGGCACTGAACGGCGTCTCGCCGATGTCGATATCCATTTCGCGGAAATGGCGCTTGACCGATTCCCAGGCGCCGCGGGCGGTGATCCCCATCGCTTTGTGGTCATAGCCGGCGGAGCCGCCGGAGGCGAAGGCATCGTCGAGCCAGTAACGATGCTCCGTCGAGATCGCGTTGGCGATATCGGAGAAGGTCGCCGTGCCCTTGTCGGCCGCGACGACGAAATATGGATCGTCGTTGTCATGCCGGACGACGTCCTTCGGTGGGACGACGCCGTCTGGGCCGTAATTATCGGTGATGTCGAGCATCGTCGAGATGAACAGCTTGTAGGCCGCGATGCCCTCGGCCTGAACGACATCGCGCGACGCGCCTGGCGGAATCTGCTTTGGCACGAAACCGCCTTTGGCACCGACCGGCACGATGACCGCGTTCTTGACCTGCTGTGCCTTTACGAGCCCGAGAATCTCGGTGCGGAAATCCTGCGGCCGGTCCGACCAGCGGATGCCGCCGCGTGCGACCTTGCCGAAACGCAGATGCACGCCCTCGACCCGCGGCGAATAGACAAAGATTTCATACAGCGGGCGTGGAAGCGGCAGACCGTCGAGCTTGCCGCTCTCGAACTTGATCGCGATCAGGGGCTTCGGACTGCCCTCCTCGACCTGATAGAAATTCGTCCGCAGTCCGGACGTCACCGCGTTGAGGAAGTGACGCAGGATGCGGTCTTCGTCGAGGCTGTCGACTTTCTGCAACGAGCCTTCGATCTGGCTGACGAGGTCGGCGCCGCGCGAGGCGCGCTCCTCCTGGGTCCAGGTGGCGCCAGGATCGAAGCGGCAATGGAACAATCGCACGATATCCATCGCGATACCGGCGTGCTTGCGCAAAGTCGCCCACATGTAGTCTTGCGAATAGGGCACGCGGATCTGCCGCAAGAAACGAGAAATCGTCCGCACCAGCGCGACCTCGCGCCAATGGAGACCGGCGCCGAGGACGAGCGCGTTGTAGCCGTCGTTCTCGGCGGCCCCGCGCATCACGCGGACGAACGCCGTCTCGAGCCGCTTCTTCAAGCCATCCCTGATGTCGTCGAATTTGATCGCGCCACCGTCGTTGAGCGCCAGCAGCATGTCGTGAAACCAGACCCCGGCGGCCCCGCTCTTCTGCGCATCCGCCGGCACGATGTGGTAGGTGCGCTCGTCGACCACCTGGAAGCCCATATTTTCCAGCACCGGCACGCGCTCGGACAACGGCAGCGGACGGTCGAGGCTCCAGACTTTCAGGCCGACGGCACCGCGCTGGTCGGCGGGACGATGATGGAAATCGACCCCGAGCGGACGTTCCGGCGTCAGGCTTTCGATTACCGCGATGTCGTTGACCGCGACGCTCGGCGGATAGTCCTCGTGATAGCCCGCCGTGAAAGCGCCGCTGTAGCGCGCAAACAACCCGCGCGCTTTGTCGGGCAAATGCGCGGAGGCGAGCGCTTCGGCCAGCGCGTCGTCCCAGTTGCGCACGATCGCGCTGACCGACTTCTCGAGCTCGGCCTGCGGAAGGTCGGGCGTCGCCCCGCCGGAACGACCGATGATGAAGTGCACGCGCACCAGCGGGCCTTCCGGGAAAAACGGATAGAAGGCGGAAACGCGGCCTTGGAACGCGCCGGCGAGATAATTTCCGATCAGTGCGCGGATGTGGCTGTCGTAACGCTCGCGCGGGACATACACCAGAACCGAAACGAAGCGATCGAAGCGGTCGCGACGCGCAAGCACCCGCACGCGCGGGCGCTCGTCGAGCTGCATGATCGCGAGCGCGAACCGGTAAAGCGTGTCCTCATCGATCTGAAACAGTTCGTCGCGCGGGAAATTATCGAGCACATTGGCGAGCGCCTTGCCGGAATGGCTGCGCATGTCGAAACCGGCGCGCGCTTCCACAGCGGCGAGCTTGCGCCGCAGATAAGGAATGCTGCGCGCCGCTCTCGTATAGGCAGTTGAGGTGAACAGGCCGACGATACGGAACTCGCCGACCAGTTTGCCGCCGGCGTCGAACCGTTTGATGCCGATGTAGTCGAGATAGACTCGGCGGTGGACGCGCGAGCGGACGTTCGCCTTGGCGACGATGAGCAATTTCGGCTCTTGCAGGAACGCCAGGATTTCCGGCGTGAACTCGAGCAATTCGTCGCCGCGTTTGAGCACGCGCATCTCGCGCGAACGCATCAGCCCGAGCCCGGTGTCGAATTGCGGTTCGAGCGAATTCTTGTCGGTCAGCGTGTAGTCTCGCAGGCCGAGGAACGTGAAGTGGTCGGCCAGCAGCCATTCCAGGAACTGGATCGCTTCGGCGATTTCCGGCACCGGCAGCGGCGGCGGCTTGTTCTTCAACTCACCGACGATGTCGCCGATGCGTCCGAGCATCGGACGCCAGTCGGCGACCGCGACGCGCACTTCGAACAAGACTTCCGAGAGCGCCTGAATGATCTGTTCGCGGCGCGGTTCGTCGCCCGCCGGCTCGACGTGAACATGGATAAAGCTTTCGCGCAGGGCGCCGGGGCTCGCCGGCTGCTCACCCTGCAGCTCGATCAATTTGCCTCCGGCGTCGCGCTTGACAGTGAAAACCGGATGGGTGACGAGCCGCGCGCTCAACCCGCGCTCGGTCAATTCGGCCATCACCGAATCGACCAGAAACGGCATGTCATCGTTGATGATCTCGATGATACCGAGCGTCTTGCTGCCATGCGCGCCGCCCAGCCGTTGCATCGTCACAAAGCGGATCTTGGGCGCGCCCGGCTTTCGTTCGGCGAGGAAGCTCCAGGCCTGCTCGGCAAGCGATGCAAGTTCCGCCGCGCCGTATTCGACGACATCCTCTGGCGAAGCGCTCTCGAACAAGCGTGCGGCGAAATTCTTCGGAATGTCCTGCCGCGTGCCGGCAAGCGATGCGGTCGCGCGCTCCATCAATGCGGTGGCGTTTTGCTGTCCGCTCACGGGGCGGCTCTCGGCAGTCATCGATCGTCCTTCCATCCCCGGAGAATCAGTGCGCTTTGGGGGCGAGTTTTCCCGATCCGTGCAGAGCCGTCGAGAGTAAGAGCGCCGGCAGTGCGAGCCTGACGACAATTATCTGCGACGGCGCGGCGTTCCCCTCAAAGCCGCCGAACCTCGAGAGCTTAGCATGCTTTCGCGGTCGTATCGCCGTGCCGATGGACGTTGTAGGCTAACCGCCAAAATAGACGAGAAAAGGGGCGGGAATGAAAAAAGCCAGCAAGCGCGGGCCAAGTGACAAACCGGCCCTGGCGGCGAAGGCAGCGGTCAAGACCGCGGCTCCAAAACACCCGACAAAGCCCGCGTCCGGCAAGACGACACTGCGCCCGGTTCCGATGCCGGTCGCGGCAGCGGACGATGCGCCGGTGATCGCGCTCTCGCTCGCCCCGGCTAAGCTCTCGCCGGCGATGGCCGCATATTTCAAGAAGTGCGAGGAAAAGCTCGGCTTCGTTCCCAACGTGCTGAAAGCCTACGCTTTCGACATGGTGAAGCTTGAAGCATTCGTCGCGCTCTACAACGATTTGATGCTCGGACCGTCCGGATTGTCGAAGCTCGAGCGCGAGATGATCGCGGTCGCGGTGTCTTCGCAGAATCGCTGTTATTACTGCCTCGTCTCGCATGGCGCCGCGGTCCGTCAGTATTCTGGAAACCCGCTGCTCGGCGAGCATATGGTGATGAACTATCGCGCCGCGCGGCTCAGCAGGCGGCATCGCGCAATGCTCGATTTCGCGGTCAAGCTCACCGGTCAGCCGTGGACGATCGAAGACGTCGACCGCGAACGGCTGCGGCGCGCCGGATTTTCCGACCGCGATATCTGGGACATTTCCAACGTCGCGGGTTTCTTCAACATGTCGAACCGGGTGGCGTCCGCCACCGACATGCGGCCGAACACGCAGTACCACGCGCAAGCACGATAAATTTTCGACCGGGAGATTACGAATGAGGTTCATGCTCATGATGATCGCCGCAGCCATGGCCGCGATGACCAGCGCCGCTTCGGCGCAGACCGCGAAACTCACGACGGAAGAATTCATGGTCCAGTCTTCCGACCCGGCCGTGAAGATCTACGTCCGCAACAAGCGGCCCGCCGGTATGAACACGTTCCGGCCGGACCGGACTGTGCTCTACGTGCACGGGGCGACCTATCCGTCTTCCACGGCTTTCGACCTTCCGCTCGGCGGCATGTCCTGGATGGATTACATCGCGCAGCGCGGCTACGACGTTTACCTCCTGGATCTGCGCGGTTACGGAAAATCCGACCGGCCGAAGGAAATGAGCGACAAGCCGGAAGCGAACGGCCCGATCGTGCGCGGCGACACCGCGGTCAAGGACATCGGCGCGGCAGTCGATTTCATCCTGCAGCGGCGCAACATCCCGCGCCTCAACCTTCTCGGGTGGTCGTGGGGCACGACCTTGATGGCGACCTATACGACGCAAAATCCGACCAAGGTGCAGCGCCTCGTCCTGTACGCGCCGGTGTGGATCCGCACGACGGCGTCGCTAGTGCAAACCGGGCCCGGACCGCTTGCGGCCTACCGCATGGTCAGGCGCGACCAGGCGCTCGGCCGCTGGATGACCGGCGTGCCGGAAGACAAGAAGGCGACTTTGATCCCGGCTGGCTGGTTCGATCAATGGGCGGACGCGACCTGGGCGACCGACCAGGAAGGCGCCAAGATGAATCCGCCGGTGTTGCGCGCGCCGAACGGCGTCGTGCAAGACACCGCCGACTTCTTCGGCGCCGGCAAGGCCTACTACGATCCATCGAAGATCGTCGTGCCGGCGCTCCTGGTCGGCGCGGAGTGGGACCGCGATGCGCCGCCTTACATGGGGCAAACTCTTTTCCCGCTGCTGGTGAACTCACCCGGCAAGCGCTACGTGCAACTCGCCGAAGGCACTCACACCATCGTCATGGAAAAGAACCGGCTGAAGCTATTCGAGGCGGTGCAGGCCTTCCTCGACGAGCAGGGCGGCTCCTGACGCAAGTGGAACCCGCGCTCCGCCGCGGCCGCCGCAGAGCTCATATCTCCACGAGCTTGTCCGGAAAATTCTTGCCCTTCAGGCTGCCGGGCGGGAAATGCTTGGCGAGCACGGCGCCACATTGCTCAACCGCCGAGACAAAGCCGTCGCCCGGCCGGTTGTCCTTGATCGCCCCGATCAGCGACTGAACCGCGTGTTCCCAGGTCTGCTGCGTGACCTTGCCGTTGATGCCCGCGTCGGCCACGATTTCGGCATAACGTTCGGCCGCTGCCGCGAAAATCAACACGCCCGTCCGGTGCTCGGTATTCTGTAATCCCTGCGCCTGAAACTGGCGCAAGGCTTCAATGTGCGCGCGCTCGCGCTTGGCGGCGCGCGGCACCAGGTTGAAGCGGATGGCGGGCATATAGAGGATCATCGACAGCAGGATAAAGACGGCCAGCTGCGCGACGTAGATCTCCACCGCCGCCCAATCGGTCAGATAAAGCAGCAAGAGCGGCGTAAACAACGCAGCGGCCGCGGCCCAGGCGACCGGGTAAAGACGGTAATCGCTGGCATGATGCGCGATCACGCAGAAAATCTCGCCGGAAGTCTTTTCTTCCGCCGCGCGGATCGCCTCGCTGACGCGTTTCTTGTCCGCAATCGAAATCATCTTTCTCTCCTACCAGCTTCCGGATGCGCCGCCGCCGCCGGACGATCCGCCACCACCGCTGAACCCGCCGCCGCTCGACGAGCCGGAGGACGACGAACTCGAGGCACTGACCGAGGAGGCAAGATAGACAATCAAATCCAGAATACGCCAGAAGCCTTTCCGCTTGGCGGGAATGAGGCCGATGGCGGTGGCAAACTGAATAATCAAGGCGAGCGCCCATAGCCCCATCAAGGCAAGCAGGAAACGCAAGAACCAGACGTCGTCTCGGTCGCGCGAGGCCGACGGCGGCGCAACTACCTCCCCGCGATCTTCCGCCGCGGCGACCAGCAAGGTAACGAGCGCATCCACCCCGCCTTTCACGCCGCCGGAGAAATCCCCGCTGCGGAAAAAGGGTAGCACGCGATTTTCGATGATCAGCCGGCTGGTGGCGTCGGTGAGCGAGCCCTCGAGCCCGTAACCGACCTCGATGCGCGCGCGCCGCTCGTTCGGTGCGATCAGCAGCAACACGCCATTATTGGTTTCCTTCTGGCCCAGTTGCCAATGCCGGAACAACTGGTTCGCATATTCCTCAATCGAGGCACCCTGCAGCGACTTGACGGTCGCGACGACCAGTTGATCGCGAGTGCGCGATTCCAGCCGCGCGAGGTCCGCGGTAATCGTGTTCACGGCCGTCGTGTCGAGAATTCCGGCATCGTCCACCACGCGGCCGCTCAGCGCGGGAAAATCGAGCGCGCAGGCGACGCCCAGAAGTCCGAGCAGGATCAGCGACGCGCTTCCAATCCTTCGCCAGCCGCGCGTCATGGCTTCGCTTACCAGTCCCCCGACGCACCACCGCCGCCGAAATCGCCGCCGCCGCCGGAAAACCCCCCACCGCTGTCGGAGCTGCTCCATGACGAGCCGCCGCCCGAATACGAACTGCCGCTGTCCACCGTCGCCCAAAATCCCTTCTTCGGATTCTTCTTGGCGAAATGCAGCGCAACGAGCAGCGAATGGAAAAGATGCAGGACACCGACAATGATGAAAAACGCGACCATGAAGCCGAAATTGGAGAAAAACCAGCCGAGAAACGTCTCGAATCCCGACCGCCGGTGCTCGACGCGCCGCTGCGGCGGCGGGGCGCGCTGCTTGATCTCCTGCGCGTTGCCGGTCAGCACACGAATAATGTCGTCGGTGGCGCGGGTGATGCCGCCGGGATAGTCGTTGGCGCGAAAGCGCGGGACGATGGAGGTCTCGATGATGACCTTGCTGAGCGCATCGGTCATCGTGCCTTCGAGACCATATCCCACTTCGATCCTCACCTTGCGTTCGTTCGGCGCGACGATCAGCAGGATGCCGTTGTTCTTGCCCTTCTGGCCGATCTGCCAGTGCCGTCCAAGCTCGACGCCGAAATTCTCGATCGTCGTGCCCTGCAACGAATTGAGCGTGACCACCACCAGTTGGTCGGTGGTCTTCGCCTCGAGGTCCTCCAGCTTGCGCGTGAGATCGTCGCGGGCCGCCTGATTGAGAATGCCGGCCTGATCGACGACGCGGCCGGTGAGCGGCGGAAAATCCGGCGCACCCGCGGCCGATGCCGCGGCAATCGACGCAAGCGCCAGCGCGAAAAGCTTTCCGCGCCGGCCCGGTGCGAGGGTCGCCTGTCGCCAGAAGCCGCGCATCGCTGCCGATTTAGAACTTTACCTGCGGCGGCCGTGCGAGATCCTCGGCGACGGTGAAGGTCGCCATCGGCTTGTTGCCGGAGTAGAGCGTCGAGGCCCAGATCACGCCTGGAAACGTGCGCAATTCGGTGTTGTAGACCCGCACCGCCTCAATGTAGTCGCGCCGCGCCACCGCGATGCGGTTTTCGGTGCCCTCGAGCTGCGACTGCAAGGCGAGGAAGTTCTGGTTCGACTTCAGATCCGGATATCGTTCGGACACCGCGAGCAGCCGCCCGAGCGCGCCGGACAACTCGGCCTGCGCTTCCTGGAAACGCTTGAATGCTTCCGGATCGGTGATGGTGCTGGCGTTGACCTGGATCTGCGTCGCTTTCGCTCGCGCATTGGTCACCGCTTCCAGCACCGTGCGTTCCTGCGCGGCGTAGCCCTTCACGGTTTCGACCAGATTGGGAATAAGATCGGCGCGACGCTGGTACTGGTTCTGCACGTCGGACCACTTCGCCTTCGCCTGTTCTTCGTAGGTCGGAATATTGTTGACGCCGCAGCCGGCAAGCAACACGCCGAGCAATGCGGCCAGAATCGGAAAGCGCACAATGCGCGTCATCGCAATCATTTGTTCCCCCGTAACGATCCGTTGACTCGCCTCCCGGCTAGTCTTCGGCCATTAAGGTAGGGGCAATCCGCCCGCGAAAACAGGGCGGCCACATATATTTTGCTTTACGCCGGATGACGGGGGATTTGTGAACGGTTCGATTCGAATTTTTGGCTTGATCCTGAGCCTGCTGCTGCCGGCATTTGCGCTGGCACAGGATCGCGCAACGGCGCCGTCGCGGCCCGCGCTGGAATCGGTTCTTCGCGCCATCCCGCCGGTCCAGCCGGTGCGCGCGCAGCACGGCCTGGTGGTGGCGCAGGAGGCGCGCGCGGCACGCATCGGCCTCGACATTCTGCAAAAGGGCGGCAACGCCGTCGATGCGGCGGTCGCAACCGGATTCGCGCTCGCGGTCACCTATCCGCGCGCCGGAAATATTGGCGGCGGCGGATTCATGCTGATCCATCTCGCCGCCCGCAACGAAGACATCGCCATCGACTACCGCGAGACCGCGCCCTCCGCGACGACCCCGGACGTCTTCCTCGATGACAAGGGCAATCCCGATCCGCGCAAATCGCGCGATTCCGGCCTGGCGGTCGGGGTGCCGGGCACCGTCGCGGGGTTTGCTCTCGCGTTGGAGAAATACGGCTCGGGAAAATTCACTTTGGCGCAATTGCTGGCGCCGGCGATCGAGGCGGCGCGCAACGGCGTCGAAATCATCGACGATCTCTCCGATTCGTTGCCGGTGGCGCAGACGCGTCTGGCGCGCTGGCCCTCGACATGGCCCATCTTCCTGAATAGCGACGGCACCACGCTGACGTCCGATCAGGATCTGATCCAGCCCGATCTCGCCACGACCCTCCGGACAATCGCGCGCGAAGGCGCGCGCGGTTTCTACGAGGGACCGGTCGCGGAAAAGATCGCCGCGGCCGTGCGCCAGGCGGGCGGGCGCATGACTGCGGACGATCTGACGAATTACCAGCCGATCGAGCGCAAGCCGGTGCGCGGTAGCTACCGCGGTTACGACATTGTCTCGATGCCGCCGCCCTCCTCCGGCGGCGTGCACCTGATCGAGATGCTTAACATCCTGGAAGGCTACGACCTCGCCAAATTGGGCGCCGGCAGCGTCGCCGCGCTGCATCTCGAGATCGAGGCGATGAAACGCGCTTATGCCGATCGCGCGGTTTTTCTAGGCGACCCCGAAACCGTGAAAGTGCCGGTAAAAGGTCTCACCTCCAAAAGCTATGCGGCAACGCTACGCGCCACGATCGGCGACAAGGCAACCCCGGCGGCGGACGTCAAGCCCGGGAAACCCGCGGCGCACGAGGGCGACAACACCACGCATTTCTCCGTCATCGACGCCGACGGCAACGCGGTGGCCAACACCTACACGCTGAATTTCTCCTACGGGCTCGGGCTGGTCGCGGCCGGCACCGGCGTCTTGCTCAATAACGAGCTCGACGACTTCACCGCCAAGCCCGGCGCCTCCAACGCGTTCGGCCTCGTGGGCTTCGAGGCCAACCTGCCGGGCCCGGGCAAAAGGCCGTTGTCGTCGATGACACCAACCATCGTGCTCAAGGACGGCAAACCGTTTCTGCTGACCGGGACGCCCGGCGGCAGCCGTATCATCACCGCGGTGCTGCAGAACGTGGTCAACGTGATCGACTTCGGCATGGACGCCGCGGCGGCCGTCGGCGCGCCGCGGCTGCATCACCAATGGCAGCCGGATGACGTGATCGCGGAGCCCGGCTTTCCGCCGGAGACCTTGCGCGCGCTGGCCGAACGCGGGCACAACGTGCTGGTGCGGCCGCCCGCAACAGCGATCAATGCGATCGAGGCGACGCCGAACGGCTTGATCGGCGCCGCCGACACGCGGACGCGCGGCGCGCTCGCGGCGGGGTACTAAACGATGAGCGATTCAGTCGAGCGCGTGCGCGCGGCTTTGCTTGCGGCAGGCCATGCAGACACGATTTCCGTGTTTCCCGACGGCACCCGGACCGCGCAAGATGCCGCGGCGGCGGTCAACTGCACCGTGGCGCAGATCGCAAAGTCGATCGTGCTGCGCGCGGGCGAACGCGTCGTGCTGGCGATCGCGTCCGGCGCCAACCGTGTTGATCTGACGAAAATCGCGGTCGCACTGGGCGAACCGGTCAAATCGGCCGACGGGTGCGCGATATAACCGGTTTTGCCATCGGGGGCGTCGCGCCGGTCGGTCATCTCGCCGTCCCGCGCATCTTCATCGACGCCGATCTGATGACGCTCGATCCGATCTGGGCCGCTGCGGGCTCGCCGCGCCATGTTTTCCGCACCACGGGGGCCGACCTTGCGCGGATGACAAGTGGAGTGATTGCTGACATCAAGGAAGCCTGAACCTAAACGCGGTCCTCACGTGCCCTCCACGCAAATCGCCATCCTCGACGACGACCACATCATTCGCCTCGCCCGCTTCGCGCTCGCGGGCCCGGGCGAGATCAGCGAGGATTACGTGCGCGATTTCTTCCTCCCCGAGGAAATGGACCCCGCATTCGTCTATGCACTCGCCAGCGGCCTGCACGAGAGCGATGGCGTCTCGCTGATCCCGATGTCGGCGAAAGTCGATCTGCGAAAAGGTAGCGACGCGGCAATCCTGATTTTCCGGCGCGGAACCATCGACAAGGCGATGCTGGACGCCAACCCGAAGCTCAAGCTGATCCAGCGGCTCGGCGCGCGCACCGACGGTATCGACTTCGCCGCGCTCGCGACGCGCAATATCGCGATCTCATGCGTGCCGCGGCCGGTGCTCCATCGCACCGCCGAGCACGCCATCTTGTTGATGCTCGCACTCGCCAAGCACCTGCTGGAAGCCGACGACGCCGTCCGTAAGGATCGCTGGGATCGCGGCCGCGTGCGTCCGGACAACGGCGTCGCCTACAATTGGGCCGGCATCACCGGCCTCGGCGGGCTCTACGGCAAGACCGTCGGGATCATCGGGCTTGGCGAAGTCGGCGCGCTCGCGGCGACCATGGCCCGCGGTTTCGGCGCGCAGGTGATCTATTCCAACCGCAAGCCGTTGTCCGGCGGGCAGGAAAAGAGTTTGGGGGTCGCCTTCAGGCCATTGGAGAAGTTGCTGGCGGAATCCGACTTCGTCTCGCTGCACGCGAACAATCTGCCGGAAAACAAGGAGATGATCGGCACGACGATTTTCGCGCAAATGAAGCCGACCGCCTATTTCGTCAATACAAGCCGCGGCCGGATGGTGGACGAGGACGCGCTCTACGACGCCCTGAGCAAAGGCACGATCGCCGGCGCCGGCCTCGACGTGCATTTCGAGGAGTCGCGGCCGACCCCCGATCGCTTCGCAGCACTCAAAAACGTGATCCTCACGCCGCATCTTGCCGGCGGATCGCGCAAGGGAACGCTGGAGGAAATCGAGGCGATTTTCGAAAACTGCCGCGCGTTCCTTGCCGGCAAGCCGCTGCGCTATCAGGTGCGCTAGTTCGCGGGCGCGTCGGCGATGCGTTCCCAATGCAGTTCGCGATGCTGCATCACGCCCTGCCACAGCCGTGGCTTCTGCGTCAGCACGAGGTGCTCGCCGACGAAATGCGTGAAACGCACCTGATCGCCCCCGACCCGGCCGGGTGAGTTCGAGGCATCGACATGCGTGACCAGCGTCTTGCCGTCATATTCGTAGTTGCCGCAGTAGGAATTGTACTCGCGCCCGGTTTCGCCGGGCCCAAGCTCGCGCCGGCCGTCGCATAGCACCGACATCATCCGCTTGTCCGGATAGAACACGAGCAGCCCGCGCGGCTTCTCGCCATAGGGCGGATGCATCGGCTCGCCCGCGTCGTTGCGCGCGGAGGTCTTCACCAGCCGCCAGGTCCCCACGATGTCTTTCATGCCTATTCCGGATTTCAGTTATTGACGACGAGGCCGAGCTTTTTGATCAGCGCGGCCCACTTGCCCTCTTCGCGCTTGATGTTGGCGGCGTATTCCGCCGGCGTGCTGGCGAGCGCGTCGCCGCCGGCATCGATCAAACGCTTCTTCATGTCGTCGGAGGTGACGATCTTGCGCAGCTCTTTGTTGAGCCGGTCGATGATCGGCTGCGGCGTGCCCGCCGGCGCGACCAGACCGTAGTACTGCACGATTTCGAGACCCGGCAAGCCGGATTCGGCGATCGTCGGCACGTCCGGGATCGCGGCCATCCGCTGTGGCGAGCCGACCGCGATTGCGCGCAGCTTGCCGTCGAGGATGCTCCCGATCGCGGGCGGCAACGTGTTGAACGCCACCATCACATGACCGCCCAGCAGGTCGGTCGTCAGCGGGCCCGTGCCCTTGTAGGTGACGATCGTCATCTTGGTGCCGGTCATCGCCTTGAATTGCTCGGCGCCGAAATAATTGAGCGTCGGCGGCGGCGGCGTGCCGACGGTGAGCTTGTCGCCGTCCTTCTTGGCGATCGCGACGATATCGGCGAGCGATTTCGCGGGCACCGACGGGTTCGCCATCACCACGATCGGAATCGAGGCGATCAGACCGATCGGCGCGAAGTCCTTCTCCATGTCGTAACCGGGATTGGCCGGCAGCCCCGCGCCGGTGACGAGCAGCAGCAGCGTGTAGCCGTCGGGCGCCGCCTTCGCGACATCGCGCGTGCCGATCACCGAACCGGCGCCGGGGCGATTGATCACGATCACCCCACAGTGTCCTCCCCGGTGTTGTCATCGAGGCCCGCGCCGGGCTCGTGCGGACGCGTGGCGGCGTCTGCAAGCACATCTTGCGCATCGCGCGGGGCCTTGCCAACCGGGAAGAACACATGCGGCGCCTGCCATGTGAGACGACAGGCGATCCGCCGCACGCGTTTACTGACGTACGATCTGGGCTTTGGTCCTGGGACTGTTCTGGATAGTCTGGAAGATCACGCAATAGCGTTCGGTCGCCGCCAGCAACTGATCGAGCTTGTCCGGCGGCGCATCGGTCTCGACGTCGAAGCGCAGCCGGATTTCGTTGAAGCCGACGGGTACATCGTCGGCGACGCCGAGCGTGCCGCGCAAGTCGACGTCGCCTTCCGCCGAAATCGTTGCCGTCTTGATCGGCACGCCGAGCACGCTTGCCGCCGCCTTGAGCGAGACCCCGGCGCAGGCGATAAGTGCTTCCAGCAGCAGATCGCCGGAACAGAGTTCCTTGCCCGATCCGCCGCATTTTGGATGGATGCCCGCGACCGCAGGCCCGCGGCCGGTATCCACCTTGCAGGTGATGGTAGCGTCATCGGCGTTGCCGGTTGCCCGCAAGGTGAGCAGCGCGGCCTTTGCGTCGTTGCGATAGAGCGTCTTCAGCGGTTCCTGCGTCGCGCGAAATTTCGAAGCGTCCATGGTCTTCTCCCGGCAAATCTCATCGACCGCCTGCAGAAGCGGTCGAGAGAATGATGATCGGCAGGATGTGCGGCAAAGGAGCCTGCGGGGACAGGCGGCACTTCCGACAATCTCGGCGGGCGATAACGACAGCGGCGCGCCTCAAGCCGGCACGGAGTCCACCGGACCGGTCGTCGGCAAAGTCCTATCGTTCCGGAAAAATTGGAGCGGGCGAAGGGATTCGAACCCTCGACCCCGACCTTGGCAAGGTCGTGCTCTACCCCTGAGCTACACCCGCATCCATAGAGGTAAATGACGGCGAAGCCGTCCCCGTTCCTATAGGAAAACTGACGGGGCTTTGCAACCGACCGCAAAACCGCCATTAAACCGGCATGGCCGCCACCCCGGAACAGCTTTTCGCCGCACTCGATGCGCTCGGCATTGCGCACAAGACGGTGAAGCATCCGCCGCTTTTCACGGTGGAACAGAGTCGCGCGTTGCGCGGCACGATCCCCGGAGGACACACCAAAAATCTCTTCCTGCGCGACAAGAAGAACGCGCTGTATCTCGTCGTCGCGCTGGAGAGCGCGGAGATCGAATTAAAGCGCCTGCACAACAAGCTCGGCGCGAGCGGGCGCTTTTCCTTCGGCTCCTCCGACTTGCTGCGCGAAGTGCTCGGCGTCGAGCCGGGCGCCGTCACGCCGTTTGGCGCCATCAACGATGACGAGGCGCGCGTGACCATCGTCCTGGACACCCCGATGATGGAGCATTCGCTGCTCAACTATCATCCGCTGGTGAACACCATGACCACCGCGATCGCACGTGACGATCTGGTGAAATTCCTCGAATCCACCGGGCATATGCCGCGGATCGAGCGCGTTTCGGGCGCGGCGCCGGAGGGTGAATAGCGCGATTGCATTCATCCGCGCGATGCCCATTTAATTGCGGAACCGGCTCATCGGCCGGCCAAGGACGAGCCTAGAGGCGAGGCAAAATGCTGCAAAACGGCGGCACGGTAACGGCCAATCCCGCGGCGGGCGCTCCCGCCGGCGATCTGATCAAGGACACCACCACCCAGGCGTTCATGAAGGACGTCATCGAGGAATCCAAGCGCCAGCCGGTGCTGGTGGATTTCTGGGCGCCGTGGTGCGGACCGTGCAAGCAGCTGACGCCGGTGATCGAGAAGGTCGTCAAGGGCGCCAAAGGCAAGGTCAAGCTCGTCAAGATGAACATCGACGATCATCCGGCAATCCCGGGGCAGCTCGGGATCCAGTCAATCCCGGCGGTGATCGCCTTCGTCAACGGGCAGCCGGCCGACGGCTTCATGGGCGCGCTGCCGGAAGGTCAGGTCGTCGCGTTTCTCGAGCGGCTGACCAAGGACAAGATCGGCGGCGAGGAAAAGGATTTGATGGCGGCCGCCGAGCAGGCGCTCGCTGCCGGCGATCCGGCGCATGCCGCCGAAATCTACGCACAGGTGCTGGCGAACGACAGCGGCAATGTCGCGGCGCTCGCCGGTCTCGCGCGCTGTCACATTGCAGCCGGCGCGCTCGATCAGGCGAAGCAGACTCTGGCGCTGGTGCCGGAGGCAAAGCGCGGCGAAAGCGCAGTCGCCGCCGCGAACGCCGCGCTCGAACTGGCCGAACAGGCGAAATCGGTCGGATCGGTGAGCGAGCTGGAAGCGAAAGTCGCGGCCAATCCGCTCGACCATCAGGCGCGCTTCGATCTCGCCGCCGCGTTGAACGCCAAGGGCAGGCGTGTCGAGGCGGCCCATCATCTGCTCGACATCGTCAAGCGCGACCGCAAATGGAACGACGACGCCGCGCGCAAGCAGCTCGTGCAGTTTTTCGAGGCCTGGGGCCCGGCGGACGATGCGACTGTCGAGGGCCGCAAGCGGCTGTCGTCGATCTTGTTTTCGTAAGCGATACGCGCATCCGGCGCGGCCCGGAAGCGGAGTGCGTCAATGCCGATGAACGCAATCTATCGCGGGCCGATCGATCTTCCCGGCGTGATCCCGGTGTTTCCGTTGGCGGGCGCCCTGCTGCTGCCGCGCGGCCAGATGCCGCTCAACATCTTCGAGCCGCGCTACCTTGCGATGATCGACGACGCGCTGCGCGACGGCCACCGCCTGATCGGCATGATCCAGCCCGATCCCACCCAGAGCGGTCCCGCCAGCAAGCCTCCGCTTTATAAGATCGGCTGCGCCGGACGGATTACCCAGCTCGCCGAAAGCGGCGACGGGCGTTACCTGATCGAGCTGACCGGCGTCGCGCGCTTCCACATCGAGGAAGAGCTCACCGTCTCCACCGCCTATCGGCAATGCCGGGTGACCTTCGCCCCTTTCGCCGACGACTTCATCGCGCGCAAGGGAGAGAACGCGGTCGACCGCGAGGCGCTGCTGCACGCGTTGCGGGAATTTCTCAAGGCCAACGACCTGAAGACGGACTGGGAAGGCATCGAGCACGCGCCGAACGAGGCTTTGGTCAACGCGCTGGCGATGATGTCGCCCTATGGTGCGGCCGAAAAGCAGGCCTTGCTGGAGGCGAAGGATCTCAAGTCGCGCGCGGAGATTCTGGTCGCCGTCACCGAAATCGAACTCGCCAAACGGTCCTCCGGCGAAACGCCGCTGCAGTAATTTCAATCGCCATGCGGCGTGCTAGGATCGGAGCTTGAGGAACCCGCTATGTCCACCACCCCGCCCGCCGATCGTCCTGCCGGAAGCGTTGATCCCAAGCTGCTTGAAATCCTGGTCTGCCCGTTGACCAAGGGCCCGCTCGAATATGACGCGGGCAAGCAAGAACTGATCTCGCGCAAGGCGAAGCTCGCCTACCCGATCCGCGACGGCATCCCGATCATGCTTCCCGAAGAAGCGCGCCGTCTCGACTGACACTCCCGCCATACAGGAAATTCTCATGATCAAGATCTGGGGCCGCAACACCTCGTCGAACGTGCAAAAGGCGATGTGGGCGGTCGGCGAGCTCGGGCTGGATCACGAACGGATCGACATCGGCGGCAAGTTCGGGATGAACAAGGAGCAGCCTTACCTGTCGATGAACCCGAACGGGCTCGTGCCGACGCTGCAAGAAGAAGACGGCTACACGTTGTGGGAATCAAACTCGGTCATCCGCTACCTTGCCGGCAAGCACGACAAGGCCGGCGTGATCGAGCCGAAGGATCTGAAGGCGCGCGCGCGCGCGAGCCAGTGGATGGACTGGCAGCTATCGGTGCTGGGACCGGCCATCACGCCCGTGTTCTGGGGACTGATCCGCACGCCGGCGGAAAAACGTGACATGGCCGCGATCAATGCCGGGCGCGAGAAGACGGTCGGAGCGATGAAGATTCTCGACGCGCAGCTCGCCAAGACGAAATTCGTCGCCGGCGAGAATCTTTCCTACGGCGACATTCCGGTTGGCGTGATGACTTACCGGTTCTGGCAGCTGGTGCCCGACCGGCCCGCCTTCGACAACCTCAAGCGCTGGTACGACGCGATCGCCGCGCGCCAGGCGTTCAAAGACCACGTCAGCGCGATTCCGTTGCAATAGTCGGCTGACCGGCCGAGAATCGTCCAAGCCGGCGTCAATTCGACCGCACGACCTTCACGTCGTACGACGACGAGCCGTTTTTTCTGATCACCTTGATGGTGATGCCGAGCGCGGTATCCTTGTAGGTATCCCCGACGAGGAATTGCGCATTGTATAAAGCCTTGCCGGAGGCGAAGGTGCAGCTCGCCTTCGAATAGTCTTTCGGCGTCGCATCGATCGGCATCGCCCATCCGCTTTGCGAATTGAAGAAACAAGAACCGCCAATCGGCGAGCGGCTGGCAAGAAAACCATGAATGATGACTCCGTCGCCAGGAATGCCGTTGTCGAATTGCGTGCCGCGGATGCGGGCCTCGACCGTCAAATAATGCGCGCTCGCTCCCGAACAGGGCTTGTTGTTGATGCATACTTTGATCATCTTGATGCCGCCGCCGAGCGGCAAAGCGTCGGCCTCGAGCGTGACCGTTTTGCTTGATTTCGAATTGATGAGGATCTGATTGGCCGCCGGAATCCATCCCAAAACATCTTTATGGGCCGCGATATATCCATCGCCCGGCTCGCTGCAGAACACCGCGTTGGTCGCGTTGCCCGAATTCGCTGATTTATAGGTCGCGCATTGGACGTTCTTGGCGCTCTGATGCGCCATGCTCATCACGTCCCACGGGCTGTCATAGGCGTAGTAGACCCAGCCCGAGTGCGGCAGCCCGATGCTGTGACCGAGTTCGTGCGAATAGGTCCCGGTCTCCTGGCCCCATGGCGGCTCCCAAGTGGCACCATAGAATTTGCCGTTGCCGCTGTAGGTGAAGCCACCGCCCCAAGCACAGCAGTCGAGATCGTTGTTGAGAACGAAATTAATGTTGTCATAGACCGAGACATCGATCCCGGCCTTGATTGCGAGCTTCATGCCGTCGTTCTGAATTCCCGTCAGATTGGCGCAAACCCCGGTCCAGCCGCAGGGGGCGTATCCGGTCTTCGACTTGGGCAAAGTCAGCCAATCCGTCGGGTTCAGACCGCCTTTGCCGCCGACGTCGGCCTTCCATTTCAAGGTGTTCCAGGACGTCTTGTTGAAGAATCCATTGATCGTCGCCGGAATAGCCGGGTTGGTCGAGGTCTTCGGATTGGTCATCGAAGCATAAAAACTCGGCTTGTGCGGCTCCTGCGCATCGCCACTGAACTTGAGCAACAGAAAGAGGACACGCCGCGTCCCCTTCACGATCGAAGGATTGGCATCCGCCGGACTGACCGTCGTGATTTGATCGACGGCCAGGCGAGGCGCGCCAAATGCGTCGGTGGTCGTTCTTCCCTGCACCACCACACGCTTGCCAAAATAACGGATCGCCGTATTGCGTTGATCGTCACTTATCTGCAGACGTCTCGTTGTGCCGTCCGCAAGTGCGAGCTCGAAACGGGTCTCACCGCCGGCTTGGCCGGGCCGCGGATTTCCCCAAATCACCGATAACGTGCCTTCGAAGCGCGCTGCCGTCTGCGCCGACGCAAGATCCACGCCGAGCGCACACAGCATCAAGGCGATAACGAATGTCCGCAACATCAGGCCCCCCGGAAATCAAAGTCGCGACTGAGTCGCAGATAAACTACCTCATAACGCTTCGCCGCGCAGCAGCTTGGGCAATTCTCCGGTCGCTCCCGCGGCTTCCCGGATGAACAGATTTTTGAGCATCGGGAGCCGATCGACCAAGCCTAACCCGACATCGCGTGTCAGACGCAGAATATCCGAGTGGTTGGAAAACAGGCGGTTAAGCCCGTCGGTTGCCATGCCCATCGTCATGGTGTCGAACCGCCGCCACCGTTGGTAGCGCTCGAGCACGTCGGCGCTTCCGGGATCGAGGCCGAGCCGCGCGGCGTCTGCAATCACTTCAGCGAGCGCCGCAACGTCGCGCAGTCCCATGTTCAGCCCCTGACCCGCGATCGGATGGATCACATGCGCGGCATCTCCGATCAGCGCCAACCGCTCACCGACGAACGACCGCGCGGTGTAGAGCCCGAGCGGAAACGCGCGGCGCGGACCGACGACCTCGATGTCTCCGAGATGCAGGCCGAAACGGCGCTCCAGCTCGGCGTGAAACTCCGTGTCGGGCAGCGCGACGATGCGCTCGGCCTCCTGCGTCGTTTCGGTCCAGACGATCGACGAGCGTTTGCCCTTCAGCGGCAGGATCGCGAACGGACCGGCGGGAAGGAAATGCTCCTCGGCGCGGCCATTGTGATCGCGCTCATGCGCGACCGTGGTGACGATGGCCGACTGTTGGTAGTCCCAGCCGTAATTGTCGATGCCGGCGCCTTGCCGCGTGCGAGACCGCGCGCCGTCGGCGCCGACCAAAAGCTTCGCCGCGATCGTCTGCGCGCCCGATCGCAGCGCGATGCGATGCGTGGAGGCTTCATGCGCGCCGGCTGCTTCCGCGCGCAACTCGACGCCTTCTTCCTTCGCGCGTGCCACCAGCGCGTCGATCAGATGCCGATTCTCGATCATGTGCGCAAACGGCTCGCCGGGCGCAATCTCACCCCCGAAAGTGAGGAAGCTCGGCCGGACCGCATCGTCCAGCTTGGAATCGGTCACCACCATGTCGAGGATCGGCTGCGCGCCGGCGGCGACCGCGTCCCACGCGCCGATCGCCTCGAACAGATGACGCGCACCTGCCGCGATCGCGGAGGCGCGCATATCGTTGGATTTCGGAAATTTGAGCGCGGGGTCGGCGACGATCACGGCAAAGTTTTCGCCCAGCGCCTGCCGCAAAGCGACCGCGAGCGCGAGTCCCGCAAAGCCCGCTCCGGCAATCATCACATCCGCTGTTTTGCCCGTCGTATCGCCAACCATCCGTCATTCCGTTGCTTGTAAAAGCGGCGGCATGATAGCAGGGTGCGCCAGCGGACGCCCGTACCGGATTTATGCATGTCTTCAGCCGTCAAGGATCTTCTCGACGTTCTCGATCTCGAACGGCTCGAGGTCAATCTGTTCCGCGGGCGCTCGCCGCAAGTCGGCTGGCAGCGCGTGTTCGGCGGCCAGGTGATCGGCCAGGCTCTGGTCGCGGCCGTGCGCACGGTGGAAAACCGCGTTCCGCATTCGCTGCATGCTTATTTCCTGCTGCCGGGCGATCCGAAAGTGCCGATCATCTACGACGTCGATCGCATCCGCGATGGCAAGAGCTTCACCACGCGCCGTGTGACCGCGCGCCAGCACGGCCATCCGATCTATTCGATGCTGGTGTCGTTTCACAACGACGAGCCCGGGCTCGACCACCAGGCGAAGATGCCGGACGTGCCGGGGCCGGACACGTTGCCGAGCGAAACCGAAGTGCGGGAGAAAATCCTGCCGACGATGCCCGATCCGGTGCGGCGCTATTATGAGCGCGAGCGGCCAATCGAATTGCGGCCGGTCGAATTCGACCGCTATCTCGGCAAGAAGTACCCCGACGGAAATTTTCACGTTTGGATCCGCACCACCGGCAAATTGCCGGACGATCCGGCGCTGCATCAATGCGTGCTGGCTTATGCGTCGGATATGACGCTGCTCGACACCGCGATGGTGCCGCATGGACACACGCTGTTCGAGAAGCAATTCATGGCCGCGAGCCTCGATCACGCGCTTTGGCTGCATCGGCCGTTTCGCGCGGACGACTGGCTCCTGTACGCGCAGGACAGCCCCAATCTGCACGGCTCGCGCGGCTTCGCGCGGGGTCTGATTTTCAAACAGGACGGCACGCTGGTGGCTTCCGTGGCGCAAGAGGGGCTGGTGCGCGAGCGGCGGGCGTGAACGTGTCGATCGAACGAATTCTTCTCGCGGCAGCTTTCGCCGCGCTGGCCGCCGCTCCCACCTTCGGCGCCGAAAAACTGCAGCCGCCGCCCGCCGGCGCTTTCGACGGCGCGCCGCCGCAGTACACCGAATTCACGCCGCAAGAATTGACGCGCGGATTTCTTGCGCTCGCGTTCGGCTCCGATCTGCGGATCGGCACACGCCCGAAGGGTATCCGGCGGTTTACTGAGCCGATCCGGGTCAACGTCGTCGGCAACGTCGCGCCGGCAACTCTTTACAAGAAGATCCTCGCCGAATTCGGCGAGAAGATTCCCAATCTGCATCTGAGCATCGTCGAGGATCCCGCCTCCGCGAACGTGGTCGTCCGGCTGATCGACGAGCACAATTTTGTCGGTGCGATGGAAGCCGCGTTCGGACGCAGGACCGTGCGGACCTTCGTCAAACGCACCGACCCGCAATGCATGACGAGTCTGAGGTCGCGCGCCGAGGGCACCGCGGTGCGCGCTGACGTATTCATCATCGTCGACAAAGGCGAGATGATTTTTCTCGATTGCGCCTATCACGAGACGCTGCACGCCTTCGGTCTGTCCAATCACGACCAGCTCAACGAATGGACGACGCTCAATCAGAAGCGGCTGGTCGGCTATCTTTCGGTCTACGACCGCGACCTGCTGACGCTGCTGTACGATCCGCGCATTCGTCCCGGCATGTCGAAGGTCCAAGTGACCCGCATCCTGCCCGACGTGATCCAGGCATTGCCTGGAGACAATTAAGTCAGCCCTACTGCCCTATTGTGCACAGCTTGCATGCGGCTGCCCGCCCGTGCGGCAAAGAACGCGCTTAAAAAATAATCCGTATGTCGATAACGTGAGCAGCAAAGCCCGTGCCGGCATCCGCCGGGGCGGGTTTTCGTTGATGTCCACGGCCGCGCGGATGCGGCCGGTTGCAGGGAAAGATCATGAAGCTCGTCATCGCCGTCATCAAACCATTCAAACTCGACGAGGTGCGCGACGCGCTTACCTCGGTCGGCGTGCACGGCATGACCGTCACAGAGGTCAAAGGCTATGGCCGGCAGAAGGGCCACACCGAAATCTACCGCGGCGCCGAATACGTCGTGAATTTCCTGCCCAAACTGCGGATCGAAACCGCGGTTTCCGACGACCGCGTCGACAAGACAGTCGAGGCCATTACGGCGGCGGCCAAAACCGGGCAGATCGGCGACGGCAAGATTTTCGTGTTCGACCTCGATCATGCAGTCCGCATTCGAACCGGGGAAGTTGACGACAACGCGCTCTAAGCGGGGATAGCCGGGGGAAAAAAGATGATCAGCCTGAATGCGCGCCGCCTCACAGTCGCGGCGGCGATGAGTTCATTGTTTGCCTCGCCTGCCTTCGCGCAGGCGGCCAAGATCGATGCCGCAGATACCGCCTGGATGATCGGCGCCACCGGCCTCGTGCTGATGATGACGATTCCCGGGCTTGCGCTTTTTTATTGCGGCATGGTGCGCAAGAAGAACGTGCTGGCCACCATGGCGCAGAGCCTCGCCGCCACCATGCTGGTCTCGGTGCTGTGGGCGCTGGCGGGATACTCGCTCACCTTCACCGGCAACGCGCCGTTCATCGGAACGTTCGAACGGCTGTTGCTGAATGGCATGACACTCGACGCCATCAGTCCTTTGGCGAAGACGATCCCCGAAAGCCTGTTCATGATCTATCAGATGACCTTCGCGATCATCACCGTCGCGCTGGTCGCGGGCGCAGTCGCCGACCGGCTACGGTTCTCGGCTTTCGTCTGGTTCTGTGTCTTGTGGCTGTTTTTCGTCTATGTACCGCTCGCGCACTGGGTGTGGGGCGGCGGCTTCCTCGGCACCGCAGGCGTGCTGGATTTTGCCGGCGGAACGGTGGTGCATCTGAACGCTGGCGTCGCCGGCCTCGTCGCCGCCTATATGCTGGGGCCGCGCCGCGGCTACGGCAGCGAGAACCTGTCGCCCTACGATCTGTCGCTGGCGGTGATCGGCACCGGTCTGTTGTGGGTCGGCTGGTTCGGCTTCAACGGCGGGTCGGCGCTCGGCGCGGGCTCACGCGCGGCAATGGCGATCGTTGTGACGCATCTTGCCGCCTCAACCGGTGCGCTCACCTGGATGGCGCTCGAATGGTGGACGCGCGGCAAGCCGTCGGTGCTCGGCATGATTTCCGGCGCAGTCGCCGGGCTCGGCACCATCACGCCGGCTTCCGGTTTCGTCATGCCGATGCACGGGATTATTATCGGGCTGATAGCAGGCAGCGTATGCTTCTGGGCCTGCACCTGGCTGAAGAGCAAGCTCGGGTACGACGATTCGCTCGACGTCTTCGGTGTGCACGGCGTCGGCGGATTTACCGGAACCTTACTGACCGGCGTGTTCGCAGTAGCGGCGCTTTCCGCGTCGCCTGAAACCCCGGGCGGCTTCCCCGGCTTGTTGGAAAATAATGCGCGACAGGTTCTGATTCAGCTCTACGGGATCGTCGTCACCATCGCGTGGTCAGGCGCGGTGACCTTCGTGCTGTTGAAGGTGATCGGCGCGATGACGCCGTTGCGCGTGAGCCTGGAAGACGAACGGCAAGGCCTGGACGTTTCGCTGCACGGTGAAGCGCTGCAGTAGACGTCATTTTTCGACGTTCAAGGGCAGCGATCGGGAACCGGTCGCTGCCCAACATTTATGCAAACTTGACGACTCTTTGTGCGCGCCCAGCAGGCCGGCACGCATTTCCCGCCGCCGATCCTAAAATTCCGACGAGATTTCAATCGATTGCCGCGACAGCGGCGATCTGGCACGGGGTTTGATTCTACCCCTCCGGCATTGCCCGCGATCAACGCAACGGTGCGGTCAGGCTCAGTGAGAACGCCCGCACTGCGTAACCAAGGGAACGGGCTCAAGCGGGGATCGAATCCATGAAGATCGTCATGGCCATTATCAAACCATTCAAGCTCGACGAGGTGCGCGACGCACTGACCGCGACCGGCGTGCAGGGACTGACCGTGACCGAAGTAAAGGGTTACGGCCGTCAGAAGGGGCACACCGAAATCTATCGCGGCGCCGAATACGCGGTCAGCTTTCTGCCCAAGCTGAAGATCGAAGTCGCCGTGGCCTCCAACCAGGTCGACAAGGTGATTTCTGCAATCACCGGCGCGGCCAAGACCGGCCAGATCGGCGACGGCAAGATTTTCGTCTTCGACCTCGATCACGCCGTGCGGATCCGCACCGGCGAGACCGACGCGGCCGCTCTGTAATCCCGCACCTCAACCGATACGGACAGGAGTTAAGACCATGACGTTCAAGAAACCATTCCGTGCGGGGCTGCTCGCTCTCGCGTTCGGAATTTTCTTCGGAGTCTTTCTGAGTGTGGCGTCCTACGGGCCGTCTTACGCTCAAGCGCCCGCACCGGCGGCAACCGCTGCGCCGGCGCCCGCCGCGCCGCCGGCCGCCTGCGCGGCCGATCCCGATCCGAAGAAAGCTGTGACGGAAAACTGCACGCCGAATTCAGGCGACACGGCCTGGATGCTCACCTCGGTCGCGCTCGTCCTGATGATGACGATCCCGGGCCTTGGTCTGTTCTACGGCGGTATGGTGCGCAAGAAGAACGTCGGCGACACGGTGATGACGAGCTTCGCCGTCACGTGCCTGCTGACGATATTGTTCGCCTGCCTCACCTACAGCCTGGCGTTCACCCCCGGATCGCCGTACATCGGCGGTCTAAGCCGGGCATTCCTGCAAGGAATCGTCAGCGACATATCGAAAGGCATCGGCAATCCGAACGGGCTCGCGATCACGATTCCGGAGACGGTCTACATCTGCTTCCAGATGACCTTCGCGATCATCACGCCGGCGCTGATCGCCGGCGCGTTTGCCGAACGCATGAAGTTTTCGGCGATGCTGTGGTTCATCGGACTGTGGGCGATCTGCGTGTACGCGCCGATCGCGCACTGGGTCTGGGGCCCGGACGGCTTCCTCTCGAACGGCAACTCGGACGCCTGGCTCAAGGTGCTCGACTTCGCCGGCGGCACGGTCGTTCACATCAACGCCGGCGTCGCCGGCCTGATGTGCGCCATCTGTCTCGGCAAGCGCAGGGACATGGGTCCTCCGCACAACATGGTGCTGACCTTCATCGGCGCCTCGATGCTGTGGGTCGGATGGTTCGGCTTTAATGCCGGCTCCGCCGTCACCGCCGGCATGCAGGCGGGCATGGCGATGGCGGTCACCCAGATCGCGACCGCGGTCGCGGGCTTCACGTGGATGATCGTGGAATGGATCACCCGCGGCAAACCGACCGTCGTCGGCATCTGCTCCGGCGCGGTGGCGGGCCTCGTCGCCATCACCCCGGCGTCCGGCTTCGTCGGGCCCGCCGGATCGATGGCGATCGGCGTCGCGGCCGGCGCGCTCTGCTACTGGGGCGTCACCGGCCTCAAGCACATGCTCGGCATCGACGACGCGCTGGACGCCTTCGGCGTGCACGCGGTCGGCGGCATCGTCGGGGCGATCCTGACCGGCGTGTTCGCGATTGAGCAGTACGGCGGCACGCCCGGCCTGATCGAGGGCAACGCCAAGCAGCTCATCAACCAGATCGAAGGCGTCGTCATCATCTTCGTCTACGACGCGGTCGTTTCGCTGATCATCCTCAAGATCCTCGACGCCATCATCGGTCTGCGCGTGCCGGCCGACGTTGAGCGCGAAGGTCTCGATCTCGCGCTGCACGGCGAGGTCGTCCAGTAACGGCCAAACGCTAGCGGTTGGGGCGGAAACCCGGCACTGTCCCTGCCGTCGAGGCCCCGGTCCAACAGGACTGGGGCCTCTCTTCTTATGTGCACGGCGTCATCATCTCTCGGCACCCGCATGTGACGATAGAGACGCCGAGGCGGCATTGGTTAATCGGGTCTTAACCTCGCCGCATCTATTGTGGCTAATCCTTGTACCGCGGGCTCAAAGCCCGCCGTGTAGCCGCATGTCCATGACGACCGCCCAGCGCGAGCCTGTCCCTTCCACTGCTCCGGCGGTCGATACCCGCTCGCCTTTTGTGCGGCTGACCGAACTCTTGGGCGACAGCAAGCCGGGCATGCCGCCGATCAACCTCTCGGTCGGCGAGCCGCAACATCCGGTACCGCCCTTCGTCGCGCCCGTGCTCGCGGCCCATATCGCGGATTTCGGACGCTATCCGCCGAACAAAGGCACCGAGCCGTTCCGCCGCGCGGTCGCGAGTTGGCTCGGCCGCCGCTACCGGCTCGGCCGGCCGATCGATCCCGAGACCGAAGTCCTGGTGCTGTCGGGCACACGCGAAGGCCTCTTCCTCGCCGCTATCGCCGCCAAGCGTTTCGTCGGCGCCCGCGCCGGCCGGCCGGCGATCCTGATCCCGAATCCGTTCTACGCGGTTTATGGCGCCGGCGCGTCGGCGACCGAATGCGAAGCGGTCTATCTGCCCGCGCGCGCCTCGACCGGCTTCCTGCCCGACCTCGAAGCGTTGAGCGAGGATCTTCTGGCGCGCACCGTCGCCTGCTATCTCGCATCGCCGTCGAATCCGCAAGGCGCCGTAGCCGACCGCAAATATCTGGCGAAGCTCGTCGCGCTCGCGCGCCGGTTCGGCTTCCTGATCTTCGCCGACGAGTGCTACTGCGAGATCTACAGCGAGCAGCCGCCGCCCGGATTGCTGGAAGCATCCGGCCCGGATTTCGCCAACGCCGTCATCTTTCATTCGCTCTCCAAGCGGTCGAGCCTGCCGGGGCTGCGCGTCGGCTTCGCCGCCGGCGACCGCCGCTTCCTCGCGGCTTTTCTCGAATTGCGCAACGTCGCCGCGCCGCAGGTGCCGGTGCCGGCGCAGGACGTCGCGGTGGCGGCTTACGGCGACGAAAAGCACGTCGAGGAAAATCGCCGCATGTACAACGCCAAGTTCGACCTCGCCGATCAGATCATCGGCGACCGCTACGGCTACAAACGCCCCGCCGGCGGCTTCTTCCTGTGGCTCGACGTTTCGGCCAAAGGCGGCAGCGAGGCGGTGACGGTGAAGCTCTGGCGCAACGCCGGCGTGCGCGTCGTTCCCGGCGGCTATCTCGCGCGCGAGCAAGCCGACGGGTCGAACCCCGGCGCCGACTACATCCGCGTCGCCATGGTGCAAGATCAAGCCAGCACGGCGGAGGCGCTGCATCGCCTCGTCGCCGCGCTCGGCTGACGGAGACAATGATGCCCGCGATCGACCGCAGCCTCGACGCCGTCGCTTTCATCACCGAGCATTTCCGCGACATTCTGCGCCGCCGCGTGCGCGAGCTCGCCGGGCTGGCTTTGCTGGCGGTCGCACTGCTGGCGGCCGTCGCGCTCGCAACCTGGTCGGTCGCCGATCCCTCGCTCAGCCACGCCACCAATGCGCCGGTGCGGAACCTGCTCGGGCGGGGGGGCGCGATCACCGCCGATCTGATGATGCAATTGTTCGGGCTTGCCGCGGTCATGTTCCTCGTGCCGGTCGCGGTATGGGGCGGACGGCTGATCGCGCACCGCCCGCTCGGCGGAAAATCGCGCGCGGCGTTTTGGCTGCTGGCAGTGCCGGTCTCCGCCGCTTTCGCCTCCTGCCTGCCGCGCAGCGCGGCCTGGCCGCTACCGACCGGCCTCGGCGGCGTGGTCGGCGACGTGATCCTGAAAATGCCGGCCTTCCTGCTCGGCGGATCGCTCAGCGGATTCGCCCGCATGGTGTTGGCGCTGGCTTTCGGCACCGCGCTCGCCGTCACTCTGGTGCTTGCCTTCACCGTGGGTGAAGAACGCCCGAAGCGGCGCGCGCGCCCGGCGATGCGCGAGCCGGAGCCCGAATTCGACGAAGACGAGCTGGATGAGGGCGAGGAGCGCGAAGGTTTCATTTCGCTCGGCGCCATCACGCACGCTTTGCTTAGCCTGAAAGCCCGTTTGTTGCGGCTGATCGGCTTCGGCCCGAAGCCCATGCGGCGCACGGCCTTACAGCCGCTCGCCCGGCCGGGACAGCGCACCGAGCCGCGTTTCGACGGCCGCGGCGCGCCGCCGGTCGAGCTCGACGACGATGAGGACGCCGCGGCGCCGCAGCACGCGTCGCGCCGGGGAAAG